>Ga0315282_10003846_pt1 | contig 26666 bp, 24 predicted proteins | sample YL17G07_20_MG_FD_203693 | JGI IMG/M metagenome (GOLD analysis project Ga0315282, IMG submission 203693) | Sediment microbial communities from Yellowstone Lake, YNP, Wyoming, USA - YL17G07_20 | ecosystem: Environmental > Aquatic > Freshwater > Lake > Sediment | place: USA: Wyoming | collected...
GAGCGCATGCATTTCGTGCGCGGCTACGATCGCCTGCTCATGGATATCGCCGAGGAGCGGCCGGAGGTCGAGGCGCTGCGGGACCTCGTGCTCGACCACACAATGAAACGATTGGAGCGCCAGCTCGAGAGCTATGACTGCGACGGGGTCTCGTACATGGATGACTGGGGGTCGCAGGACCGCCTGATGATCCGCCCCGAGCGATGGCGCGAGCTGTTCAAGCCGGCGTACCAGAGGATCGCCGACGTCGTGCACAGCGCCGGCAAGCGGTTCCACTTCCACAGCGACGGCTACACCATGGACATCATTGACGACTACATCGAGATCGGGATCAATGCGCTCAACCCGCAGTTCTCGTGCATGCCGCTGGAGCAGCTCGCCGCGAGGTGCCGCGGGCGGGTATGCATCGCGAGTGACATCGATCGCCAGCACGTGCTGCCGTTCGGGACGCCTGAGGAAGTGCGTGAGTACGTGCGACGGGTGTGCGAGCTGTTCGCGACGCCCGCGGGAGGATTGATCGGCCACGGCGAGGTCGGCCCCGACGTCAAGCCGGAGAACGCGGAGGCGATGCTCAAGGCGTTTCTGGATTTCAGCCCGCGAGGCTGAGACCGCCGCGCACGGAGGTCACAGACGAACATATCCCATCGGTGCCCCCGCGCAAGGCCTTGGATATCTACTCTGTGGGGCGGCCATTGGCTGCGACCTGGAGGATCTTCGGCGGTACCAAGCTCATAGTTGGTTTGACACTGCGGCGGGGTTTTGCTATACTCGCGAACGTGGTTGACTGGCGCAGCAGCCGCGGCGTGTGCGAGACTTGCCGGCCCACAGGGGTGACCGCACAATCGAAAAACGAGACCTTCGGGTCAACGAAGCCATCCGCGTGCCGCAGGTTCGAGTCATCGACGAGAACGGCGCGCAGGCGGGAGTGATGTCGACCCGAGACGCGCTGCAGATGGCGAGGACGAAGGAGCTGGACCTGATCGAGGTTGCGCCCAGCGCGACGCCTCCGGTCTGTCGCATCATGGACTTCGGGAAGTTCAAGTACGCGCGGAGCAAGCGCGACCGCGAATCCCGCAAGAAGCAGAAGACGACCGAGATGCGCATGCTGCGCATCCGCCCGCGCATCGACGATCACGACTTCAACGTCAAGCTCAAGGCGCTGCGGCGGCTGCTCGAGGAGGGCGACAAGGTCAAGGTCAACCTGCTGTTCCGCAGCCGGGAGATGACCCACCCAGAGTTCGGCCAGCGCGTGCTGGCGAAGCTCGCCGAGGGCGTCGGGGATATCGCGCAGGTCGAACGCGCGCCCGGCCTCGAGGGACGCATGCTGACCATGATCGTGGCGCCCAAGGCCGAGAAGACAGAGACGACCTAACGAGGTTCGTAGATTAGAGTGCCGGGCCCATCCGCGGCGCGCGACGGATGCCGCTTGAGACTCGCGGACATGGCCTTTTGGGTGATGACCACACCGCGGCCGTCAGGAACGCCGGCCGCGTTGGCTATCTTACGGGACGGGTATCAGTAGAGGGGCCGGGGCTGTCTCTCGATCAGACTTCTCGAATCCCCGTGGGAAAAGGCACCGGCTCCCGATAGCACCAGAGATCGCGGGCGGCGTACGGAGCCGTCGCAGGAGATCGGTTCAGATGCCAAAGATGCGTACGCACAAATCAGCGGCGAAGCGCTTCAGGTTCACGGGCTCGGGCAAAGTGATGGCGCGGAGCCCATTCAAGAGCCACCTGTTGACGCGCAAGAGCCAGACGCGCAAGCGCCGGCTCGGGCGGGCGCACGAGATGACCGGCGGAGACGCGAAGCGCATCGAGCGCATGCTGCCCTACGGCGGCAAGTAGGCTATCGAGGTTCGTGCATTGGAGTGACAGGCCCATCCGGCGCAGAGCCCTCCCAAACGAACCTCGTCCGGCGGGGTTCCGCGTATCAGCGAAACGTTGCGCTGATACGCGAAACCCCATAGGTGAATTCCGGCGCGCCCAGGGCGGTCCGCCTCGGCGGCAACGGCCTCAGCGGGTGCGCAACCAGGAGAGAACTATGCCCCGAGTGCGAAAGGGCGTCACGGCGCACCAGCGCCACAAGAAGATCCGTGACCAAGCGAAGGGCTATTGGGGTGCGCGGCACCGGTGGATTCGCCCGGCCAAGGAAACCACGATGCGCGCGCTCGCGTACGCCTACCGCGACCGCCGCCAGCGCAAGCGCGATTTCCGCCGCCTGTGGATCGCGCGCATCAACGCCGCCGCGCGCAGCCACGGGCTGACCTACAGCCGTTTCGCCGAGGGGCTGCGCAAGGCGGGGGTCGAGATCGACCGCAAGATGCTGGCCGACCTCGCGGTCAAGGATGAGGCCGCATTCGCCGAGCTTGCCGAGATCGCGCGCGCCCACGCGCATGTGGTCAAACCGCCCGCGGCGTGAGCGGGTATCAGCGGCATCCCGGCAGGCCCCGAGCGGACCGCTGACGGCGGAACGCAGCCGGACCAACCCCAACATCGCCGGCGCCCCGAGTCCATCGGGGCGCTGTTTCTTTCAGCCGTCTCTTGCTGCCGCCGCGCCCTACCCGCGGTATCCGAAGAACCGGTCGCGGTTCTCCGGGCTCACCAGTTCGCCGACCTTCTCGCGGCTCGCCCCCGAACCCAGAATATCCTTCGTCCGTTTCGCGGCGTCTACGAAAGCCTTGACCTTCGCCGCGGCGTCGGGATTACACATGCACGCCTCTGCGACCGTGTGCACGCTGCTTGCTCCCTCGGCGGCGGCCTGGTACACAAAGTCTTCGACATCCCGAATGGACATGTCGCGGTAGAGGAAGCCCGGCAGCCTCCAGGTGAAGGGCACTCTGCATTCGGTGCAGACAATCCTGGGATTCAGGCGAGGGGACACAGACGGATCATAGGAGTCAAGGCCGATCGCCTCGAGGTACCTGAGGTGCGTCGGGCGCAGGTCCTCGATGTGGGCGTGACGAGCACCGGTCGTCCGTCCCCGATAGTACTGTTCCCAGTAGGGCAGCGCGAACTCGGGCATCATCGCCGGACGGATCATAGACGAGATATCGTCGGCCATGCCCGCGCCGTCGGGACTGATCCTGGGGCCGCCATGTACCTCACAAATGAAGTAGGTATAGGCAACGATGCTCTGCGTGACAAGTCGGCGGACGGAAGTTGACCTCGCCGCCATCGGGGAAGAGCAACTCGGCGCCGAGACAATTGACGTGGCCGTAGCTGACCGGCGGGGTGGCCGGCCCCGCATATGAGACTTGATCGCCGAACAGCTCGCGCGCCCGCGTCCGCCCCGTCTGGTATACCTCGATGCAGGCCTTGGGGTCGAGGTTGAACTCGCGGATCGGGACCCCGGCGAGTTCGCGGTAGGCGCCCACGCCCACTGATGCCCACCAATTGAAGCGGGCCTTGTGCCGGGCGGTGTCGTAGTCGGGTCTGTGCGGCATCACTCTTCCTTGGCGGCGGATTTCTCATGCCGAGTTCGGCCGCGGGAAAATTGGAAGCAAGGGGACAGTCCCCATTTCCCGAGCTGGCGCCTCGGCGAGGATTCCTTGACGCGCTGCATGGACGCCATGGTCGCGGCTGCACCCCTGCGCACCCAGGCGTCGATGGCGCCGGCTGCTCGGTCATCTTCGCCCTTTTCGAGGAACGACTGGATGCGCTTGGCAAGCTTCTGCTCGGCGGAGTAGCTCGAAGCATCCGTCTGCTCCAACAGCGCCGGCTCAGGCGCGATCGAATCCATCAACGTGTATGCGGCGCCGTCAACCAAGGGCAGGGGCGTCTGGTTGCCACCCATGAGCAGGACAAATGAAAGCCCTCGCGCCGGCAGGCTGATCCACGCGGAGGTCAGGAAGTCCGGCCGCTGGGCGTCGATCACCGCGGTGAGCCCGGCGATGCTGGTATCAAAGCATATCGACGGGTCCCGGGAAACATCGTGGAAGAGCCGCAAGGGGATGGGCGGCTGCCCGTCCGCGAGCGTACGGGCGGCTTTAGTGTCCTCCCGCACGCTGAAGTACACCTTCTCGCCGCTATGGTACCGGTGTTCGACGGTGTCCGAGTTGTTGGACACCTCCAGGATGGCGCCGGATCCGTCCACGAAGAGCCAGTGCGTGCCGGTGCTGCCGCCGCCGGCGTACCAGCCCTTCTTCACGAAATCCTGGATGATACTGAGCGCCTCACCGCACGTCGCGGCCCTCTCCGCGATGTACCGCAGCATGAAGGTGTTCATCATGCCTCGGTATCTCGGACGGTCGACCTCGAGCGTTCCCCCGGTATCGGCTGAGCCGGCGAGGCCCTTGTCGTTGACCATCATCATGCAGGCGAGCACGCTGGCATCGGTGATGGTGATGAACTTGTTGACACCCTGAACGGTGCTCGCGATGATGGCAGCGGACTGCGCTTTAGGCGCGTTGTCGCGGTTCTTATGGAACAGGATGAGATTGCCCTCAGTGAACCGCGAGGAAACCGCGTAAGACGTGCACTCATCGTGCAGAAAAAGCGACCGGTACACTCCCGCGACAAAGGCGACGTAGAGCTGCCGGTCGAGCCCTGCAGCGTCGGCGACGGCTTCAGCTTCCTGCAGCCAGTGGGGGGCAATGTCCGTGCAAATCCGGACGAACTTGGCCGAGCGCTCGACGAGCATGGCATCGGTAACGTGTTCCGCTCTCGCGGGCTTGATGAAGTACTCTTCGAAGTCATGGCGAATCGATCCAGCGTTGGTCTTCCCCCACAGCGTACCGATTTCACGTGGGCCTCCGACGAACGTGAGCATGCTCACGGAGGCGCGGCCGGCCCCAGCGACGCTTGACAACGCGGTAGCTGTGAGCGAGAGAGCGACGATGGTGGCGACTGGCAGGAGGAAACGCTGGCGAGCATGCATGATCAAGAGGCTCCCGGCCGGATCTGCGGCTGCGCCGTGGGTGGGAATTCGGTGGGCGATCTCGCGAGGTTCGCGGGCCTCGCCGCGCCGCCGCGCCCTGACGAGGCACTCCGCGATGGGTTAGGACCAGAACGAGGCGCAGCCATCGGCCATGGCTGCGCTTGTTCGGTCACTGGACAGCGGCGACGTCAGACCCTGAGCCACGGCGGCTGGCCACGGCACGCCATGAGGCAGCACGCGCCACCACACGCGCACCGCATCCGCCCCTCTGACGCATCAGAAGGAGACGGTCTCCCTTAGCTTCCGGACGCCGGGGGTGACACGGGCGGCGGTGGCGGGGTTGCTTCGACCTCGGCCGCTAGCCGCCGCTCCTCGGCCGCGCTGCGGATCTCGCTAATCCCGAAGGCGAGCATACCAAGGCCGATTACCACCAGGCCCAGCGCCACCATCGCCTTGATGGCGATGAGCACGGCGTCGGACCACCCAACGATGCCCCAGATTCCCAGGCCGATCGCGATGAGACCAAGAAGGATGATCAGCGCCTTTCCCACGGTAAGCTGCCCTCCCTTCGCGTCGTCACATCAACTTGACCGGGTATGACCGTCGTCCCTATCGTGTCTATCTGCAGGGCGGACATGCCTACACTGGCCCGGACACGACGGGAACAAGTGCCCTGCCCTGGAGGCGGCCATATCCCCTTATCGAGTTCGTCTTCTCCTCGTGCTGCCGGAATCCTCTTGTGTCGAGCACGCTTCTGTCGCGGCGGTGTGATATACTAGCGCTGGAAGGCGGTTCCGGGCAGTCGGTGGGCCTGACGTCCGGCCTGGTCATTTGCCAAGACCGCCCGTACGCTGCCGGCGTAGATCTGCCCTGCCGTACCGCGCAGGAGGCATCCGACGCTTGAGAGCAAGCCATGAGCAAAGTCTGGAAACTGCATACGGTCGAGGAGGCGTGGCGCGAACTCGCGCGGTATCTGCCGCCCGCTTCCCTGCCGGCTGAGGAGGCAGGGCTCGATGCCGCACTGGGCCGCGTAACCGCGGACCCGGTGTTGAGCCCGGAGCCGCTGCCGCCGTTTCCACGTTCGCTGGTGGACGGCTACGCGGTCCACGCCGCGGACACCCATGGCGCCACGGAGGGCGCGCCGACCTATGTCGTGATTGCGGGCGAGGTGCGCATGGGCGAAGCGCCACGGCAGGCGCTTGCACCCGGACACGCGATGTGGATACCCACGGGCGGCATGCTGCCCGAAGGCGCCGATGCGGCGGTCATGGTCGAGTATACGCGCCCGTGGGACGCGGCGGAGATCGAGGTTCGCTGCAGCGTCGCGGCAGGCGAGAATGTCATCGGGCGCGGCGATGACGTCGCGCCGGGGGCGGAGCTGGTTCCAGTCGGGCGCGCGCTGCGTCCGGCGGATGTCGGGGCGCTGGCGGCGCTCGGGATCCTTTCGGTGAAAGTGCGGCGGCGGCCGGTGGCCGCGATCATCTCGACGGGCAATGAGGTCGTTGCCGCCGATGCGACGCCGGTCGGCGGGCAGATTCGCGACCTTAATGCGTGGAGTATTTCCGCGGCGGTCCGTCAGGCAGGCGGCGAGCCGCTGCGGCTGGGAATCGTGAGCGACGTGTTGGAGCCGTTAGCCGCCGCGCTGCGCGATGCGGTGGCCCGCGCCGACCTCGTGTGCGTCTCCGGCGGGAGTTCGGTCGGGCCGGAGGACCTGGTGCCGCAGGCGATCGCGAGCCTCGGCGAACCGGGGATACTCACCCGTGGACTGAACATTCGCCCGGGCAAGCCAACCATTATCGCTGTCGCCCAAGGCAAGCCCATCTTCGGGCTGCCGGGTCATCCCGTGTCGGGCCTGATGGTCTTCGGGCTGATCGTGGAGTCAACCATTCGGCGCATGCTCGGCCTGCCGCCTGCGCGGCCCTGCGTGGTGAAGGCGGTCCTCGATCGCGATCTGGGATCGAGCGCCGGGCGCTCAGACTACGTTCGGGTGCGGCTGGAGGAGCGCGAAGGTCGCCTGCGGGCGGTGCCCGTGCTCGGGAAGTCAGCGATGATCTCGACTCTGGTGAGCGCCGACGGCATCCTGCACATTCCGCCGCAGGTCGAGGTGCTGCGCGCGGGAGAAGAGGTCGAAGTCGAGTTGATGACGGAAGCGTGAGAACCATGCCGCGCGAACCGAAACGAAGCATCGTAACGCTTGAGCAGGCGCGCGAACTCTGGCGGCGCGCGCTCGACGGCGCGAACGTCAGCATTATGCCCGCGGAGACCGTGAGCCTAGCGGATGCCCGCGGCCGCATCACCGCCGAAGGCGTCCGCGCGCGGCGCTCCTCTCCCCACTACCACGCCGCCGCGATGGACGGCGTTGCCGTCACCGCCGCGCACACGGTCGGCGCGACTGAAGTCTCGCCCAAGCGCCTGCGCGTACCGGATGAGGCCGAATACATCAACACCGGCGATGCGCTCCCCGAAGGCCGCGACGCAGTCATCAAGACCGAGGACATTGCGCTGCTCGAAAACGCAATCGAGATCACCGCCGCCGTCGTTCCGTGGGACAACACGCGGCCCGAGGGCGAAGACGTCGTGGTGACCGAGATGATCCTGCCCGAGCATCACGTCATCAGGCCGGTCGATGTGGCGGCGCTCATCGCGGGCGGGGTGATGGAGGTGCCGGTCCTGCGAAGGCCGCGCGTCGCGGTGATCCCGACCGGCAGCGAGGTGGTCGAGCCGGGCGCCGACGCCGCTCCTGGGCAGGTCGTGGATTTCGATTCGTATCTGTTGGCGGGCCTGCTGGCGGAGCGCGGGTGCGAGGCGGTGCGCTGGGACATCGTGCCCGACGATCCCGATGCCCTGCGCGAAGCGATCACCCGCGCCGCGCGCGAATGCGACGCGGTGGCGATGATTGCGGGCGCGTCCGCGGGCAGCCGCGACTACACGGCGCAAGCGTTGTCGCAGTTGGGCGAAGTGGTCGTGCACGGCGTGGCGATACGGCCCGGCAAGCCGGTGATTCTCGGAATCGTGGACGCGAAGCCGTTCATCGGCGTGCCGGGCTACCCGGTATCGGCCATGATCTGCTTCGATCAGTTCGTGGAACCCTTGATCGCGCGGTGGCTGGGGCAGCCGGAGCCGGCAGAGGAAACGTGCCGGGTCATCTCGTCGCGCGATGTGCCGTCGGTAGCGGGGAGCGAGGAGTTCGTCCGGGTGCGGCTGGGCGTGGTGAACGATCACATCGTCGCGGTCCCCCTGGGGCGGGGTGCGGGGCTGATCACATCGCTGGTGCGGGCGGATGGCATCGTGCGCATCCCTGCGCTCAGCGAAGGCATCGCCGAGGGCGAGGACGTCGAATGCGCGCTGACCGCACCCGATGCAGTACTGGCCCGCACGGCGCTGATCACCGGCAGCCACGACCTGAGCCTGGATGTTGTGGACTGCCTGCTGCGGCGCATGCACCCAGGCACGCGGGTCGCCTCGACGCACATTGGTAGCCAGGGCGGACTTGCGTCGCTGCAACGCGGATACTGTCATGCCGCCGGGACGCACCTGCTGGATCCGGAGACCGGCGACTACAATGTCTCATATGTGCGGCGCCTGTTCGGCCCAGGTGAGGTCGCGCTAATCACGGTCGCGCTGCGGCAGCAGGGGCTGATGGTGGCGCCGGGGAATCCGCTCGAACTCACCGGGTGGGCCGCCCTCGCGCGACCGGGCCTGCGGTTCATCAACCGCCAGCGCGGCGCGGGGACGCGGGTGCTGCTGGACTACGAGCTGCAACGCGCAGGCGTGGACGCGAACCGCATCGAGGGGTACAGACGCGAGGTGTACACGCACCTGGCGGTCGCCGCGGCGGTGCAGTCGGGCGCGGCGGACGCGGGGGTGGGCATTGCGGCCGCGGCGCAGGCGCTCGGGTTGGATTTTGTGCCCCTGGCGATGGAGCGGTATGAACTGGCTGCCCTCGCGGAGTCGCTCGAGAACGAACCGCTGGCGCAGGTGATCGAGATCCTGCGGACGCAGGAGTTCAAGAACGAACTCGCCACGCTGGGTGGCTATGATACCGGCGAGACGGGCGCGGTGCGGCTATGCTAAGTCAACCACCAAGGCACCCGCCTTCGCGGGGCGACGTAGCCCGCTTCGGCGGGCGAAGGCGGCAAAGACACGAAGATCGGACCGAGGAATCCCGAACCACTGAACTCGCAGGGTCGCCGGTTTGAAGCAGGGCGCCCCCTTTACGCTCTGGGTCCTCTGTGGTTGATCTGTGTTCCCTTGGTGCCTTGGTGTCTTCGTGGTTCAAATGACATTAATCCTCGGAGGGATTGGGGATGGTAATGCCGTGGTGGAAGATCATCGCGCTGGTAGGCCTGGGCGGGCTGGCCGGGGCGTCGAGCGGGTTGCTGGGGATCGGCGGCGGCATCATCATGGTGCCGCTGCTGGTGGTGGCATTCTTGTATAGTCAGCAGATGGCCCAGGGCACAGCGCTGGCGGTGATGATCCCGACGGCGCTGATGGGCGCGTTCACCTATGCCAGCGCGCACAAGGTTCATTGGGGGGCGGGGCTGGTGATGGTCATCGGTTCAGTTGTCGGCGCGCGCTACGGCGCGAGTCTGGCATTGGTGTTGCCGCAGGCGGTGCTGCGGACGCTGTTCGCGCTGTTGATGGTCGGGGTCGCGGTGCGGATGATGCCGAAAGGCACGAGCAGCGAGATGGGGCTGCTGGCGGGAGTGCTCGTGATCGCGGCGGTGATTCGGCTGTTCGTGCTGCGGTGATGGAGCACCGGCAGATTACGCAGATTGCCCGGACAATCACTGGGCACGGCATGCCGTGCCCCTACGCCGACCCAGCCCCCTCTGTGTGCTCTGCGTCCTCTGCGGTTGAATGCGCCGACTCCGCCGGCGCGGCGGCGATGATGTCCTCATCGTTGCCGCGCACCACGGTCTGCCCGGGCTGGACGATCAGGAACTCCGCTTCATCCCATTCGCCGTCGAGCATGTTGCGGATCAGGCGCAGGTCGCCCGGCAGATCCTCGACCTCCCAGTTGCGCTCCCCCGCGATGCGCACCACCTCCGCGCGCAGCCGTTCGTGCGGCCCAAGGTTCAGGTCGATGAACGCCGCGCGCGAGTAGTTCTTGACCCACGACTGCTGTATCTCATAGAGATAGGCCGCGTTGTCTTCGCCGTACTTCGCCACTAGCTCGTCGTAGCTGAGCTGCATCCCTTCGCCGCCTTCTTTGGTTCGCGGGACGTGGCTGCCCGCGCGCTCGATCCAACCCGACGTGTACCAATAGGTCCCCGGCTCGTCGTGAAAATGGCGGTGGTAGCTGTCTTTCGATCCGAGGAAGAACGTGATGCAGTCGTGCGCGCGCGGGATGACCAGCGGGACCTCGCGCGCGACGAGGCCGAGCACGCCGTTGCTGCACAGCCCGTAGCCGAGGACGATGGCGTCGTACTTCGCCGGTCCCGCGCTGCCCATCACGCTACTGGGCGGCCCCGCCTCGGCCGCGTCGATGCTGCGCTGCACGGTCTCGCGCAGGCTGTCGGGGTTGTCGTGCAGGCCGCGCTTCAGGAACTCGACGTCGATGGTGTGCGCCGAATGCGCCGCGCAGAGGCAGATCTCGCGAAACATGACTTCACAGGCGACAACTTTGATTCGCATGGGGAACCGCAATCTCCTGATGGTCTATCCACAGATTACTCAGATTTCACAGATTCCCTATTGAGTTCTACCATCTCTGTGGTCTGCGAAATCTCCGGATAGTCTGTTGCTGCCTCTCTGTGTCCTCGGTTCACCCTGAGCAGCTTGCCGAATGGGTGTTCTCTGTGGTTGACTACCCCTTGGTTTCGATTTCGTGTGTCAGCCGCGCGATGAAGTCGTCGAGCCCCTGCGCGCCGAGGTCCCCGGCGCTGCGGCTGCGGACTGAGACCTGCTCGGATGCCTGCTCGCGGTCGCCGATGACGAGCATGTAGGGCACCTTCTGCACCTGCGCCTCGCGGATCTTGAAGCGCATGCTCTCGTTGCGGTCATCGAGGTGCGAGCGGAAGCCCGCGGCGATCAGCGCTTGGTGCACCTGCCGCGCGTAGTCGTGATGCCGCTCCGCGATCGGCAGCACCTCCACCTGCACCGGCGCCAGCCACGCCGGGAACGCTCCGCCGGTGTGCTCCACGTAGCCGCCGAAGAACCGGTCGATGGAACCCAGCAGCGCGCGATGCACCATGAGCGGAGTGTGAGCCTGACCATCCGCCGCGATGTACTCCATGTTGAAGCGGCTGGTGAGGTTGAAGTCGAACTGGATGGTCGGCCCCTGCCACAGCCGGCCCATCGAGTCCTTCAGCTTGATGTCGATCTTGGGCCCGTAGAACACTGCCTCGCCCGGCGCGCGCTTGTGAGCGACACCTCTGCTCTCCAACGCCTCGGCCAGTGAGCGCTCGGCAATCGCCCAGTCGTCGTCGGACCCCATGTATTTGTCGCGATCGGTCTCGCCGCGCACGCTGAGGTCGACCTCGAGATCGTGGTAGCCGAACGTGTGCATCATGAACAGCGCGAAATCGAGGGCGCCCTTGACCTCATCGCCGATCTGCTCCGGGGTGCAGATGATGTGGGCGTCATCCTGGGTGAACCCGCGGACGCGCAGCAGGCCGTGCAGCACCCCCGAGCGCTCGTAGCGGTAGACGGTGCCCAGTTCGGCGTAGCGGATCGGCAGGTCGCGATAGCTGCGGAGCTGGCTCTTGTAGATGAGGAGGTGGAAGGGGCAGTTCATGGGCTTGAGGCGATACTCGTCCTCCTCGATCATCAGCGGGCCGTACATGCTTTCCCTGTAGAAGCTGAGATGGCCGCTGGTCTCCCACAGGTGCGCGCGCGCAATATGCGGGCTGAAGACGAGTTGGTAGCCGCGCTTGAGATGCTCCTGGCGCCAAAACTCCTCGATCAGGTAGCGGACAAGCGCACCCTTGGGATGCCATAGGACGAGCCCGCCGCCCAGCTCCTCGGGCACCGAGAACAGATCCAGCTCGCGGCCGAGGCGGCGGTGGTCGCGTTGGGCCGCCTGCTCGCGCAGGCGCAGGAACTCGTCGAGCTGCTCCTGGGTGGGGAAGCTGGTGCCGTAGATGCGCTGGAGCATGGGGCGGTGTTCATCGCCGCGCCAGTACGCGCCCGCGACGTTGAGCAGCTTGAACGCGCCGATGCGCCCGGTGCTGGGCAGGTGCGGCCCGCGGCAGAGGTCAACGAACTCGCCGTCGTGGTAGAGCGAGACGCGGTCATCGCCGATGTCGTTGAGGAGTTCGACCTTGTAATCCTCGCCGCGCTGCCTGAAGAACTCGATGGCGGCGTCGCGCTCGATCTCGCGGCGCTCGAAGGGCGCGTCCTCGGCGGCGATGCGGCGCATCTCGGCCTCGATGCGCTCCAGATCCTCGGGCACGAAGTTGTGCGAGAGATCGAAGTCGTAGTAAAAGCCCTCCTCGATTGCGGGGCCGATGGCGAGCTTGGCGTCGGGGAAGAGGCGCTTCACCGCGTCGGCCATGACGTGGCTGGCGCTGTGGCGATGGACCTCGCGGCCGGTCTCATCATCGAAGGTGAGGATCTCGATGCGGTCGGCATCCGGGAGCGATGCGGTGAGGTCGAGCAGGCGGCCATCGGCCTTCGCGGCGAGAGCGTTCGTCGCGAGATCTGCATCTCGGCCGTGCAGCCACTCGGCGATGGTCTTCTTCCCGGCCTCGGCTCGATCAACTTCAATGATGACGCTCATGATGGTCTCCTGGGCAGACAATGGTGGGGCAGGCGTCCCCGGGCTACGAAGCCTTGGCGAAGTGGGCTCGCCTGCCAACCAGGTGGACTCGCAGCCGAGACTTGCCCGCCTCAGGCGGACGGCTGCGCCACTGACTGGCCCTACACCCGCTGCGATGAAATGAAAACGCCCCCCGTCTCCGGGAGGCCTTATCACGCAGCGCGCAATGATGGTGGAGCAGGTGTCCCTGGGCTACGAAGCCTTGGCGAAGTGGGCTCGCCTGCCAACACCTTGCGCGCTACGTGGTCGTCGTAGTGGTGGTCACGAACAGTGTCATCGGCTGCCCAAGGTTCGCTGTGCCTTCGCGTGGTGTACTGTGCTCCTCTCCCTCGCAGGGAGAGGTCAGGACAGGGTGTATGGCCACGTGACTCGAATACGCGAGGCTAGCGGAGTCAACCGCATGACGGCACCCTCGCCTGCTCGCCTATTCTCCTCTCGGCTGCTCGTCCTCGAATCGCCTACAATTCGGGGACATGGTGGGCGGCGTAGGACTCGCACCTACGACCTTCTGCGTGTCAAGCAGATGTTCTTCTCCTGAACTAGCCGCCCGCGATCTTTCGAGTTGATTATAGCCGGGTCGATTCGCGTTGTAAAGGCCGACGAAACGTGAGCCACGGGCCAAGAGAAAGACGAGCGGCCACTCCACTCGGTGACTGCCCGGCATGTTTACCCTGAGCCCGCCGAATGGGCTGTGCGTCTATGCACCGTCCCGGCTGGCGCATCCGAAGGACTGGTCGAGGCCGGGCCGGAATCTTCTGACATGGTGGCGCGGTGATGCTGACGCCTGCGTGTGATCGAGGGCGTCGCGGCGCCGGCCCTTATGGCCGAGGAGGGATGAAGTGGGCGTACGCAAGGTGACATGTGCGGTGCTTGCCGCGATAGCGATCGCCGCGGCGGTCGGGTCTGTGGCTGCGGCACAAGCTGGCTACACGGTCTGGGCTGCGGACGGCCTGACGAAGATTCTGCGCACCACGCCGCCGCCCGAACCACTGCCGGGGACGGTCCGTATCTACGCGGCGCGCAACGAGTACGAGTCCGCGCAGGTTGTGATCCGCGCGAAGTCACACCCCTTGCAGGGAGTCATGGTCGCGATCAGTGACCTGGTCCGGCCGCAGGGCGGAAGAATTGCGGCGCCGGCCATCCGCCTTTACCGGGAGGCGTACATCTACCTGCCAAAGTTCAAGGCGGACTACCCCGATCCGCTGCCGCCGGTGACGCCCTTCTCAGTTGCGCCGGATACGAACCAGCCGGTGTGGATCACGGTGTACGTTCCGAAGGGTGCGGCCGCGGGCAGGTACAGCGGCGCGCTCACCATCTCCGCGGCCGGTGCCGCGCCGCGCCAGGTTCCGGTCACCCTCACGGTATGGAATTTCACGCTCCCCGACACCCCGACCAGCCGCACCGCCTTCGGCATCGGTGGGGGCGACATTGCGGCGGCGCATGGGATCAAGACCGACAGCCCGGGGTATGTGGGGCTGGTGGCGCGGTACTACGAGGCTCTGCTCGAGCACCGCATATCGGCGTACTATACGCCGGTGCCGCTGGATTCGCCCAAGGCGGGCCGCTATCTGAGCGACCCCCGCGTGACCTCGTTCATCATGCGCTACGCCGACGTCGAGGCCATGCGCGCCGACGTGGAGCGCTGCCGCAGGAATGGATGGCTGGGCAAGGCCGTCTTCTACCCGCTCGACGAGCCCCAGACCGCAGAGCAATACGCCACTCTGAAGGAGCGCGCCGACCTCATTCACTCGATTGACCGGTCGCTGAAGGTCGTGTCGCCCTATTACCGCGACCCCGATTTCGCAACCGATAAGACGATCTACGAGCACTTCGACGGCTACCTCGATATCTGGTGCCCGAACCTCATGTTCTACAACGAGCAAGAGATGCGCGTGAGGCAGGCCAAGGGCGAGGAGGTCTGGTGGTACGTGTGCTGCATCCCGCTGCGGCCCTACCCCAACTTCTTCGTAAACCTGGACGCGATTGACCACCGCATCTTGATGTGGATGCAGAAGCTCTACGACGTGCAGGGGCTGCTGTACTGGAACACGACCTACTGGAACACGGCGAGCACCAAGGACGTGTGGGAGGACGTCGCCACGGTCAAGGACATCAGTCCGAACCTTTATGGCGACGGGTCGCTGTTCTACCCTGGATCGAAGGTGGGCCTCGCCGAACCGGTGACCTCGATCCGACTGGAGTGCATCAGGGACGGGCTGGAGGACTTCGACTACCTCACGCTGCTCGAGCGCAAGGTGGGTGCGGATCAAACCAAGGCGATGATCCGCCAGCTGGTGCGGAGCCGAAAGAGCTTCGACAAGAGTCCGCAGCGGCTGGCGGCGGTGCGGCTCCAGATCGCGCGAATCTTGCAGCAGCAATAGCGCGTGTTCGACCGCGGATAAACGGCACCCGCCTGCCCGGAAGGGGCAGGCGGGTCCGTCACGGTGATTTCAAGTGCATTGCGCCCGCGGCGGGCGCAATGCATCGCGCCGAGCCTATTGGATCTGGTTGGGCTGCGACAGGACCCCGATCATCTCGTAGAATCCCACCCGTATGTACTTGACATGGCCGTCAACGAACGCCACCGGCATCGCAACCGGAATCGTCGGCGGCTCGCCGCCCAACTCCGGCGGCGGCACGTGGGTATCGCAGTACTCCCAGCTGTACCCGTCGTGCATGCCCAAGCCAATGCACCCGGCCATCGGCTTCCACACCGGGTTGTCGAACAGGCCCACCGCGTTGCCGCACACCCAGTACTCGGCGGGGTTGTCCGTGTCCTCGACGTAGCCCAGGCCGACGGCATAATCCCACATGGCCCCAACATCGTGGGTATAGCCAAACGCAAAAACGCCCGCCCCATAGGGGTAGTGGCAGTCGCCCCACCAGTAGGAGCCAACCCACCACCAGTTGCTGCCTGGCGGCCTGTAGTTCGGCCCGCTGGTCCAGAAGTTTCCGACCTTGCGCATGCCCACCGCCGGCCCCGAGGTCAACACCCCGGTGTGGATGGCGTACTGGGGATAGCGCCGAATCGCGGTCGGACACTGGAACAGGTCGAGGCTCTTGACATAGGGCACCAGTAGGTCCGCCAACTGCCAGTAGTCGGGGGTGCCCAGCCCGGCGTCTTCCGCCTGAGCGATCGTGAACCCCTGGTTCGCCGGGTCTATGGGGTGTGAGGTAGTCCTGGTGCCGCCGGCGCACGCCACCGGGAGCACCTCGTCATAGTCCTGCGCATACATGATCGCCGCGAGAGCGATCTGCTTCAAGTTGGAGAGACAGGTCGCCTTTCGGGCCGCCTCCCGCGCTCGGGCGAATACCGGGAACAGGATGGCAGCCAGGATGGCGATGATCGCGATCACTACCAGTAACTCGATCAACGTAAAACCACGGTTCCTTCGCATGCTTCGTGCCTCCCATCGCTCCGCAGAGCGGTCAGCATTACGCTTACTAAGAGCCGGCCTCGTTCTCCGTCACCTCCTCTCCGGCTGGGCGTTACAAAGACCTGGCCTCCCCTACCGCGGCCCATTGTGATCGCCGCGGAAAGCGCGTGGCGCGCGGTTGCGCTCGGCGCCGTTCGAGAGCATTCTAGCCCGCGGCTGGGGCGATGTCAACATGGTATCGAAGCAGGGCGGGTACCGAGGCGCAAGACCGGTCATAGTCAACGTTCGGCGCACGTCACGGCCGTGCCCAGATCATCCTTGACCGTCGGTCGGTGCGGTGTTACAATCCGAATGTGCACCGCGCCCCGACTCGTCGGGGCCGCGCGTCTTTTTCGGGAGGTTGGCTTGCGCATTTCCGCCGATTGCATCCCCTGCGTGCTGCGCCAGTGCGTCGAGGCGGCCGCAATGGTCAGCGACGATCCGGAGCTCGTCTTTCGCGTCGCGCGCGAGGTGGCGGCCGTTCTGAGCGAGTACACCCAGGACGCGACTCCGGCGCACATCAGCGAGGCGGGCCACGGCCTGGCCAAGCAGATCGTGGCGTGTGATGACCCCTACCGCGCGGTGAAAGATCGTTACAACGCTGCGGCGCTGGAGATGCTGCCGCGGCTGCGCGAGATCGTCGCCGGCTCCGCAGACCGGTTGCGCGCCGCCGCAGGAATCGCCGTCGCCGGCAACGTCATTGACTTCGCGCTGGCGCAGGCGATCGATGTGGATGCCGCCCTCGCGCAGGTGCTCGAGGAAGGCTTCGTGGTTGATGACTGGCCGGCCTTCCAAGCCGCGCTCGCGCGTGCCCGCAATCTGCTCTACCTCGGCGATAACGCGGGCGAAGTTGTTTTTGACCGCGTGTTCCTCGACGAGTTGCGCCACAAGTGTCCCGCGCTCGAGATCACCTATGTCGTCAAGCCGGTGCCGATCCTGAACGACGCCACCGAGGCCGACGCGCGCGCGGCGGGAATCCACGAGATCGGTCCCATTGTCACCACCGGCCAGCCCACGGTCGGGTTCATCTTCGAGACCGCGCCCGCGGAGTTCCGCGCACGCCTCGAAGCGGCCGACCTGATCATCGCCAAAGGGCAGGCGAACTACGAATCGCTCGATGAACTGCACTTCCCGACGCTGTTCATTCTCAAGGCCAAATGCCCAACCGTTGCGGCGAGCCTCGGGGTGCGACCAGGGCAGTTGGTGCTCAAAGCCCACTGTCTCGATGAGAAGCGAAGCGCGCCGTCCGGGAGACCCTTGCGCGCGGTGATCTTCGATCTCGACGGGGTGATCTACCGTGGCAAGCGCTTGCTGCCGCATGCCGCGGAGGCGGTCGCGTGGGCGCGGGAGCATGGTCTCGCGGTGCGATTCCTGACGAACAACTCGACGGTCACGCGTGACGAATACTCGCAGCGCCTTGGCGATTTCGGAATTCCGACTCTGCCGGGGCAGGTGATGACCTCGGCCTATGCGACCGCCTTGTACCTGAAGTCCCGCGACGATGGTGGTGCCAAGGTACTCGTCGTCGGCGAGGGCGGCCTGCGCGAGGAGATCGCGCGCGCGGGGTTCGAGGTCGTGCAGACGGCGAACGCGGACGGCGCGCGCTATGTCGCGGTGGGGATGGATCGCGCATTCTGCTACGACATGCTTTGCGCCGCGATGCAGGCGATCCTCAACGGCGCGGAGTTCATCGCCTCGAACCGCGACACCACGTTTCCGGTGGAAAACGGGCTGCTGCCGGGCGGGGGGACGGTCGTCGCGGCGATCGAGGCGGCGGTGGGACATTCGCCGCTTCTCATCGGCAAACCGACGACGCGCATGCTGGAACTGCTTCTGGCGGAATTGGGGTGCGAACCGGCGGAAGCCCTGATCGTAGGCGACCGGCTCGACACCGACATCAAGGTCGGCCGCGCCGCGCGGGTGCGTACCGTACTGGTCCTGACCGGCATCAGCACCGCCGAGCAAGCCTGCGCCGCGCCGAACGAGATGCGGCCGGAATGGGTGATCGAGTCGCTGGCGGAGCTGCCGGCGCTGCTCGAAAGGCTGATGCAATGATCCCGCGCGCGCTGACTATCGCCGGCTCCGATTCGTGCGGCGGCGCCGGGCTGGAGGCGGACCTCAAGACGTTCGCCGCGCTCGGCGTCTACGGCGCATGCGCGGTGACGGCGGTTACGGCGCAGAACAGCCGCGGGGTTATCGGCTCCTGGGAAGTGTCTGCGGCGGTCGTCGCGCGCCAGATAGATGCGGTGCTGGATGATGTGGGCGCGGACGCGATCAAGACGGGGATGCTCTCTTCCGCCGCTGTCGTCGAAATCGTCGCCGAGCGGCTGGCAGCCCACGCCGCGCGCAATTGTCGGCCGCTCTCCGCGGCCGTCCGGAGTACGGCTGCGCCGTACCTCGTCGTCGATCCCGTCATCGTGGCCAAGGACGGGACACATCTGCTGACCGACGATGGGGTGCGCGCCATGCGCGAGCGGCTCTTGCCCCAGGCGCTGCTCGTAACGCCGAACGCGCCCGAGGCCGCGGCGCTGACGGGCGAGGCGGTCACCGGGCGCGATAGCGCCGCGCGGGCGGCGCGGGCGCTCGTGAAGCTGGGGGCGAAGGCGGCGCTGGTCAAGGGCGGGCATCTTCCGGGCGCGGCGGTGGACATTCTCTGGGATGGGCAGGAGGAGCGGGCGTTCGAGCATCCGCGTTTGCCCGGGCCGCCGGTTCACGGCACCGGGTGTGTGCTGTCGGCAGCGATCGCGGCATACCTGGCGCGCGGCGAGCACTTGATCGATGCGATCTCCAAAGCGCGCGAGTTCCTCCAGAGCGCACTCACCGAAACCTTCTCGAGCGGCGGCAACTTCAACCTGTTCGCACCGTTCCGCGCGGAGGATTGATGCCGTGCGCGCGTGCGTGAACCACCCCGATCGCCCGGGCAAGTGGCTGTGCCAGAAGTTCGATGTCGCATACTGCGACGAATGCTGCCGCTGCGGGCACGCGGAGGGTTACTGCAAGTTCCGCAGCCAGTGCGGGGTACGGCAGATCTGTGAGGAGAGCAATGCAGCCCAGGCGCCCCCGCCTGACAAAAGCAACGGAGCCCAGGCACTCCTGCCTGGGGAAGAGAATAGAGCCCAGCCGCGCTTGCCTGGGCACACGGGCAGGAGTGCCCGTGCTCCAGCGCCTGGGCAACACGCAGAGGCGCGCCGGTGCTCCAGCCACACGCCCGCGCCCGCCCCTAGCCGCCAGGCGCTCCCGCTGGCCAAGCCGGCCCGCGCCGCCTACCGTCGCAACTTGCCTCACCTGCAACCGGCGGATAAGACCTTCTTCGTGACCTTTGCCACCCACGGCCGGTGGCAGTTGCCCGAAGCGGTCAGGCAAGCGGTGATTGAGCACTGCTTGCATGACGACGGCGTGAAGATATCGGTGCACGGCGTGGTTGTCATGCCGGATCACGTCCACATGATCTTCACCCCGTTACGGGACGACAACGGCAACGTTTTCGGCCTCGCCGAGATCATGCGGGGAATCAAAGGCGCATCCGCCCGCAATATCAACCGATTGCTCGGCCGCAGCGGGAGGGTCTGGCAGGAGGAATGCTTCGACCGCATCCTGCGCTCAAGCGAAAGTGCCCGCACCAAAGTGGAGTACATCTGCGATAATCCCGTTCGCGAGGGATTGGTTCAAGCGCAGGATGATTACCCCTGGCTCTGGCGAGAGTGGGCGGAGGGGCAGGAGTGAACAACGGAGCCGAGGCGCCCTTATCGGGGAGAATGAATGGAGCCCAGGCGCTCTTGCCTGGGCAACACGGGCAAGAGTACTCGTGCTCCGCCTGGGCACACGGGCAGGAGTGCCCGTGCTCCAGTCTCATTGCGCCGACGAAAGTGAGTCGGCCAAGAGAGGTACCCGGCAGCGGCTCGCGGAATAAAGTTGCATCCTTCTGCGGCGCCTGATAACCGCAGCTTCCACATCTCACTCAGGGGCGTCGGCTATGACCAAGTTCATCTTCGTAACGGGCGGTGTCGTGAGTTCCATCGGCAAGGGCATCACCACCGCCTGCCTCGGGCGTCTTCTGCGGGACCGCGGCTATCGCATCACGATGCAGAAGATCGACCCCTACCTCAACGTTGACGCCGGCACCATGAACCCCCACCAGCACGGCGAGGTCTTCGTCACCGATGACGGCGCCGAAACCGACCTCGACCTCGGCCACTACGAGCGCTTCGTGGACCTCAACCTCACCCGCCGCGCCAACGTCACTACGGGCCAGGTCTACGGCAACGTCATCGCCAAGGAGCGCCGCGGCGACTACCTGGGCAAGACGGTTCAGGTCATCCCGCACATTACCAACGAAATCAAGGAGCGCATCGTCGAGGCCGCCGAACATGAACACGCCGACGTCGGCATCGTCGAGATCGGCGGCACCGTCGGCGACATTGAAGGGCTGCCTTTCCTCGAGGCCATCCGCCAGATGAAGGGCGACCTCGGGCCCGGGAACGTCATGTACGTCCACGTGACCCTGATTCCCTACGTCGGCCCGGCGGGAGAAACCAAGACCAAGCCGACGCAGCACAGCGTGCGCGAGCTGCGCGGCATCGGCATCCATCCCGACCTGCTCATTTGCCGCTCGAAAATGCCGCTGTCCGAGGAGATGCGCGAGAAGATCAGCCTGTTCTGCGACGTGCCGCTGTCGGCGGTGATCGAGGGGCTCGACACCGACTCGATCTACGAGCTTCCGCTCATCTTCGAACGCCAGGGCCTGGCGCGGCTCGCCGAGGAGCGGCTGAGCATCGCGGCGCGCGAGCCCGACCATTCGGAATGGGAGCAGGTGGTGGCGCGGGTGCGCAACTCGACCCGGTCGTGCACCATCGCGCTGGTCGGCAAGTACATGGTGGTGCCCGACGCGTACATCAGCATCGTCGAATCCATCAAGCACGGCGGCATCGCCGAGCAGACCGCGGTGACCATCAAGCGCGTCAACGCCGAGGATATCATGGAGCAGGGCGCGGAGAACCTGCTCGCCGATGTTGACGGCATCCTCGTGCCCGGCGGCTTCGGCGGCAGGGGCATCGAGGGTAAGGTTGATGCGATCACGTATGCGCGCGAAAACGGAGTGCCATTCCTTGGCCTGTGCCTGGGCATGCAGTGCGCGGTGATCGAATTCGCGCGAAGCTGCTGCGGCATGGAGGGCGCCCACAGCGCGGAGTTCGAGCCGGAGTCATCGTACCCGGTGCTCGATCTGCTGCCCGAGCAAAAGGGAGTCACCGACAAGGGCGCGACCATGCGCCTGGGCGCGATGCCGTGCAAGATCCTGCCCGGCACGCTGGCGCACCGGGTCTATGGCGAGTCCGTGGTATATGAGCGGCACCGGCATCGCTATGAGGTGAACAACACCTTCCGCGCGGAGCTGGAGGCGACGGGGATGGTGATGAGCGGCACCTCGCCTGACGACCGGCTGGTGGAGATCGTCGAGCTGCCGGGTCACCCCTACTTCATCGCGACACAGTTCCACCCCGAGTTCAAGTCGCGGCCCAACCGGGCCCACCCGTTGTTTCAGGGCTTGGTGCGCGCGGCGCTAGTGCGCAAGGAAGCGCGGGCCGGCGAGCGGCAGGTGGCGCGGTAGGGGGTAACTGGCTGGCCGCGGAGTCACGCGGATGCACATGGATCGGATTCGCGTAGGGGCACAGCACTGCTGTGCCCCTATCGTTGTTCCTGGGCGCGCCCCGATGAACCGGGGCCCGTTGCCGTCAGCCCCCGGATGGGTCGGGGCGCAGCTACGGCAGACAAGCCGAAGGCCGGAGGGTTCTGGAGCGCCCCTCGGGCCCGGAAAGGGCCCTTGGGGGGCGTAGCGGCGCCGTTGGACTGAGGTTGAACTCAGCATGGATGATCCCGGCTTGACGTACCCCTCGATTGGCGTTATAATATTGTTATAATGGAGGTGGTTATGATCAAGCAACTGCGCAAGGTCGGCAACAGCAGCGCCTTGATCCTCGATCGGGCCATCATGGAGCTCATCGGCCTCGAGGAGAACGGGGAGGTGCAGCTCACGGTTCACAATGGCTCGCTCGTTCTCACTCCGGCTAACCCCAAGGCGGTCACTCCAGAGCGGTTCGAGCAATCCCTGTCGCGGGTCATCGCGAAGCGGCGGAGTGCGCTGCGGCGGCTGGCGGGATGACCGAGCAGCCGACTTTCCTCTCCGCAGAGCAGGCGCTGGCAATTCACCAGCGGGTCGTCGAGGAATTCGGCGGCGATCCCACAGTTCTCGACCGCGGTTTGCTGGAATCCGCACTGATGATGCCGCCGGCACGCTACAAGGGAGAGTTGCTGCACCCAGACCTCCCGGCGATGGCGGCTGCCTACCTGTTTCACCTCTGCAGGAATGATCCGTTCCTGGATGGCAATAAGCGCACCGCGCTCACCGCCGCGGAGGTGTGCCTCGTTCTTAACCACCTCCAGCTCGTAGCCAGCAACCGCGAATTGGAGCGACTGACACTCGGCGTCGCGGAGGGTAAGCTCGGCAAGGAAGAGGTGAGCGCCTTCTTCCGTGAGCGCGTCGCCGCGGGCGACGAGTAGCGTCGGACCGCAGGATTGGCCCCCAGTTTCCGCAGGAACTGCTTTCTTTCAAGCGGAACCAAGCATCCAATGATGCAGTTCGGAGGTTTCGCATGCAGTTTCGTAAGCTCGGGCGTACCGGCATGGAGGTTTCCGCGGTCGGGTTCGGCGGCATCCCCATCATGGGCGCGCGCTGCCCGGTCGGGTGCGTCCCCGAAGAGGAGGCGGTTCGCGTCGTCCGCTATGCGCTCGACAAGGGCATCACGTTCATTGACACCGCGCGCTCTTACAGCGACAGTGAGCGCCGCATCGGCATGGCGATCAAGGGCCGCTCGCCTCGCCCATTCATCGCCACCAAGACCTACGGCGACCCCAAGGGCGAGGATCTCGCCCGCTTCTCGCGCGAGATAGACGACAGCCTGGCCGCGCTCGACGTGGATGCCATTGACCTTTACCAGATCCACTACATCGACCGCGGGTTCGAGTTCGCGTTCGGGCCCGACGGCGCCGTCGCCCAGATGCGGAAAGCCAAGGCCGAGGGGAAGATTCGTCACCTCGGCGTCACCGCGCACGACCCCGAGATCGCGCTCAAGGCGGTGCAGACCGGCGAGTTCGAGACGGTGCAGGTGCCCTTTAACATCGTCAAACCGCAGGCAGCGGAGAAGCTGTTTCCATATTGCCTGGAGCACGGCATCGGCGTCATCTGCATGAAGCCGATCGCGGGCGGGGCGCTGGCGACGCCGCACGAGGTGCAGCAGTGGCTGGAGGGCAAGGATCTGCCGACGGCGACCGCCGCGCTGCAGTTCGTGCTGTCTCAGCCCGCGGTCTCGGTGGCGATTCCGGGGATGGATTCGACGCTCGAAGTGGATGAGAACGTCGCGGTGGCGGCGGGGGATCGCGTCGAGCCGCTGGGTGACGCGGAGGCGGAGAAGATTCGCGCGCTACTCGCGCCGCTGGGCGAGCAGTTCTGCCACAACTGCGCGTACTGTGACGCGGTGTGCTCGGCGGAGATGCCACTGTCGCGCATCTTCCAACTCGAACGGTACTACAAGCTCTATGCGCTGCGCGACCTGGCGCGGGAGAGGTTCAAGGAGCTGCACCGCTCGGCGGACGAATGCCTGGACTGCGGCAAGTGCAAGGAGAAGTGCCCCTACGGGCTGCAGGTCCCCGAGCGGCTCAAGGAGGCGGCGGAGCTGCTGTCGGAGTGAACTGGGCACAGCATGCTGTGCCCCTACGGTTCAACCGGCAGGGGGTGCCAGCGGCATCAGCCCTACATCGTGGCGACCACCTCCGCGACCTGCAGCACGTACATCTGTCGCGTGCCTTCATGGGCGGAGTCGATGCACACCTGCCGGCCGTCGCGGCTCCAGCGCGGATGCAGGTCACAGCGAATGGGCCCCTCCAACTCGGGCGGGGCGAAGAACCTCCCGATGTCAATCCGCAGCCCGTCCTCCGGCCGGTAAAGCATCAGCGCCCGCATGTGCTCGCTATCAGGATAGATATCCGTCAGGATCCACTTCCCGTCGGGTGAGTATGAGCAGTGACCATCGGTGGTTAGAATCCCCTCCCCCACGACCTCGTACTTGGCGCTGCGGTCGGTGAACAGGAAGTAGCGATCTCCGACTTCATGCCGGTGCGCATAGGCCACGATCTGCCGCTCATTGCGCCAGTCGAAGTGCGAGGTCATGTCGTGATCCGAGAGGCAGTAGAGATCCGAGCCGTCCGGCGCCGCGGTGAACATCCGGGTGTAGCGCCCGCGCTCCCCGCGTGGCCAGCGGTGCAGGAACACGAAGCGGCTGTCATCGGTGTTGAAGAGCAGGTGGTTGAACCAGTGGTGGAAACCCTCCATCCGCTCCTCGTGCCGGTGGTTGACGACCTGGTTGATGGAGAGGATGAGGCGGCTCACGCCGGTCTTGATATCCATGACGTAGATGCCGTCGTCGTCCGGTTGAGGATCGTCCTTCCACGGGTCGGGCGCCCCGGCATAGCCGTAGCCCGGCCGCCAGTCATTCAGGCGCGAGAAGTTGGGCGTGAGCGCGCGCGAGCCGTCGCGGCTGATGGCGTAGACGGGGCGCGGCAGGATGCGCGCCTCGGCGTCGCGGATGTCCATGATGACGCTGGCAAACGCGCCCTCGCGGCGGTCGTTGAAGATGATGAGGCGATCGGGCGCGCTGGGCAGCCACTGCAGCATCGCGCCCTGCTGCCAGTTCCATGCTGTCGTATCGGCCAATGGATGAAAGGAGCAATCGGCGGCCAGATCGATGACGCCGACTGTGGCGCGGTCGTCGGGCCCCGGCTCGCGGTCGCCGAACGGCGTCTCCAGCGCGAGCATGTACCGCCCGGTCGTGTCCCACGGCGACTTGTCGTAGTAGCCGAAGAAGTGATGGCGCGGGCCTTTGGTCACGGCCCGGACGGGGACGGGGCGAGTCTCGATTCCCATAGCGTCGATCCTCCACACGCGACCTTCGGCCATTTCGGCGGCGGTTCCTCTCGCCGTTTCGTCGCTGTCGTATGGACGGGAACCACTTCAGGATGCGCGAACGGCACCGCCGTGGTGCTGCCCGTCGGGATGCTCGAAAGCCAGGCTCAACCGAGGTTTCCATCCTTTGATCGTATCCCCAACCGTTTCACCTTGACACCCTTCTTGGCTCCTGCTAACATCCGCCCGTGCGAGCACGTCCGGCTTTGGCGGCGTTTGGGCAGGAACTCTACCCCGACGAGGCGGCGCAGGCGCTGCGCCTCGCGCTCCAGGCGCAAACGCGCGCCGAGCTGCGCGAGCAACTCATGGCGGCGCTCCCCCAGCCTTCCGAAAAGACGCGCGGCCGCATCGCGGACAAGCTCATCCAGCGCCTCATCCCGGTTCAGAAGGGTCACGTCGTCGTCTCGCCGTTCGTGCGGCTCGCCGCCAACATGACCGACACCCAGGCGCGCACCGAACTCATCTACTACCGCACCGCGCAGACCGACGCCGTGGTCGCGGCGCTCGCCGCGGAGGTCTTCTACCCCTACTTCGTACAAGGCCGTCCGCCCAAGGGGTTCTCCGCCGCCCAGTTCCGCTTCATCAACACCGGCGCGCTGTTCGACTTCGACAACGTCATCACGCGCTCGTTCATCGCGGCCTATGCGCGCGACAGTTGGGGCTTTCGCAGCGGGCCTACGCTCATGCGCGCGTTGCGAGTGATGCGCGAGGCCGGGGTCATCGAGGCGGTGCCGACGGTTCCGGGCGGCGCGCGGCAGCCCGCGTTTGCGATCGCGCCGCATACCATGCGCCTGCCGACGTTCGCCTTCTGCCTCTATGAGGAGTTCGCGGCGCGGAGGTCGCCTGCGCTGGCTTTGGATCAGATCCAGAACGCGCGGTTCGCGAAGCTGTTCGTCGTGCGGCCGATGGATGTGGGCGCATTGGCGGAGGACGCCCGGCGGCGCAAGCTGCTGACCCGCAGCGGCGGCGCGGCCCCGCGCTATGCGCCCGTCGCCGACCAGGAGGGGCTCGTAGATGTCCTGCTGCGGCTTCGTCGGCGGTGAACGGGCTGGGGACAGTTACCTGTTTCCGGCACACCGGTGGAGTTGACGCCAGCATAACGTAACCTCGGAAAGCGCCGCACGGAGCCCTCTATCGCATCGCGAAACAGGTAACTGTCCCCGTTGGTATAATTGTCGCGCCAGACGACAGGTTCAAACCTTTGCGAGACGAATCACGCTCTTGAGCAGGCGAGACTTGTCTGCCTAGGGCATGACGCCTGCCCCACCACGGAGATGCCCAGCCGGATCGAGGAGGATCCGATTCCATGAGCCCTGATTTCAAGATGCAGCGCACGGCCATCAGCCTGGAGGCCGATGACATCATGCGCCTGGCGAAGATCGTGACCGATGGGGACAAGGACGAGGCCCTCAAGTTTGCGCGAGAGGTGCTCGTATCGAAGCTCGAGTGCGCGCAAGCGCCGACCCACCGCACCGCGTTCGAGGGCGGCGTCGGCAATGCCCCCGCGCACTTCACGCAGAAGGGCGAAGGCACCCACGCGCCGCGCGAGGAGAAGTAGACCTGCCGCCGAGAGTCGGCGCCCGGGCGCCGCGACGCCACC
>Ga0315282_10003847_pt1 | contig 26663 bp, 21 predicted proteins | sample YL17G07_20_MG_FD_203693 | JGI IMG/M metagenome (GOLD analysis project Ga0315282, IMG submission 203693) | Sediment microbial communities from Yellowstone Lake, YNP, Wyoming, USA - YL17G07_20 | ecosystem: Environmental > Aquatic > Freshwater > Lake > Sediment | place: USA: Wyoming | collected...
GTAAACGCGAGCGCCCGCCAGGATCATTCCATTCATACAGCCGAAGGTTGAAATGATGATTGCCACAGCCATCAAGACTGCGCCTTTGCCGCCCAGCATGACCTGCATCGCCGCAGTCGCGACCCTATCTTCTGCCGCGTATTGGATGCCGCGCCCTAACGGTCCCGAAGCCGTTGGAGTTCCCGAAAAGGGCAGGACCCGGAGATAGATCCAGTTACACGCCACGTACAGACAGCACACGGCGGCTGTGCCCACAAATAGCGCCAGCGGCAGGTCGCGCCTGGGGTTGACGATCTCGCTGCCTGTAAACGTAACGTTGTTCCAGGCATCAGATGAGAATATCGGCCCGACCAAGGCCACGGAGAGAACGGTCAACGTCGCCAGGTTCCAATGCGCATCACCCCAGAAGCTTTGGTTCTGGGCGGTCGCCGCCGGGTGAAGACGCAACCACCACAGCCCAAGAGCCACCAGCCCCAACAGCGTGGCCACTTTGAGGGTGGTAAAAACATTCTGTACCCACGCCCCAAGGCGCAATCCGAAGATGTTTAGAACGCTAAGGAAGAGCAGCGAAAGTACCGCCACCAGTTGTTGCGAAGAAAGCGTCACCGCAACCGAGTGGTGAAAAACCTCAACGTGCCCAAGATCAATTAGAAGATTCTGCGCAGAAACCCAGGGTACCAGAACCCCCAGGAATTTCCCGAAAGCCACTGCCACGGCGGCCAGGGTCCCGGTCTGTATCACCAGGAAAAGGGTCCAGCCATAGAGAAATCCAAAAAGCGGTCCGAAGGCCTCGCGCAAGTAGATGTACTGCCCACCGGCGGTGGGCATCATTCCTGCCAATTCACCGTAAGTTACTGCCGCCGCCACGGTCATAATACCGCTGACCACCCAACAGAGCAGGAGAAGGCCCGGAGACCGCACCTCGCGAGCAATTTCAGCGGCCACAATGAATATCCCCGAGCCGATCATCGAGCCCATGACGATGGTCGTGCAATCGTAGAGGCGGAGGCCCTTCACCAACTCGGCGGAAGGAGCGCGGGAAGTCGCGTTCAGGGAGGTGGAGTTTGCCATATTAAGCTAGCCCGGACCTCCGTTCTTGAGGTCCGCAGCTTTGAAGCTTGGGCACCGCATCGCCGCTAGTCGAAGAAGAGCCGCGGACTTCAAGAACTGACGTTCTCGCTACCCGGCGCCCAGGACCCTCAAAAACTCTCGCGCCCGTCCTCCGATGTCAGGCGCATTCAAAAGGTCTCCAATCACCGCCAGCGAATCTGCGCCGGCCGCGAGAACCTCACGCGCGTTTTGCAAAGTTATCCCCCCGATCGCCACTAACGGCTTCCCCGTTGCGCGCCGCGCCTGCCGCAAGCCCTCCAGTCCCACTACAGGGTCGGGGTTTTCTTTGCTGGCCGTAGGAAAGATGGGGCCAAAAGCAATGTAATCGGCTGTCGAGCGGTCGGCCTCAGCGACTTGGTCTAGCGAGTGAGTGGAAAACCCAATCCATTTATCCGGAGCGAGAACCCGGCGCGCCATCTCGACGGGCAAGTCATCCTGGCCCAAATGAACTCCCTCCGCATCCACCGCCCGCGCCACGTCTGCCCGGTCGTTCACAACCAGGCTACAGCCGGAGTCCCGAAGGAGCGCCTTGAATTCTACGCAGGTCTCGTACAGTTGCCGGGACGACGCCTGTTTGTCACGGAATTGTATCAACCGGACGCCCGCCGAAAGCAACTCTCGCGCCACCGTGACCGGCGAACGCCCGCCCGCGCGTGCGGGGGCGATTATGGCATAGAGGCGTGGGATGGAAAAACCCATGGGCAGTATCGAAGCTACAGGTCAACGTGCAGGGGGACGGCAAGCCGTCCCCCTACAACTTGTAGGGGCAGGGCTTGCCCTACCCCTAAACATTAAATGATATCGTCACTGTTCTTGATGAAACGCCTGAGAAAGTGCGTGTCAAACTTCCCTGCGCGAAAATCCGGATCCGCCATGATTCTCTGGTGCAAAGGGATGGAGGTGGAGATGCCCTCGACGATGAACATTTCGAGCGCCCGAGCCATGCGGGTTATCGCCTCCGCGCGATCGTTGCCGCACACCACCAACTTGGCAATGAGAGAATCGTAATACGGGGGAATCACTGATTCGGCGTAGGCGGCGGTATCTACTCGGACGCCTGTCCCACCCGGGGCATGGAACGCCGTTACCTTTCCGGCTGAAGGGGCTAAGCTTTCGGGGTGTTCGGCGCAAATCCGACACTCGATCGCATGTCCGAGCAATCCTATCGCCTTCCCTCCAAAGTTCAGATCGCCGCCTGCTGCGATGTGGATCTGCATCTTCACCAGGTCGACCCCGGTTACCATTTCGGTTACGGGGTGTTCGACCTGAATGCGGGTGTTCATCTCCAGGAAGTGGAGCTTGCGATTCTCGTCCATCAGGAACTCGACCGTCCCCGCACCGGTGTAACCTATGCTCTGTAAAGCCTGAACGACTTGCAACCCCACTTGCTCTCTGGTCTCGGGGTCAATCTGGGTGGAAGGAGATTCTTCCACCACCTTCTGGTGGCGGCGCTGAATCGTACACTCCCGCTCGGCGAAATGGACCACCTTCCCGTACTGGTCGCCCAGCACCTGGAACTCGATGTGGCGAGGCGATTCGATGTACTTCTCCAGATAAACATCCGGAGCGCCAAACGCGGCTGCCGCCTCATTCTGGGCAACTTGAACGGCGTGCGGCAACTCGTCGGGCGTCCGCACAATACGCATCCCGCGTCCGCCCCCGCCCGCCGCAGCTTTCACTATCACCGGATACCCCGCGCGCTCGGCCTCTTCCAGCGCCATCGCTTCCGATTGAATGACGTCCGACCCGGGAAGAACCGGCAATCCCAACTCCGCCATGGTCCGGCGCGCCTGGTTCTTATCCCCCATCATTCGCATAGCCTCCGGGCGAGGACCGATGAAGGTCAGGTTGGAGGCCTGGCAAACCTCGGCGAAGTAAGCGCTTTCCGCCAGGAACCCGTACCCAGGATGGATTGCCTCGGCGCCGGTGATTTCCGCAGCCGAAATGATGCTGGCCACATTGAGATAACTGTCCGCGCTGCGCGGGGGGCCGATGCACACCGCCTCGTCCGCAAAGCGCACGTGAAGTGAGTACCGGTCGGCTTCGGAGTAGACCGCCACCGTCTCAATGCCCAGCTCTTTGCAGGCACAGATCACCCGCAGGGCGATTTCGCCGCGATTGGCAATGAGGACCTTCTTGAACATGGTGCGCTACGGAGAACGAAAATCCAAATTCGGAAAACGAAAATGGAAACTAGAAACTGGAAATTGCTGGATGCAAACCTGCAAAGCTTATTGGGAACCACTCTGGGTTTTCAAGGACCCCTGGCGAAAACCCTGCCGATAACTGCGGAGATTTGGCACTAGTTTCGATTTTCGGTTTTCGATTCTCCAGTTTCGAGTTTCCAGTTTCGAGTTTCCAGTTTCGAGTTTCCAGTTTCGATTTTCGATTTTCGTTTTACCCTCACTTCTTCCGCGAGGGCTTAATGGCAAACAAGGATTGCCCGTACTCCACCGGCTGGCCAGTTTCCACATAAATGCGAACAATTTCTCCTGCCACTTCAGCTTCCAATTCGTTCATAAGCTTCATAGCTTCAATGATGCAGAGCACCTGGCCCAACGTCACGACATCACCTACGTTGACGAAGGGCGGAGCGTTGGGCGCCGGGGCTGCGTAAAAGGTCCCGACGATGGGGGACTTCATGACGTACAGATCTTCAGGGGATTCTGCGGGTGTTTCGCCGGTGAGGGGCTCTCCTGCCGGAAGCGGTTCCGGCGCCGGAACGGAAGGCGCAGCAGGCAGCGGCGATAGCGCAGGAGGAGCAGGATCGGCGACGTAAGCTTCGCCCGCACCCGGGTTCGAAAGCGCGTAGTTTCCGCGCTTGACGCGGATCTTCGCGCCCGCCTGTTCCATCTCAAATTCAGTCACCTGGCGCTCGATCAGCACATCAATGAGCTGCTCGATTTCTTTGAGTCCCCAAACCTTTTCAGTTCCTTCCACGCTGTGGGACGGTTTCTTCCCAGCCATCTGCATCACTCTCCCAGCAACCTTGCCATGCTGAACCCGTTTGCTTCACTGCTGTGATCCTTCGCGGATTTTACCCTGAGCGAGCTGCCCAGATTCTTCTCCGTCGGCTGACGGATCAGAATGACAAGCGAAGGGCTCAGGATGCCAGCGAACGGGCTCAGCATGACAGGGTCCTATTCCACAATCCACTTATCTTTAGGGGCGGGGGTTAGCACTTCCGGGCCATCAGGCGCCACCAAGATGGTATCTTCGACTCGGATCCCTCCCCAGCCTTGCAAGTAGACCCCGGGCTCAACTGTCACTACATGGCCGCTTTGCAACCGGTCCTTTTCGCCCCGCCCCAGCCGGGGCATTTCGTGAATCTGCAATCCTACGCCGTGCCCCGTGCTGTGAGTAAACAACCGCGCCAGGCCGCGGCCCGCCAGACTACGCCTTGCGACCGCATCGACATCCCCTGCCCGGACTCCAGGGAGCGCAGCCTTGACAGCTTTCTCCTGAGCTTCTACGACGGCATTATAGAGGCTGCGGACGCGACGAGGCGGCTGCCCAACGTACACCGTGCGGCTCATGTCAGCAGCGTAGGTGCCAAGTATAGCACCGAGATCGAAGATAACCAATTCATTTTCCCTCAGTAACTTGCGGGAGACTCGCGCGTGGGGGAGCGCGGCGCGCGCTCCAGAGGCGACAATTGTCTCGAACGCCGCGCCCTCCGCACCCTTCTTCCGCATCTGATATTCGATTTCAGCCACTAGCTCGGATTCAGCCACTCCTGGCTTGACGCTCCCCAGCACTTTCTCAAAAACCTCCACGGTGATTCTGCCCGCGCCGCGAATCCTTGCCACCTCTTCCTCGTCCTTAACAGCCCGGAGCTGCTCGACCAAGCCGGTGACGGGGAGGAACTTGACCCGCCCGCCCGCGCCCTCTCGCAGCCGGGAAAATTCGGCGCAAGTCAAGTGCACCTCCTCGTAGCCCACCTGCCGAACCTTGTTGCTCTTCAGCCACGCCCCCACCGCTTTGTGAAGCCCTTTCCTTTCCTCAATCACCTCTACGCCCCAAGCTTCTTGCTGGGCCTGGAGCGAGTAACGTGGGTCGACCCAAAGGACTCCTTCCCGAGGGTTGAAGAGCGCGACACCCGCGCTGCCGCGGAAGCCGGTCAAGTAGGCGATGTTGGTCAGGTTCGTGACCAGCAGGGAAGGAAGCCTCCGCTCCTCTAGCGCCTCCCGGAGAAAGTTTTGCCTCTTAGCTTGCGCATTGAACGGCGAATCTGATTTCATGGCTTAAGCCCAAAGTCAAAAGTTGCAGTGGCGTGGGTGCGGCGCCCACCCCGGGTTTGTCATCCTGCGGACCCTGGTAAACGAAGCGCGGACCTAGAAAGCAGGTCCGCGCTAAGCACTTGAATTTTTCGAAGCGTTCGCGAAAACCCCTCCCGCCTACGTGGTGGTCAACAACCTGGGGGACACAAAGAAGAGCAACTCCTGGTCGGTATCCTGGACGTTAGACGATTTAAAGAGATTTCCAAGAACCGGGATGTTTCCGAGCAGGGGAATCTGGGTGACGGAGCGCGTGCGTTGCGTTACCGTAACCCCGCCAAACACGACGGTCCCGCCATCAGGAACCAGCACCTGAGTGGTGGCTTGTTGAATATTGATGCTCACGGCGGCATTGGTGATGATGGTGCCGGGAGTAGCGTTTTGCACATTCATCTTCAGGAAGATGTGGCCGTCGTCGGTGACCTGGGGGGTGACGGTGAGCATCAGCGTTGCGTTTACATATGTCACCGCAATGGTGTTGTTGATGCTGGTCTGAGTGGGAATTTGCGTGCCTTGTTGGACCATTCCCTCAGTGTTGTTTTGGGTGATGATGCTCGGGCGCGAGATGGTCTTTGCTTGGCTGCGAATCTCCGCCGCCGAAATCGCCGCATCAATCAGGTAACGCTGCGACAAGTTCGTAACTGCCACGACGCCAAAGCCGGTTGTAGGGTTTTGAGTAACAGTAAACGCTGGCGTTCCTCCCGTGACATTGGGGGTAATACTGGATCCGCTCCCCGTCTGCCCGGCGCCAATCGTTGAACCCGAACGATTCGACACCGCTCCCACCAAGGCGGCCGCCAGGGTCCTCTGAAAGGATGAGTTGGCTAGAACAATCCGAGCCTCGATGGCCACCTGCTTAGTCTTGGTATCCAGTTTGGCGATAACACCTTCGATGACCGGAATCTGCGCGCCGACGTCCGAAATGATGAGCGTATTGGTGCGATCATCCACCAGGACGCTCCCTCGCTTGCTCAGCCCGCCGCCAACCTCTTTACCTCCTGCCCACGTCCTCAGGAGAGTAGCGATGGCGGACGCTTTGGCATAATTCACCGGCCGAAAAATCGAGACCAGCGGCGCTGCCTCGAGGCGCGCCGCGACCATCCGGTTCGCGGTCTCTTGCTCTGCCATGAGAGTGTCAAGCCTGGCAATGCGCAGAACGTTGCCTTCCAGAACCTTGCCCAAGCCATTGTTCTTTAGAACGATGTCCAACGCCTGATCCCAAGGCACGTTGTCCAGAACTGTGGTGACGGAGCCCGACACATTCGGATCCACAAGAATGTTCAAACCGCTGATCTCGTGGATGAGGCGGAAGAAGTCTTTCAGATCTACATCCTTCAGGTTTAGTGAAATCAGTTCGCCCGTGTAGGCCGGTTTTTCATCAGCAGAAGGCAACCCTAATGCGGCGGTGCCCTGGTAGGCCGGCAGGTTGGAGGCAATCCCAACGTTCAGGGCCTTGGCAGACCTTTCGGCCCGAAGAACTTCCGGGGTTGTAGCCCGGGGTGTCTGCCGGGGAGCCGCCGCGGCATCCCTGCTACCTTCCAAGCCAGGCAGAGCGGCTTCATGATCGGGTTTAAGGGTTGTCTCTGGACTTGCGGGGAGAGAAACAGCCGCACTCGATGGCTTTGGAACCACCCCGGTCTTACGCTCGGGTACGGTGCTTCCAGGCGGGTGAGCGGGTGTTGTAGGAACCTGACGCGCAGCGGCTACAGCCGCTTGTTGGACCGGCTTCCCGTCATCGCGCTTGGCAGCAGGGTTGAGTGTTGCGGCCGGCGTTGAAGCAACTGCCCGAGAGACCTCCGTGGGGCGCGGTTTCACCTCAATCAGCACTCCGCCCGCGTAGGCATGAGCGTCAAACAGGATATTGCCCGACAGATCGGCCACGACCCGCACCACTTGGGGATCCTTGTCTCGAAACTGGCCCACCCTCACGTCCTTCACCAATGGGGAAGAAACAGGAATCATGTTCCGACGTACCGCGTTCCGCATCCCCTCCAAGTCCATCACAAGACGGGCTGGGTGGTCCAATCGGAAGACACGAAACGTGGCGGACTTTGTCGTGGCCACATCAATCGTGACTTCTCCCGCAGCTCCAGGCCTTATCAAGATGTCCGAAACCGACGCTGGCCCCTCTGCTGCCTTCCCGGGAGCGGCAGACTTGAGGGTAGCGCGAGCCGGAATCACTTGTGGGGGCCCCGCAGGGACCTGCGGCGTTCCGGCCACCAGCCATGTCATTGCCAGCCAAAGGGTGGATAATCGTCTCATCTTCCTTCTCCAGGAGCCGAACCCAGTTTCTTTTCCACTTCCTGGGTAGCTACCCGACCGCTCGCGTCGAGTGTATTCTCCCTGAAATAGACCGCCTCCGGCGTGATCCTGCTGACCACCCCGTTGTACACCATATCGTTAACTCTCAGGAAGTAAGCTCGTTTGGTGTAGTTGGTCACTACCGCGATCATGGTGTTCGCGGGTATTTGGCGCACAATCCCTTCGAGTCGCAGTTCGGAAATCACCAGTCCTCTTATGCCCGCTGGCAAAACCCTAGATACCCCGCCCGGCGTCGAGGCGCTAGCCGCTCCCGGCGCAACCCACGCCTTGAATGGGTCTCTCCGCCCGGCGGCAGTAGCCAGAATGCTTGGCGTCGTCTTCTTCGGTGACTCGGCCTCCGTTGCTCTAGCCGCTGGCTTTTTTGAGGCCTTCGCTGGAGCCCGAAGCGGTGGCTGATTCTGCTGGAGCTTCGGGGACGGGGGGGGAATCCGGGCCTTCACCTTGTTTATCGAGGGCGGCGTGTTAGTTGGGGTTTGCCCCGCCCGCCCGGTAGCTGCCGCCAAGCCGAGCACGCCCACCAACAGGAAAAGTACACGGACCGCCAGGGTCGCGGGTCCGGGTTGAAGCCTGCCGTTAAACATGGTTCTCGTCCTGCCCTATTTCTTCGGTGTTGGCGGGGGCGCGGTCGGCACCCTGGTGAAGTAGGTTGTCATCACGCAGTTAGCCCCCACCGTTTCGCCGGCATGGATCTTGAACGATCCCATGCCTCCCCCCTGCGGGGAACCCAACGAAAGCCCGGAAACACTGACAATACGCTGCTCGTGCGCCAGACGATCGAAGAAGCCAAGCAACCCATAGTAAGTGCCGTCGAGGCGCAGGTTGAAAGGCATTTCCGTGTAAATATCCTTCTGCACCAGGGCCTGGGGAATAAATGTGCGGACGTTCACCCCGGCGTCTTTCGCGTCTGCAAACACCGTCCTCAGGAATTCATCTGTGGCTTGCTCTTCGGGGACGATCGAACGCAGCGATTCGAGTTGCTTCTCCAGGTCCGCAATCCGAATCAGGTACTCGGCCCGCTGTCGTTCAAAAATCTGGTTGCGCTGGTTTTCTGCTGTGAGCCTGGCGACTTCTTTTTGCAGGTTGTCCCGCCTTTGGCGAATTGGAAGATCGTAGAAGTAGAAAACCGCGCCTGCCAGTACCACCGCGATCAGAACAAAAACCGCGATCTGGACAGCTAGTGGAAGCTCATTGAAGGTCTTAGGCATCGTAATTACACTCTCCGCCTACAATCCTGGCCGCGGCGGGGGAGACGTTGCCTTGGCTCCCGCGCCAGCCCGCATGGGGGATCCTGCCGCCACAGGCGGCTTGTACGAACAGTCCATATTGAACTTGTAGCTTATGAAATTCTGTACGTCATCTTGGTAGAATTGCCTGAGCTGCACGTCGCTGAAATACCCCGAAGTCTTCATCGTAGAAAGCAAGCCGGCAACTGAATTCGGCGAACCCGCTTGCCCGTGAATCACCACACGGTCACCCTGGGGAGTCACGGTAAAGAGATAGAGGTCGTTGGGAGTTCTGTTCACCACATTGCCCAGGGCGCTCATGAACTCTGTCGGTCCTAAACGCCCGGCCCGGAGCACCTGGATGGTATTGATGCGCTGCTCGAGAAGCGCGCTCTCGCGTTCGTACCTGGCGTTTTCCTGCTTGATGGCCGCCAAACGCGCCTGCTCAGCCTGCTGTTTCTTGAGCTCGACATTCAAGCGGGCAACCGAGGCGCTCCAAATCATGTACACCGCGCCCACAATCCCAAAGCTCACCACTAAAGCGGCGATGAAAGCCCCCAACTGCATCGCCTTGCTCACCGGCGCCACCGCCTTTACCTTGCGCGGCGGCGCGGCCACTCCCAGCAGGTTAATCTTGATCATGACTAATCAAAGCTCCTCAGCGCCAGCCCCGTTGCCACGCACAGGCAGGGGGCAATGTCTTGGAGATAAGCGCTGTCAAACTTCTCGGGATCCACTTTCACCTTGCGGAAAGGATCGATGATTTCCACCGGAACTCGAAATTCCTCTTTTAACTGCTCGACCAACCCTTCAATCCTCGCACTCCCCCCGGCCAAGTAAATCTGCTGGGCGTTTTCCGCCAAAGCGGTCTGCCGGAAGAAGTCGAAGGTCTTCTGAACCTCCAGCATCAGAATTTCCGAGACGGAGCGAAGGTGAGGAACCATTTGCTCCCGTGTTATGCTGCCCACTTGCTGTCCCTGCTTCAGTTTCTCGGCATTCTCGTAACTGAGGTCGAGTTCTTTCTGTAGGATGTCGGTGTACTGATTGCCCCCTACGGAGACATCCCGCGTGAAGAGCGGGATCCCTCCCCGTCCCACCACAATGTTAGTAATGCTGGCGCCGATGTTGAGGAGCGCCACGACAGTGTCGGGAGAGACGTCGTAATTGGCCTCGAAGGTATTGAAGGTGGCGAAGCCGTCGTAGTCCACCACGCAGGGTGTCTTGTTCGCCTGGCCCAGAACGTTGGTATGGTTGAGGATCTTTTCGCGCTTGGCCGCCACCAGCATGACGTCCGTGCCTTGTCCCGAGGAAGATGCCCCCAGGGGCTGGTAGCTCAGGTTCACGTCGGAGATGTCAAAGGGGATGTGCTGCTGGGCCTCGTAAGCCATCGCCTCATTTAGTTCCTCGCCGGTGGCTGCGCTGACCGTAATCCTCTTCACGATCACGGAGTGCCCGGAAACCGAAGTGGCGACATTCCGAGTCTTGATCTTGTTCCCGGCAAAAATTCTCTCGATGGCCTCGGAAACCGTTAGAGCATCCATGATCGCGCCATCGACCACCATGTCCGGCTCGAGAAGCTCCAACCCGAAGTTGACCAGTTCGTAGGCATCTCCCCGCTTCTTCAGTTCCACCGCCTTCACGGCGCTCGAGCCGATATCCAGCCCTACCAGACCTTTCCGTTTCCCTATCCCAAACATCAGCTTTGCTCCCTATCGAGCAGTCGGGCGTTGCTTTCGTGGAGAACGATGTTGCGATTGCGTGCTTTGCGCTTCCATCCAACGGTCCAGGAGCGTTTTCTTGAACTTCCAGCGGTTCCCCAACTTAAAGGCAGGAATCCTTTCTTCATAAACATACTTGTAGAGGGTCTCGCGGGACACTCCCAAGTAGTCCGACGCTTCCCGGATGCCCATGACCTCTCTGGTTTCTGCCATGCCTTCAACCCCGCGGCCAAATCCTTTCTGCAAAGACCTCCAATGACGACATCCAGAACCGGAACAGCGACTCCATACATTCTCTTGCTTATGCATATACGCTAGGGTTAAGAAGTTGTCAACAGGTTTTTGCAGGTTTTAGGGGGGTTTCTTACCACTTTCTCGGACTTTCTTCCCAAAAACTTATGCCGATTTATACATTATTTTGTGTTTTTGCGGAGAGAACACCACAACAGAGAGGGCAACCAGTCTTTTCGGGTTTTTATAGTACTTTCGTACCCTTTTTAGCATTAATGAGCTCAAATCTTATTAAAATTAATTCGTGCGGGTGTGTTTAGCCCCGTCAGAACCCCCTGGCAAACGGCCAGGCTAGGGAGGGGCAATCTATTTCCGCCCGGCAAGAATTGGCGCCAGAACGTTCAAATAGCGGTCAACATCCGACACATCATTGTACAAATGCACAGAAGCGCGGACGCGGCCATCGCCTGCCCACACAATGACGCCTTCCTGCTCGAGCGCGGCGCCTATCTCTTCCGCTTGCGGGTGGGCAAAAGCAACGATGCCGGAAGCAACCTCTACCCCAGCCGGAGTCAATAATTCAACTCCCAACTCGGTGAGACCTTGCCGTAAGCGCGCGACGACAGGTTTCAATTCCTGATCAATGCGCTCCACACCTACTTGCAACAAGAATTCCAGAGCTTGCCGGAGGCCGTAAATGGATGGGAAGTTTGGCATCCCGGCACTCACGCAGGCTGCGCCCTTTTTCAACGCGTAGCTTTCGAAACGGTTTGGTGAAAAAAGGTCTTGCACCGAGTACCACCCTACACTGGCAGGTTTGAAGCGCGGACGAAATCCCGGAGCGATATAGACAATGCCAAGACCGTGCGGACCGAGCAGCCATTTGAAGCTGCTGGACATCAGGTAATCCACGCCCTCAAGGCTTACGGGGCAGCGCCCCAAGGCCTGCGTGGCATCGACCGACATCACCGCTCCCACCTTGCGGGCTGCCGCGGCAATCTTCCCCATGCATGGCAAGTAGGCGCCGGTCTTGTAGCTGACCTGGCTTAGTGAAACCAAGCGTGTCTTAGGAGTGATTCGCGCGATGATCTCTTCTTCGCGCAGCGCCCCGCGGTCGCCGCGGATTACCTCCACGTTCACTCCCATCTGCTTGAGGCGCAGCCAGGGCAAAACGTTGGACGGGAACTCCAAATCGCTGATGACTACTTGGTCACCCGACGTCCAATCGAGCGAGAGAGCTAGGAGATTCAGGGCATCGGAGGCGCAACCCAGAAACGCGACGTTGGCCGCCTCGGTCCCCAGCAGCCGAGCGGCCAGGCCCAAAGTCTCCGCCTCGACGGCATGAAATTCCCGCCGCCCGGGCGTGCCTCGAGCCTTGGCACGGCAATATTGGGAGAATGCCCCCTCACATTGGGGCAGCGGCAGGCCTTCCGCCGCGGTATCCAGGTAAGTCATTTGCTGGGCCGTGGGAAAAAGGTTTTTATGCATGTTGGCGCTCACTCGAACATCCTCATTAATTGTCGGTAAGCCACAAACGCTTTCTCGACCTGCTCGGTGTCTACAAATTCGTCCGCCGTGTGAGCTTGCTCGATGCTGCCGGGTCCCAGGATGATGCTCGGAATACCTACCGCGGAGAGCTTGCTCGCGTCGCTGCCGAAGGGCACGCCATAGGAGCTCGAGTCCAGACCCATTTCCTTCAGAACCTGGGCCGCGCAGGACACTACGGCAGAATCAGCAGGGGTTTCCAAAGGCACATCCCGCAGCGCGCGGGGCTCCATCTCGACTTCGCTGCCCGGATGGGAGACGCGGAAACCGCTGAAAAGTTCTCCATATTCGTTTAGGACCTTATCCGGGTCTTCCCCCGGCACCAAGCGCCGGTCAACCTCAATCCAACAAGCAGCCGGCACGATGTTGACCTGTGTGCCGCCCTGAATCATACCTATGTTGAGAGTCGGACTGCCGACCAGCGGATGCTTGACCTGCTCCAAATGCCCGCTGTGGTCTTGAAGAAGACAGACCAGCCGCGCCATGTGTTCAATGGCATTGACGCCGAGATGGGGTTTTGAGCTGTGGGCCGCCTTCCCGCGCACGATGATACGCCAGCGCAGACAACCTTTGCTGGCGACGATCATCTTCATTTCGGTTGGCTCGGAAACTACGGCGGCGGCAGCCTGCAACCCTTCGCGCAGCTTCAGCACCCCGGGAAAGGAATGCTCCTCTCCCACGGCCGAAACCGCCCACACTTCACCGGGCGGCATCTGGCCTGATTTCTTCAAGTCCGACACGGCAAGCATCATCGCCGCCAATCCTGCTTTTGTGTCGCAGGCGCCGCGGCCGTACACACGGCCGTTTCTGATTTGCGGGTCGAAGGGCGGAACTACCATCCCTTCTACTCCCGCAGTGTCACAGTGCGCCTCAAAAACGAACCGGCGCGCCGAATTCCTGCCCGCAAGCCTCGCGATTACATTGGGGCGGCCGGGAAGGACCGGCTGCTCCCGAACATCAATTCCACGAGCCTTAAAGAAGTCCTGAACAAACCTCTGAACCTCAGCCTCCGAATGCGCAGGGTCGAAGGCAGGATTAACGCTGTTAATACGAATGAGGTCCGCCAATGTTTCAATCAGTTCAGAATGAGCCATGCTATTCAGTCCCAGCCGGTGATCTGGACATCCACTTCCCGGCTTGCCGATTCGATCAGAGCTAAAACCACGCGCACGGCATTCTTGGCTTGTCTCGGTGTGATGATCTCGGGTTTTCGGTGCTCGCGCACACAAGCGCAGAAATACATCAACTCGTCGCGCAACGCCCCCAGCGCCGCGCCCCGAACACGTGGATCGTAGCCGGCATCAGGGGCCTCGAAGCCCTCTTCCCGCCAAAAGCTCAAGTCGCCTGGGAAGAGGCTGACGTTTCCAACCCCCCGATCGCCGACCACTTGCATGGCATCGTCGAGAGCAATCCCCGCCTTGGACGGGAGCAGCCAGATGGTTTCCACCACGCCCAAAGCCCCCCCTTCGAACTCCAGAATCCCCCAAAAAGTATCGGGATGCCTTCGTCCCGTAACTCTGCGCTCGAAGCCTCGGACGCGCCGCACTCGTTCACCCGTATACCACAACATCAGATCGATATCGTGAATGCAATTCTCGAGCGCCGGGTGGGTACGGTGGTAACGCTCCAGAAGCGCGCGCGTGCGATTGCGCCGGGCGTGCATGGATACAATCTTCCCCAGCCGCCGCGACTCAATATCCTGTTGCAGGATCACATACTTGGTCTCGAACCGGAGGATGTGGCCCGGCATCAGGATGCGGCCCGCCGCCTCGGCGGCCTCGATCATCTGGTCACAGTGGCCAAGGTCCGTGGCCAAAGGCTTTTCCACAAACACTTCTTTTCCGGCTCGCAGGGCTGTAAGCACTGGCTCCAAATGAGCTTCCTCGGGCGAAACCACGTCCACCGCATCCACAGCCTGGTGATGGCAGAGCTCTTCGAGGCTTGAGCAGAGGCAAGGAATGCGCAAGGTCTGCGCGAGCTCTTGGGCTCTCTCCCCCACAGGATCATATGCCGCCGTCACCTCGACACCCGGAACCGCGCGATAAGCCCGCAAATGACTTTCACCAAAAAGGCCGCAACCCGCCAGCCCGATTCGAACTCGATTCATTCTTGCGCCTCCTAACTTCCCGCGCCTGAATTGAGCGCCTTGAGGATGTAATGGCAGTTCAAAACCTTCTCGACCAGGTCAAGGGGACGATAATAGTAGTGGTTGGAGGCCTCGAAAGCAATGGTGGAATCCGCTCTGGCAATGGCATATTGACGCTTGGCCAATTCAATCTCTTCCCTGGCAATCTTCGCCATGCGCGCGGCGAGCGCCGCACGAGCCTCAGGCGCTGCCTCTTGATACTCCGCCCGCAGCCGGCAGAAGAGAATCTGGTTGGCCACAGTTTTGAAATGCAGATAGCAGGTCTCCGCTATGCCCAGATCCTTGCGGGCAGACGGCAGCTTGCCGGCCGGCACTCGTCTCATCGCGCGGCGGAATTCCGCCAACCCAGTCCCCCACAGCGCCGCCATTTTCTCAAACTGCTTCTCGACTACCTCCACGGGGTAGCTGCCCACCCATCCTTGGTAGTCATCGTAGGGGAAAAGCATCATGGTGGCCTTGTAACCCGTGGGATGGAGACGCAGCAAGTTAGCCGGACCGTGCTGGGCAGGAATGGTGTAAACAATGCCACCTCCTTCCATGGGGTATTCCAAAAATGCCCGGCTAAAGGACCTCCATGCCGCGAGTATCTCCGGAACCGCCGCACCCCCGTAGCGCCGCGCCGCCACCTCGCTGAGAATCTGGTTCGAATCCGGTACGGGAGAGAGATAGCATTGCTTCGCGACCTGAAAATTGGGCGAAGGGTACCCTCCCACGGTCCAGGAAGCCTGGAGCCCTTGGATACCTGCCTTCAGAAGATTTTGGCAGTGCTCCAGGATCAGGTTAGGGACAGGAATATACGGCACGGCGGAGATTTCCCACGTGCAGCTCCATTGCACCTTGGCAAAGGCCGGCAGGCCACGGTCGCGTGCCAATTTCCAGTTTCCCAAGGCCCGCTCTCCAGGCCCCACAACGGAAATCGAGTACTCCCCCACCTTGGCGGGATGCCCGCCGCGATCAATCGGCTTGTCCCATTCACTCACGCTCAGCAGGGCCACGTCCTCAGGCAGCCTCTCAATCACCTTGGCGGAGTTAGCGCCGTTGCGGATCCAGTCTTCGCCCCATTCCCAGTCCCAGGCAATGACATCGGCTCGAGCGCTCGCGCGCCGCACGCCCTCCCGGAAGGTTTGAATCACTTCTGCAATCACCTCCGAGCCGTCTCGCTTCGAGCAGCGCGTGCAGAACTCCGGGTGGCCGTGGGAATAACAGTTGGTCAGATTCTCCGAGGCGGTGATCGAGAAGATTCCGCCCAACCCCGGGACGTTCGAAAACACATGAGCAAGGCTGCCGGCCAGCCACTCGCGGACCTCCGAGGTGCTGGTGCACATAGTAAAGAACTGTTCGTCCCCTGGATCGTGCGTGCCCTTGATTCCGGGATGTCGAGCAAAGAATTCGGCCGGCATGGTACGGGGCTCGTTCAAATAGAAATAGACCTTCACGCCATACTTCCCTGCCCGCTCCACCAGCTTGTTAAGATTTCGCAAGCGTGCTTCCCAGCCCGCCCCGAATTCCGGAAAAATCTTGGAAGGCGCGAGATTGCGGAGCACTGCCTGAAGCCAGACACCGCTCACGCCCGCGCGGGCCAGTTTTTCCAGGAAGCCATCCGGAAACGGATCAATATCCGCCTCCATCAAGGGATCGCCATAGAGAGCAAAGTAAGAATAAACATAACGCGGGTTAAGCTGCGTATCTCGCCGAACTGTGCCCTTCCGCAGGTAAGGTCCCTCGCGGCTTTCCATCTGGTCCTGCAAATAGTAGAGCGCCTGCCGCAGGCCATCGAGGTCGCTCCCTATGACGTGAATCCCCTCGGCTCCGACGCGCACCTCAAAACTGCCTGTTGCCTTCCCGAGCGCAGGGCTGAGAGAAAAGCTTATCGCCCTCGCTTCCGCACTCTTCCCCTCAGCGCCCACGCGCGTTTCGCAAGCCATGGCGTGCTCGAGGTAACTCTGAAATCTCTCCACCAGAGCGAAAGGTATTCCAGAATCTGCCGCGGGTCTCACCAAGGTCCAACCCTGGCTCAAATCGACTTCATCCTCAGAAGGTTTGATTTGTGAATCACGGCTGGGAATTGGCGTGGCCTCACCCAGTTGTTGCACAAAAGCAAACGCCGGCTCACCACCTTCGTTGATCGCAGGCCCCAGCGTCTCCCCCACCAACCGCTTGATTTCTTGCGCCCGCCGCCTGGCTTCGGCTGAGGGTTCTTCGTACCTCAACGGCTCGCAACGCGGTTTCAACAATCCCAGTTTGATCCAAAGGAAATCATCTTCCTTCAGGTGATACTCGTACTCCTTGGCATCCCAACCCAGAAGTTGCATGAGCTGCTCATCCGGCAAGATGTGCCAATTCTGCCGAATCACCGTTATATAGATCCGGCGCAGTTGGTCTTGAGTGAGCTCGACTTTCTTGGGCAGCCCCATCGCGGCCCCCACCTCGAGCACTTTGGCGGGTGTCGTCCCTAATACTCGCGCCAAGCGGTCGGTGTTGGCCAACTCCCAATTGCGCCAGATGAAGAGGTGCAAGCGGTCCGGAAAATGGGGCTCTGGAATGGGTTCGGGTGTAGGAGTTCCCTTTTCGAGTGAAATCTGTTGTGCGCGCAGCCAAGACGGCCAAGCGTCAGCCAACACGAGCCCCCATACCGGGGTCCGAACTAGAAAATCTCGCCGATGCATAATATTTCCCCTTCGCAATAGGTCCCGGAAAGCCAAGTCATCGGGGCGATTGAGGATTCTACAGGATTTGCCGGTGGGTTAAAAGCGGGTAGCAGCGCAGAGTCTTGTTCTCCAGAGACCCTGCGGCTTCCTACTTTAGGTAATTCACTTTCTATTAATGCGCGTACACAAATATTGCATACGTAAAACCGCAGAGTCTCAACGCCGGAGACTCTGCGCTCCCCTCTCCTAGTGCTGATCCGCGTATCATGGCTAAGGCGCCAAGGAAGCGCCTCGTATGTCCCCGCTGGGAACACTCATCCGAAGACGCTTGTGGCGCATTTGACTTGCTTTTACTTTTGTCCTGTTTTGCCGCCCACTCTCGTGGGCCCGAGTCACCGACCGCAATGAGACTGGCGCTACCTGATGAGGATCAGCCCCGTTTTCTCTTCCGGGACGACACGGCCATCCGGCCCCGCATGCCGCGGCTATCAAGCTCGGTTGAGGACTTCCCGAACCCGCCGCGCCACCACCTGGGCCTCGCCTGGTTGCAGCATCCAGACCGCGATTGTGATCGTCCCGTTCTTGGCTCCCGGCCCGATTTCAATGGAAGGTTCGCCTTCGCGCAATTTCTTCACCACCTCCTCGGCGGTCAGCTTGAGCGTGGCTTCGTCCCAGGTGATGCGCAGGTGCGGCACGGCGTTGGCGATTTCCGGCACGAACATCTCGGTCTTCATCCCCGGCAGTGAGGCCACCCGATCGGCGATGAGCTTGACACGCCTTTCGAATTCGCGCCATTCGGCGGCGTGGTCGGTCTTCAGATAAACCTCCACGGCCACCATCATGCCCAGAATCTCCTCTTTGTTGACCTTCATGCCGCGCCCGATCGAGTCGCTGTAAGGCGAGTTGTTGAGCCGCGCGGCTTCGATCAAATCCTTCCGGCCCAGCAGCAGGCCCGCACTCTGCGGCCCCCGCAGGCCCTTGCCCCCCGAAAAAGTCACCAGGTCGTAGCCCATCTTGATGTACTTGGAGAGATTCTCCACCGGCGGCACGTCCGCAGCGGCGTCGTTGAAGGTGGGAATGCCGTGTTTCTTGCCCAGTTCGGCAAACTCCGCCACCTTGATCTTGCCCTGGGGATCAGCGGCATTGAAGAAGTGCATCATCGCCGTCTTCTCGTTGATGGCGGCCTCCAGCTCCTCCCGCGTCTCCACCTCCACGTAGCGGATGCCGCAGTCACGGACGGCGTGATCGTAGCCGTAGCGGTGCGACTTTTGGATGATGACCTCAGTCTTCATGCCGGTGGTGTCCGGCAGGTGGAGGATGAACTCCTGATTCGAGCCGGTGAGGCACGCCGCCGTTCCCAGCGTCAGGGCCGAGGCGGCTCCGGCAGTCACCAGGGCGTCTTCGCAGCCGATCAGCGACGCAATGCGCCGCCCCACGGCCTGGTGCAGGTCCAGCAGTTGGACAAAATGCTTCGACGAATACTCGATAGCCTGCATTACCTCGGGGAACATTAGCGACGCGGTCAGTGTGGTGTAAGTGCCGGCAGCGTTGATGAAGGGCCGGAGGCCCAGCTCTTTGAAATAGTCACGCTTGCCGCCCGCTGCCGCACCGGCCTTTCCAACCCCTGCCGTGGCAGCTAACCATTGTCCACCCGGGATAGCGGCCAGTGCCCCCGCCAAGCTAGAGCGGAGGAAAAAATTGCGCCTGTTTGGCTTCGTAAAAAAGTTCTTCACGAGATTCAGCCTCCCTTTTCGTAATTGTGAGAGGGCATGTTGGATAAACCTCACCCCAATTATCAAATGGTAGGAGAACACTTAGGTCCACGTCAATTACAATTAGCAGGTGGGCTAAGGTCTGATTGACCCACGCCGGCGCGCTTCACTGGAAGAAAGTCTCTTGCGCGGTGCGGCGGAGCATCCAATCCTTGTCTGCCGTCGAGAGGAAATCCAGGCGGTCTCGCACCAGGGAAATGCTGTCCGCGTACGTTTCGCTTTGCACCTGAAAGGGGCAATCCGAGCCCCACATGAGCCGCCTTGGCCCGAAGGCTTCGTAGACACGCTGGATCAAGGGTGCGAGATCGAGGTGAGGCGGTTTTTTAGTCCCCAAGGCATAGAAAGCCGAGACCTTTACTTTGACACGTGGGTAGCAGGCCAGCGCACAGAGTGCCTGCATGTCGTTCTCGGTAACCGGGCCTGCCATGCCGATACGAGCCAGATGGTCAATGATCACCGGCGTGTCAGGGAATTCTTCACAGCGCCTTCGCACCGCAGGGAGGGCCTCAGGATTGACGAGCAGACACATCACCAGATTCGCTTTGGCGGCGAAGCGGAACATCCTGTCCAGGCCCTCGCCCTCGAGGCAAGTTCCCGCCGGGACGTTTTGCGGAAAGATGCGGAAGCCGCTTATCCCCTGCTGAGCCAGCCGCAGCATCTTCGTTTCCAGGTCGCTGCTATGCCAGTCAACGACGGCAATCCCCGCGAAGACTTCCGGCCGCCGGCGGACCGCCTCGAGCATGTAGGAGTTGTCAGATCCGTAATAGCTCATTTGGATCAGCACCACCCGGCTGACCCCATTGGGCTTGGCATGATGAAGAATATCCTCGCATGAAAACACACGGGGCATCATCTCCTCGGGACTAACGCCCTGAGTCAGCGGATATTTTTCGAAATCATCTGTCCAAATATGAACGTGCGTATCGACATAACTCCCAGGCGTGGGCTGGCTATCTTCTTTTCCGCCATTAGCGCGGCCGCCGGGCAATGCCATAATTGCTCCTCCGATCAGTTCAATTCTCCGCCGGCATACTTGAAGAACTCACGTTTCCGCTGCTCTGCGCAACTCCCTGGCCCCTCTCACCCAGCCGAAAGGATAGCCCGCCCTCTGGGGAGAGGGCTGGGGCCAAGCAGTCGAGGCTCGAGACGTGATCTTCGAGCAGTAAGCTGAGAGCTGACGGCTGATAGCTGAGCGCTGCTCTAATTCCCCGTCCCCGCAGCTCCACTGGCGAGCTCCAGCTCGGCGTACCCTGTGGTGAGACTGAGAGAAACTTGGTTGCCTTGCATTCCCACGTTCATCGCCTGGTAGGGATTTGGCTTGCCGGGGTTTTGGCTGTCCCAGGCGATTTGTTGAACCAATTTCAATCCCTCCAGGACTTGCCGCAAGCTGGCGGCAGACTCGGAAGACTTGCAATCCATCTTCAAGCCCAGAGTGACGTTGGAACCGGCTGCCACGCTGTAGGTAAGGGAGTTGACATCGCCAAAGACTTTCCCCCAATCCAATTTGATGTTCCCCTGGTTGGGCATCCAACCTCGGAACCAATCCGCCACCGCAGGACCCATGGCCACGCCCCAGATCGGCGCCCCCTGGTTCGCCCCAGCCACGAGACTGGCCACGTGGTTATCGGAACCCAGGCTGGGCGCCTGGCCCGCGCGCGCTTCCAGCATGGATGTGAGCGCCGTCAGAGAACCAAACGCTCCGAGGGAATCCTGGAGCACCACAACGCAGGTCCCCGCCAACCCCGCCTCGAGGCAGTAGGCTTGCTTCCCTGCTACCGGCGTGGCTGCCATGTTTCGCTGCTCAGCGCTTTGCGTTATCGCTTGGGAGCTGAAGCGGCCGGTGGCAAACCCGTACAAGGCCATTTCGGCGCTCCCCGGTTGCCAGCCCAGAACCAGACTTGAGATATCTTCTTCGCGCATGCCCAGTTGCCCAAGCGCCTCAACAAGCTTGCGCAGTCTCGGTCCTATGTAGCGTTGGCGGAGACTTGCGTAATTGGGCAGCTCCCGCAGCTTCGCCGGACTTGAGAACTCCAGGCGAATGGTCTGGGTCGGAAACCCGCTGAGCGCTTCCTTTACCAAGTCCTGTGCCGGGGCCACCCCGGGCAAAGCCACAATCGTCACGGCCAGCAGGCCAAGCAAAAAGCTCATCTTCTTCATAGTCAGTTCCTTGTTGATTCCTCGGATCACCCCCAAAAGCCCTAAGAACTTTCGATGCCGGCGCGCAAGGAAAAGTCTAGTTCGCACCTAACAGTCAGCGCTAGCAAGTTCCCTGCCTCATTGCGGCAACCCGCCACCAATTCCAAGAAGCACACGCATAGTAATGCTTCCAATCGTCCGCCCACCTGCCTCTGCTTTCCAAGTGATCTCCTGCCATTCGCGATTCCCACTGGCAGGAGCATTCAAGACAGCTCGCACGGGATAAGATTCTTGTGCCCCCACCGGGTAACGAGCCGACCCTGTTTTTTCGCTCCACCCCTTCGGCAATGCCACAGTTACGCTGACTTCCTCAGGGTTCCCCGTGGCATTTCGGATGATAAGGGGGACATGCAAGGCGCTCCCAAAGTCGATGGCCACTTCGGGAACCGGCAAGAGTTGGGCGAGGTGTTCAATGCCGTGCGCTTTCCAGAACTCCTGATAGAACGACCACGGCTCGCCAAGCTCGAGGGATAGCCCCTCATGGATCTGAGGCTGAAATCCCGGGGCTCGGGTGAAGGGGGCGGGGCCGGGACCGATCCCCTCGAATACATCTCCCGTCACGCGGCTCTTGACCACCGATTTGCCGAAAACGAACGTTACGGGCTGTTCAAAGCCGGAAAGCTGGCCTTTGGCGATAGCCTCTGGTCCCATATTGCCGTACTGGGTGAGATAAAAGCCCAGCGCCTCGGCAGCAAGGTGCCCGTAGGAGACGTGATGTGAGGGTGAAATATCAGCACCTGAATACTCCGGGCCCTTTCCCGCCAGGAAGCTCTTACGGAACGGGGATGATGTGTCCCCCGCGCCGGGGAATAATTGCCCGAAGGCTTCGAAGGAGTCCGAGTAGTAATAGATCTTCTTGGGCTGCCAAGGGTGCAACCCTTCCGTCATATTCATGATGCTGTGCGGATCCCGTGACATTGCGACCTGTTCGGAAAATACCGTGGGGTCGCCCGCCATATCGAACGCCTCCGTGGCCAGAACCGCGGCCGCCTGGTGATCGTCATGGTTTTCGCCCGCCGAGTAAGCTGGAAGCCAAGTCAGAATAACCTCTGGTTGAGTCAGCCGAACCAGGCGAACGATCTCGTCCAGGGCTCGACCATGGTTCCAATTTTCAAGCGCCCAAAGAGGATCCTGGCCTGGTGTGTCGTGACCACCCAAAAACCACACGTTGGTCACGCCAAAGAACTCCAGCGCCCGGCGCGTTTCGAGGATACGCATCTGTCCTAGCGCGGCGCCTCCTTCGTTTCCAACCCAGTTGGCGCCCCCGTCGCCGACGGCGCAGAAGACTGCGGCAACGCGTTTGTGCTCATCGAAGATGGCCCTCGCCAGGTAGCCCGCCACAACGTTGTCATCATCAGGGTGGGCAACAATCAAGAGGATATCTGCTTTGTATCGCGCGTCGGGCCCCGGGTTCGGCGGCGCTTTAGGAAGCTGTGCCAAGCTCCCACAACCGAAAAGCAGCATGAATAATATAGCAATGTGGATTGATTGGCTTTTCATTGTGCATATTCCTCCTCCCGCCCTTTCCCCATCAGCCCTCGTCACTCGGCGTTGTGTCACTTAAAGGAGTAGTGCTACCGTCCCCTAATCGAAGTTCATGGCATAAGTCAGCCCGTCAGCCGACGGGTCCTGAGTGCGGCCCTCTTCCCCCACCCCCTCCCCCGCCAAGCGGGGGAGGGGGAACCAAAGGGGGTGGGGGCCATTTTTCCCAGGGCTTTCGCCCTGGGCTAAGTTATTCCGCCCCTAAAGGGGCTGGGCACCACTGACCTCAAGTACCTGACTTGATGAATGGACTAATGGCACAGGACACCAGTCAGGACCGTGTAAGGGGGAAGCGCTCTGCGACCAAGCTGAGCGCCTCAGCAGGGGTGTGTACGTTCCCCTCCAATTGCGCGTCTTCAACCGCCTGAAGAATTTCCTTAAAAATCGGCCCCGGCGTATACCCTTGGGCAATCAGGTCGTCGCCCCGTAGAAGGGGGGCCGGGCGGATCTCCTCGGCCGGCGTCTCCGCTTGCAGACGCTTGACCATTTCATAAGTGCTCAGATCGCCGTGGCTCGCCAGGCAATCCAGCCGGTGCAACTCCAGGTGCTCGGCAAAGCCCGGCAAGCGCAGGAAACGAAGCTGGGTTGAGCGCCGCATGCGCGGGAAATCCTTGAAGCGGAGGTGGTGCCTCACCAGTTCGATCACTTGTTGGGCATCGTGTGTGGAAAGGCGCAGGCGACTGGAAATCTCCCCCGCCATTTTGGCTCCGACCTCCACGTGGTTATCAAACCGGATACGTTCGCGGACGCAAAAGGTAGGCGGCTTGCCCACATCGTGGAGGAGCACCCCCAAAGCCAGCGTCGGCGTGGGCGAGCGCAGGCCCTCCAGCATCATCATCGTATGGACCCACACATCCCCCTCGGGATGGAACTCCCCCGGTTGGGCCACCCCTTGCATGCGCTTGACCTCCGGCAGAACTTCCTGAAGCAAACCTGTCGCATCGAGGAGCTCGAAACCCTGCCGGGCCTGCCCTTCGCTGAGGATCTTCAGGATTTCGTCACGCACGCGCTCGGCGCTTACCTGTCGGATCTCCGCCGCCTGTTTCCGTATGGCTTCCACTGCCGCTGCCTCGAGCGTGAATTTCAACCGCGCCGCCAGGCGCACCGCGCGCAGCATCCGCAGGCGGTCTTCGCTGAAACGCTCGTAGGGGTCGCCAATGGTGCGGACACGGCGCGCGCGGATATCGGCCTGGCCACCCACGTAATCGAGGACCTGCTCCTTGAGCGGATCGTAGAGGAGGCCGTTTATGGTGAAGTCGCGGCGCAGCACGTCTTGCTGCGGAGTTTTGGCGTAGCGGACTTCATTGGGGTGCCTCCCGTCGGTGTAGCGTCCATCGCTGCGGAATGTCGCTACTTCCACGTTGCCCTCCTGGCGCGGCACCATGACCACCCCGAATTGGGCTCCCACGGCAAAGCTTTCCGGAAAAAGCCGCGCCACCTGCTCGGGAGTGGCGTCGGTGGCGATGTCATAGTCCTTCGGAACAAAGCCCATCACCAGGTCACGCACACACCCACCCACGAAGAGCGCTTGAAAACCCTCCCCGCGTAACCTTTGCAGAATTTCCACGGCGGCTTGCCGCTTCGCCTCCATGCGCTCTATTAGACCTGATGCCTCGCCAGCCTGCAAGCACGGAAATCGCTCTGGTCAGTGGCGACTTCTTTCAAATGGCCGGCTTGCATTTTCCGGTCTCGAGGTTCGGCATTCCGGATTGACTGAATTCATGTTATCGAGGCGCCCTGCCGATAAGGAAGGCAGGCGAGACATCCTGCCGGCGACGCGATTCGTCACGCCTCCCTGCGACGCTGAAACCTTGGCGGGGAGCGGGCAGAAGAACATGAATGGTGGGGCTCTCGAGAAGGTTACCGCTGGCCGCCAAGGTCCCCCCCAGTAAAACTCTCACTTCCCATCTTGCCCCCAATGACTTAGCATGGCGTTATGTCCAACATTCGTGTCCGATTTGCACCCTCCCCGACGGGATATCTGCACGTGGGCGGAGCGCGTACCGCTCTCTATAACTGGCTCTTCGCCCGCCGTCATGACGGGGTGTTCCTCCTGCGTATTGAAGACACGGACGCGGACCGCTCGAAGCCTGAACTCACCGCTGCAATTCTCGAGAGCATGGAATGGCTGGGACTCAACTGGGATGAAGGCCCCTTCTACCAATCGCAGCGTCTGGAGCGCTACCGCGAGATGGCAAGCGACCTGGAAAAGCGCGAGCACGCCTATCCGTGTTTCTGCCTGCCGGAAGAACTCCAGGCCAAGCGCGCCCAGGCAGAAGCACGGAAGAGGCCCTGGAGATATGACGGCGCCTGTCGCAATCTTTCCGAGCATGATCGGCAACAGAGACGAAGTGCAGGCCGTCCCTGCGCGCTGCGGTTTCGTGTCCCGGCCACAGGTCAAACCAGTTTTGATGACCAGGTCTTCGGCCATCTCGAGCTGGAGAACCGGGAAATTGAAGATTTCGTTTTGCTCCGCTCGGACGGTCATCCCACTTACCACCTGGGCGTGGTGGCCGACGACCTCGACATGCGCATTTCACACGTGGTGCGCGGCGCCGATCACCTTTCCAACACGCCCAAGCAGATCTTGATGTACCGCGCGCTGGGCGCGCCGGAACCGCAGTTTGCGCATTTGCCCCTGATCCTCGGACCGGACAGGCAACGCCTGAGCAAGCGCCATGGCGCAACTTCCGTCGGCGCGTATCGCGAGATGGGGATCCTGCCGGAAGCCTTGGTGAATTTCCTCGCCCTTCTGGGCTGGACGCCGCCCGCTCAGAAGGAGATCGTCGCCCGGGATGAGATGGTGCGGGAGTTCGAGCTCGCTGCCGTTTCCAAATCGAATGCGGTCTTCGACCCTGAAAAGCTGGCCTGGATGAACAGCGAGTACCTCCGGCATCTCTCTGCGGAGCGCCTCCTGGCGTTGGTTGAAGAGGAGTTGAGGTCGGCCGGGCTTTGGCAGGATGCCTTCAGCAAGGGGGAAAGGCAGCGCTTCGAAGTTTCCGCCCGCCTGCTACAGACTCGCGCCCGGAGCATCAAAGATTTTTCCCGGTCCGGGCGCGCCTTTTTCACTGACAAGTTCGCATACGACCCCGAGGCGCAGAAGAAGTTCTGGCAGGATGCAAGATTACCGGAGCTGCTCGAGGAACTCAGTGCGCGACTTGCCCATACCAAGCCCTTCGACCTCGCGGAAACGGAGGCTTGCCTGCGCGCCTTGGCGGAGGGGAAGGGCGTCAAGGCAGGCCTACTGATTAATGCCACGCGCGTGGCGCTCACGGGCCAAGCGGTGGCGCCCGGCCTGTTCGAGGTAATGGTGGCCTTGGGACAAAGTCGCGTGGTGGAGCGCCTTCAGCGGGCCGTATCGTACCTGCGAGAGAGCTCATTAGGCCGCTAGTATTAGTACATCAAGTAATTCCTGCATTGTGGGAACAGCTTCTCCGCCCGATCCAGCCCTGGCTGGTGAGACGGAGCAGAGGCTGTCCCTTCTGCGGAAGAAAGTTTGGGCGAATTTTTCACCACACTACTTAACATAGTAATACTACAGGGTTGACGAACTAAAAGGCAAACCGCGTCTGCAACTCGAGGCGGCGGTTGTCCGCGGACTCCGAAAAACCGGTCCCCCCCGAGCGTGCCGACACCATAGGGTTGATGGCATCCCCTGCATTCTGGAGATATCCGCCTGTGTTTTCCAAAACATTCCCGCTTCCCGGGCGATTCTCGAGACCCGGCCCTTTGTTTTCAGGAACATTCCCGCTTCGTTCCTGCAAATTTAACTTGTCGAGCGTATCCAGAAGTTCCGCGTCCTCGAGGGTGTTGTCGTCAAGCACGCCCTCCAGGCTTTCGCTCAGCCCGCCGCCGTCTTCGCCGCTAGGGTTGAACGGGTAGTCAGCAAATTCCTTCCGCAGCCTCAGCAGGATCCGCACTTTGCGGTCAATG
>Ga0315282_10003848_pt1 | contig 26661 bp, 21 predicted proteins | sample YL17G07_20_MG_FD_203693 | JGI IMG/M metagenome (GOLD analysis project Ga0315282, IMG submission 203693) | Sediment microbial communities from Yellowstone Lake, YNP, Wyoming, USA - YL17G07_20 | ecosystem: Environmental > Aquatic > Freshwater > Lake > Sediment | place: USA: Wyoming | collected...
TTGGAGATGCCTCGCTCTCGGAGCATCCACTGCTTCCTGCAAGTTCATCTTGAAATCGATGAGGTTAGCTAGAAACTGGACATGGCCCTGGGGCTGCATGTCTCCGCCCATCACTCCAAAGCTCATCAGAAATTCGCCATCTTTAAAAACCATTCCGGGGATGATGGTATGCATGGGCCGCTTATGAGGTTCGAGTCGGTTGAAGTGTTTAGGATCTAAAGAGTAGGATTTTCCACGGTTTTGCAAAACAATGCCTGTTCCATCCACCACCATTCCTGAGCCAAAGGCCAGGTAGATGCTGCTGATGAAAGATACGGCATTTCTATCCTTATCAACTGCGGTCACATAAACCGTATCGCCATTTCCAACAGACAAAGACGGCAATGAAGGGACCTTCGCTTTTCTTACTTCAATTTTTTTTCTTAAATCTTTTGCATAATCCTTGGAGAGTAACTTGTCGACTGGAATTTTTTCAAAATCAGGATCGGTAATAAAATGGTCCCGATCGCTGAAAGCAAGTTTTTTGGCTTCGACGAGAAGATGGAGATACTCAGCACCATTATGTTCAAGACTGCCAATATCATATCCTCCCAGGATATTGAGCATCTCGAGGGCAGTGAGGCCCTGTCCATTGGGAGGCAGTTCATAAATCTTATAGCCACGATAATCTGTTACGATCGGTTCGACCCATGTGGTGGAGTGATCCTTGAAATCCTGATGAGAGAGAAGGCCATGATTTCGATTGGAATAATTCACAATGGCATCGCAGATCTCACCCTCATAAAAAGTCTTGATTCCATCCTTAATAATCTTTTTATAAGTGAGGGCCAGATCCCGGTTGATAAAGATTTGACCTGGCCGCGGGGCCTTCCCATCAATCAGGTAGGCCTTAGATGAACTTTCATGAGAAAGGAGAATCTTCTCTGCCTCCTTCCATTCTCCTGCGATGACCTCCGTGACGGGAAATCCATGTTCTGCATAATAGATCGCATCTTCAAAGAGTTCTCCAAGCGATAAGGTACCATAGCGCTCTGCTGCGCTCGCCCACCCGTGCAGAGCCCCCGGGACAGTCGCAGGCAAAATGCCTCTTTCAGGCATTTCGTTTAGCCCCTTTTCATGAAACCATTTCAGATTTGCTCGATAGGGTGCCCGGCCACTTGCATTCATTCCGATCAGTTTTTTCTCTTTAGCAAGGTAGATCAGGGCAAAGGCATCACCACCCAACCCAACCGAATGGGGTTCGACGACGCTCAATGCGCTGACCATGGTGACTGCTGCATCGACGGCATTTCCACCTTTCTGCAAGATCTTGTAACCCGCTAGGGTTGCCAAGGGCTGGCTTGCTGCAACCATCCCGCTCGTTCCCATCACGACAGACCTCTGGGCTGCACTCTTCCGCTCTCTCCTTGATTTATAGCTGAATTCCATCTTTGATTCCTCTTTTCATTTTCTAGAGTCATTCCACCTCTTCATCTTGTTTATGATTTTAGGAATGAAGAGAGAGAAGACAAAGAGGCCCATTGAGAAAGAGACCTTGAGGGAAAAGAGATTTCCCCAATCCCCACTGGCCCAAACTTCCTTGAGGGTGCCTATGAAGAAAGTGAAGATGAAGGTTCCTACGATGATGCCTAATCCCGTACCAAAGAAATAATCCCAGAACCGGACTTTGGTCAGTCCCATGCCAAAATTCATGGCAGTAAAGGGAAAATAAACCAGTCGTAAATAGAGCACTGTGGCGAAGCCATTGCGTTCAATAGCTTCGTCATATTTTTTCAGACGATCGCCGATCAGAGAAGCGGCAAACTCCCTGCCCAGGGTCCTTCCGATCCAGAAGGCCCCGCTGGCCCCGATCATAGCCCCGACCCATACATAAACAAATCCCCGATAAGGACCAAAAATGGCAGCGCCGATAGCGGTGAGCAATGTACCTGGGACGAAGAAACAGATCCCTGCCGCATAGATAAAGATATAAATCAAGGGAGCCCAGAAACCAGCCTCTTCCAGGAGGCGACGGAGCGATTCCTGTGTAAGAAATTCTTTGACTGGAGTGAACCGAATGATGGAGATGGCAGCGATGATAAACAGGACAAGAAGAATTGCCTTTAGGATCGCACTTCTTCGACTTTTCGCGGGCTCTCGAGTCACTCCTTTTTGCCTGGTTTCATATCCTTGAGTCAAACCAATGCTCCCTGGCAGGAAGATCCAGCTCCTGCCGTGCATCCATAACAGTGTTCACCCGTCACGATGCGTCGAAGGCTCAGATCTGAGAGCCTAAAGGATTTAATATGTTCGGGAGCTCCATGATTCACCGGAAGGCCGAGGGCAAGGTTGAAGTCGCAGTCATAAAGCGTGCCATCCCATCCGATGCTGATTTGATACCTGCACATCAGACCGGACAGCGTATCTGGATTAAAGGATTTTCGCAGAAGAGCGAGGTAACTTCTCTCTTGCCCGAGGTGGGACAGATGTGCTCGAAATCGGCCTAGGGGCATATTTGTAATGGTGAGAAGATGGGTGAATCCGATGCCAAAACGCAGACCCATTTCACGCCGGTAATCCGCTTCAAGCACGGATTGGGGCGGAGGCAAAAAAGGGCCTCCGGGGTTGTAAACAAGACTTAAAGGGAGTTCAGGATTCTTACCGTACCCCAGAGTGTTCAGCTGCCGAATAGCCGTGATGCTTTTTTCATAGACTCCTTTGCCCCGTTGGGCACTCACATTTTCTTCCAGGTAACAGGGCAGGGAAGCCACGAGTCGAATGTTGTGTTCCCGAAAAAATTCGGGAATCTTATCCATTCCGGGTTCAAGGAGGACTGTCAGATTCGTTCGGACCTGGACCGGGTGACCATTCTTTCGAAGGGCTTCAATGAAACGGCAGAAATTGGGATTGAGTTCCGGTGCTCCGCCTGTGAGGTCAACCAGTCGGGAACCGGAATTCGCGGCAGCGTGGAGGGCCAGTTCCATGACAGGCCATTCCATCATCTCTGTTCGATGGGGCGAGGCATTGAGGTGACAGTGAAGGCATTGCTGGTTGCACCGGAGCCCTAAATTGATTTGGAGAATTTCGATCTGGCGGCTATGCAATCCTCCACCGGTAATCTGACCAATCTGCCTTTCAAAATCGTTTGATATCATACCTTTTCATTCCCTTTCAAGGCGATAGATGTTCACCCCGTTAGAAAGCCACGCTGCTCGCCCCGTTAGAAATTTTTCATTATTAACCAGGAGCTCCCTTGGTAACCTACTTCTAACGGGGCGAGCAGCGGGGATGATGGTTGTGCTTTTTCAGCGAACACGGGGCTTAATGCCACATGTAAGCCTTCCCGTTAGAAAGTAGAAGACTTTCTCACGGGGTGAACAAAAGTATATTTTACTACACGCAGATTGCAATAGCCAAAGGTTTCTTTCAATTTCTTTCCCAAATTGAATCTGTTATAATTTTTTCTGTTTTACAGAAATGGTGTAAATACTCTATTATTGGCAAAGGAGAGATATGGCGAAAGCCAAGGCTTACGATGCCATTGTCATCGGTTCAGGGATGGGCGGGTTGACGGCCGCTACTCTTCTCGCCAGAAAAGGTTTCAACACCCTTCTTTTTGAGAAGGAGAAACAGGTGGGAGGGTATGTGGTCTCTTTCAAAAGAGGGGGCTTCACCTTCGATGCCACAGGGGCCTTTGTGGGAGGGTGCCAGGAGGGTGGAGAGTTTCACCATCTTCTCAAAGAGGTCGGAGTCCAGGAAGAAATCGAATTCATTTCCATCCATCACATCCGAAATATGTATCCCGGATTTGAGGTCCATCTCCATCAGGGCGGTTTTCATTCCTATCTGGAGACGCTCCTCGCTCTCTTCCCCGAAGAGAAAAGGGGATTGAAGGCCTATCTCTCCCTGGTGAAGAAGATCGGAGAGGAAGTAAAATCCTATTCAGAGATGACCTGGGCCAAGAGAATTTTCTTTCCTTTCTGTTTCTGGAACCTCATCCGATTCCAGCGAACGAGTCACGGGGCCATTCTTAATAGATTCTTTAAAGGCGAAGAGATCAAGCATGCTCTTCATAGCCTCCCCTCCACAGAGCCCCCATCGGGACTTTCCTTCCTCTTCGTAGCCGCCGTCATCAGCAAAGTCTTAATGGAGGGGGTTTTTTATCCGAAAGGCGGAATGGGTAAGATGACGGAAGCGATGGCCAATGCCTTTCTCCATGCTGGAGGGGAGCTTCATCTCCAGACTGAGGTCGATCAGATCTTAATGAAGAATGGAAGGGTGGAAGGGGTGGTCACAAAAGACGGGAAAATATTTGAATCGCCATTGATCATTTCCAATATCAACCCGAATCTTTTGGTGAAGATGTTCCCTCCCGAAAGCCAACCGATCCTTTTGAGAAGAACGAAGGGCCTTCAGTATTCCCTCTCCTGCTTTATCCTCTATATTGCTACGGATCTGGATTTAAGAGGAATGGGGTTCCCTTATTTCACCTATCTTAGGTTTCTCCACGATTTAGAAGAAGAAGATCGAATGTTGCGCAGGGGTGAAGTCCCGAAGAACCCCACGCTGATCGTCTCCATTCCAACCCTTTTGGACCCATCGCTGGCTCCGCCGGGTCAACACCTCTTAAAAGTCCTGATTACCGTCCCCTATGGTTATCGAGAGACGTGGGGGGGCGGGAATGCGGAGAAGTACCATCAGATCAAAGAGGAATTTTCTCAAAAAATGATTGAGCTGCTTGAATTGAAACTCATTCCTCATTTGCGAAAGCATATTCTCTTTTACGAGGCAGCTACCCCTTTGACGTTAGAGCGCTATACAGGAAATGAGAGAGGTGCGATGTATGGCCTCGCTTCCATTCCCCAACAGATGGGTCCTTGGAGGCCTCGCCATCGGGCTCCCATTCCAGGCCTCTTTCAGGTCGGCCACTATACTCGCCCCTCTCATGGCATCGTGGGCGCCAGCCTCTCAGGACTCTTCGCAGCGAGAAGCATTCTGAAACAGTTGCGAAGAGCATAGTGCATTCTCCCTATCTCTCTATCTCCTCATCTCCCCCTCTCCCCATCTGTTATTTTTGGCGGGGGGTTGAAATCCTCAACGAGGGCATTTTAGAATTGCACTGATGGAAAGAGTTGACGTCCTTTTCCTCCATGTCCCCAAATTAAGCAATTACTATCGGCCCATCAATCAATTTATCTGGATCAATTTCCTCCCGATGGGTCTCCTCGGGTTGGCCGATTCTCTCCATCGAGAGGGCATCTCGACGGAGGTTGTCCACCTGGGAGTGGAGTGGATCGAAGACCCGCATTTTTCCATCATGGATTATATCCGACAGAAGAATCCTCAAATCGTAGCCATCGATCTTCATTGGCATCATCAGAGTTTCGATGCGATGGAGTCGGTCAAGAAGATCAAAACCACCTTTCCTCAAATCTTTGTTCTTCTGGGAGGATTTACTGCCAGTTTCTTTCATGAAGAAATCATGAAAAACTTTGACGCTGTCGATGGCATCATCCGTGGTGAGGCAGAGGTTCCCCTGCTGGAATTAACCCGTGCCCTTCTCCAAAAGGAAGAAGACCTCTTCTCCGTCCCGAACCTCACGTGGAGGAGAAAGGGAAGGATCCTCATCAATCCTCTTTCCTATGTGGCCTCAGAAGTGGACCTGAATCGCCTCTCTTTCAATAACTTTCCCCTGTTGAAGAATTACCCCACCTACATTCGCTACATCGGACAGCCCTTCTATGTGAAAGGGGTCTCCAAGAAGAAAAATTTCTGGATGTATTCACTGAAGTCACCCATCTATCACCTCACCGTGGGCAGAGGCTGCCCAGTCCAGTGCACCTGGTGCAGTGGAAACATCCCGTCCCAAATGACGATCACTGGCCGGAAGAAAGTCACCCTTCGAGGAATCGAGGAGGTCCTCCAGACGATCCAAGAGGCGCTCTCCTATGGGTATGAAACCTTTCACATCTGTTTCGACCCTTCTCCCCAAAACCCTGAGTATTTTCTGAAGCTCTTTACTCGCATCCGGGAGGAAAGGGTAAAGATGGAATGCTTCTTCGAGTCTTTCGGACTTCCCACTCCCGATTTTATCAAATCCTTCAAAGAAACCTTTCCCGGACCTAAGTCCCTCATCGCCCTTTCGCCAGATGTGGGAGCCGATCGATTGAGAAAAATCCACAAAGGACATGCCTACACCAATCAGGCTCTGATGGACTGTCTGGACCAGTTGGAAAAGCATGGGGTTTTCTGCGATGTCTTCTTCACCCTTGGTGTTCCTTTTGAGACGACAGAGGATGTCCAGCAGACCCTTCAGCTCCAGAAGAAGATTCGGGATCATTACTCCAATGTGAGAGGGATACGTACATTTACGATCGAGATGGAACCGGGCTCTCCCTGGTATCTCGATCCCGAAGCCTTCGGCGTAGAAACCCGCCTTCAAAATTTTATGGATTATTATCACTATCATTCGGGAAAAGAGAATGCCTTTTCCTCTCTGGGATATTGGCTCCCAAATTATTTTCCTGAAGCAAAGAATGAAATGGATTTTGAAACGAGGCTTCAGAAGATCAAGTGTCGCCATTTCTGCTTCATCCACCCGAATGCCAGAAGATCATCGACCCCCTTCTGGGGAAGAAGGCTCTGCGATCTGTCGAGTCTGGTGTGGAAGGTGAAGGGTTTAACGGGGAAGAAGGTTTTTTTGTAACAGGTTCACTCAAGAATTGGCAGGTGACTACACCCCTTCGATTTTTTGGCTGATGACCCGTTTGAAGGCACTCACCACTTCGGGATCGAATTGCTTCCCGGCCTTAGCAATGATTTCCTCCACTGCATTCCAAGGCTGCATGCCCTTACGGTAAGGCCGGTCGGTCACCATCGCGTCGAAAGCATCAGCCACGGCCACAATGCGAGCCCCAAGCGGTATCTTCTGGGTATCTTTTTCGCTTCCCTCGATGGTATCCATGAAATATTTGTGATGAGCGACGACAATGGGCACGACCTCTTTCAGAACCGAACCTACCGACGAGAGGAGGTAAGCACCTTTAACGGCGTGACTGTCCATCAAGGCCTTCTCCTCTGAAGTGAGGGCCGCGGCTTTACCTAAAACCTCCGTGCTGATTTCAATCTTCCCGATGTCATGAAGCAGCCCGGCAGCGCGAATGTTATCCACCTGAGTCCGAGGCAATTCCATGGCGATCGCAACCTCCATGGCCAATTCTGATACCCGGATGGAATGACCTTTCGTATATCGGTCTGTTGATTCAAGGTATTTTGCAAGAATCTCAATGATACCAATGTAAGCGTTTTTTAGATCCGAAAGTCGACGATCATTCTGTTCGTACAGCGTTCCAACCGTAACGCTTGCTAGAAACAAAAACACGCTCCATGAAGACAGCCTAACAATATTATGCCAAAGTATCCCACTGAAAAATCGGTTGGGGAAAAGCATGGCACAAATCAGGACATCGAGGATGGAGAGGATGGCGACCAGGATCCCGATTCGGCGGCCCAGAAAGTAACTCGCGACGAGAACGGGGAGATAATAGAAGTTGAAGATGAGGGAGACCTCTTCGATGAAATAGGTCCCAAAAAAGGCTACGACAAAGATGATGGCTACAAGGACTTTTTCAAAATGTTTCATGATGTACTGCTTGATTTGTTCCATGATTTGTCCCTTTTTCACTTTCTGCCCAAAGGCATGAAACGCTTCAGAGCTAACGAACGACCCTCCTTTACCTAATCAAATATCATATATGTAAATTCTGATGCGTGTCAAGCAGGGAATTCGAGAAGGGAGTGCGAGATTTCTGAAAAAATCCAGAACCCTCTAGAGAGGAGAGCAGTTTTTCAGAGGGCTCCATTCGATTGGCTCAGAAGGTCAGGTCTGAAGGGAATAGATGTCAATCCCCTCTTTTTCGGTCACCCTGACCCGTTTCTTCTCTCTCAGAATCTCAAGATGTCCGACAGCTTCGGAGATACCTAAAAAGACTTCAAAAGGGGGAACGCCAGGGAAGAGATCCATCGCAATTTCGAAAGGAGTCTTGTCCCCTTTGGATAAGATGGCCGTGATCAGTTCGGTTCGTTCCCGATGGTGAGCAAAGACTTTCCGGATCAGGCCCTTGGGATCGTGAATCATCTCTCCGTGACCGGGGAGGAGCAGGGAAAGATCCATATTCTGAATTTTCTCCAGGGAGGTTAAGTATTCTCTCAAGCTCGGATAGCGGAAAGGGAAGACATTCTCCGAAACATTGAGGATGGGATTGGGGGTCACTTCTTTCAAGAGGTGATCGCTCGTGAACATAGTCTTTTTCTCGGGCCAGTGGAAACAGAGAAGACCCGGACTGTGTCCAGGACAATGAACCGCTGTCCAGGTCATCGACTGAAAGGGGATGGCATCCCCGTCCTTTAAGAAGAAGGCCTCTTCCAATGGATCGGTGAGGGTCTGAGCCGATTCGATGTAACGGATGGCCTCCTCAACCCAACCTTTAGGGATGCCGTTTCTCAACAAAATCGATTTTAAGAATCCGAGCGAATGAAGGGCCGACCGAATCTTTCCATACTCTTTTGAGTGGATGTAGATCGGAGCGCCGGAGAGGGAGGAGAGTTTCTTGGCCTGTCCGTAGTGATCGATATGGCCATGGGTGATGAGAATCCGCTCGACGTGATGAAGGCGGAAGCCGAGGGTCTCCATCCCTTTTCTCAAGGCTTCTAGAGAGGCCTCTGTCTTAATTCCGGTATCGATCAGCGTCCGGGGAGATTCGTCGATGAAATAGACATTGGTTGTCTTGATGGGAAAAGGGATGGGAAGTTGAAGCATGTAGATTCTGTCAAAGACCTGAGTGATCATCACCAATAAAATTATCATAGAATCGTTCGTTTTTCAAAGTGCGACGGTGGAGATTTCTTCCAATGAGATTTCCTAAGTTTTGGAATTACACCTCTCCGTTTTTCCAAACGACTTTTTCAGCGCTCTCTTCCAATTAAATCTTGACAAGCACCAATATTGTGCTAACCTTTTTTAAGACGATGTGAAGGATCAAGGAGGGAAAAAGATGGGGGTGATTCCACTCACACCAAATGCCCTAACCGTGCTTGAAAAACGTTACCTGCAGAGAGACCTTCATGGGAAGGTGACCGAGCAACCGGAGGACATGTTCCAGCGTGTGGCGAGAAATATTGCCCAGGCCGATCGATTCTATCCCTCTCAGGCGGACCTCACTCCTGTCGAAGAAGAATTCTACGCCCTGATGGCTTCCCTGGATTTTCTTCCCAATTCCCCTACGCTGATGAATGCCGGGAGGGAACTCCAGCAACTCTCCGCCTGCTTTGTCTTGCCGGTGGGGGATTCGATGGAGGAGATCTTCGATGCGGTGAAACAGATGGCCTTGATCCAGAAGAGCGGCGGCGGGACCGGGTTTTCTTTCTCCCGGATCCGACCGAAAAATGATGTAGTCGGTTCGACGAAAGGCGTCTCCAGCGGTCCTGTCTCCTTCATGAGCGTCTTCGATGCGGCTACCGAAACGGTCAAACAGGGGGGGACTCGCAGGGGAGCAAATATGGGCATCCTTCGGGTGGATCACCCGGACATTCTCGAGTTCATCCAGTGTAAAGGGGGAGATCGCCACTTCAACAATTTCAATATCTCCGTGGCCGCCACCAATGAGTTTATGGAAGCGGTGAAGCGAAACGGAGAATATCCTCTCCGGAATCCGAGGGGTGGAGAGGCGATTCATTTTCTCAAGGCGCGCCAGGTCTTCGAGAAGATGGTCTCTTATGCCTGGAAGAACGGAGATCCGGGAATCATCTTCATCGACCGGATCAATCAGGACAATCCCACACCCGGGGTGGGGCCCATTGAAAGCACCAATCCTTGCGTGACGGCTAATACCTTTACTATGACTCCCCAGGGTCCTCGGCAGGTCGTGGATCTGGTTGGCCGCCAAACTGATCTCGTGATCAACGGCAAGGTGTATCAGACAACTGATCGAGGGTTCTTCTTTACGGGTAAAAAGGAGGTTTTCCACCTCGAAACCAAAGAGGGATTCAGTCTCCGCCTCACTGCCAATCATCCTGTGATGCGAGTCGCCTCTTTGAACAAATCCAGAAATGGTTATGAATGGATTCCTGCTGCGAGTCTCAGGCCCGACGACAGGATCATCCTCCACAATCACCGTGAGCTTCCGGGTTGGAATGGTTTATACGGTAAAGGGGAGGGGTACTTGCTGGGGCTGCTCGTAGGTGATGGTACATTAAAGCAGGATAAAGCGGTGCTCTCTGTTTGGATGAAGCAGGAAACTGCTGAGGGCCAGGAAATAGATTGCGGCCCATCGGGAATAATGGATACAGCCCTCTCTTTTGCTCTTAAACTGCCTCATCGGAAGGACTTTAAGGGTTGGCTAAAGATCGAAGGGCGATCCGAATATCGCCTTTCCTTAGGACACATTAAAGAAATAGCCTTGCATTTGGGGCTAAGACCAGGGTCCAAGTTCATTACTTCCGAACTGGAAAAATGTTCGTCCAACTTTTACATGGGATTCTTACAGGGACTCTTCGATTCTGATGGCTCGGTGCAGGGGAGTCAGAAAAAGGGCGTCAGCATCCGCTTAGCACAGAGCGATCTTGAAAACTTGCAGGCGGTTCAGCGGATGTTGCTTCGACTGGGGATTGTGAGCACGATCTACAGATACCGAAGGATGGAACGTAGTGCAGTGCTGCCCAACGGCCGCGGTGGAAATGCTGTTTATCCAACCAAGGCACAGCACGAACTGGTCATCAGCAATGATAATCTCCGCAGGTTTTCTGAGATCATCGGATTCAATGAAAAGAAAAAGAAGGCTAGGTTAGAGAGGCTGCTCGGGTCATATATCCGTAGAGCGAACACAGAGGATTTCGTGGCCACCTTTGAACGGCTAACATCTTCGGGAGAGGAAGATGTCTATGATGTTCAGGTACCAGGAGTAAACACCTTTGACGCAAACGGTCTGTGTGTGCACAACTGTGGCGAGCAACCGCTCCTGCCCTATGAGTCTTGTAATCTCGGTTCCGTCAATCTCTCCAACATGACCAAGAACGGGGGCATCGACTGGGAAAAGCTTGGTTCCGTCGCGGAAAAGGCGGTCCATTTCTTGGATAACGTGATTGACATGAATCGCTACACCCTTCCTCAGATTGAAGCCAGAACCAAGGGCAACCGGAAGATCGGGTTGGGCATCATGGGTTTTGCCGACCTTTTGATTCGGTTGGGCATTCCCTACAATGACCCTCAGGCCCTGGAGGTGGCGGAGAGGGTGATGGCCTTCATCCAGGAAAAGGGAAAGAAGGCCTCGAGGGAGTTGGCTCTGAAGAGAGGTTCCTTCCCCAATTTCGATTCGAGTTCACTGAAGAACCGTTGGGATGCGATGAGGAACGCCACGATCACCACGATTGCCCCCACTGGAACCCTCTCCATTATCGCGGGAGTTTCCTCAGGGATTGAGCCTGTCTTCGCCCTCGCCTTTGTCCGGCATGTCCTGGATGGGAAAGAACTGTTGGAGATCAATCCGCTCTTTGAAACGATCGCAAGGAAGGAGGAGTTCTATTCAGAACATCTCATGGAAGAGATTGCTCAAAACGGGCATCTCAATCATCTCCCCGAGGTTCCTGAAAAGTTCAGAAAACTCTTTGTGACCGCCCACGATATTCTTCCGGAAGACCACATCCGGATGCAGGGCGCTTTTCAAAAGTATACAGACAATGCAGTTTCCAAGACGGTCAATTTCCCTCACGAGGCCACGGTGGATGATGTGGAAAAAGTCTATCTGTTGGCCTACGAGTTGGGTTGCAAGGGAGTGACGATCTACCGAGACCGGAGCCGGGAGAAACAGGTTCTCTATAAAGGGATGGCTTGTACCCATGAAGATCCATTGAAAGAAGAGGGGGCCTTGCCGATTGTGGAGATCAGACCGAAGGCTCGTGAGGATGTCATTCACGGTTCCACTCGAAAGATCCGAACCGGATGCGGAAACCTTTATGTCACGGTCAATGAAGATGAGGATGGCAACCTTTTTGAAATATTCAATCAGATTGGAAAGGCAGGAGGTTGTGCCGCGTCCCAATCTGAGGCAATTGGGCGACTTGTCTCCCTTGCCTTCCGATCCGGGGTTGAGCCAGAGGATATTATCCGGCAACTCAAAGGGATAAGTTGTCACACGCCGGTGTGGTACCGGGAGGGAAAGATCCTGTCCTGCGCCGATGCTGTCGCCAAGGCTATTGAATGGCATCTCAGTGAGAAACCAGAAAGGCCGAGATCAGAGGCCGAGGCTGCCGGGAAGATCCGGGCCCTTCTGCCGGAGAAAAAGGAGCCAAATCCCCGGGAGACGTCTATTCCCATCTTTTTGAGAGGAGCCTGTCCCGAGTGCGGAGGTCCCCTCATCTTTGAGGAGGGTTGCGTGAAGTGTCTCTGCGGTTATTCGGATTGTGGGTGAGAAAGGCCTAGAGCAGAGGGCAAAGAGTATAGCTATACGGAAGCACCAAATCCCAAGTACCAAATCACAAATAAATCCCAATCACTCAAATTCGAAACAAAATCTTTTCGGTCATTTGAATTTGGAATTTGGTGCTTATTTACCCTGTTAAATATATTAGGAGTCTGTATTAATTATCGCGGCCTCTGGCTCTTTTTTGAATAGACGTTTTTGGGAGAACGGTTGTTTAGGGACACTATTTAACAGGGTGAAGGATTTGGAATTTGTGATTTGGGATTTCGGACGTATTGTTCTTGGAAATGATGGCTTGAAGCATGAGGCTGAGGATTAGGATTATTTTTGTCGTCAGTATTCTATTCCTCTTTGGATCCGCGGTCTATGGTGATGGGCCGCAGCAGACGTCTCAATCCTCATCCGGATTCGGAAAGGTTTTCCATTATTCGGCTACCAGGTTCGGCGTTCCGATTTTCAAGGCCACCATTAAGATTGACAATGAATCTTTTCACCAGGGGAAATCTCTCTTTCAGATCCACGCTTCTTTTCGCTCCCTCCAGTACCTTGGTCCCTTGTTTCGGATGAATAATCGCTTCACTTCGACGATGGAGACGGACACCTGTTTTCCGGTGCGATATGTAAAGGAAGTGGATCAGGAGGGGCTTCTGATCCAGAAGAAAAACTATCTCCATACGATCCTCTTCGATCCTTCCCGTCAGAAGGTGGTGGTAGAAAAAAAGGAGGGAGGAGACAAGGAGGAGGTGTCCCTTCCCCCCGCTACCTATGATCCCCTGTCCATGTTTGCCCGATATTATTTGAAAGAGGAACTCCATCCAGGGCAGGATATTCGAATGTCCATTTACGATGGTGTGAAGCTACGCGCGATGGTTTTTCATTCAAAACAGGAGAAGGTGAAGTCGAAGAAGTATGGAGAAGTGCAAGCCATCCGCCTGGAATCCACCACCTCCTTCTCCACCTTCGGAGAAAAGGAAGGGATCATTCGAATCTGGTACACCGCGGATGGGGAAAGGACTCCGCTGTTGATGGAACTGGACCTTCCGGTCGGAGATGTGAAGTTTGAACTGGAGTCGGTCGAGAAAGGTTGAACAGGATGGAAAAGAACGGAATTCAAAAGGCACTCGAAGAAGCCATTCGATTCGAAGTCGATGGTCGGGAATTCTTCCTCCAGGCAGCTGAAAAGGCGGAAACCTATTTCACCAAATCGATCTTTAAAGTGCTTGCCGAGGAAGAACTGAGCCATATCCAGAGAGTCAAGGAGGTCCACAGGCGCTTTCTCTCTTCTGAGAAGGACGTTTTCTTCCCTCCGGGTTCCCATAAAAACCACCTTGAGAATATCTTCCAGCAGGCGAAGAAAGAGATGGACCCGAAGCTCCTCATGAGAACGGGTGAACTGGAAGCGGTCCGGTTGGCCCTCCAGTTCGAGATCAAGGGGCACGAGTTCTATAACTGCTTAGCCCAGGAGGCCACGAACGAACTTGAGAAGGCCTTTTATCACCAGCTGGCGCAGGAGGAATCGGTCCATTTTTCAGTCTTACGGCAGATGGAGGAGGCCCTCATGAATGCAACGAGTTTGGGATGAAGGAAGAGAAATGAACGGCAGTTTTCGCGTTTAACAAAGACGGGCAAGTCTCAAACTAATGATGAAAGGAGTCAGCCGTGGCGCAGAAGAAAGTGACCAAGAAAGGATCCAAGGCGGTTGCGAAAAAAGGCGTGAAGAAGGGGGATGTTTATAAATGCAGCGTCTGCGGGCTCGCCGTAAGGGTGGACGAAATCTGTGGGTGCGTCGATATGTGCGACATCGTCTGCTGCGAAAAACCGATGAAGCCCAGGAAAAGGGCTTAGGCGCTCAATCTCAGTCCGACGATTTATCATCTCAAGAAGACTTAAGCCAATCTTCAACGACCTTTCAAATGGGCGAACGGAAGAGGTGTAGGATAAGAAGATGAAAGCTCCCTATCGAGTTGAGGTAGAAGTCATCAAACAAGAAGGAGAATGTCCTTTTGGACATCGGGTAGGGGATGTGGCAACGTTCGATGGTGAAAGAACGGAGGGCAAGATTTGCTGGCATTCCCTCTGCAGCATGATGTATAAAATCCATGGACTCCTTTATGGAGCCCATTATCCATGGCTGGAAAATAAAGACGTGGCGAGGCATCCTTGCCCAGACGTTAAGAATCCTGTCGTTTACGAAATTCGGCGAACCAAACTAGAATAACGTTCACACACACGCTCCTGAGATGGAAAACTTCCGTACCGATATCCTCGTCATCGGCAGCGGCCTGGCCGGCATGGTCTCTGCCTTAGAGGCAGAGAGGTTGGGTCTAAAGGTCCTCTTGGTCGGGAAGTTCGCCATCGGAATGGGAACGAATACCTCCCTGGCCGGTGGGGCCTTCAGCGCTGCGAACTCCCGTTTTTCAAAAGAAGAACATCTGAAGGAGACCTTGAATTCTGGGAAGGGGTTGAACCAGATTCAACTGGTCAGGACCCTCATTGAAAAGGGCCCTGAGGCCATTGAGGGATTGAAACGGGGAGGGGTTCCTTTAACTGAAAGGGGAGGAGGATATGTGACTGATCGACCGAAGGGTTCTTCCCTGTTGGCCGGTGTTCTTCTCGTCAAGGCCCTGGTCGAGAGATTGAAGAGAAGCTCCATCCAACTCCTTCCAGGACTGGTCATCTTCGATCTGATTGTTGAGGAAGGAGAGGTTCGGGGGGCCTTTGGTTTCTTAACGGACGGGAGACCCTGCCTGGTTCAATCGAGGGCTATTGTCCTGACGGCAGGGGGAGCAGGAGCCATTTACCGCAGAAATGACAATCAGCGGAGCATCCTCGGAGATGGGTATGCGTTAGCCCTTCGATCAGGCCTCCCCCTTTTTGACATGGAGTTCGTTCAATCCTATCCTTTTGTCCTCGCAGAGCCAAGGCTGTCCTCCTTCCTTCTCCTGCCTCCCTTTCCCAAGGAGGTCCGATTATTTAATGAGAGAGGAGAGGATCTCTTTGAAAAACTTAGCATCGGAAGGGATCTCAATCGAGCCATCATCACAGAAAGGGATCGAGTCTCCATTGCCCTCCATCAAGCTTCTCAAGAAGGGGATGTCTATTTTGACCTCACCCAGGCTCCCCCTGAAAAGTGGGAACAGTATCCCCTCAATTTCCTCAAGAAATCAAAATTTCCTTTCAAAGATCGAGCCTTTCTCATCTCTCCCGCCGTCCACTTCTTCATGGGAGGTGTTGAGATTGATGAAAATGGAAGAACGGCCCTCCCTGGACTTTTTGCAGCAGGAGAGGTCACATGGGGAGTTCACGGAGCCAATCGGTTGGGTGGAAATGCCCTGGCCGAATGTGCTGTCTTCGGAACCCTGGCTGGCAGGGCGGCAGCCGAAGAGGTCCTTCAAAAAGGAGGGACACAGGGTCTACCCCATCTTTTTTCAGAAGCTTCCTTGAAGAGATGGGAGAGGAGGGCAGGGAATTATTTGAAGCGAAGGAGAGGGACCATGGATGCTGCTGGTGAGCTCATGAAGCGATTGAAGGATTTAGCCTGGAGATTCGCCGGTCCAATTCGGGAGGAGAGTTCGATAAAAGAAGGGCTGGATCAACTGGTATCCTTGGAAAAAAGAATCGAGGGGGTTTATCCTGCCACCCTCAAGGATCTTTTTAGAAAGAGAAGTCTGGACAATATGGCCCTCATCATTAGAGCCATCTTGCAGGGTAGTCTGCTTCGAGAAGAGAGCCGGGGTTCCTTCTTCCGTAAGGATTTTCCAGGCCAGGATGATCAAAACTGGATGAAGAATACTTGTTATCGTTTGGTTAAGGGGGAACTTCAGATTACCCATCGACCTGTAAAACTATGAACAATGAACTTTGAACAATGAACAATGATGAATTCGCAAAAAGTTGTCATTCTCGCGAAAGCGGGAATCCAGAATCCATTAGGAAAATCCTGGACTCCTGCTTCCGCAGGAGTGACAGACCTTTTTCTGGGATTTATTATGGTTTTCCAAAGAGCTAAAGCCTTACTAAATTTTTAATTTTTAACTTAATATTTATGCCCATCACTACGAAAAAAGGAGACAAGGGATTCACCAGTCTTTTGGGAGGAAGGCGTGTTCCAAAATTCCATCTCCGGTCCGAGACCTATGGGACTCTGGACGAACTGAACTCCTTCTTGGGAATGGCGAGAGCTGTCTCAAAAGATCGAATGGTGAAAGAGACGTTGTTGACCATTCAGAATCACCTTTATCTCATTGGTTCTGAACTTGCCCTATCAGGGAAGGACAGGAGACTGCTCAAGAGAGAGATCACACAGAAGGAAGCAGATTGGTTGACTGGCCTCTCCACCGATTTTGAAGCTTCTCTCATGCCGGCGCCGAAATTTGTCATCTATGGAGAGACCTATGTCTCCAGCATTTTAGATGTGGCCCGGGCCGTTTCGAGAAGGGCAGAGCGGAGAGTGGTGGAGATGAGGTCGAAGAGAATGCTTTCGAACCCGAAAATCCTGGAGTATCTCAACCGTCTCTCCGATGTCCTTTACCTCCTTGCCCGTTATGAGGAGAGGAAGGTCGGGGTGAAGCCGAGGCATCCATCTTATTAATGAAATTGGAGATTGTAGATTGCAGATGGGAGATTGAAAGATCTTAAATCTTAAATCTCAAATCTGAAATCTGAAATGAAACTGGCAGAAACTTCTTGTTGACAACCGGAACCAAGTTTAATATAAAAATGCAATATTTTTCACTTTAGAAAGGAGGTTTTTATGCGACGACTATTCATCTTAGGAATCATCGTGATCTTTGTTTTTAGCGCCTCCCTCGTATGGGCCCAGAAGACAGTTCGGCTATCCATTGCAACTGGAGGTACGGGGGGAGTCTATTATCCGCTAGGCGGAGGAATGGCCAATATCATATCGAAATATATTCCCTATACAGACGCCACTGCTGAAGTGACGACTGCCTCTGTGGATAATTGCAGACTGGTCGGTGCAGGTAAGGCGGAGTTGGCCTTGATCATGGCAGATACGGGATGGGATGCCTATCAGGGGAGAGCACAGTTTAAGGAAAAGGTTCCTCTGAGGACAGTAGCCGTTCTCTATCCCAATAACATGCATTTCGTAACTGTGGAAGGTAAAGGGATTGAGAAGGTGACCGACTTGAAAGGGAAGAGGGTTTCAACCGGGGCTCCGGGAAGCGGAACCGAAGTAATGGCCTTAAGGGTCATCGAGGCTTTTGGATTGGATCCAACGAAGGATATGGCTCGGGATAAATTGGGTGTTTCCGAATCAGCCGGGGCATTAAAAGATAGGAAGATCGATGCCTTTTTTTGGGTGGGAGGCCTTCCTACCGCAGCGATCACAGATCTTGGAGCCACTCCAGGAATCAAGATGAAGTTGATTGGCCATGTGGATGCACTTCCGAAGATGAGGGAAACCTATGGGCCCATCTATGTGAAAGGAGTCATCCCTGCTAAAACTTATCCTGGACAGACAGCGGATGTCCCGATTACTGTGGTCTGGAATCTCTTGATTTGCCATGAGAACATGAGTGGAGATATCGCGTACAATATTGTGAAGACGATTTTTGATCATAAGCCGGAGTTGATCACGGTTCATAGCGAAGCAAAAAATATAACGTTGGAGCCCCAGGCGGTTGGGGGTTCTCCGATTCCATTTCATCCAGGTGCCATTCGATACTTCGTAGAGAAAGGACTGAAGATTAAGTAATTGAAACGGAAGATCTGGCCCCTCCTGTTAGTGATTGGAATCTTGATCGTGGCAGGAGGGGTTTTATTTTTTTATGATGTGACTCTCCTCCATTTGGAGAATATGGATCGCCCGAGGACAATCCATATTCGGATCGGCCCCTCGGAAACGTTCTCTATGTTCTATATCCATTCGATTTATAAAGAGCCTGTAGCAGAAGAATTTCAGGCGGAGAAGGGAGCGATTGTTCTCAAAGGGGTGAGGACGAAGAGCCCTGCGGTCATGGAGTATTACGGATTCGAGGATACGAAAGAGTTCCATCCGATGAATCAGCGACTGGGTGCGGTCTTTATCATTCGGAGGGGGATGGGCGAGGGCCAGGGGCTGATCGTGAGGGATAGGAAGATCTACTTGAGTGAGATCGGAGAAAAAGGGGATCGGATTCAGTTAAGGATGGAATCTGTTTCTTTGGGAAGATATCTTCTTGGTCAATTCATGTAGCCGCACCCATTAAAACCTTTAGGTTGCGTTTTCAGGGAACTTTCATCATCGCAGGCTAAAGCGTTCGACTGAGCCCTTCGATTGAACTCAGGGCCTTGAGCCTGTCGAAAGGCTCACGCCGAAGCCCTGCGGCTACTGGTGAGGAAGAAATCGGTGGAAGAAGAAAAGAAAAGGGAAGATCGAGAAGTCGTCATTTCCGAAGAAGCCCTCAGGGAGGCGGAGAAGTATATTGAGGAGGAAGAAGGACCTTCCCGCCGGCTGACCGGGAAGATGGACCTCTTCATCACCGTTGTCGCCGTGGTGATGTCACTCATTCACCTCTACGCTGCCGTCGGGATCATCATGACCCAGGTGTTGAGAGGCATCCATGTGATGTTCGTTCTCTTTCTCACCTTCTTAGTCTTTCCCTCCCTCAAGCGATTTAAGAACCGGATTATCTGGTACGACTTTGCTCTCGCCCTTCTCGGAATAGCTGTTATCGTCTATATGCTGATCGACTTTGACACATTTATTTATCGCTCCGTGATCCCAAACTTCTGGGATAAGTTCTTTGGAGTCATTCTGATTCTCTTGGTCTTGGAGGCCACCCGGAGGACCACAGGCTGGATCATGCCTGCGATTGTCATCGTTTTTCTCACTTACGCGTTCGTTGGGCCAGAGCTTCCGAGTCCCTGGACACACCGGGGATACGATATCGATCGCATTGTCGGTCATATGTACATGACTCTCGAAGGAATCTTCGGAGTTCCGATTGATGTCTCATCAACCTTCATCATTCTCTTCACCATATGGGGTGCCTTCCTGGAGGCTTCGGGTGCAGGAAAATTCTTTATCGACTTCTCTTTTGCGGCGATGGGTGGAAAGCCCACCAGCGCAGGTCGAACGGTGACGCTGGCCTCTTTTCTCCTTGGGGGGCCCTCAGGAAGTGGTGTGGCGACCACCGTCACGTTGGGATCCGTAGCCTATCCCATGCTAGCCAGGGCAGGCTACAGTAAGGACGCCGCGGGTGGCCTCCTCGCCGCAGGAGGGATCGGAGCCATCCTCTCTCCTCCCGTTCTCGGAGCAGCCGCCTTTCTTATCGCCGAATTCCTGAAGATTTCCTATTTAGATGTCATTGTGATGGCTTGTATCCCAACCTGCCTTTATTACTGGTCCATCTTCTTGATGGTGGAATTGGATGCAAAAAAGTTTGGAGTAAAAGAGATTCCCTTCGATAAAACCTATAGTCTGGGCCGACTCACTTATCTTTACGGATTTCATTTTATCTCTCTCATTGCGATCGTCGTGATCATGGTCATCGGGTTTACACCCATCATGGCAGTCTTCTGGGCAACGGTCATCACCTTTGCCGTCAGCTTCGTAAGGAAAGATACGGCCCTTACTCCTAAAAAGTCAATTCAGGCATTGAGGGGAGGTTCGATCGGGGTTCTGACCGTCGCCTCTACTTGCGCGGCGGCTGGAATCATTGTAGGTGTGGTAACTCTGACCGGCCTGGGATTGAAGTTCAGTTCGATCATCATCGCCTATGCGGGCGGAAAACTTTTCTTGACGGCGATCTATACGGCGATCATCGTTTGGGTGATTGGTCTAGCTGTTCCGGTCACCGCTTCTTATATTATTGCTGTGGTCATTTGCGCACCCGCTCTCATCCAATTGGGAGTTCCCGATTTTGCAGCCCATATGTTTGTCTTTTACTATGCGATTCTCTCTGAAGTCTCTCCACCTACCGCCTTGTCCTGTTTCGCGGCTGCAGCCCTGACCAAAGGGAATCCCTATAAGACGACTCTCTATGCCTGGAAGTATACCTTGCCTGCCTTCATCGTCCCCTTTATGTTCACCCTCGATCCCAAAGGGGTTGGGATCCTTCTAAAAGGGCCGGTGGTCGATGTCATCTGGACGATCATCACCGCCTTTATTGGAATCGCGGCCCTAGCAGGTGGTGTAGAGAGTTGGTTCTTAAAGAAAACGACTCTTTATGAACGAATCATGTTGATTGTGGCAGGGTTATTGCTGGTCTATCCGATTGCCCTCTACGATATCGTTGGATTCGGCCTGATGTTTCTGGTGATCGTATTACAGAAATTAAGAAAGACAGAAGACACCTTGTAGGGCGTGATCCCCGATCACGCCTTTAAAACGGTGCGTTCGGGGAACGCACCCTACCTATAGCTGATGGATTATAGATGTATGCTGAAATCGCCAACCTTGGGGTTAGTCAGCCGGGCATAATTACTGTATTTGATCCTCACGGTTTCTATATGGTTCCCAGCCTGAAAGACAATGGATGCATCTTCTGTAAGCACCTGATCTACCCAGACCTCTAAGTTGTAGAGATTTCCAAAAGGAGGCATGGCTCCTACCTCGCAGTCGGGAAAGAGTTCTTCAAACTGCTTCTCTTTTGCCATACTCACCTTCTTGCACTTAAGAACTTTTTTCAGCTTCTTCATATCGATCTGATAACTGGCCGGCAGGACCAACATGAGCATCTTCCCATCGGCCTTCACCATGACCACCTTGACCATCTCTTTACCTGGAATATGCTGAGCTGCTGCAATCTCTTGAGCTGTGAAGACCTCTGGATGGAATCCCACTTCATAGGCGACTTGGTTCTTTTCAAAATAGTCCCTCAGTTTCTTTAAAATCGTCATCTCGGTCACCCCTTTCATGGAAAATTATACTCCAAACGGGTGGAGATTTTAAGAGGATCTTGTAAGCGCTGGGTCCATTGATTCCCTCCATCAGATATATTAGAAAGGAGGCATCATGAGGTGTTTCAAGCGAATCCTCCTCCTCTTCCTTCTCCTTTCCTCTATGGGCTGCGGAGATGTTCTCTACCTCTCCAGGCTGGGGTGGCATCAAAGCTACATCACCTTTCACAGCGTCCCTGTTGAAGAGCTCTTAAGAGATGAAGAGGCCGGCCCACTTACCAAAGAGAAGCTCCGTTTCGTCCAGGAGGTGAAACGCTTCGGTGAAGAGCGTTTTGGTTTGAGGAAGACAAAGAACTATTCAAAAGTTTTTGAAGTAAAGGGACCGGTCCTCCATGTGATCACCGCTTGCGAGAAGGACCGGCTGCACCCCTATTCTTGGGACTTTCCCATCGTGGGAAAGGTTACGTATAAGAGCTTTTTTACGGCCGATGAAGCGCTCAAAGAAAAAGACCTTCTCGATCGGAAGGGGTACGACACGTTTCTTCAGCAGGCCGCGGCCTACAGCACGCTCGGGTGGCTGAAAGATCCCATCTTCTCTTCCATCCTGGAATGGAATGAAGGTGGACTGGCCAATCTCATCCTCCATGAGATGGCCCATGCCACGGTCTATTTTAAAGATCGGACCGATTTCAACGAACAGCTTGCCACCTTTATTGGAAATCAGGGAGCCATTGATTTCTTAACCGAAAGGCATGGGCCGGAATCGCAAGAGGTGAGAGAGGCCATTGACCATCAGGAGGATGACTTCCTCTTTTCCGGCTGGACGGATCAGGCCTGCCAGCAACTGTCCGCTTACTATGGGAGGGAGATTTCAAAAGAGGAAAAATTGAAAGGGAGAGAAGCATTGTTCCGATCCATCCAGGAAAATTTTCAGAAAATGAAGGGGCAGTTCAAAACGGAAGAGTATCGAAATGTGGACAAGATGGGACTGAACAATGCGGTCCTGCTGGCCTACCGCCGCTATTTTTATCGTCTCGAAAAGTTTGAAGCCCTTTATCAGACCTTGGGACGGGATTTAAGAAGAGTGGTTGAGTATTTCAAGATGATAAAAGACTCAGACAATAAGACGGCTCTTTCTTCTTTTCTGGAATGATTCAATTGTCAAGAAATTTGGGGCAAGATTTGGGGCAAGAAATAGTTTCAACAGGAACCATTTTTCTTGACTTCCCTAATTTTATCTGATACTTTCCGCACAAACAATGATTCCCCTCAGATCATGGGAAAGATCAAGAAATCAAAGATTCTCCGAAAACCGGTTCGCCATCTAAACCTCAAGGGAGTTCAGAGCCTTTTCGACTTGGTTCAAGCCTTCCAGCATACCTCCTTTCAAAGCCGAAATGTCTACCGATGCTTTGAAGTTTTCCGAAAGATGCTCAGGGATCCCGAGTGCATCGTCTTCCTGGGTCTCTCCGGAGCGATGATCCCCGGTGGCATGCGTCAGGTGATCTCCGATATGATCCGGATGAAACTGGTTGATGTGATTGTCTCCACGGGTGCCAATATGTTCCACGACCTCTTCGAAAATTTTGGGTACCAGCATTACGTGGGCTCCGAAGAAGGAGATGATGATGCTCTCCGGAGACACCGGATCGTGCGCGTTTACGATGTCCTGATGGATGATCATGAAATCAACCGGGTCATCCACCTTCTGTCGAAGGTTCCCAAGGAATTGGAGGACAAGGTCGTCTCCTCGAGACGATATTTGGAGGTCTTGGGGGGCCAACTCAAGGACGAAAGGTCCATTCTCAGAACCGCCTACCAGTGCGGGGTTCCTGTCTTTGTCCCCGCGCTCAGCGATAGCTCCATTGGCATCGGCCTGACCTTCCTCCACGCTCGAAAGAAGGCTTCCCAGGACAGGCTCATCATCGATCAGATCCGAGATAGCTATGAGATCTCCCAGTTGAAGAAGAAGGCTTCGGCGACCGGAGCGATTTATATTGGGGGAGGAGTCCCGAAGAACTATATTCAGCAACTGGGGCCGGTGACCGAGCTCCTGTTTCAGAAAGAAAGCGGCCATCGATATGCCTTCCAGATCACCACAGACGATCCCAAATGGGGTGGCCTTTCTGGGTGCACCTTCGAAGAGGCGAAGTCCTGGGGAAAGATTGGGAAAGAATCTTCCTACGCCGCTGTCTATATGGATGCCACCATCGGACTTCCTCTCTTGGTAGGGGCCATCCTTCAGGAAGGTAAGATCTATCGTGAAAGGAAGAGACGCCGTTTCCTGTGGAAGGGCGATCACCTGAAATCCATCCAGTTCGTTTGATCCAAATCTGTTGATGGGTTTTCCTCAAAGATTGTCTGCCCTTCGACCCTACGGAGTATATTGAAGCGCCTCGACCCCGCACATCCCGCCAACAAAGGGGTAAAACGGGATGAAATTTCTTGAACCCGTGCTCCCTGAGCCCTTGGACCCTTGATCCCCTGAACCCTTCTGCATGGGAGGAAAGAGTTGAAAAAAGTATGGGGAATGGTTATACTAACCAAGAAGTTATTAAAATAAAAGGGGAAAGACCTCGATGAAGGATTCTGATTTCAAAGTTCCTGACCAGAAAGAGTTGGAAAAGGAATTGAATGAATATCTGGGAAAGAAGTATGGAGACCGGATCCGGCTGGTCGTCCCAATGCTCTTTCCAAAGGCCCAGACAGAGGAGGTTTCAAAAGACGAGAAGGATTTCGATGAGGGGAAGAAGGAAAAGATCAATTTCGATCTAAAACCTGAGGAGCTGGAAGCCTTTCTCAATGACTATATCATCCGCCAGGATGAGGCGAAGGAAATTCTTGCCACAAAGATATGCACCCACTTCAACCGGATCAAATTTACGGAATTGACCAAGGGCCGTAATCGCTACGAAGGGGTGGGCTATATCAAAAATAATATTCTGATGATCGGTCCGACCGGGGTCGGCAAGACCTATCTGATCAAATTGATTGCGAAGAAAATTGGCGTCCCCTTTGTGAAAGGGGATGCCACGAAATTCAGCGAAACCGGCTATGTGGGAGGAGATGTGGAGGATCTGGTCCGGGATTTGGTTTATGAAGCGAATGGAGATTTTGACCTGGCCCAGTATGGGATCATCTATGTCGATGAGATTGACAAGATTGCCTCCGCCAATAACATTATCGGTCCAGATGTTTCCAGGATGGGGGTCCAGCGAGCATTGCTCAAACCCATGGAAGAAACGGAGGTAGACCTTAAGGTTCCCCACGATCCCATCTCCCAGCTCGAAGCCATTGAGCACTACCGGAAGACAGGGAAGAGAGAGAAGCGGACGATCAATACCAAGCATATCCTCTTCATCATGAGCGGTGCCTTCAACGGTCTGGAGGAGATGGTGAAGAAACGCTTGAACCGGGAGGGGATCGGTTTTGGAGCAGAGATCCGGTCGAAGGACGAACGGGCCGAATATCTCAAACAGGTGAAAGCTGAAGACCTCATCGCTTACGGCTTTGAATCGGAGTTCATCGGAAGGCTTCCGGTGACTGCGGTTTTTGAGAAACTGGAGGTCGAGGACCTTTTTGCCATTCTGAAAAATCCCAACAACCCCATCACCCTTGGAAAGAAGAAGGACTTCAAGTCCTACGGGATTGATATTCAGTTTGAAGAAGAGGCCCTCTATGGCTTAGCGGTGAAGGCCTTTGAGGAGAAGACGGGAGCAAGAGGGCTGGTCAGTGCCGTGGAAAAGGTTCTCCTCAAATTCGAAAAGCGGCTTCCCTCCACACAGATCCGCCAGCTTGTCGTCACCCGGGATGTGGTGGAACACCCCGAGCGGGAACTGGAACGCTTGCTCGAGAATCCCTCAAACCCGGAAACGCAGGCAAAATTGGAGAAGCTCCTCTCTCGGGAAAAGGTGGCCTTGAAGGAGTCCATCATGAAGAGGGAGGCAGAGTTCAGAAAGCGATACGGGATCGTCCTCCTGGAGAGCCGGATCGCTCTCATTGCCAATCGGATGATTGAGAAAGGATACGATGTCAACACGGTCATCGAGGAGGTCGTTGACATTCAGCGAATGGTGGAGGACTTTGAGAGAGATTTTTACCGAAAGCATGGGATCTCTCTCCGGTTCAGCAATGAAGCCGTCGATCGGGTTACCGAGATTGGATTGGAGGAGGATGGAAAAGGGATCGGGATCTGTTCACGACTCTCGAAGGATTATGAACATGGATTTAAATTGATCCGGGATCGAGTCGGTCAGAGAGAATTCATTCTGACCCGAGAGGCGATCGATAATCCAGAGGCTTATCTGAATCAGGTCATCCGTGAAATCTTCAGTCAGCAAGCAGATGTCAGGGTTGAGGATCAAGAGTAATGGCCACCAGAGACTACTATGCTATTTTAGGGGTGAATAAGAAGGCCAGTGATGAGGAAATCAAACGGGCCTATCGAAAAATGGCGATGAAGTACCATCCCGATCGGAATCCCAACAAAAAGGAAGCCGAGGAACGCTTTAAGGAGATCAACGAGGCTTATGCCGTCCTGAGCGATAAAGAGAAGCGCAAGCAATACGATACGTTTGGTGCAGAAGGATTCCGTCAACGATTCACTCAGGAGGACATCTTCCGGGGCTTCGATTTCGATGAGATCCTTTCGGGCCTTTTCGGTGGAAGGGGAAGACGGGAGTTCCGGTTCGGGGGAAGAGGGGGATTCGATTCCGGAGATTTTTTCTCAGGGCAAGGCGGTTATCAGGATACGGGTCGGATGCCCCAGAAAGGAGAGGATATCCTGTATGAGCTGTCTATCTCCCTGGAGGAAGCCGCTTCTGGCGGTGAAAAGAGGGTGTCCTATCGAAAGAATGGAAGGGTCGAGGAGGTTTCCGTCAAGATTCCTAAAGGCATTCCTACAGGGAAGAAGTTGAGGCTGGCTGGAAAAGGAATGGAGGGGAGGAACGGAGGACCTCCAGGAGATCTCTACCTTCAAATTTCAGTGAGGAATCATCCCATCTTCACTCGGGAAGGAGACGATCTCGTCGTGGAGAAGGAGGTTAGTTTCTCAGAGGCAGTCCTCGGGACAACGGTTGAGGTTCCCACCCTGGAAGGGAAGAAGAGGGTGAAGGTTCCTCCCGGGACGCAGAGCCAAACCAAGATGAGGCTGAAAGGGCTCGGCCTCCCTCGTTTTCAGAGAGAGGGCAGGGGGGATGAACTGGTCAAGGTGATCGTTCGGGTTCCCAAAAGGGTGTCGGAGAAAAGTAAGAAACTGATCGAGGAACTTGCTCGAGAAGGAATTTAAGTTAGAAATTTTGAATTTTTAGTTTTGAATTTTGAATGACTGACTTTTGGTGACTTATAGCCCATAGCCTGCATC
>Ga0315282_10003849_pt1 | contig 26657 bp, 22 predicted proteins | sample YL17G07_20_MG_FD_203693 | JGI IMG/M metagenome (GOLD analysis project Ga0315282, IMG submission 203693) | Sediment microbial communities from Yellowstone Lake, YNP, Wyoming, USA - YL17G07_20 | ecosystem: Environmental > Aquatic > Freshwater > Lake > Sediment | place: USA: Wyoming | collected...
TTTGTACCTGCCGCCCCCTTCCGATGGTAAGCGGATGATCCACCCAGCCTCAAACCAAGTGCCGGAAGTCTCGGCATTCGGCGTGTTCGGGGTTTCCGCCGCCATGCAGCCGGTCCTCCGCCAGATTCGCGAGGCCGCATCGAATGGCAAATCGATGCTGATTTGCGGCGAGGCAGGCACCGGGCGCAGCCGCATCGCGCGCTCCATTCACGCGCTGGCCGGAGGCGCGCTGGCCAGCTTCCTGGCCACCGATTGCGCATCACCGTCGGCTGGGGACCTGGAAACGGACCTGTTCGGGCCGGACGAGGCGTCGCGTGCGCGGAAGGCGATGCGTCGTTGCAGCGAGTGGCTGTCTTCGGACAGTCTGCTGTGGCGAGCGCAGGGAGGCACGCTTTACCTGGCGAACATCCTCGAGATGCCGTCGCCGCTGCAGGTCCGTCTGGCGCGCCTGGTGCGCGACCGCGAGGCGATTGCGCCGGACGGGTCGCGCGTCCGCCTCGATTGCCGGCTGATCGCGTCGGTGGAACCCGACTTCGATGCGGCGCTCGCCGAAGGCCGGTTCCGGCGCGAGCTTCATATCCGCCTGGCGGCGCTCTCGATAAACGTGCCGCCGCTGCGCGAGCGCAGGGAAGACATCCCCGGGCTGGCCGAGTTCTTCCTTACTGAATACGCGCAGGCCGCTGGCAGTCAGGTCAGGACATTGACGCCAGCAGCGGCGATGCTGCTGCAGGCGCTCCCGTGGCAGGGAAACGTCTTCGAGCTTCGCGGCCTCATGGAAAGCCTCGCGCAGTGGGGGCCCGGCGACGTCATCGATCTGGCGGATGTGTTGGCCGGCGTCCGCCTGGACCCCCGTACACGCAGCGTCGCGGTAGGTGGAACGCTGCGTTCGGCGCGGCAGCGATTCGAGCGCGAGTACATCGGCGCCGTGCTCCAGCACTCCGGCGGCAGCGTGCCGGCGGCCGCACGCACGCTCGGCATCCAGCGGACGAACCTGTATCGCAAGATGCGGGTGCTGGGACTCGCCGTGAGTCGCACCAAGCCTGCTCATCACCCGCCGAACGATATCCTGCGCCGGTGCGGGCGGACCAGGTAATCCTGTCGCTCACCCACCTGCTGGACCACGCGGTCAACGCAACGGAGGCGGACTGAGATGCGCAATCGTTACGTTCTGCTCGCCGACATCCCGCTGGTGGCAATCGCCGCATTCGGCGCCTTTGCACTTCGCTTCGACTGGTTGTTCTTGCGTTACCGGCCGGAGTTCCTGTCGTTCCTCATCGCGGTTCTCATTCTCAAACCTGCCGTGTTCTTCCTGTTCGGCATGTACGGGCGGTACTGGCGCTATGCCAGCGCAGAGGATCTAATCGCGGTCACGCTGGCGGCTTCGACGGCCTCTGTTGCCGTCGCTATCTATGTTGGTTTGGGCCGCACGGTTGGAGTCATCGGCGACTTCTCGCGCCAGGTGATCCCGATTGACTGGTTGCTGACACTCGTGCTGACGGGCGGCCTGCGAATGTCGATCCGGGTTATCGGCGACGCGCGACAGAAGGCCCGGAAGGGAAACGGTCGCGGCGAGCAGAAGCGCGTACTGGTTGTTGGTGCGGGCGAGGCGGGAACGCTGGTCGTTCGTGAGATGCAGAAGAACCCACAGCTGAACATGCATTCTGTGGGGTTCCTCGATGATGACCCGGCCAAAACCGGGAAGTGGATCCACGGAGTACGCGTTCTCGGTCCTTTGGGGGCCCTTCGCCGCACGTCGCAGGACCATCAGGTGGATGAGGTCGTCATCGCGATGCCCGCAGCAGCGGGGACGGTTGTTCGCTCGGTTTCAGAGCGGTGCCGCGAGGCGGGTGTGGCGTTTCGGACAGTTCCGGGCGTCTTTGAACTCATTGACGGCCAGGTCAGTGTCAGCCGTCTGCGAAATGTCGATATTGCCGACCTGCTGCGTCGCAGCCAGGTTGTCACTCGACCGGGATCGGCCGAATACGTCACTGCTCGCACTGTGCTCGTCACCGGAGCTGGCGGGTCGATCGGATCTGAACTGTGTCGCCAGGTCGCTTGCGCACGCCCCGCGTGCCTGGTTCTGCTCGGGCACGGTGAAAACAGCATCTTCGACGTGCAGATCCAGTTGCGCGAACGGTTCCCCGGCCTGCCTCTGGTGTCCGTCATTGCTGACGTTCGGGATGCCGCGCGGATCGAGCGAGTCTTCGATCGATTTCGTCCCGACGTCGTCTTTCATGCGGCCGCGCACAAGCACGTGCCGCTGATGGAGGAAAACCCCGAAGAGGCAGCCACCAACAACGTCCTCGGAACGCTGAACGTCGTGAACACGGCGGTCCAATACCGCACCGATCGCCTCGTCATGATTTCGACCGACAAGGCGGTGTCTCCGCGCAGCATCATGGGCGCGTCCAAGCGGTTGGCCGAGATGATCGTCCGCGATGCGGCAATGAAGCACGCCCGGGCGTTCGCGGCAGTGAGGTTCGGCAACGTGTTGGGGAGCCGCGGTTCGGTCGTGCCGTTGTTCAAGGCGCAGATCGAGCGGGGTGGGCCCATCACTATTACGCACCCGGAAATGAAGCGCTTCTTCATGACGATTCCCGAGGCGGTTCATCTGGTGCTGCAGGCGGGCGGCATGGCAAGTCGCGGCGAACTGTTCGCGCTCGACATGGGCGCGCCGGTCAGCATCGTCGATCTTGCGGCGGATCTCGTGAGGCTGTCCGGCCTCTCACCGGAAGATGTTCCGGTAGTGTTCACCGGCCTGCGGCCCGGCGAGAAGCTGACCGAAGCCCTATGGGAGCCTGAAGCGAGGGTGGAGCCCACAGCCAACCCCGACGTGCTGAAAGTCATCGAGGACTATGGAGTGAGCTCGGGGGCGCTCGCGGCCGCTCTCCGGCTCCTGCGGGACGCGACGACGAGCGGAAATGCGATGACGATTCAGGCCGTCTTAGCCGAGTGCGTTCCGACGTTCACGCCCGGCTGCTTCACGGAAATCGCCTCCGCATGAGGCGCGAAGTCGCGCGGGTGTAGACGGAGGTCAACAGCCAATGAGCCCGAATGTCCCCCGGTCGGCGGAATAGGACCTGATGGCCAAGAACTCCAAGTGGCGCACGGCGCTCCTGGTTTTGGCCGGGCTCGTGCTTGTGGCGGGCTCCTTCGCATGGGTGTTTCCTCGCGAAACAGCCGGAGTGGCTGGGCAGCATGCCCTTCCAACCCTGTCGCTCTGTGCCCTGTTCTTGGCGCTCGCACTAGCTGCCGAATGGCGCTTATTGAGGGGCCTGCTCGCGGTACTAGCGATAACGCTGGTGTTGGGATGGAATCGCTCGTCAACGACATCAACGTCTCACTTTGCCGGCGCATGTCTTGGGTTCCTGGTGATGCTAACCATCGGGCGAGCGTTTGGCACACCGCGTCGGCTGAGATTTGCCATGCTAGCGTTCCTTAGCGGCGGTATGCTTGCGCTTCTCTTGGGTCTGGCCGGCAGTTCCGTTCGAACGGAAACGCTGATGGGTTCGAGACTGCCCGTCAATGTGCCTGCGATCAAGTTGCGGCTTGCTGGATTGTCCAGCCGCGGCGACGTCAACCCGAACGCCCTCGCGGCGGCAGTTCTGCTGGTGGCGCCGCTTGGCGTGACTGTACTCGTTCTCCGCACGGGTGAGAAGATTGACTGGCTGGGTTTGATGCCGGTTGCCTTTACGGTTGTCGTAACGAGCGCCGTGATCCTGGTAATCTGCGCCTCACGCTCGGCGTGGATCGCTATCTGGCTCATTCTAGTCGGCTTGCTTGTACGAGGCATGAGGTCTTGGCTCTGTCGAATCGTAACTGGCGCAATTGTAGTGGCGCCGTTGTTCGTGGCCGCCAGCAGTGTGCTGTTTCTGAGCCAGGAGGCCTTCCTACAACAGGCCAGCAACCTTTGGACTAGCGCGGGAAACCGCGCAGAGATCATTACCCAAGGCGTGGACCGTTGGAGAGCGTCCCCTTGGCTCGGTATAGGGGTGAACGAGTTTCGCTCTGTCTACAGGCCCAAGTCCGCCGCCACCGACATTGTCCACGCTCACAATATATTTCTGCAGACCGCGCTAGACGTAGGCGCCGCAGGCTCTGCAGCCTATTGGGGCCTACTGGCGCTCTTGTTGGTGCGAGCTACCCAAGCCGCCAGGGGTCCGTCGAGAGCAGGCCGGAGTGCGGCGGTGGGGTCGGCCTTGTGTCTCGTCGCCATCAGCCTGTTCGGTCTGTCGGACGCCGTCGCGCTTGGTTCCAAGATGGGCATCTTTCAATGGATGGCTGGGGGTCTGGTACTCGCCGCTTGGCGTGTGCAGTCCGGCTCGACGGAACAATCCGCGCAATGAAGCGCCCGCCGGCTCGCATCAATAATCATCTTCGAGGAGCTTCCGCATGATTTTCGCGAACTGGCGCGTCGGAGGGCACTGCCGACGATACTCGGTAACCTCCCCGGGCACACGAGGCACGGGTGTCGAGCCGTAGTGTGGCGGGGTCGGCGGGGTTCAAGCACACCGAACGGGGCAGCATGTTCACAGGCAAGACACTTCTTATCACCGGCGGAACCGGCAGCTTCGGCAATGCCGTGCTCCGTCGCTATCTGCAAGGCGATATCGCGGAAATCCGCATCTTCTCACGCGACGAGAAGAAGCAGGACGACATGCGACGTCGCTGGGCGGACGCGCGCGTCAAGTTCCACATCGGCGACGTCCGCAACGAGCAGAGCCTCAAGGACGCGATGGCCGGGGCGGACTTCGTCTTCCACGCAGCCGCCCTGAAGCAGGTGCCGTCGTGCGAGTTCTTCCCGATCGAAGCGGTGCGCACGAACGTCCTGGGCGCCGAGAATATGCTTAACGCAGCCATCACCGCTCAGGTCAAGCGTGTCATCGTGCTGTCGACCGACAAGGCAGTCTACCCAATCAACGCCATGGGCATGTCCAAGGCGTTGATGGAGAAGCTGGCCGTCGCCAAATCCCGTGTGGCCTACCAGACTACCGCTATCTGCTGCACGCGGTACGGTAACGTGATGGCGAGCCGCGGCTCTGTCATCCCGCACTTCATCAAGCAGATTCAGGCCGGCGAGCCGCTCACGGTGACCGACCCGCACATGACACGGTTCATGATGTCGATCGACGGCGCCGTGGACCTCGTCCTCTGGGCATTCGAGCACGGGAACCCTGGCGACACCTTCGCGCAGAAGGCGCCCGCCGCCACGCTCGAGACGTTGGCGCTGGCGTTGAAGCAAGTCTTCCAGGCCGACAGCCCGATCCAGGTCATCGGCATTCGGCATGGTGAGAAACTGTACGAGACGCTCCTCACGCGCGAGGAAATCGCGATCGCTGAGGACATGGGCGACTACTACCGCGTAGCCGCCGACAATCGCGACCTGAACTACGGCCTGTACTTCGAGACCGGGCGCAACGAGGTGTCGGTGAACGACGACTACAACAGCCATAATACGAAGCGGCTCTCGGTTGACGAGATGGCGCAAATGCTGCTGAAGCTCGACATCGTGCAACGCGCCCTGGCCGGCGAGAGAATCACCGAGTAGCAGGGCAGGACGATGAAAGTCGTAGTGACCGGCGCGAAGGGGTTCATCGGCAAGAACCTCGTCGTCGCGTTGCAGCGGGCGCGGGTGCACGTCGTAGAAATCGACATCGACTCCGTGCCGGAGTCCTGGCCCTCCGCGGTGCGCAGTGCAGCGGTCGTGTTCCACCTAGCCGGCGTCAACCGCCCCGAGCACGAGGGCGAGTTCCTCACTGGCAACGTCGGATCTCTGGACACGCTGGTTGCCGCCCTGGACGAGGTCCGCGCGCCCGCGCCAGCGGCGCCGCCCCTAGTCGTGCTCTCCTCTTCAACCCAGGCGGATCAGGACAACCCATACGGCCGCTCCAAGCTGGCCGCGGAGAAGACGCTCGAGGCGTATGCCGGCAGCACCGGCACGCCAGCGGCGATCTACCGTCTCCCGGGCGTCTTCGGCAAGTGGTGCCGGCCCAACTACAACTCGGTGGTTGCCACTTTCTGCCACAACATCGCGCGGGACCTGCCGGTTACAATCTCGGACCCGACCCGCGTCGTCGAACTGGTCCACGTCGACGACGTCGTCGCCCGGTTCACGACGCACCTCACGGGCCGGGCGGTGGGCGTCACCCGCGGCGAGGTTCGCCCCGTCTTCACAGCCACGCTGAGTGAGTTGGCCGAGCGGATTCGCGGCTTTCGTGCCATGCGCGACACTCTCCTAGTCGCAGACACGAGTGACCCATTCACGCGCCGGCTGCTCGGCACGTACAGTTCATACCTGCCGCCCGGTGATCTGGCCTACCCGCTCAAACGGCGCTCCGACGCTCGGGGTACCCTTGCCGAGTTACTCAAGTCGCCACACTTCGGGCAGATGTTCGTCTCGCGGACGAACCCACGGGTAACCCGTGGCAACCACTACCACGACATCAAGGTCGAGAAATTCTGCGTACTCGACGGCGACGCGGTCATCCGCTTCCGACCGATTCTGGGCGGCGAGGTGACCGAGCATCGCGTGTCGGGGACCGATTTCAAGGTTGTGGACATCCCGCCCGGCATGACGCACAGTATCGAGAACGTCGGGAGCAGCGAGATGATCGTGCTGTTCTGGGCATCCGAGATCCTCGATCCCCAACGCCCGGATACGCACAACCTCGAGGTACTGCGTGGCTAAACTCAAGGTGATGACCATCCTCGGCACGAGGCCGGAGATCATTCGCCTGTCTCGGGTCATGCCGGCTCTCGATCGTTACACCGACCACGTCGTCGTCCACACCGGACAGAACTATGACCACGAGCTGAACCAGGTGTTTTTCGACGATCTCGAACTGCGCCCCCCTGACCGCTACCTGGGGGCGGCCGGGCAGACCGCGGCGGAGACCATCGGGCAGGTGATCATTGCCGTCGACCGGATCCTGTGCGACGTGAAACCTGACGCGGTGCTGATCCTGGGAGACACCAATTCGTGCCTGGCCGCGATTCCGGCCAAGCGGCGGCGCGTTCCTATTTTCCACATGGAAGCCGGGAACCGATGTTTCGACATGCGGGTGCCGGAGGAGATCAACCGCCGGATCGTCGATCACGTGGCGGATGTGAACCTGCCGTACAGCGCCATCTCTCGAGAGTACCTCCTTCGCGAGGGCCTGCCCCCGGACCGGGTAATCACGACCGGCAGCCCCATGTTGGAGGTGCTCCATCACTTCATGCCGAAGATCCAGCGGTCGGAAATCCTGGCGCGATTGGGACTCAAAGGAGACGGCTACTTCCTGGTGAGCTGCCACCGGGAGGAAAACGTGGACGACGAGCGGAACTTCGCCGGGTTCGTCGAGATTGTGAATAACCTCGCCCGGACCACGGGCAATCGCGTAATCGTGACCACGCACCCCCGCACACGAAAGCGCATCGAGACCGAAGGCGTGACGCTGGATTCACTTGTCGACCTTCAGAAACCATTCGGCCTGACCGACTACGTGGCGCTCGAGCTGCACGCAGTCGCCACACTCTCCGACAGCGGGACGATCACCGAGGAAGCGTCGATCCTGAACTTGCGGGCGCTCAATATCCGTGAGGCGCACGAACGACCCGAGGGGATGGAAGAAGCTGCCGTGATCATGACGGGCCTGAGCTGGGTGCGGGTGCAGCAGGCGTTGGAGATTCTGGCGAGCCAGCCGCGCGGCAAGGACCGGGCCCTTCGACAGGTGCGGGATTACGCGGTGCCGAACGTCTCGGAGAAGGTGGTACGAATCATCCTGAGCTATACCGACTACGTGCGTCGCGTGGTGTGGCAGGAGCGATAGCACGAGCAGTCAATATGGCGACCAAGGGCCAAGGCAGGCGCTTCAGAATTCTGTTCGTGCATCCGTATCCTGCAGACCAGACGTCGACCTTCGTTCGGCAGGACCTCTGTCTACTGCGAGAGTTTTGCGACGTTCAGGAATTGAGCTCGTGCGATTTTGAGCACCCATTCCGAAGCCCAGTCACATCCCCGGCCATCTGGCGAGCGATCGCACGCTGCCATCTCGTCTTCGGGTGGTTCGGGAGTTGTACGCCTTTCGTCTTGATGGCAAGAGCTTTGAGGAAACCGTCCATCCTCGTTGGTGGCGGTGGAGATGTTGCCAGCGTACCGGAAATCGGCTACGGAGTCGCTCCCAGGCACACGTGGCGCGATTCGCTGATGCTATCCGGCTTCCGGTTCGCCAGCCGCGTGCTTCTCTTTTCGGAGTCCAGCAAGCAGTCGCTATCGGCGCTGCCGCACATGCGATACGCAAATCTACAGACGCTATATCTCAGTGTTGATGGCGATCATTTCGCACCAAATGAGGAGAAACAACCCAGGGCGCTGACGGTCGGATTCATGACGGCGGTCAGCGTCAAGCGCAAGGGAATCCTGGCGTTCATCGAAGCGGCACGGCTGGCGCCGGAGATCTCTTTTCATCTTTCCGGCAAGGCAATGGCCGAACCGGCGGTGACCGCGCTCATCTCGGGCGCGCCGGCGAATCTGAGGTATTTGGGATTCCTCGATGATGAGCAGTTACTGAGCGAATACCAGCAGGCAACTGTCTACGCCCAGCTGTCGATGCACGAAGGGTTCGGAGTGGCGCTCGCCGAGGCGATGGCCTGCGAGTGCGTTCCCGTCGTCACACGACGCGGCTCCATTCCAGAAGTAGTGGGAGATACGGGAATATACGTCGATGACACGACTCCAGCGACAGTGTCGGCAGCGGTCAGGCGAATTCTGAACTCAGACACTCGAGCAATGGGCAGGCGTGCGCGGGAACGGGTGCTCGATCTGTTCCCGATCGTGAAGAGGCGAGAAGGCCTGCGACGGGCCGTCGAAGAGGTCGTCTTCGGGTGATGTCGACATGCAGCGTGGGGGCGGACCACTGCCGAGTGACGCCACCTGAAGATCACGCCGGCGCGATTGAGCAAGTCCAATTTGTTCGTCACCTTTTCGCGTACAGTCAGGCGAGCCATCTCATCAGTCCTATCGGCAGAGTGTTGGAGGTTGGCTCCGGCGAAGGGTATGGGGCGGACTACCTGGCATGCGAAGAGCGTGCTATCGTCGCGACAGACGTATCCTTACAGTCGCTGCGCCACCTGACGGCAGCTTATCCACGAATTACCCGCCGCTGCCAGGCCACGGGGTCAGAGCTGCCATTCAAAGACGATACCTTCGACGCAGTCGTCTCTTTTCAAGTGATCGAGCATCTCTCGACCCCGGTGACGTTTCTCAGAGAAATTCGTCGAGTATTGAAACCCTCGGGACAGGTCATTCTTACCACGCCCAACCGACGACTCCGGCTGTTGCCTTTTCAACGGCCGTGGAACCCGTACCACGTACACGAGTACGTCGGAACTGAACTTGACCGGTTGCTGGGAAAGGTCTTCCGTCGGCGACACGTGTGGGGTGTGATGGCGACGCCCGATGTCATGCTGCTGGAGAAGATCCGGCTGAGGCAGAGGCCAATAGTCGTGTATGGCGATGTCGTCAAGCGTCTGATCCGCGCGCTGTGTCCGCCACGATGGGTCGGTGGTGCCCGGCGCCTTGATTGCGGTAGCAGGAGGTACGCGCCAGGACCACAACCGTTCACCGGTGAGGGCCGGACGATTGGGGTGGAGGACTTCTTCCTGAGCAGCGATTGCGACCGAAGCTTGGATCTGTTCGTGGAAGCGACGAAGGGTTGTGAGAGCAGCAGCGGCGGCGACGGGTTGGGCTTCACCCATATCGTCGCCGCTGACCACGCTGCGGCTGTGTAAGGTCTCCGGGCGGAGTGACGAGCATCTGTGAATAGCGTGTTCGTTACAGGAGGCTGACGTCTTGCGTGCGCTGAAACGATTCGTGAAGCGGAGACTCCGCGATTGGGTCCTCGAGATTCTGCGGGACGATCCGATCCCGAGACTTCGTCGCAAAGGAGCGAGGATCGGAAACGGCGTCTTCATCGGCCAGGATGTCTTCATCGACGAGCGGTTCGCGCATTTCCTTACAATCGAGGACAACGTCGTAATCTCAGCTCGGTCGATGATCATTCTTCATGACTCGGCGTTCAACAATGTGTGCGGCGCTCCAATCAAGGTCGCGCACGTCACCATATCTGAAGGTGCGTACATCGGGGTCAACAGCGTGGTGTTGTGTGGCGTCACTATCGGCAAGGGTGCAATGGTAGGCGCCGGATCGGTGATAACGAAGAACGTCCCGTCTCACTGCGTGGCAATGGGTTGCCCGGCGAAGACATGCGGAAAGGTAAGCGAGTTTCTAACCTTTCTGGATGTCCGGCGGGCCTGGAACGTGCCACCGTGGCGCATCAGAGCGCAAGTGCTGACTCCAGAGGAGGAAGAGCTGTCCTATCAGGCATTCGTGGCGAGCACTGAGGCGGAGCGCGGCGGAGAGTAGGCGGCACGTCGTCGGAGGGGCCTCCCGAGGATGGGCGCTGACGTGCCGTTTCTCAGGGCTCGGGGCCTCAGGGCCGGGTGGTGATCCCCGGCGGAGCGTGTCTTTCTCTGTTAAAGTGAGGCGTTTGGGTGTTCGCGAAGGAATCGGCCTCGGTACTGGTAATCCAGATCCTGACGTTCGGTCTGGGGTTTGCGTCGAGCATCGTTGTGGCCCGCCTGCTGGGTCCTGCAGGGAGAGGGCAGCTCGCGCTGATCACCACATTTGTGAGCGTCGTTACGCTCGTCGGCAACCTGGGGCTCGGTCAGGCGTCGATCTATTTCATAAATCGGGAGCCGAAGGAGCGGACGCGGCTGATACGCACGAGTTTGTCCCTTCAGGCAGGCGTGACGGTCGCCCTGACGTGTGTGATGCTTGCATGTTGGCAAGTCGTATCGAGGAAGCTCTTCAGAAACGAGGTCGCCGGAGGGTGTGTCATTGCGGGCATCGTCCTGCTGTTCCCCGTCATGTCATTCACAACGGCGATCAGCAATACATATATAGGCTTATTGCAATTCAGGCCGTACGGAGCCGTGCAGGCCGGAGCAGCGGCCCTTCAGCTGACTGCGTTGTTGGCTGTGAATCATTACTCCGCCCTGACCGTCGGTTCGGTGGTGGTGGTGTACTCGCTGGCGCCGCTGCCCGCCCTGCTGGTGGCGACGTACTGGCTGAGGCGGTGCGGCATCACAATCAGACCGTCGGTTGATATCGGCACGTCAAAGCGGCTGTTGGGGTACGGAGGCAGGGCATGGATCGGGAACATCCTTCAGTTCTTCAACTACCGTCTGGACGTTTATTTCGTGAACTATTTCTGGGGTGCAACCTCGGTCGGGTTCTACTCCATCGCGGTAAGTCTCGCAGAGATGATCTGGTATATCCCGAACGCGGTTTCCACGGTGCTATTTCCGAGGACCGCGTCGGATTGGGGGCGAGCGAGAGACTTCACTCCACGAGTCTCGCGAAATGTCGCATTCATTACCGTCGTGGCAGCGGTGGCGCTGGCCGTGGGAGGCCCATGGGTCCTCACGTTAGCCTATGGTGAGAGGTTTCGGCCTGCGGTTCAACCACTCTTGGCCCTGTTGCCAGGGATCATATTCCTGAGCGTAGGGAAGGTGGTGGCCAGCGATCTTGCCGGGAGAAACAAGCCGCAGTCCGGTGTCGTGGCGGCGCTCACGTCACTCGGTCTCACGGTCGCGCTCGATATTCTTCTAATTCCACGTCTGGGGACGACAGGTGCGGGCGTCGCCTCATCGTTGGCTTATGGCGTCACCTCTATCGTGTTGCTTGCGTGGTACATAAGGGTGTCCGGTAATGGGCTGGTCTCTCTGCTCTTCATGCAAAAGAGCGACCTTCGGATGTATTCGGCGGTTCTGAGCAGCGTGTTCAAGAGAGCCACGGACGAGAAGGCGATTTGAGACGCGTGGCGCGAAGGCGGCGGGGGAGCGCATGAGAGTGGTCAATTTCGGCCTTGTGGGATGCGGACGGATTGCGAAACGCCATTCCGATATCCTCGGGAACTGCCAGGTTCAGAACGCCCGGTTGGCGTCGGTGTGCGATATCAAGGTCGATCGCGCGAAGGAGGTCGGCGACCGATGCCGGGTGCCGTGGTATCGGGACATGCACGAGATGATGCGATCGCAGGAGATTGACGTCTGCGTGGTGCTGACCGAGAGCGGACTCCATGCGGAGCACGTCATCGGCCTTGCGCCGTACGGCAAGCACATCATCGTTGAGAAGCCGATGGCGCTCGCACTGGCCGACGCAGACCGGATGATCGCAGCCTGCGATCGAGCCGGCATCAAGCTCTTCGTGGTGAAACAGAACCGGTTCAACGTCCCGGTCGTCAGACTCCGACAGGCCCTTGAGAGCGGTCGCTTCGGCCGGCTCGTCCTGGGCACCGTGCGAGTGCGATGGTGCCGCACGCAGGCGTACTACGATCAGGACGCCTGGCGCGGCACGTGGGCCATGGACGGAGGCGTCCTCGCCAATCAGGCGAGCCACCACGTCGATCTGCTCGAATGGATGATGGGGGAGGCGGAGAGCGTCTACGCGCTCAGCTGCACGCGCCTGGTGGATATTGAGGTGGAGGACACTGCCGTGGTGACGCTTCGCTTCCGAAATGGCGCGCTCGGCGTCATCGAGGCGACGACGGCCACGAGACCGAAGGATCTGGAAGGCTCCATTTCGATCCTCGGCGAGAACGGAACGGTGGAGATCGCCGGGTTCGCCGTGAACGAGATGCGGACCTGGAACTTCAGCCACCCGGAGCCTGGCGATTCGGAGGTCATGGAGAAGTACTCGGTCAATCCACCCACCGTCTACGGATTCGGCCATCAGGCCTACTATGAACATGTCGTGAAGGCGATCCTCCATGACGGCCCGATGCTGATCGACGGGCTGGAGGGCCGCAAGAGCCTCGAGCTGATCACCGCGATCTACGAATCGATAGAAACCGGGTTGCCGGTCCAACTGCACTTCAACCCTAAACGGTGCCGCCTGGGGCAACGCAATGGCTGATCCGAGAGTACGGTCGGTCGGAGTCGTGGACGTCGCGTTCGGTGAACGTGTCACCGTTGTCGAGCCCGTCAACCTGTATGGCTGCACGATCGGCGACGACGCGTTCATCGGTCCGTTCGTGGAAGTTCAGCGGAACGTCTGCGTCGGTGCGAGGACCAGGATTCAATCCCACTCCTTCATTTGCGAGCTCGTCAGCATCGGAGCCGATTGCTTCATTGCACACGGAGTAATGTTCATCAACGACACGTTTGCGGACGGTGGTCCGGCTGGAGGAGACAGGGCGCGGTGGAAGTCTACGCGCATCGGCGACCACGTGTCGATCGGCTCGAACGCGACGATTCTGCCGGTGACCGTCTGCGACCGCGTCGTGATTGGGGCGGGATCCGTGGTGACGAAGGACATCCTCGAGCCGGGCATCTACGCGGGCAATCCGGCGCGGCTCATTCGCGGGTGAAGGGATCGCGGCGATGACGGTTCCATTCGTTGATCTTCACGCACAGTATCTCTCCATCAAGAATGAGATCGACAGCGCGATCCGGGAGGTCATCGCGCGATCGGCATTCATCCGCGGTGAGTTCGTGGGCAGATTCGAACTGGAATACGCCGCCGCCGTCGGCGTGAAGCACTGTGTGTCGTGCGGAAACGGCACCGACGCCCTTTACGTGCTGATGAAGGGGTTGCGACTCAAGCCCGGTGACGAGGTCTTGACCACCGCGCATTCGTGGATTTCCACGTCGGAAACCATCACCCAGGCGGGTGGCCAGGTCGTGTTCTGTGACACGGATCCCGAGACGTTCACGCTCGCACCGGAGAGGCTGGCCGAGAAGATCACCCCGCGGACGGTTGGGATCGTCCCGGTTCACCTGTTTGGCCAGCCAGCGGACATGGACCCGATTCTCCAGATCGCCGCCCGGCACGGACTGTGGGTGATAGAAGACTGTGCGCAGGCCCACATGGCGGTATACAAGGGACGCCGGGTCGGCACGATGGGTACCGCGGCGGCGTTTTCCTTCTACCCGAGCAAGAACCTGGGTGCCATGGGTGACGCGGGTTGTCTGGTCACCAATGACGGGGATCTGGCGCAGTGGTGCGAGTCGTATGCGCGGCACGGCGGGAAAGGCGATCACCGAATCGAGGGCATCAACAGTCGCCTCGATGGCCTGCAGGCTGCCGTGCTTCTGGCCAAGCTGCCGCACCTCGAAGAGTGGACGCGCGCGCGGCAGCGCGTCGCGGCGCTGTACGACCGCTTGCTTGCCGACCTCGATGACGTGAGAACACCTCCAGTCGCTGATGGCCGGTCACACGTGTTTCACTTGTATGTCATCCGGACTAGGCAGCGCGACGCGCTGCGCGCGTATCTGGCGGAGCGCGGGATCGAGACGGTGTTGAATTATCCGAAAGCGCTTCCATTCTATCCGGCCTACGCGCACCTTCATCACACCGAACGCGACTTTCCAGTCGCGGCCCGCCATCAGAACGAAGTGCTTTCGCTGCCCATGTACCCGGAGCTGACGGAAGAACAGGTGTCAAGCGTGGTGAGCCAGGTGTCCGGCTTCTTTCGAGACTGCCGCGGTCGATGAGAATTCTGCTGCTCTCCTCGTATTTCCCGCCCGACGAGCACATCGGTGCGGCGCGTTGGAAGCGTTTGTCGAAGTACCTACGACGATCCGGGCACGAGATCTGTGTCGTGGCGGCGGATAACGGCACGGCCCACGGCGCTCCGGCGTACTGCGATCTGATACGGCGCGTCGATGCCGCAGCCGGCCTGCCGGATCGGATTCTTCGGGCGGTCAGTACCGTGAAGAAGGGAAGTCAGCTCGAGGCGCGGCGCCAGCGCTACCTGGTCGAGCGTAGCGGCCACGTCGAGCCGGGCGCCGACGTTCTGCGCTGGTACGTCCGCGCGATGAGCGCGCTCGGGAAAATGGCCCGATTCCCGAGCATCTACTGGTGGAGCGCCGGCGAGATGATGACGGCGGGCCTGGCTGTCGCAGCGGAACGGCGCCCGGAGGCCATCGTCGCCACGCACCCGTTTCCCGGGTGCTTGCGAGCGGCACGCACGATATCGGCGAGGACAGGCATCCCCTGGGTCGCGGACATGCGTGATGGATGGAGCAGCTACTACGGGTCCGAGTACCTTCCGGGATCCGTGTTCCACCGTGGCGTCGTCGCGCTGGAGAGGCGTTACTTGGGCACAGCGTCGAAGGTCGTAGCGGTGAACGCCGGGCTGGCGCACACGCTGCAGGCGTCGGCCGACAAGTTGGTTGTCATCCCGAATTCGTACGATCCGGAAGCCGCCTGTCCGGACGCGCGTCCCCTCCGCGGCGAAGGCGGAACCGCGATCCTTGCGTTTGCCGGCACGGTCCTCGAGGAACACTTCTGCGACACTTTCATGGCGGGGCTGTCGGCCTGCGTGCGCCGGCTCGGCAGCCCGAAAGTGATCGTCAACTACTATGGAGGAGACTTCGCGCGGCTGAAACACAGTGGCGAGGCGGCTGGCGTTTCCGGGGACTGCTTCATCAACCACGGGTACGTTCCCAAGAGCCAGTTGCAGGAGGGTCTGAGACAGGCCGATCTGCTCGTGGTCTTTGGATTCCGCGGGGCGTACGGGTCCACCGTCACGACCGGAAAGGTCTTCGACTACATCGAGGCCGTGCGGCCGATTCTCGCCGTCGCGTCGCCGGACAGCGCCCTGGCCTCGGTGGTGTCAACAACCGGGGTCGGAGTGGTCGCCTCCGATCCGCAGGCGGTCGAGGAAGTTGTTGCGGGGTGTGCCAGCAGTGGTGCGGCGTTCCGAAACGAGATTCTGTCGCACCGGCGGGAAGATGCGCTGAAAGAGTATTCAGCGGTTGAAACCGCCCGGCGCTACGAGACTCTGCTGTCGTCCGTTGTGGCGGACGATAGCGGCCGCAGCGCCGAAAGGCGGAGCCGTTGAGTCAGGTCATCGAGCGTCCTCTTCCAGCTGGCGCAAGAGGCGCACGCGCTCCTGGGAAGACAGCCGGGCGAAGCGCGATGCGAAGGGTGCCCGGAAGCATACAGCTCGTGGCGCTGGTCCTCGCGCTGTACGTGTTTCTGTACAACCCCATTTTCATCGCGATCGGCATCGGCAGCATCAAGATCCTGTTGCTGGCGTGCCTCGCCTACGCCGCCTTTAATCCAAAGGTCGTCTTGCTTCTTCGCCGGTTCCGGAACGAGGCGTTCTTCACCGTCTGTCTGATCATCTACGCGGCGTTCGCGGCTGCGCGAAGCCCTGATACTGTTTCACACGAAGCATATTTGCACGCCGTGTGGTTCCTCGAGAGCATTGTCATCCCCATCACTCTCGTCCACGGTTTCCGGAGAGTCCTGGCGAGGTACGACTGGGAGATGGTGATCGTGTTGACCGGCTCTGTCGCCGCGGTCATCACGCTCGTCCTGATTTCAATGCCCGACTGGAACCAGTTCGTGCGCACCAGGCTGATCGCGCAATCTCTGGATCCTGAAGAGTGGTGGTTCCGGGGGTTTGCGATCGCGGAGGGAGCCTCTTTCAGCTACGGGATTATCCAGGGCCTCGTCGTCGGAATATGCCTCTGGTGCGTGAAGCGGTCGAAGCTGTACGCGCTCCCGGTGCTACCGCTTCTGATCTCGATTCTGTTCAACGCACGCACCGGCCTGGTCGTCGTGCTGATCTCCATGCTGTTGCTGCTGGCGTCGCGGCGGGTCAGCCTCAGGCTCGTGTGGATGCTGACCCTGACGGTGAGTGCGGGCATCGCGGTCGATAGGGCGGTCGGGTTCACGGAGCGGAATGCAGGCACGATCGGGTGGGTCACAAGCGCGTTCAACGACACAAAACGGCTCGTTTCCGGGGACCGGAGCAGCGACACCTACAGTCAGTTGTTTGGCGAGATGCTCGTTGTGCCGTCCACTCTCGGTGGCGTCCTTTTGGGGGAGCGCGCTTCCCCTGGCGCGGCGGCAATCCAGCAGGTGTCTGATATCGGGTACGTGAACGAGTTGTTCTTCGGTGGCACGTTGTATATCGGCATCTTGCTCGGGTGCCTTGCCTACATGTACGCACGCGTCCGAAGGCGGTCCGGGCACTGCTATTACCCGCTGTTGTTCGTCGCGACCTTGCTCCTGGCCAACGTCAAGTGGGTTTCGTTATTCGTGCCCAGCGGCTTCTTCCGACTGTTCTGCCTGTTCTACGTTTACACGTTGCTCAGTCAGAAACGGCGCCTTGCTGTCACGCCCGGGAGCGGAAGCGTGGTCGGTGAGCTGGTGGCGCCGCGATCGCGCCAGCGGGCGCGATCCGGCGGCCGGCATGGCCATCGGGTTCATGCGGCCTTTGCGGATTCGCCGGGGCTCTGCCCCGCAAGCGCGCAGCCATGAAGGGAACCGGCGGCGAGGCGTTGGCCGGTGTTCCCCGGTTGCTGTTGATCGGACTCGCACGGGTCAATGCCTCCGATTCATCGGGGAATGGTCTCTTGATGCGTGGTCTTCTCACGGGGTGGCCGCGACAGGAACTCGCTCAGATTTACAGCTCTGGTGACAACGGCGACGCGGGGATCGCAAGGTACGAGTTCAAGCTCGGCGCCGACGAGCGGGTGTGCGGTCGGCTCTTTATCAGAGGCAAACGCGAGGTCGAGCGACTGGAACCCGGAACGGCGGACATTTGCCCAGGAGGACGCGCGCCAGGAATGCTGCGGAAGCAGATTGCACACATGGGCCGTCGATACCTGGGGGAAACGGGGTTGTACGAGTTGCTGTTTCCCGTCAGGGCGTCGCGCGCGCTCAGGGAGTGGATCGATCGCTTTAGGCCCGACGTGATCCTGGCACAGGGTTACTCGCTCGGTGCGGTCCGACTGGCGCTGCTCATGAAGGAATACAGCGGCGCGAGGCTCGCCTGCTTCTGGTCCGACGATTGGCCGGTGTCCACATACGCCGGTTCGAGGGGCGAGCCACGTTTTGCCCGGCGGCTGATGCAGTCAATCATCATCCGTGACACGGCACGCCTGGTGGCCAAAGTTGACCTGCCGTTCGCATTCGGCCGGCTGATGGCGGGCGAGTACGAGCGCCGATACGACCGGCCGTTCATCGTCATCAATCATTCTGATGACCCGCTGCGGTTCCGGACAAGTCGAGCCGCCCGCAACCACTCAGACGACGTCGTGTCGCTGCTCGTTGCTGGGAACATCGACCGGTTTCGCGCGCCTTCGATTCTCGACCTGAACGCGTCCTGCCGCCTGCTCGAAGAGGGCGGTGTCGGGGCCCGTGTGTGTCTCATGGCATCGGCGATTGCGCCGGAGGTAGAGCGCGGCATCCGCGAGGCGGAATACGTGGACATCTTCCAGGCCCCCGGGCACGCCGACCTGCCAGGTCATTTGAAGGGCGCCGACATCCTGGTGATGACGGAGCCTTTTGACGAGGAAGTTGCAGACGCCTACCGCCTGTCCATCTCGTCCAAGGCGCATCTCTTCATGTTCAGCGAGCGCCCCATCATCGTCTATGCACCCGCTGCGACGGGACTGGCCCGCTATGCAACCGAAGCCGGCTGGGCGGAAGTCGTGTCCGAGCGGGATCCGGCGAGACTGGCCGCCGCCATCAAGGCGCTTCTCGCTGCACCGCAGCGCCAGGACGTCTTGATACAGCGGGCCTGGCGTGTCGGGGAGGCTAACCACGATGCGGCCGCAAACCGGGCGCTGTTCGTTGACGGCCTGACGGGCGAGCGACCGGCCCCGACGGTATCTGCGCGGGCGTGCGGGCAGGGTGAGACGTCGTGACCGCGCGATGAAGAACAACGCCCTGAACGTCGCCATTGTCACCAACGTGGTGCCCAGTTATCGCGAGGGATTCTACGATCGCCTGTTCTCGCGAGACGACGTGTCTGTAAGGGTATATTGCCAGCCTGAGATTCCCGGTGTGAATCTGAGGACCATTCACGACAAGTACCCGGACCGGGTGACTCTCGTGAAATGTGTATCGATGCGCGGAGAGCGGCTGGCGTGGCAGTTCATTCCCTGGCGGACCGTCATGTCCACCGCCGACGTCGTGTTCGTCGACGGCAATCCGAGAGTGCTGTCGCATGCCCTGCTTGCGACGGCGCTGCGATTGCTGCGAAGACCGGTCGTGCTCTGGGCAGGCGCGCACTCACACCGTAACAACGTATTCTCCGAAAGCGTGCGGCTGCTCTGGTCGCGGATGTTTGACTGCCTGTTCGTTTACACCGATGCGGAAGTCAGCCGTCTGCGTGAGAGACGGTTCGACCGGCAACAGATAGTCGGCATGAACAACGGCCTCGATCAGCGCAGGATTGACGCGACGATCGCCCAGTGGCCGGAGGCCAGGCTCGACGCCTGGCGCACGGCAGAGAATCTCTCTGGTCGCCGGGTGCTGCTGACGTGCGCCCGGTTGGATCCCAAGAACCAGTTCCGGCTCCTGGCGGAGGCCCTGCCGTCGATCCGAGACCACGCTCCCGACGTGGTGTGGGCGGCCATCGGAGACGGGCCCGAGCGAAAAGAGCTGGAGACAATCGTCCGCGACGGGGGGTTGGCCGGACACGTTCGATTCGTGGGAGAGATGTACGAGGAATCAGAACTGGCGCCCTGGTTTCTGTCCTCGACCCTGTTCGTTCACCCGGCGGCGATCGGTCTCAGCCTGCTGCATGCGTTCGGCTATGGCCTCCCGGTCGTCACCCACGGTAACCGGGACGCGCACAGTCCGGAATTTGCGGCTTTCGAGTCCGGATTGACGGGACGCACGTTCACGCCGGGCGACGTCCGTGGGCTGGCGGACACGGTCAACGGCCTGCTGGAAGACGGGGCCGCGCGGGCTAGGATGAGGGATTACGTCCAGGGGATTGCGAGAAACAAGTACAACGTAGATGTGATGGCCGAACGTTTCGTGCAGATGGCACGAAGCGCCGCGCGCGGGCGAGCCTGAGCGATCGATGTGCGGCATTTGCGGCATAGTCAGTAGCGACGCCCTGCGAAACCGAGACCTCGAGGCGGTCCGGCGTATGAACGCCAGGATGCGCCATCGCGGGCCGGACGGGGCCGGAGAGTTCGCCGATGCCGGCGGGAGCGTGTTCATGGCGATGCGCCGGCTCAGCATCATCGATCTCGAGGGTGGCTGGCAGCCGCTGCACGACGAAAGCAAGAGGGTCTCTCTCGTCGCCAACGGCGAGATCTACAACTTCGTCGAGCTCCGGAAGTCGTTGGAGAAGGCTGGACACCGTTTTCGCACGGGCAGCGACTGCGAAACGATCGTGCACCTTTACGAAGAGGAGGGGCCGAACTGCGTCGAGCGGCTGCGCGGCATGTTCTGCTACGCGCTATGGGACGCGCGAGCGCGGCGCCTGATCATCGGTCGCGACCGTCTCGGAGAAAAGCCGATTTACATCTACGAGCACGAAGGCAAGATCATTTTCGCATCCGAGATGAAGGCGTTGCTGGCGAGCGGTGAAGTGCCCTTCGAGCTCGACCTCGTCAGCGTGAATCAGTACCTGCACTATGGCTGGGTGCCGGAGCCGCGCACCGTGCTGAAAGGGGTCAGAAAGCTGCCGCCAGCGCACCTGTTGATCGTGAACGTCGATCCGTGGAGCGTGGAAACGCGCGAGTACTGGCGGTTCGACGACGCGCCGCCGGTCGAGGGTGAGCCGGCGTCGCTGATCCGCGCCGAGCTCGAGAACATCGCCGGCATGATCGTTCGCTCCGATGTCCCGGTGGGAGTGGCGCTCAGTGCAGGCGTCGATTCGAGCGCTGTCGCAGCTCTTGCGGCTAGGCGGTATCCGGGTGTGATGGGGGCGTTCTCGATCGGTTACACAGGCCGTCCGATGCACGACGAACGCGGGATGGCCCGGGAATTTGCAGCTTATATCGGCGCCCCCTTTTACGAAATCGAAATCTCGGTCGACGAGATGGTCGACTTCTTCCCGGAACTCAATTACTGGCGCGACGATCCGATCGCCGACATCGCCGGCTACGGCTACTACGCCGTCAATCGTGCTGCCCGCGAGAACGGCTTCCCGGTGCTGCTCCAGGGCCACGGCGGCGACGAGCTGTTCTGGGGATATCCATGGGTCGTTCGTGCCGTCGAAGCAACGAGGCTGAAGGGAATCGGTCGCCGGCGCAACTGGCTAAGCAGTCTCGTCGAGCATCTGCCGAGGGGCGTGTCGAAGCCCGAATTGGTGGAAGGCCTCTACCTGCTGGGGGGACTTGCGCACGGTTGGAAGAAAATTCGGCCAGCCAGGAACACTCCGGCGGACCAGGTGGTGTTCTATGACCTCTGCGACACGTATCAGATCGCCGCGCGTGCGGCCCATTCCACGTATCACCAGTCGTTCGCAGCACGGCTCGGAGACAGCGTGGCCGCCGAGTCCTTTCGGGTGAAGCAACCGTGGCCCTCGGCCGATCTTCTGATCATGCGGTTGTTGTTCGGAAGTTACCTGTTGCAGAACGGCATCGCCCAGAGCGATCGCCTGTCAATGGCATCGTCCGTCGAGCTGCGTCTGCCGCTGCTCGATTACAAACTAGTCGAACTCGTCGTTGGATTGCAGAAGGCGGCGCCGAGCTACGTGCTGCCCGCGAAAGCGTGGTTGAGAGAGGCTGTCTCCGGTATCGTGCCGCAGTGGGTCCTAGACCGCCGCAAGCGCGGCTTCAACCCACCCGTTACGCCATGGATCAATGCCCTGAAGGCGCGGTATGGGGAAGATCTGTGCTCGGGCTATCTGACCGAGAGTTGTGTGCTCGACCGAGAGGCGGCCAGGCGATTGATCACAGCGGGCTCCCGTTTCGGCGTGCGCAACGACCTCGCTTTCAAGTACCTCGTCCTTGAGAGCTGGTGCCGGGCGATGACGGGGCTGCCGACGAAGACAACTGCGGGATAAGCGCGCAACGAATTTGCCTCGGCTTCCGGTTCCGCGGAAATAGCAGTCAATGAGCCTTGAGGAAGTTGAAGATCGTCATCGTCAGTGCGTTCTACTCCGAGGGCATGGGATACTCGGAGAACTGCCTCTCCAAAGCCCTCGCGAAGCTGGGGCACGACGTGCACGTCGTAACCTCGACGTACAATGTCTATGGCAGCGAGCCCCTGTACAGCGGGACGTACCGCGAGTTCCTAGTGTCCTGACCCAGTGGTTCGCGAAATAAGTTGTGCGGCCTGGACGTCGAGCGTGCGGTGCACGAAGCGGGCAATACTCGCCAGGATCTCGTCGGCCGTCTTGGTCCAGACGAAGGGCTTCGGGGCGGCGTGATGCGCGTCGATGTACTCCCGGATGGCGGCTTCGAGTTGGGTCACGCTCGTGTGCGCGCCGCGTCGCAACTGTTTCGTCGTCAGGCCGGCGAACCACCGCTCGACCAGATTGAGCCAGGACCCGTAGGTCGGCGTGAAGTGCACGTAGAAGCGCGGCCGCTGTGCGAGCCACCGCCAGATGATCGGCGTCTTGTGCGTGCCGTAGTTGTCCAGAATCAGATGCACGTCCAACTCGCGCGGCACCGCCGCCTCGATCGCGTCGAGAAACTGGCGAAACTCCGCCGAGCGATGCCGCCGGTGGAATTGACTGATCACCCGGCTCGTTTTCACGTCGAGCGCCGCGAACAAGGACGTCGTGCCGTGGCGTGTGTAGTCGTGGGTCCGTCGCTCCACTTGGCCCGGGCGCATCGGGAGCAGGGGCTGCGTGCGGTCGAGCGCCTGAATCTGCGCCTTTTCATCGACGCAGAGCACGACCGCATGGTGCGGCGGATCCAAATACAAGCCGACGATGTCGCGAACCTTCTCGATGAACAGCGGGTCGGTGGACAGCGTGAACGTCTCGCTCCGGTGCGGCTGCAGCCCGAACGCACGCCAGATCCGACCGACCGTCGTGCGGCTCAGCCCGCTGGCTTTCGCCATGTCGCGCAAGCTCCAGTGGGTCGCGCCCCGGGGCGTCCTCTCCAGCGTGCGCACGATCACGTGCTCGACCTGCTCGTCCGTGATCTGGCGCGGCGCCCCCGGCCGCGGCTCATCCACCAGCCCCTCGAGGCGGTCGCGCAGAAACCGCGTCCGCCACTTGCAGACGGTCGTCGCCGACAGGTGCAACCGTCGCGCGATCGCGGTGGTCTCCTGCCCGTCCGCACAGGCGAGCACGAGGCGCGCGCGCCGCGCCAGGTGCGGGGCGCTGCGCGATCGATGGGCCAGCGACTCGAGCCGGTGCCGTTCGTCGCGCGTGACGGTCAGCGGGGTGCGGGGACGTCCAGTGCGCATGCTCACCTCCTTGTAGAGCAATACGCCGGGACCGCACCATATATTTCACTTATTTCTGAGTCAGGACACTAGTCAATCTCGCCAAGAAACAGTTTGTTCAGGGGATCAGTTCGAGTTCGAGGGTGGAGACATTCTCAGTATCCTGTGGCGCCTCTGGCGGCAGAGGACAAGCGCGGACGTTACTATAGCTACCTGACGGTGTTCGAAACGGTTGCTGGAAACGGAGGTCGATGTTCTCTCTGGCGGAAACATGCCGGGTGCTCCGCGTTCTGGTCCGCCGGGTCCGTGGCATCGAGCCGCGCGTCAAGGCATCCGTGCGTCTGCCGCTGGAATTCCACGGCAACACCGCCGGGGGCTGGAAGATCCAGCGCGATTCCCTCGATGCACGCTCGGTGGTCGTGGACATCGGCATCGGCGAGGACGCTTCGTTCTCCGAGTCCATCATCCGGAAGTACGGGTGCGTGGTTAACGGCTTCGACCCTACGCCGCGTGCCATCGGGTACGCGCAACGCCTCAAGAACGACCGACTCAGGCTCTTCGCGTTGGGCCTCGGTGTCCGGGCCGGGAGCGCGCAGTTCTTCCTGCCGAACAACGACGCACACGTTTCGGGTTCGCTGACGAGGGAAGCCCACCTGGGCAAGCAGCAGCTGGAAGTGCAGATAGCAACGCTCTCGCAGGTTTTCGAGATGCTCAGGTGCGACGGGATCGATCTGCTCAAGCTGGACATCGAAGGGACCGAGTACGAGGTGATTGAATCCGAGGATTTTCGGCGGCACGCATCGGGGATCCGTCAGCTGTGCGTCGAGTTCCATCATCGCTGGCAAGGGCGCGGAAGGCAGAGTACCGAGCGCGCGCTGCGCACCCTGGAAGGCCTCGGCTTCCGGTGCGCCTGGTACTCGCGGTCGACAAACGAGGAATTCCTGTTTGTCAACACCAGTTGGGCCGCATCGCACAAGAGCACGTCCTCCCTGCGAACACCGAGCACCGACTGATATGACAGTGCTTTTCATCGCCCCTCTGCCGCCGCCAACCCACGGGCAGTCACTGGCGTCAGACGTGTTCTACCGCAAGCTCCGCGAACACAACCAGGTTCATGTCGTGAACATGACCAAGCCGACGGCCCTGCACGTCTCGGACAGGATTGGCCGTTTCCCCACGGTCTTCCGGTTCCTGATCGACGTTGCCAGAAAGAGGCGGAGTGCGGACGTCATCTACCTCACCATTTCCGAGTCGCAGCTCGGCAACCTGAAAGACCTCTGCATCTATCTCATTTGCCGCCGCAGCCTGCACAGGATGTTCATCCACCTGCTGGGTGGGGCGGGCATGAAGCGCATTCTTGAGAGACCTGGCCTTCAGTACCGCTTGAACAGATTCTTCATCAGGCGTCTGGGGGGAGTCATCGTGGAGGGGCGCACCCAGGCGGCAACGTTTTCAGCGGTGGCCGCACGCGAGAAGATTCATATCGTGCCGAATTTCGCCGAAGACTTCCTGTTTGTCACCGAAGAAGAAATAAGACGGAAGTTTGCTGACTGGAAAATACTGAATATCCTGTTTCTCAGTAACCTCATCGGTGGCAAAGGCCACAACGAACTTCTCGACGCATACCTCAGTCTGGCCCCGCTCATGAGGGAGCGGCTCAAAATCGTGTTCGTAGGCGGATTCGAATCGGAGAAAGCCAGGACGGCATTCCTGCAACGGCTCAACGGGCATTCGGGCTTGGTCTATCGGGGGAGATACCTGGCCGGGATGGAGAAGAAGGCACTGTACAACGAATCCCACGTCTTTTGTCTACCGACGTACTACCCGTACGAGGGCCAGCCGATCAGTCTCCTCGAGGCCTACGCCACTGGTTGTGTGGTCGTCACCACTGAGCACAGTGGCATCCCGGACGTGTTCACCGATGGCGTGAACGGCTTCGCTGTCGAGAAGAGGTCCCCCGAGTCCATCAGGAAGGTGTTGGAAAAGTTGGTGAGCGACAGGCAGTGCCTGGTTGACATCGCCCTTGCGAACCGCAATGCGGCTTACGAGAGGTATCGCACCGATACCTATCAAGCCTCGTTGATGCGGATCGTGAACGGGACTGCGAGTTGATGACGTAGCCGGGCCGACCGTGACGGAGGGACGGCTCTGAGACGGTTCGGGCGCGGAGGCCTCCTCGTGAAACAGACCGCATGACATCGGGTTCAGCCGGGATGAACCTCCTTTTCCGCACGTCGACATCCTTGCTCGATCACGCGACGGGGAGGCAGGCGGCAAGGAGTCACGGCAGCAGGTAACGATGAGCTCATTCTTCACCAACAGAAAAGTCCTCATCACGGGGGGGCTCGGATTCCTCGGCAGCAACCTGGCAGTGAGGCTGGTCGAGTCGGGCGCGCAAGTCACGGTGATCGACAATCTGAATCCCCTCTACGGCGGTAATCCGTTCAACGTCGCGGAGGTAGCGGACAGAATCGAGGTCGTCGTTGACGACGTCAGGAACCTGACGATTCTGGGAAGGCTGATCGAGAAAGCGGACACGATGTTTCACCTGGCGGCTCAGGTGAGCTATATCGACAGTCTGGCGATGCCGTATGAGGACCTCGACCTCAACGCGAAAGCTACGTTAGGTATGCTCGAATGCTGCCGGACACTGAATCCGCGATTGAGGATACTCTTCTCGAGTTCGAGGATGACGTACGGCAGGGTGGAAGGGGAGCTCATAAGCGAAACGTGCGCCACGAACCCTCTCAGCCTGTACGGCATTCACAAACTGACCGCAGAGAAGTACCTCCTCATGTACTTCAAGGACTTCGGCATTCCGACCACCATTCTGCGACTGACCAACCCCTACGGGCCCCGGCAGCAGATCAAGCACAGCAAATACTCACTCGTCGGATGGTTCGTCCGCCAGGCGATGGCCGGGAACGTGATCAAGATCTTCGGCGACGGCGGGCAACTGAGGGATTACGTGTTCGTCGACGATGTCGTCTCGGCGATGCTGAGATGCGCCGAGACACCCTCCGCGGTTGGGGAGGTGATCAATGTCGGGTCTGGCCACTCGACGAGGTTTCGCGACATGGTCGCCTCCGTAATCAGATGCGTGAATCGCGGCAAGATGGAGTTTGTTCCCTGGCCAGAAGACTACGAGAGAGTCGAGACCGGCGACATCTCGGTCGATGTCTCGAAACTGAAGTCGTTGACGTGTTGGCAGCCGCGGTATACGCTCGATGAAGGCGTTCAAACGACGTTCGAGTACTACTCGAAACACGCGCACCACTACATCTATTGACTATTACATAACGTAGTGACATCCGAGGTCACAACGTGTATACTCTCCGGCATGGGCAATCCAGCCGGCGTGAAGATTGATCGGGTCCAACGAGAGCGGCGACGCCGGGAGGCCGCGCGGCTGCTCAAGAAGGGGCGGAGCGAGGCCGAGGTGGCGCGCCGCGTGGGCGTGCACCGGCAGTCCGTCAATCGCTGGGCGCGGCAGCTGGCGGAAGGCGGC
>Ga0315282_10003850_pt1 | contig 26656 bp, 20 predicted proteins | sample YL17G07_20_MG_FD_203693 | JGI IMG/M metagenome (GOLD analysis project Ga0315282, IMG submission 203693) | Sediment microbial communities from Yellowstone Lake, YNP, Wyoming, USA - YL17G07_20 | ecosystem: Environmental > Aquatic > Freshwater > Lake > Sediment | place: USA: Wyoming | collected...
CCAAAACCCTACCGCCCATCATACATCCCTCCGCCAAAAAGGAAAGAACCTCCTTATCAGAATTGTGACACAGCCTGTTCGCTTGACGATGCCACCCACCACATTGGGCGACTTTGCGTTCGCCCTGCCGCCGGAGTGAGCACGTGACATAATGCGCAAGGTGCGGCCAAACTCAGAGCCAACGCTCTGCCGCTCCACCACAATCCGTCTCTGGAGCGGATGCCTCGGATTTGCGTGTACGGCCGGCGGCGGGTAGAATGGATTTGAAATCTTCATCCGGGGAAAAGCTGACTCGCGTGAGAGACGCCATGATGAATCTCGAACCAGATCAGAACAGGGGAGCATCCCGCGGTAAGCGCGTCGTCAGGCGGCTGGTTGTGACCGCGTGCCTCGTTGTTCTTGCGGGAATAGGGCTGCTGTTATGGGCGCGGCCCGGCCGAAGCGTGGAAGCACGGCTTCGAGCGATTGACGCGGCCCACGCAATCCCGGAGGAAGAGAACGCGGCCAGAGCCTATACGGAGCTTGCCTGGGACTACAACGGACCCTCTCTGGACATGTTCGTCCTGCCGCCGGCCAAGGATGGATGGAATGAGAACGCCAGACAAGTGGAGGAAGTCCGGTGGCTATGCGAGCAGGAGAACCATCGCGGCATCATCCAGCGGCTCAAGAGCATATTCACGCGGGTGAAGGCATCCAGGACGAGCAGAGAACCAGAGCTTCTCGAATTGGGCCAGTGTCGAGTCGCGCGAATCCTACTGGCGCTCCGGCGCTACAGGAATGAGACCGGCGCATGGCCGCCGAGCCTGCATGAGATTGAGGGCCGAGTTCCGCCGGAGGCCCTGATCGAACCTCTCAGCGGAAAGCCTTTCGCCTATCGTGCGAGCGGAACCGGCGTCCTCGTGTACAGCGTCGGGCTCAACGGCATCGACGAGGGCGGTGAGGCCGGCGCGGGCGTCAGGGCCGGCGACGACTTCGTCTTCTGGCCGAGCTAATTCGCCGCGACGCTGGCCTCGGTGATCTCGAAGGCCCAGGCGTGCTCGCAGGGGGGCGACTGGCGAATGCTCCGCGGGACTGTGATGGACAGGCCGTCCTCGGTGACCTTCCACTCGACGGCGGCGCCGGACCCGAGCAGGCGGACGGACTTGGCGCCTCGGACCGCCGGGACCTGGATTCGCTCGGGAGGTGCCGTTTGCCCCTCTTCAGCGAGGTAAATCGCATAAGCGGTGTTCGCCTTATGGGTGAGGCATACCGGGCCGACCTTGTACGGCGGCACGGGGCGGGTGCCGTAGATCGCGTTGCCGTTGACGCGCATCCACCCGCCGATCTCCTTCATCCGCTGCACGGCGGGCTCGGGCAGCTCGCCGTTGGGGTCGGGGCCGACGTTGAGCAGGAAGTTGCCGCCCTTGGCCACAATGTTGACGAGCAGATGGATGAGCTGGCGGGTGGATTTGTAGTTGTCGTTTGGCTTGTACGACCACTGCGTCGCCATGGTCATGCAGGTTTCCCAGATATAGGGCTGAGCCTTCTCGGGGACTTCTTGCTCCGGCGTGACATAGTTCTCGTAACGCCCGCCGACCGTGCGATCGACGACGATCAGGCCGCTCTGGCGGCTCCTGGCCATCGTGGCGAGCTTGGGCATGTTGATATCCTGCCGGGGCGGACGAACCTGGCCGCCGTCAAGCCACAAGATGTCGATGGGGCCGTAATTCGTCATCAGCTCTTGCACGATGTTATGCGTAAAATCGACAAATGTAGCCCATTTGTCCGGGTATTTGCTCGTGTCGTAGTTCACGTTGCGGTCGGGGTGCGGCCAGTCCGGCGACCAGTAGCCTGGATGGTGCCAGTCGGATTTCGAGTAGTATGCCCCGATGCCGAACCCCTCCGCGCGGAAGGCGTTGAAGACCTCCTTGACGACATCCGCCTTCGGATTCGTGTGGAACGGGCAGGACGCGTCGGTCGTGCGGTAGTCCGTCTGCCTCGTGTCAAACATGCAGAATCCATCGTGGTGCTTGGTCGTGAAGACGACGTACTTCATGCCGGCCTCTTTGGCGGCGGCGACCCACTTGCCGGGATCGAAACGCTGCGGATCGAACGTCGTGTTGAGGGCCACATAGTCGCGGAAGAACCGCTGGAAGTCCTTGTTGCGATCGGTCCAGGCCTTGAGGTCGTCGGGCCGGGCCCACTTGTCCGCCTCGACCAGCGGCCACGACTCGACGCAGCCCCACTGGCTGTAAATGCCCCAGTGCATCATGAACCCGAACTTCCAATCCTGGAAGCGGTCGAGCTTGTCCAGCACGAGCGGGTCGGTCTCCCGGTCCTGTGGCGACTGCTTGTCGAGGGGCGGATAGGAGAGGTAACTCGCGAGGATGCGACCGAGGATCTGTTCGCCCCGCTCATTGGCGTGGATGGGGTCTCGCTTGAACCAGTCGAGGTCCTTTCCCGATTGCCGGATGTAGCGGCCCCAGGCGGCCTCCATGTCGAGGAACGCGACGCTCATCTCGTTGGCCAGTTCCTCAAGGCCCTTGCGGTACGGCGTGAACTGGTTCGGATCGCTGATCGCCTGCCATGCTTTGTCGATACGAGGGTCGGCCTGCCCGAACGCGCCGGTCATCAGCAGGATGTCGGCCTGCGAGGCACCGCGAATCTGCCGGATCACCTCGCGGATGGAGGCAATGTCGTTCCGATGGCTGATGCCCCCGATGATGACCAAGTCAGGCAGGTGGTCGAGCACGTACTCCTTGACCCGGCCGGGCTGCTTGTACCACCAGCAGCCGGTGGACCCACGCACGGCGGTGACCTTCTCGATCCGGCACGTCGGGTGCCGCCGCTCGACGAGCATATCCCAACCCGAGCGGCTGGTGTCGTTGACGATACTGTCGCCGAGCATGACGACCCGGAGCACGCCGCCATTGAGCAGCCGCTCCTTTGTCTTAGGCAGTTGCTGCCAGCGGTCCACTGGCGGCGTGTACTGCACCGGCGGCATCTCCGCATACGCTTTCTGAACCTGCTCCAGCGTTCGTTCGTTGCCACGGAAGATGTAGCCGCCCTCGGAGGCGAGGGCCGATACGCTCAGCGAGACAGCCAAGGTCAATAGACACATGATACGGCGCAATGCAACCACTTGTCATTCTCCTGCCAACGCATCTTATATGATTGAGATTCTCAGACCGCCCCATGGTACATGTCGAAGTCGGAGCATGCAAATGCACATCACAGCCGGCGCACGATAGACGCAAAGTCGCCCAAGACACGGGTGGCAGCGTCAAGCGCAGCTTGGCGATGGCGTCGTTTCCGTGCGCAGGACCATCGCCAAGGCCTTCGGCCTTGACGCTGCCACCCGACATGGGCGCCCCGCCGATAGGGATTTGACGACCGCAGATACAGTCAAACACGCATTGTCGGAGGGTCCTGCCGGCTCCTATGCTGTGGAAAATACCAACATTGCGAGCATCGACAGGCATGTGAAGCCCGGCGATTCCGGGCAAAGGAGGTACGTTTATGCACGACTTACCGTCAGGACGCGTGATGTGTTATGCGGCTGCGCTGCTTGTGCTTCTTGCAGGGTGCGGGGGTCGCAAGCAAGCGATCAACGTGACAGCGGCGGCCCCAGGTCAGAAGGTGCAGGTAGACATGAAGGCCAGCAATTTTGCTTTCGACCCGGCCGTAATCAACGCCCAGAAGGGCCAGACCCTGGTCCTCAACGTGACCAACGTCACCGGAGAAGCCCACAACATTACGGTGAAAGACCCCTCGGGAAAGGTTATCAGGAACGAAGACATTCCCGCCCACCAGACCATAACCATGGAGGTCCCGCTCCAGACCACAGGAACCTATCCCCTCTATTGCGACAAACCGCTCCACGCAACCCTCGGCATGAAGGGCAGGATCGAAGTAAAGTAAGCAGGTCTACGGTCCCCGGCGAGGGCCGGCCGGCCACGAGAATATCAGGGGCGGCACATGACTGGCGCGAGGATTTCGATTGTGTTTGTCGCGGGCATCTGCGCATCGCTGGCGACGGGGCAGGGCCGCCAGGAGCGCCCGACGGTAGACCCGCAAATCGCAGTTCGGGATGGTTTTGAGCTCACTATGGCCGTGCCGGATATTGCGCAGGCCCGGTTCATGGCATTCGGCCCGGACGGCACGTTGTTTGTCTCTGTGCCCGACACCGGCCAGATCAAGGCGTGCAGGGACGAGAACAACGACGGGTCCTACGAGCAGATCGCCACGTTCGTGAAGGGTCATCCGACAGTTCACGGCCTGTTCTGGTTCGACGGCTGGCTGTGGTTCACCGAGAGCGGTGCGATCTTCAAGACGCGCGACACAACCGGCGACGGCGTGGCCGATGAGCAGCAGACGGTGATCCCAGAGGGCCAACTGCCCAAGGGCGGGCACTGGTGGCGCTCGATCCTCATCCACGACGGCCGGCTGTACACCAGCATCGGCGACAGCGGCAATATCACCGACGAATCCGCCACCGACCGCGAGAAGATCTGGACATACAGCCTCGATGGAAAGGACAAGAAGCTGTTCATCTCGGGCATCCGCAACACGGAGAAGCTCGTAGTCCGGCCGGGAACGAACGAGATCTGGGGCATGGACCACGGCAGCGACTGGTTCGGCCGCGAGATCGAAGGTGAGAACAACCCGCACGGCCAACCCATCACCGACCTGAACCCACCGGATGAGATGAACCTCTACGTCGAAGGCGGCTTCTACGGCCATCCGTTCCTCACCGGCAACCGCGTGCCGCGATACGAGTACCTGAGGCGCCCCGACATCGTGGAGCTGGCCGCTAAAACGATTCCGCCCGCCTGGTGCACCGGCGCCCATTGGGCCCCCGATGCCATGACGTTCTACACGGGCAGCCAATTTCCCCCTGAGTACAAAGGCGATGCCTTCGTCGCCTATCACGGCTCGTGGAATCGCCAGAAGAAAGCGGGCTATTGCGTCACGCGCGTCCTGTTCGACCACGACCGGCCCTACGGCGAGCTGATCTACGTGAACTTCCTGACCGCCGACGGCAAGGTCTTGGGCCGGCCGGTGGATGTCGTCGTCGCCCCTGACGGCTCGTTGCTCATCAGTGACGACGAAGGCGGCCAAATCTACCGCCTTCGTTATACCGGAACACTATCCCCTTGAGATGGGTAGCTCGCTTACAATAGAGACCAGTCTATGGCAGTTGTCGCACGCTGAAATCGTCGAAGTGAACGCGGCTCTCCCTGCCGGCGATCAGCGCCACGGGACCTCGCGAGCAGCTCTCGTCGCTAACGTCGATGATAGGCTGGTCGTCCACGCGCACCATGATGTGAGGGCCGTTGACCTCCACTTGGAGGGTGTACCACTTGTCCGTGACGAAGTCGCAGGACGGCTCAGCGATCCTGCCTATGCGATACAGCTCGTCGGCGTCCGGGTAGCGAATCCCCAACCAGGGGCTTTGGTTCCCGCTGACCAGTCCCGTGCCCAGATAATACTCGCCGTATGCTCCCCTCCTGAACCCAAAGCCCCACCGGCCCGCCCGTTTGATGGAAATCTTCACCGTAATTATGTAGTTCGTCCATTCCGGCAGACCGAGGACCGCGCGGGTGTTCTCTAGGACGAGTTCGCCGTTCTGCACCCCGCGTACGCGGCTATCGTCTTTGGAACTCCGCTCATCATCCTCGAAGGTCCAATACTTGGCCTCGCCGCTCTCGAAGTCGTCGCGAAACTCGCCGTTGACCAGTGGCGGCGCCTCAAGTTTGGTGATGGGAGGGGCGATTGCGGACGACGACTCGCTGGCTGCACGATTCTTCGCCTGCATCCAGGCTTGCTCGATGTCCGCTTCGTAGATCAAGCCAGCAGGGCGGACCTTCTTGGGTTGTGGAGACCTGTAGAAGATGGCCTGGCTATCTCCCGTCCAGTGCAGATAAGATTTCTCACCCGGCTCCGGATCGGGCAATAGCTCGATTCGGTTGTCGGACGCATGGAACAGGGCTATCCTCCGATTCCCGCCATCCTTGTCGCCGCACAGACCGAGAATCCGGCCATCCGGAGACCACTGACACCATTGGAGTCGGTCGAAACCCGCCTCCGCCAGCTTCAGGAATGGACGCACCGAGGCGTCCGCTATGTCGATCGCCACGAGGGCGCCGCCGGACTGCAATGCGATTTCCCTGCTATTGGGAAGCCATTCATACCGTCCAAAGCTGTCGCCTGACTTTGTCCATAGCCGCTTCGGAACACCGCCCTCGGAGGAAATGACGTAGAGATCGTTTTGGCCTGGCGATCCACTACTATGGACATAGTAAGCGATGAATCTGCCATCGGGCGACCACTTGAAGTCCTCCTCCCACTCTTGGGACCCGTTGGACCCGCCGGTCAGTTGCTTAGATGGGCTACCGTCGGCCGGAACGACCCACAATCCGCCACTGCCATCCTCAGACAGATTCGCTATCGCGAGATGACTCGAATCGGACGACCATGCTGCGCCACCGGCATAGTGACATTCCTTGAAGACCTGAGTTGCCGGACCGATGCTCGCGGCTTTTTCCAGCGAGATCGGGATGACATAGAAGTCGGTAAACACCCCATCCTTGGTCACGTACATGTCTTTACGCAGGAGCTTCCTGCCGTCGGGCGATAAGAGCCAGCGGTCAGCGCCGCCGTCATTGAGCAGAGGCTCCCGCTTGACTTCCTCAGGCAGCTTTATCTTGACCGCATCGCCCGTAGCTGACATGGCCACGCAGGGCGTCTTCGTCCACTTGTCGGCTCCTGTGCCCGACTTGTCCGCCAGGAAGAAATATCGTCGGCCGTCCGTCGAGAACGGACCGCTGGCCCAAGCGTAGCCGAGAACTCCAGAGAAGGCCAGTTCAACGAGAGGGCCGCCGCTAATGGGAGCCACCTTGAAGACGTCCCGCCGTTGGTACGAGCTTTTATAGATCTGCAACTTCGTGCCGTCGGCGGTGACACCCATGGCATAGTACCCGATTTGCTCCGGGAACTTGAGGACGACTTCATGATGATCAGCCAAACGCACAAATCGCAGATCGTTGTAGTTGTTGCCTGGATTGCCCCTGCCGCAGAGTAGCCACTGGCCATCAGGCGACCACCAGAGAGGTGCAGCTATCGATTGTGGCATAAAGTCGGGGTGGAAGCCGGCCGCCATGCGCGATGGCCCGCCTCCGACAGGTACCGTCCAGATGCCGTTATAGGGCTTGAAGTAGGCAAGGCGCTTCTGGTCGGGGCAGCGCAGGCCAAAACGAGTGTAGTCCAGGGTCTGCACCAGCGTTCCATCCTGCACCGACACGATCCTATGCTGATAGCTGCCGCGAACGGCCGCGCCGACGAGGATCTCTCCTGAATCATGTGACCACAAGATCTCACAGTCAGTCCAGTTGAGTTGTTCATCAAGGAGCTTTCTTGCCGGACCGGTCGGCCGGCCCATTTCCGGCGAGACCGGCAGCAACCAGATAGCGGACTTGTCCAGGTAAGCGATCGACTTGCCATCGGGCGACCACGCCGCAAATTCAGCGCCATGCAGAGCTTCCAGCTTGAACGCCTTGCCGCCATCCAGCGGAACCACTAGGCCCTTGTACAGCAGAAACTTGCCGTTGGGTGATGGGCTCACCCGGTAATAGTTGACGATAATGTCGTTCTCACCCGTGATCTTCGCGGCCACAGTGAACTTGAGGCCGGTGTTCGGGTCGACAATCGTGTCGCTCTCGCCGGTACGGGATGCCTTTTCAGTCGCTCCCCCGGCGGTCGCCGGTTCAGCCACGGGCGCATCCTTGTTCGACTTCTCGGCCCTGGCCATTGGTAGCAGGATTGCCGCAATGAGAAGGATGGCGATTGTGCCGAGGGCTCCGATTTTCGCACTTTTGGGTACTGGTCTGGTCAACATGTGTTTGATCCTCCGTTTCAGGGCTTTTCTCGATTCCGCCACGCCTACCAGGCGCAGTCCGAAGTCGGCTTTCCAGAACGCCATCTCGCCGATGTCGATCAGGGTGTTGCTGTAGTCCTTAGCTCGCCCGCCCAGGGTCACAAGGACCGTCTCGTCCACCGCCTCCTCGCGAACCCTGCGGATCATGGCGTTGGCAAACCACACAAAGGGATTGTAGAAGTAGATGACTTGGAGAATCGTCTGCACGGAAGTCACCCAGAGATCGCCCCTCTTGATATGGGCCAATTCATGAATCAGGATGGCCTTGAGTCCATCCGGCGGAAGGTTCTCCAGAAGAGCGCTTGGAATCAGGACGCACGGGTGCACAAGCCCGCAGACCGCGGGGCTCGAAATCGTGTCCGACGTTCTCACCACGATGTCTCGCCGAATCCCCACTTGCCGCAGACACTGTTGCAGCACATCAGACAAGTCTTGTCCGGCGGGATGGCTCAGAGCGGCCAGGCCCGGGACAAATCGCAGACGCTGGGCCAGCAGGGCCCCGAAGCCAAGCATACCCGCCAGCCACAAGAGCAAGAGAATCCCCTGCCAGGTGATGGCAGTCAAACGTGGAGCGGCAAGCTCATGCGGGGTTTGCGTCTCCGTCGCGCGCGACGTCAACGGGACAGGAGCGATGCCACTCGATGGTTGTGGTTCCTGGGGGAAATGCGCCGTCGGGGCGTCGTACGCGATGGCGTCAGGGACATGCTCCGCTACGAAAGAATGCGCAGGCAGGCCGCTCCCGAACCAGTATCCGATCCCTGTGGGAAGGCAGAGCGTCGGAGGCAAAATGAGTTTCACGAGCACGAGCAGCCACACGCAGTAACGAACGACCGCACGCACCCGTTTGCGCAGCAGCAAGTCCACGACCACCAGCACCCCGACCAGCAGGGCCGACTGGACGAAGATGCCGGCAGCATAATCGCAAAACACCCTGCCGATGCTGTTCAAGCCAACCAGACAGTTCTCAACTACCTGATTCATGGGCGAACCTCCAATACCGTGGATTCACCGGCCTCAATCCTTACTCCTCTCGACCCGGTTCACGAATTTGCGAAGCTGGGACGCTTCCTCCCTGGAAAGCCCTTCATGCTCGATCAGGAATTGCAGCATCGGCGTCAGGGCCCCGTCAAACGCTCGCTTCAGTAACTTGTGGAGCTCCCCTTGCTTGGCCTCCACCTGGCTGATGCACGAGCGGAACAGTTGCAGGTTGCGGATGCGCGTGATCTCCAGGAACCCCTTTTCCACCATGCGGTCCATCGTGGTCTTGACCGTCGCATAGGCCCAGTCCTTGCTCTTGGCCAGCGCCTCCTGCACGGTCCCTGCGGCGCAGGGCTCCTCCTGCCAGACCACTTTCAGGATCTCCCATTCCGCTTCGGTCAGTTCCGTGGAGGTCTTCTTTCGCCGGCCCCGCGTTGTCTTTCTTGGTGTAGGCATGCCTGATCTCCTTATTCTATTTGAAGCAATACTATACTATATAAATAGAACCAGCAAGCGCACTTTAGAAATTCTTCAAAAAATTTTCTTGTCCTCAGCTTCTGCGTCCCGCTGGCCGTGCTCATCAGCGACGACGAAGGCGGCCGCATCTACCGCCTTCGTTATACAGGAGCGCTAAGCCCTTGAGTTGGGTAGCTCGCTCACAACACAAACCTGCCTAGGGCAGTTGTCGCACGCTGAAGTCGTCAAACAGGGCGCGGCATCTCCAGGTGTCGAGCCAGAGTGGTCCGCCCTTGGACAGCCGTGCATCCGTTGCCTCAATCACAAGCTTGCCATCCAGATACCCTCGCAACTGCTGGCCTCGGATCTCGAATTCCAGCGTGTACCACTGGTCTCGGACGAGACCGCAGGGAGATTGGCTCAGCTTGCCGTGGCGCAATGTGTCCGAGGCATCGGCGTAGTTGATGTCAAGTAGCAAGTATCGGGGAGCGTTGTTGATGCAGAGGATGATCAGGCTATAACGATCCCTGCGGGTGGACCCGAACTTGCTGGGTGTCGCCCTCGCTTCGATGCCGAAAACCGCTTCTCCAGAAGCCACCGACTCCTTCAGGCAGAGACGGACCGTGACGATGTAGTCGGTCCAGTCGATGCCGTCGAGGCGAGCCCTGGCGTTCGCCAGCACCAACTGCCCGTTTTCGACCGCATGCCCCGCGGGCGGCCCCTCACTGGGCAAATCCTGAAACTGCCAGTGTTTGGAGGGGCCGTTGTCAAAGTTGTCCGTGAAGACCGGCCCAGCGATGGGCTCCGCTTGCGGTCCGGCAGTGGCTTCAGTCGGCTTCCTTTCAGCGACGGGCGGCGCCTTCTGCACGGCCTCCGCCACATCCAGCTCGCGAATGATCCCTGCCGGACGTACCTTTTCAGCTTCCTTGGCCGTACAGCAAATCATCTTGCTGTCAGGCGACCAGAGGAAATCTTGAGCCGTGTCGGGACTGTTCTCCAGCTTCTCAACTATGCCGGTGTTGGGCGAAAACAGACACAGCCGGCTTGCCTCACCCCTCTTCCCACCATAAAAGGCAAGGCGTTGACCATCCGGAGACCATCCGAGCCACGAAGCGCTCTCATAGCCTGCATCCTGCAATTTGACTATCACTCGGGCACTGCCACCGGCAATGGGGAAACCTGAGATCGTTCCGTCGCAAACCACCGCGACTTCCTTGCTGTCAGGCGACCAGCCAAAAGGAGCTGATTGCCCCTTGGGTGTAGTCATGATGGTCCTGGGCACACCGCCTTCTGCAGGGATCACCTGGAGCATCTCGCGATCCGATGCCCTCAGATTGAAGGCGATCCTCTTGCTGTCCGGCGACCATTGTGGATACTGTTCTACCTCGTTCGCTGTTTGAGTGAGCTGCATGGACCTACTGCCATCAGCGAACAGAATCAAGTGCCCGATTCCTTCGTCGCTCTGGTGCGGCACAGCTATCTTGGTTCCATCGGGAGACCACGCGCCTACTTTCCCTCCAATCGCATCATTCGGGGGCCGCCATCCTTTGAAGGCCAATGTCGCCGGACCTGTTGCGCGGCCCTCCTTCAGTGAAATGGGAACGACATACAAATTGATCCCCTGGTCTGTACCGGACCACATGTAATAAAGCAGCTTTTGGCTATCTGGAGAGAGTGAGTACAGGTATCGTTCATCTTTCCCAAGCGACTCCATGTTGAACTGAACTCGATCTCCTCCTATGAGGGGGATAGACCACAAGTGCTGACTACCCCCTTTCTCCATCTCGAGCACCGCCAGCGAAGTAGAATCCGGAGGCCAGCAGTAATGCTCGGGCCAGAAGTAATTTGGGCCAACACTAAAAGCTGGGCCACCCGATATAGGGATCACCTTGGAAGTGGTCCGTAGATCGAAGGAAGAACGGTAAAAGCGCAGCTTCTTGCCATCCGCGGATTTGCCGACAAACGTCCCAACGGCCTCCGGTAGAGACAAGTCGAATCCCTGCCCATCCACCAACCGGACAAAGTGGATTTCATTCCGCAACCACCCATCGACCGCGCTTGCCAACCATTGGCTGTCCGAGGTCCAGACTTCGGCGTCATCAAACAACGACCGAGCATAGAAGGCTCGAGCAATTCGTGGAGTCCCACCATTCACCGGTCTGGTCCAAATGCCATCCTCTGGCACGGAATAGGCAATCGTCTTGCCATCGGGTGAGACGAGCCCGAAGTCGGCATAATCCGGCTGTCTGTTCAAGCGGGCGTCGCGGAGGGTGATGGCCCCTATTTCGCGTTCCATTCGGAGATTCCTTTTTACGAAGAGGATTCGTTCCGAGTTGGTGGACCAATAGATCTTTCCACTGTGCCAGCCCCCTTTTTCCTCCAGGAGTTTGCGCACAGCACCTTTGGGCCGGCCCGTTTCCGGTGAAATGGGCAGTACCTCAATGCCTTCGGAATTGAATGCGATCTTCTGCCCATCAGGCGACCACGAGGCTGACCACGAGTCGACGCCTGCGCCCTGGAGTTCCTTCAATGTGAACGCGGGGCTTCCGTCCAAAGGCACCACGCGGCCATTCCACAGCAGAAACTTGCCGTTCGGTGACATAGTGATCCGGTTCTGATCTTCGATGACATCGTTCGCTCCGGCAATCGTCTTGGCCAACACAAAATTGACTCCGGTCTTCGGGTCAACGAGTACATCGCTCTCGGTGGCGAGAGGGGTCTCTTCGGTCGCTCCCGCGCCGGTCACCTGCGGGGTGACGGACGCATCCCTGGTCGACTTCTCGGCTTTTGCCATGGGAAGCAAGACAGCCGCAACTACAAGGATTACGATTGTGCCAAGGGCTCCGATTCTGGCACTTTGGGGTACTGGTCGCGTCAACATGTGCTTGATCCTCCACTGTAAGGCTTTTCTTGATTCCGCCACGCCAATCAGACGCAGCCCGAAATCGGCTTTCCAGAACGCCATCTCGCCGATGTCGATGAGGGTGTTGCTGTAATCCTTGGCTCGCCCGCCAAGGGTCACGAGGACCGTCTCATCCACCGCCTCCTCGCACGTCCGGCGGATCATGGCGTTGGCAAACCACACGAACGGATTGTAGAAGTAGATGACCTGCAGGAACGTCTGCACGGCATTGATCCACAGGTCGCCCCTCCTGATATGGGCCAGCTCATGAATCAGGGCCGCTTTCAGTCCTTCGGGCGCGAGTCTTTCCACCAGTGGCGTTGGCATCAAGATGACAGGCTTCAGCAGGCCGCACACCGCCGGACTGGGGAGGGTGTCCAACGTCCTGAGTCTCACCTGCCGGTGAACGCCGATTTGCCGGCGGCACTGGTCCAGCAAGCAGAGCAATTCTCCGTCGGCAGGAGCGCTCGTCGCGACAAGCCCTCGGACGAACCGCAAACGTTGCACCAGCACAACAGCGAAGGCCAGGACGCCCGCCAGCCAGAAGAGCAAAACGATTGTCTGCCAGGTGACAGGGGTCAAGCTCGAAGCAGCCGGTGCCACGGGACCCGCCGGCTCTCCCGCCTGCGCAGCAGGTCCGCTCTGGGGAATTTCATTCGATGTCGGTAGAGGCTCTGGAGGAGGCCGCCTCGGCGCTTCAAATCCGACGATCTCCGCAGGACGCCCCGCCACACCAGATGTGGCGGGCACGCGCGCTCCGAGCCAATACCCGATGCCCGTCGGCAGGGCAAGGGTCGGCGGCAGAACGAGCTTCACGAGCACGAGCAGCCACACGCAATATCGAACGACCGCCCGCACCCGCTTGCGCAGGAGCAGGTCGATGGCAAAGAGCAGAAGCACCAGCAGAGCCGACTGGACGAATGTACTCCCGGCGTAAGTACAGAATGCCTTGCCGACACCGTTCAACCCGGTCAGACAGTCATTGACGATCTGTGCCATTGGCGGACCTCCCACTCCGGCGAATCCGGCATGTCACTCATTCGCTTTCTCAGCCTTCCTGACAAGTTCGCGAAGCTCTGCCGCTTCGTCTTTCGAGAGCCCTTCGTGCTCGATCAGGAACTTGAGCATGGGGGTCAGCGCCCCGCCGAAGGCCCGCGCCAGCATCTTGCGCAGCTCGCCCCGCCGGGCCTCGACCTCGCTAATGCAGGATCGGAAAAGCTGCAAGTTGCGAATTTTGTTGATCTCCAGAAATCCCTTGGCGACCATGCGGTCCATCGTGAGTTTGACGGTGGCGTAGCACCAGTCCCTGGTGGCGGCCAGCGCCTCCTGGACGGTCCCCGCCGCACAGGGCTCCTTCTCCCACACCACTTTCATGATCTCCCACTCGGCCTCGGTGAGCTCGGCTACGGCCTTCTTGCGCCGCCCGGCCTTTGGCTGCTTTGATACGCTCATGTCGTGTCTCCTCATTTGATTTATCCAAATACTATTTGCCTAAAATCAAATAGTCAAGAGGAAAATCAAAATTCGTCAAAAAAATTCCGGCCTTTCTTGGCGGGCGCGGCAGGACCCTTTGGCGCCTTCTGGAAGAGCCGCTGTCTTCGCCCTAGTCCGACCAGGAGGACCCCATAGGCAAAAGGCCATTCGCAAGTAGGCATTGCACTTCTTTGCGTTCCGCCCGGCGCGGATATGATTCCAAGTGAGAGCACGTGGGCGATGCCAAAAGAGGCCGTCGGTTGCCGATCGTTCGCTGACGCCCGAGAACTGATAACCAAGAACCGGCGCGGATGCACACCGAACGGTGCAACGAGGAGACACGATCATCTGTCAAGAAAGGGGGTATCAAATGGACCACAGGACTTTCCCGCGGGCAGCGACCTGCGTCGTCATGCTGGCCGTATGCGGCATCGGGCTGAACTACTGCGCCGCACCGGCACAGGCACAGGCCAATATCGACGTGAATTTGAGCTTCTTCTATGACCGACTGGCCCCGCATGGCGAGTGGATCGAGCACCCGCAGCACAACTGGATCTGGCGTCCAAACGGCATGCCGGTGGACTGGCGGCCTTACACCGATGGCCGCTGGGCGTACACGGATGATTTCGGGTGGGTGTGGGACTCGGACCTGGACTGGGGCTGGGCGTGCTTCCACTACGGGCGCTGGGACTGGGACGATCAGATCGGCTGGTTCTGGGTCCCGGGATATACGTGGGGGCCGGCCTGGGTGTCCTGGTGCACGGCGCCGGGGTTCATCGGCTGGGCTCCACTGCCTCCCATAGTCAGATGGCGGGCGGGTGTAGGACTGGATCTGCACGGCTTCGACCTCGATGACATCCCGGCCCGACGGTGGGTCTTTGTGGAGAACCGGTTCTTTGATGAGCCGGCCTTGCGCCTGCACGTGGAACTGCCGGCGCGCAACGTGACGATCCTCCGCCAGAGAACAAACATCACGAGATTCGACATCGTTGGCGGGCGGATCGTGAACATCGGGGTCCCCGTAGCCCGGGTCCGGGAACTGACCGGCAGACCCGTGCCGCGATTCCAGGTCCAGCACGTCGATAGCGTGGCGGCCCTGCGCCTGCCTCACGAGCGAAGCGGGGTCGTCAACGTCTTCAGCCCAAGGGTCCAACGGGCGCCGGACGGCGTCGTGCCGCCTCGGCGCGAGGAGTTGGAACGGCGCCAGCAGGCAGAGCGAGCACAACTGGAGGAGCGACAGCGGGCAGAACAAGCCAACATGGAACAGCGCCACCAGGTCGAGCGCGCCGCGCCGGGGGCGAGAACGGAGCAGGTTCAACCCCGTCAGGAGGCGGAACGCCGGGCCCTTCAATCCGAACACCAGCGCCAGCAACGATTGCTGAACAACCGCCACCGCGAGGAGTCTCAACGCGCGGAGCGGGGACGCTCGGTTGCGCAGGGCGAATCCGGTCGCCCATCCCGGCGGTAAACTGCATGCCTGAAAAGGGAATCCTTGCACGAGGCGAGCGAATGCTGCATCCCGCAGCAGGGCTGGGGATTCTGCTATCGCTTTTCGCGGTCGGGTGCACCGTAGGTCCCAACTACCAAAGACCGCAGACGCCTGTCCCGCAGACCTGGGCACAAGACTCGAACGGCCTGACCGCCGACCCGGTAAACGTGGCGCAGTGGTGGACTCTGTTCGACGACGCGCAGCTTGGCAGCCTCGTGGACCGAGCGGTGCGCTCCAACAAAGACTTGCAGCTCGCCGAGGCCCGGATTCGCCAAGCCCGCGCCCAGCGGCGGGTCGCGGCCTCCTCCGGATTGCCCATGCTCAACGCCAACGGGTCCTATTCCCGCATCAAACGCAGCAGCGCGTTCTCCAGCAGCCTCGGCGCCGGCACGACGGGGGGGACAAGCGGATTCTTCGGAGGCACCGGCTCCGGCGGCCTGGACCTGTTCCAGACCGGATTGGATGCGAGCTGGGAGATCGATGTGTTCGGCGGCGTGAGGCGGTCCGTCGAGGCGGCCAACGCCAATATCGCCGCATCGCAGGAGAATCTCAACGATGTGCTCGTGACATTACTCGGCGAGGTGGCCGCGAACTACTTCGAGGTCCGGGGCAACCAGCGCCGCATCGAGATCGCGCGGCGGAACGTCGAGACCCAACGCCAGACGGTCGATCTGGCGCAGGGAAAATTCGAGGCGGGCCTGGGCAGCCGGCTCGAAGTGGTCCAGGCGGAGGCGCTGCTGGCGACGACCGAATCGCAGATTCCCGCTCTCGACACCGCGGTCAAGCAGTCCATTCATCAGCTTGGCGTACTGCTCGGGTCGGAGCCCGGCACGCTGCTGCAGGAATTGTCGCCGCCCAAGCCGATGCCGCCCTCGCCGCCCGAAGTGCCGATTGGCCTGCCTTCGGACCTTTTGCGTCGCCGTCCCGATATTCGGCGTGCAGAACGCCAACTGGCGGCGGCGACGGCTCAGATCGGCGTCGCCGTGGCTGACCTGTTTCCCAAGCTGTCCCTGACGGGCTCGGCCGGCTACCAGAGCACGAAAGCCTCCCAACTCATCCGGCCTAGCAGCGACTTCTGGAGCTTCGGGCCGGGCCTGACCTTGCCCCTCTTCAGCGGCGGCCAGATTCGCGGCAATATCCAGGTCCAGACTGCATTGCAGCAGCAGGCACTGGTCACCTACGAGAGCACCGTGCTGACGGCGCTGCAGGACGTGGAGAATGCCATCGCGGCGTACGCCGACACGCAGGCGGCGCATGAGGCGCTGACGCGGGCCGTCGATGCCAACCGGCAGGCCGCCCAAATCTCGTACGACCTCTATCAAAAGGGCCTGACGGACTTTCTGAACGTGCTCCAGAGCGAAGGTGCCCTGTACCAGGTCGAGGATCAATTGATGCAAAACGAGCAGCAGACGCTGACGGCTTTAGTCGCCTTGTTCAAAGCCCTCGGAGGCGGATGGCAGATTCCGCCGGAAGGAGCGTGGGAGTTCTGAGCTAAGACGCGGGAAACGACACCTTGAAAAGACGCTACTGTCAATCCGGAAACCTCGCGGCATCCGAGCCTCTGAGGGCCTGCCGACGGGTGCTGTGGCTGCTATTGGCGATGCAGGTCTTCGCCTCCTGCTCGCGTCAGCCCCAGGCCGGCAAGACGGGCGGTCCGCCCGGGGCCGGGCAGCCCGCGCCGGTGACCGTGACCACTGCCCAGGCAAAGACGGTGCCCGTGCAGGTGTCCGCCGTCGGCCGGGCGGAAGCATACAACACCGTGTCGGTGGGGTCGCGGGTCGACGGGCAGATACTCACAGTTCACTTCGAGGACGGCCAGTACGTCAAGTCCGGCGACCTGCTCTTCACCATCGATCCCAGGCCGTTCGAGGCGCAGCTCAAGCAGGCGCAGGCGAATCGCGCCAAGGACCAGGCCCAGCTCGAAAATGCGCAGGCACAATTGCAACGGAACGCTGCGGTCGTGGAGAAAGGCTACGTCTCGCGGGAGCAGTACGACCAAGCGGTAGCCAACGCCAATGCGCTGAAGGCGACGGTCGCGGCGGACCAGGCGGCCATAGAGAATGCGCAGCTCCAGCTCCAGTACTGTTCCATCCGCTCGCCAATCGACGGCCTGGCAGGCGCCGTGAAGGTGGACCCGGGCAACATTGTCAAGGCCAACGACACGACGACTCCGCTGGTGGTCATCAACCAGATCCAGCCGATCTACGTCTCCTTTTATGCCCCCGAGAGGAATCTGCCCGAGATTCAGCAGTACATGGCAGCGGGCAAGCTGCAGGTCCAGGCCACCGTCCCCGGGGGCGAGCAGGTCCCCTCCTCCGGGGAGCTCACGTTCCTCGACAACACGGTGAACCCGACGGCCGGAACCATCGAGCTGCGCGGCACGTTCCCCAACGTGGATCGGTCGCTCTGGCCAGGCCAGTTCGTCAACGTGGTCCTGACGCTGACGATGCAGCCTGGGGCGATCGTGGTTCCGTCGCGGGCCGTTGAAACGGGCCCGCAGGGCCAGTACGTCTTCGTGGTCAAGCCCGGCCTGACTGTCGAGAATCGCCCCGTCACTGTGGGAAGGACCGTCGGCGACGAAATCGTCATCGAGAAGGGAGTGAGTCCGGGCGAGCAGGTGGTGACCGACGGACAGCTCCGCCTTTCCCCCGGCGCCTCCGTGCGAATCGTCCAGTCTCTTGGCGGCGCCCAGGAGCAAAGGCCATGAGCATCCCGGAGCTTTTCATCCGCCGGCCCGTGATGACCACGCTCGTGATGGCGGGTATCCTCCTGTTCGGCGTCATCGCCTACCGCCGCCTGCCGGTGAGCGAGCTGCCCAACGTGGATTTTCCCACCCTCCAGGTCACCGCCGCCCTGCCCGGGGCCAGCCCCGAAACGATGGCGTCCTCCGTCGCCACGCCGCTGGAGCGGCAATTTTCCGCCATCGCAGGTCTGGATTCCATGACTTCCACCAGCTCGCTGGGCGTCACACAAATCACCCTGCAGTTCGCGCTGTCGAGGAACCTCGATGGGGCGGCGGTGGATGTCGTGACGGCCATCGCCCGGGCCCAGTCGCTTCTGCCCCCGGAGATGCCCAGCCCCCCGTCGTTCCAGAAGGTCAATCCCGCAGACCAGCCGATCCTGTACCTGTCGATCCACTCCCTGCTGCTGCCGTTGTCGACCGTCGATGAATACGCGGAGACCTCGATGGCCCAACGGATCTCCATGGTCAACGGCGTCGCCCAGGTCCAGGTCTTCGGCTCGCAGAAGTACGCCGTCCGCGTCCAGGTGAACCCGGACGCACTGACGGCCCTGGGCATCGGCATCGACGCCGTGCAGAACGCGATCACCGCCGCCAACGTGAACCTGCCTACCGGGACGCTCCAGGGCCCGAGCCAGTCGTTCACTATCCAGGCCTCGGGCCAGCTCACGTATGCGGACGCCTATCGCCCGCTCCTCGTCGCTTACCGCAACGGCTCGCCCGTGTACCTGCGACAGCTCGGCCGGGTGATCGACAGCGTCCAGAACGACAAGATCGCGAGCTGGTACAACGACACCCGCGCCATCGTGCTGGCCATCCAGCGCCAGCCGGGGACGAACACCGTCCAGGTCGTCGATGCGATCCGAAGCCTGTTGCCGACCTTCCGCGCCGAGATTCCGGAGTCGGTGAACCTGAACATCCTCTATGACCGCTCGCAGTCGATCCGCAGCTCGATCAACGACCTTCAGTTCACGCTGTTCATCAGCATGGTCCTGGTGATTCTCGTCATCTTCTTTTTCCTGCGGAACGTCTCGGCCACGGTCATTCCTTCCCTGGCGTTGCCGCTTTCGGTGGTGGGCACGTTGCCGGTGATGTTCCTCCTTGGGTACAGTCTGGATACGCTCTCCCTGATGGCGTTGACGCTGTGCGTCGGGTTCGTCGTCGATGACGCCATCGTCGTGCTGGAAAACATCGTCAGGCACATGGAGACGGGCAAGGGCCGGCTCCAGGCGGCGCTGGACGGCTCGGCAGAGATCGGCTTCACGATCCTGTCGATGACGCTGTCCCTGGCGGCCGTATTCATTCCGCTGCTGTTCATGGGCGGCATCCTGGGCCGGCTCCTCCACGAGTTCGCCGTCACGATCAGCACGGCAATTCTGATCTCCGGGTTCGTGTCCCTGAGCCTCTCGCCCATGCTCAGCAGCCGATTTCTCCGGTCCCCCGGCCAAGCGGCACAATCGACTGTACAATGCCTCGGAGCGGTTCTTCAGCGGCATGCTCAAGGGCTACGAAGTGAGCCTGGCCTGGGTCCTGCGCCACGGCCCGCTCATGGTCCTCGTCTTCGTGGTTCTGCTCGCGGCCACGGGATACCTCTTCGTCATCATCCCGAAGGACTTCATCCCCAGCCAGGATACCAGCCAGGTCTTCGGGTTCACCGAGGCCGCACAGGACATCTCCTTCGACAACATGGTGCGCCACCAGAGGGCCGTCAATCAGATCGTCGCCGAGGACCCCGCGGTCCTGGAGTTCATGTCCTCGGTGACCGGCGGCAACACCGGCGTCGTGTTCCTTCACCTCAAGCCTCGGTCGGACCGCCAGCTCAGCGCCGACCAGGTGATCCAGGAGCTTTCTCCCAAGCTGGCGCAGGTGCCGGGGATGAGGGTCTACTTGCAGAACCCGCCCGTGATCCGCATCGGGGGCCGGCTGACCAAGAACCTCTACCAGTACACCATCCAGACCCCGGATACGGCGACGCTATACCAGTGGGCCCCTCGGGTGGAAGCGGCGATCCGGAATCTGCCGGACCTGCAGGGTGTGACCAGCGACCTGCAAATCGCCAATCCCCAGCTCATGGTCAATATCGACCGCGACAAGGCGACGACTCTAGGCGTCACGGCGGAACAGATCGAGAGCACCCTGTACAGCGCATATGGTTCGAGGCAGGTCTCCACCATCTACACGCCCAACAACGAGTATTGGGTGATCCTGGAGGTCGAGCCGCAGTACCAGATGGACCCGTCCGCGCTCTCGAAGCTCTACGTCCTCTCGACCGGCGGCACACTGGTCCCGCTGAACACCGTGGCGACGCTGACTCGTGGCGTCGGGTCCTTGACCGTCAACCACAGCGGCCAGCTCCCCTCCGTCACGATCTCCTTCAACGTACGGCCGGGGCTGGCTCTGAGCCAGGCTATCTCCGAGATCCAGAGGGTCATCACAAATCTTCATCTCCCCCCGACCCTGGGGGCGGCGTTCCAGGGCCAGGCCCAGGCGTTCCAGGCGTCGCTGGCGGGCATGTGGATCCTGCTGATCATGGCCATCCTCGTCATCTACATCGTGCTGGGGGTCCTCTATGAGAGCTTCATCCACCCACTGACGATTCTCTCCGGCCTGCCCTCGGCCGGCGTCGGCGCCCTGGTCACGCTGATCCTGTTCCACCAGGTCCTGAGCATCTACGCCTTCGTCGGCATTATCATGCTGATCGGCATCGTCAAGAAAAATGCGATCATGATGATCGACTTTGCGCTGGCCGCCGAGCGAGGGGAAGGCCGCAAGCCCGCCGACGCGATCTACGAGGGCTCGCTCCTGCGCTTTCGGCCGATCATGATGACCACGATGGCAGCCCTGATGGGCACGCTGCCGATCGCCCTGGGCTTCGGCGCCGGAGGCGAGGCCCGCCGCCCGCTGGGCCTAGCCGTCGTCGGCGGCCTGTTCTTCTCCCAGTTCATCACCCTCTACATCACGCCCGTCATCTACGTCTACCTCGACTCCCTCCAGAACCGTCTCGCCCGCCTCTCCTTCAAACGCCGCCGCACCCCCACCCCGCAAGTCGGGCAGTAAGCCAGAATTCCATCCCCAAGACGCGTCAGTGCACGCGCGCTTGCGGCTGCAAGGGTAATATCGATTTGTAATTCGCAGGTCGCCGAGATATACTACTGTTGGTTCGCCCTCGTGGAAGCCGTATCGTGCAGGATGAGCGAGTCGACGAATAGCAGGGTGCGATCATGCAGACACAACAGGAGAAGACGCGAGTGGGACGCATCTCGGTCAAGGTGAGAATCCGCAATCTTCTTGAAGAGAACCATGCCCTGACATGTGATGCCCTCGTTGACACGGGGGCCGGATATATGGTCCTGCCGCGTGCATGGAAAGACCGCCTGGGCGAGCTCCCGACGGTGCGCTACATCGATTGCGAGACAGCCACCCAGCAACTGGTCAAGGGCGAAGTCTGCGGACCCGTTGAGATTCGCTTGGAGGGATTCGACCCGATCTACGGGGAGGTCCTGTTCGTTGACATGGAGCCCGAGAACGGCATCTACGAGCCGCTCGTCGGCTATATCGTCCTCGAACAGGCCCAAGCCGCGGTCGACATGCTCGGCCATCGTCTCGTCCATGTGAAGAAGTCGGATCTGAAATAGTCTACGGTCGTCCACAGGCGATATTCCTAGCCTATCGATTCGACGAGCCTCGGGCGGCGGGGCCGATCTTGTCGAAGGGGATCGGCTCGAAGCCCAGTTTCAGTGCGGGGGAGTCGCTCTTCAGGCGGAAGTTGTGTCGCACCCAACCGGCCGCGCGCGAGGCGTCGTCGCCCACTGGTCCTCCGTCGGCTGGGTGCGGCACGGCATCGACGAAGAGCGGGTCGGCGTCCGTCAGGTTATCGCGGCTCTCGACCATCTCCGCCTTGGCGCCCCACGTGGTGCTCAGGAACTTGCTGCCGACACAGATATTCCGGGCCACGAGCACATTGCCGGGCGGCACGCCATCATCTTTAGCGTAGTAGGGTTCCAGAGCTGCCAGCTCCGGATAGCGGGTGCTGTACGGCGGCTGCTTCCAGTTCATTTCCTCCAGCCCCTGCTTCATCGTCTTGTAGACCATGTCATGCCAGACGGGGGCCTTGCTCAGGCCCCGGCCGTCCAGCTCGACCGCCGGATCGCAATCGACGAAGATGTTGTTCTCGACGCGGAAGTCCCGGCCGCCGCCGAGGAAGACGGCCCGGTGCAGCTTCCACAGCACGTTGCCATAGATGAGCGTGCCGCTGACACAGTCGTCCATGTAGATGCCCATGGAGCCCATGCCGACGCCGCCGGTGTGATGGATGAAGTTGTGGCGGATGATGTTGCCGCGATAGGTGTAATCCCGGCCGGTATAGATCGCGCCCACGTCGCCCGTCTCAAGGCAGACGTGGTGAATCTCGTTGCGCTCGATCACGTGCTCATTGCCGTTGAACAGGATCGCACAGTGCGGATGATCGTGAATCAGGTTATTGGAAGCGCGAACGCCGACGCCGGAGATCAGGATGGCCGGCGCGTAGCAGCGGGACCACCGGGCGATGTGATGAATGTGGTTGTTCTCGATTACGTGCCCCGCCAGCGTCAGAGTCTTGCGGTCGCCGCCGCTGACGGAGACGCCGCCGTCGCCGGTCTCGTAGATGGTGCAGCCGTCGACGCGGTGATTCGTGCCGCCGTCAATGGCGACGCCGTAATTGCCGAGGTCGCCGAGCGTGCAGTCCACCACGTGGTCGTCGTCTCCGCCGGCGATTCGAATCGCGGTTCCTCGGGAACATTCAATCGTCAGGCCTTGAATGGTGACGTGCGAGGCCCCATTGATGTGAATCATGGGACTCTCGACGACGGAAACCGTGGCCCGGCCCTGGTCGATTGGCTGCGGGGGCCAGAAGTAGAGGATGCCGGAGGTGCGGTCCAGGTACCACTCACCCGGCTCGTCCAGCTCCTCCAGGATGTTGAGGAAGAAGAATCGCCCGCCGTCGCCCCCGGCGCGGAAGCCGTAATGCCCGTAGGGCGGGCTGGTCTTGATCAGTCGCTTGTCGAGGTCGATGGAGCCGATGTGCTCGTAGGAGTTCGCCCAGTCGTAGGCCCAATAGCCGTGAATCCAGACGTCGCTCGTGTCCCGCCAGCGTCTGGGCCGGTCGCCGTCATGATTGAACCCGCCGGACAGCTTGCCGAGCTTGCCGCCGTGCTCATCCCCGACGCCTTCCGGGTAGCCGACGATCTTCGTGAATCCGCCGTTGGGCCATCGGGCCAGGGTCATCGGCTTGCCCGCGAAGAACAGCTCCAGTCCCGCCGGCGTGACGGGGCGGCCGAAGCCGCGGCTGCTCAACCGCCCGAAGTTCGTGATCCCAAGGGCCTTCAGGCCGGTCTGCCGGACGTTGTCCCTGACGGCCGGATCGAGCCTGGCCAGAATGGCCGGATCCTCCACCTTCTGCCAACCGCCGACCTCCCGCCCACCGACCAGGCGCACGCTTTGTGTCCCCGCCGCACGGTACGCGACCGGCGACTCTGCCGTACCTGAGTCTTCCGACGCCAGCTCGAAACCCTGTTCGAGGTAGTAGTCCCCCGGAGCAATCGACACGGTCACGCCGCCCACCGGCAGACCGCCGGCCTTCTTCATTTGACGGATCGCTTGCCGGGCCGCCCCGAGCGTCGCAAAGGGACCATCCGTCCGACCCTCATTCGGCGAGTCCAGCTTGCCCGACCAGGAGTCGTTGCCCCGTGTCGAGACATGCAGGCCGACGGGTTCCGCCGCCGCACGACCCACATGCAGAAACACCAGGACAAAAACTGTCGCCGGCATGCAGATGTGCCATATGTAGTCTGCGATCATCGCCATTTCCCCTTTTGTTCAAGGTGGGACACTGCTCTATCACGTGCTTGCCGCCCGGTTCTTCGCCGACCTGCCGCAGCATTTCTTGTATTTCCTGCCGCTGCCGCACGGGCACGGATCGTTGCGGCCGACCTTCGGCGCGTGTTCCACAATCGGCGCCGTGGGAGTCACGGGGGGCTCTTCCGACCGATCGGCAGGGTTCTGCTCAAGCTGATCGAGGGACTGCAGGGCCCGCGCGTACCAGAACCTCTGCATAGCCTCCTCATCCGCAACGTCTACGCCGGTCTGCTCCGCCTCCATCGTCATGGCCTTAGTCGGTCCCCAGCTCTCGGGCTCCATGGCCTCCTCGACGATCTCCTCGGACCAGCCGTGCACCGACCGCGCAAGGGCCGATCCATTCTCCAATATCCCTTCGGACGCCATCCACTCCAACAACGCCTCGACCACCGGCGCCACCTTGGCGAAGAAGCTCCGCCCTCCGGCGACCAGGCGAGGGAACACATCCAACAGCACATCGGACAGTGTCTGCTCATCCAGCTCGTTCGGGGCAGTTCCGTCGTACGTCTCGGCATATTCGAGCAGCCGCCTTGTGATGAACGGCGCGTCCTCGAAAAGGTCCTGGGGCAGGCTGGCGGCCCATTGCGATTTCATGAACCGTCTGACCATGTTGTCAGGAACGGTCAGGTCGGAGCTTACATCCTCCAGCTCTTCGGCGCCGCGCCTGGCAAACCAGTCCCTCACCGTCTGCCAGTGGGGCTCGAACCATTCGTGCACCGGCTCCTCCCACGCTTCTGGCCTCTCCTGCCGATCCGCCGTTCCCTTCAGCAATCGCACCGCGGCCTCGTAATCCGCACGGCCGAGGAACGGCTCGGATTTCGCACCCAGCCGCTCCAACAGCTTGGTGTATTCGGTGCGCCCCAGCAAAGCGAGCGTATGTGCCGCCTCCATTCCTTCATCCGGCCTGATTTCCCCGCGATCGGCCCGCTCCAGCAGTCCGACGCACGCCCGCACGGTCTGGTCGCGAACGAACGGGTCTTCCGCCTCGGCGGCCAGTGTCGTCAGGTTCCACAGGTGAAACCATGCGCCCTCGGTGTCGGACTCCCCGGCGATCGCATCGAGAACGGCCAGCACGATCACCGGGCCCATGGACCCGCTCGCTCCGGTCAGAACTTCCATCATCACGTCGTCGTCGTCCTCGCCCGCCTCGGCGAGTTTCTTCACCAGGAATTCGCCGATCGCGCGACGCCGGTCCTCATCGAGCCTCGGCGCCGCCAGGGCGAAGATCGCCGGCACGTACAGGTCGGCATAGCAAGTCCCCGTGGGCTCGACTCCTCGCGCCTGCTCATACGTTTTGAAAAGCTCGTCCGCCAAAGCGGGCTCGGCGACGACGGCATCGGCAAAGGTCTCCAGCGCCAGCCATGGGATCTCCCCCTGCGTGCGCCACAACTCTTGCCACGGCAATTGGGGTAACTTGTTGTCCATCGCCCAGACTCCTTTCCGATTCTATCGAGTTTCTTAGTCCTGCCTCCAACTACCTACTACACGCTGATGATACACGCAGGTTGGCGTTGGGCCACGCGGCTCATGTGCCGCCGCTCCGCGAGACACCTGCGTTACGAGCGCCTTTGCCGCTGCCGCTGAGCAGATCGGCCTTGAGGGCCTCGGCGGCGGCGCGGGCGTGGCTGTCGAAGTCACCGGGTGCGTCGATCAGGACCGACCCGACGATCGCCCCGGTTGCGCTATCGACGATCCGGACGCGCAGCTTCATCTGCCGCTCGTTCTCGCCGGCATAGTAGCTGCACAAGGCCAGCGCCTCGACGCCGAGGATCTGCTGAATCCTGGCCCGCGTTCGTTCATCGAGCCTGCCTTTGAGCAGGTCCTGCTCGCTGATGATTTCGCGGAGCCGGCTGCGCTCGACGAAGGTAATGAGCCTGCCGGAGAAGGCCTTGAGGTAGGCGGCCATGAAGATCTGCTCCTGCTCCGGATCGAGGCCGAGCACGGCGTGACGCTCGTACGTGTACAGCTCCGGCTTTGTGAACAGCGCCTGGGCGTCGGGGCTGCTCTGACAGCCGCCTGCCAATAGAGACACCACCCAGGCAAGCACCAGAACAGTCATGAAAGCGCTATGGCTTCGTGCCATCATGTCTCTCCTTGAGCAACTCACGAGCAAACCTGCCACTGCCTCTATTTTACCATCGGCTGTCCAATGCACAAGACAATCTGCCGTCCATCTTGCAGGATAGGCGCCCGCATAAACGGCAAAGGAACAGGCCAAGAGGTAAAGTGATGCATTTGAAGAGCGTGACGTTCCACCCGGATCGGTATCCGACACAGGAGCGATATCCGTTCAATCTCGACATCTTCCGCCGGACCGGCGGGCTCGATTTCCGCACGCCCGTGACGCTGTTCGTCGGCGAGAACGGCGCCGGCAAATCCACCCTGCTGGAGGCCCTGGCGATCAAGGCGGGCATCCACAGACACGGCGGCATGGCCGAATGCCCGGCTGTAGTCAAATGCCCGGCCTCGACTGAAGCGCCGGCGGCGGCCGTGGCGAAGAATTCGCGTCGTGACAACAGGGACTCCATCAGTCCGCCGATGCTACACCTCATTGAGGATCATTCAATGGCAACCAGACTGCAATAGAGCCCGGGAACGGGCTTTGGCAGAGAAAGGTCAGCAAACAGAGCACTCAGCATTGCTTCATGTTCTCACCCTCTCTTCCGATGGATCCACCCTAACCCGACTTCGCGGATTCGGGGTCGATTTGGATTTTTTTCAGGCGGGAATCCGGGATTTCGGGGGCGTGAGGGGCGGTGGAGGGTTCGAAACTCGTTGTAGTGACGACCTGCCCTGTTGGCGGAGGCT
>Ga0315282_10003851_pt1 | contig 26644 bp, 22 predicted proteins | sample YL17G07_20_MG_FD_203693 | JGI IMG/M metagenome (GOLD analysis project Ga0315282, IMG submission 203693) | Sediment microbial communities from Yellowstone Lake, YNP, Wyoming, USA - YL17G07_20 | ecosystem: Environmental > Aquatic > Freshwater > Lake > Sediment | place: USA: Wyoming | collected...
ATTGCCGAGGCTTTGTCGGAGTTACATCGGCATAACGCATAGGCTCATTAAGTTGGAACGGCACTAGCGGCCCAGCAAGCGGGCGGCCTCTTTGGCAAAGTAGGTCAGGATGATGTCTGCGCCGGCGCGGCGAATGGACAGGAGGGTTTCCATCATGACGCGCTCGCCGTCCACCCAGCCCATCTTGGCCGCCGCCTCGATCAGCGAAAACTCACCGCTCACCTGGTAGGCGGCGATGGGGACATCAAACTCCCGGCGAGCCAGGGCGATGATGTCGAGATAGGGCAGCGCGGGCTTCACCATGATGATGTCCGCGCCTTCCTCGATGTCCAGGGCGATCTCGCGCATGGCCTCGCGCTGGTTGGCGGGATCCATCTGGTAGGATTTCCGGTCGCCGAATTTAGGAGCCGAATCCGCCGCCTCACGAAAGGGCCCATAGAAGGCCGAGGCGTATTTTGCCGAATAAGCCAGGATGGGGGTCCGGGTGAAGCCGTGGGCGTCCAGCTCCTGGCGGATGCGCCCCACGCGCCCGTCCATCATGTCCGACGGCGCAACGATGTCGGCGCCGGCCTGCACCTGGGTGAGCGCGGTCTTGGCAAGAAGCGGAAGCGTGGAATCGTTATCGACCTCGCCGTTCTTGACCAGCCCGCAGTGGCCGTGGCTGGTATATTCGTCCAGGCAGACATCGCAAATCACCAGCAAATCCGGCAAGGCTTTCTTGAGGGCGCGGACAGCGCGCTGCACGATCCCTTCAGGGTCATAGGCGCCGGAGCCCACCTCGTCCTTCGTCTCCGGAATGCCGAACAGGATGACGGCGGGGATCCCCAGGTCATAAGCCGACTTGCATTCGTCCACCAGCAGGTCGATCGACCAGCGATAGTTGCCGGGCATGGAACGGATCTCATCCTTCACCTGCGAGCCCGGGCAGACAAACAGCGGGTAGATGAAGGAGCGCGGCGTCAGGCGGTTCTCACGGACAAAGGCGCGGAGAGTCTCCGTGCGCCGCAGACGGCGAGGCCGGTGAGTTGGGAATGACATGATTTTGTCCTTTGTCCGTGGTCTGTAGTCCGTTGTCTGCCAGTTGCTCACGCTTGCCCAAGAACTGCGCAACCAACCACGGACAACTGACAACGGACAGCTAATACAAACGCACACACTGAAGTGACAGCCTCCTTCGTAGCGCCGGCTTCCAGCCGGCCTTGGCCGCCAGGATGGCGGCGCTACACGAACCCTGTGGTAACATAACTTAGTGCGTTTGTATTAGTACAACCTCTCGCGCGGCTTGAGGTTTCCGAACGTGCCGACGTTGGCCAAGGACAGCGCCATGCGGTACTGATTCTCGCGGCGCAGAGTGCCAAGGGCGAAACGCCGGTACTCGAAGTCGAGCCCGAAGCAACCAAAATTATAACTGAGCTGGCCCACCACCTGGTGGGCGATCTTCTGGGCGAAGTTGAAGTCGAGGCCGAATGCCCCGCTGAGACCTTTGCGGTTCACGTCGCCGTAGCTTGCCACGGCGCGGAACAGGTGAAACGAAGGGAGCTTGGAAAGCGCGCTGGAGGGCAGGAGCGGCTGGGTGAGCCCAGCCGTCCGGTTGATAAAGAAGTCCGTGAAGGCCAGTCCCAGAGGACCGCGGCGCACGTGGGAAGTGATGCCGGCGTTGAGCACTCCTCCGCCGTTGGGGTTGAGGTCAGCCCGCAGTTCCGTATCGTAATTCGAGGAGGGCGCGAACTTGATCACCGAAACCACCGGGGACAGGCGGCGACCCTGGGCGAACACGAAACCGGAGAGGGTGAGGGTGGGATCGAAGACGACCTTGCGTCCGGGTTCCAGCGCGCCGCCAAAAGTCGGGTCAAAGTAGTACTTCTGCGAAAGCCGCCAGGAGAGGAGTTGGCGCGCCTGGGGCTTCTCCGCCTGGCCCTCGGGCACCTCCTTGCGGAACAGGATGGAATTGGTCAGGGAGTATTCCACCTCGTTGGTTTCCGCCAGGATATCCATGGAATCGAAGCGCACAACCTCGGTGAGGCTCTCGGGATCGCGCGCCCGCACCAGACGATAGCGGATGTCCGGCTCGACCACGTGCTTGAAGCGGCGACCCAGATAGGGGCGCGCGAAGATCTTCTCAAAAGAAGGCGGACGCAGGTCCAGCGAAAACTCCCCGAGAAGCCGGTTGAGGGGGTCGCCATTCTTCCGCAGGCTGGCGCCATAACGCGTGGCCCGCAGGCCAACCGCAGGCGTGAGGTGGAATCCCCAGAACGCCTTGGGGCGCAGAAGGATTCGGGGATGGACATCGAGCCGTTCCGAGACGTCGGCGGTCCGGAAGCCGGGTTCCTCGCGCCCCACCCCTGCGGCGGAGGTCTCAAAGGAGAAATACAACGGCGACTGCCCCACCTGCTTATCCATCCCCGAAAAAGAAAAGCTGGGGGTCTGCCAGATCTTGACGGAATTTCCAGGCTCCCGCGAGGTGGAGAGAAAGTTCTGGTAGCGCGACAGGTAAACGTTGAGGCTATAGGCGTCAAAACCCTTGCTCAGGAAGCCGGTCTGGTGAGCTTCCGAAGCCACGGCCTGCGTGAAGCTTTCCGCAAACGTCAGCCGGAAAGCCAGAGTATTGATGTAGTCCACATCCACCACGCCACGGAAACCATAACCCAGGTTGCGGGCCTTGCCGGTGGCGCGCAGGCTCTGCCCCGGCGCCCGGAATGTGCGCGAGGGGCCGCCCCCCTTGTCGTTCACTCCGTAGTAATCGACCGTAAGCTCGCTGGTTTCGCTGGGCCGGGCGCGGAACTGCCCGCGGCGCGCCAGTCCTCGCACGCTGTAGTTCTCCAACCCCACCAGCAAATCGGCGCTGGGGTTGATCGCCCAGAAAAAGCCTTCGCCCACAATGAACCCTTTTTGCGAAGAATTCCCCACGTGCGGCAGCAGGAAGCCCGTTTGGCGTGGTCGCCGGGCAATCGAGTTCACCAGGAAGGGCGAATAAAACACCGGAACGCGCAGCAGGCGGAAGACGCTGCCCCGGCTCACCACCCGGTTCTCCACTTCCACCTGAGCGCGTCGTGTGGCCACGGACCAGCCCTTCTTTTCACACTCGCAGGTGGTCAGGCGGCCGTGGGTGACGGTATAGGAGTCTTCGTCCAGTCGCTCCACCTTGGCGGCGCGAACGTAGAAGGGGTTCTCCGTGACCAGCAGGCGAGCGCGGGGATGAACTTTGGCGCGGATGTAGCCGCTCCCGTCCGTGAACCATCCCTTTTGAGTGCGCACGTTGTAATGGGCCTCATCCGCCTCAAAGTAAGCCTGGGGATCTGTGAAGGTCACGTGGCCCTTCGCCACGATCTCGCTGGAGGCGTACTCGAATGTGGCGTCATCAGCAGTGATCTTCATCTGCTGGTAGCTCACCTCGACGTGCCCCTTCAGGTGGTAGACGTCCTGGTCTTTCTGCTGGGAATCCGCGCGAATGCTGATGGTGTTCTCCGGACTTTGCAGCTCCAGGGGAATAGGGGGTTGCTGCTGCGCCCCTGCGCCGAGCGGGGTCCACCCCCACAGAATCAGGAGGAAGGGGAATAACCCAAGAGGTGGATTTCTCGGGGGACCGAGAGAATGAGGTGAAAGACCAAGTGCCATGAGCGCGCGAACTCGCCATTCTAGCCGAAAGCGTTTTATTCTACCGAACGATTTTGGTATGATGCCAGAGAAGTTGGAAGAAGCTGCCTGGAGGATGGCAGACCGGCGGTGAGATGCCCCAAGTGCGGATTCGTCAGCTATCCCGGACTTGCCCAATGCAAGAAGTGTGGGTATAAGTTTGCTCCCGCGCCGCGCCAGGAGTCGCCGTCTGCCCTCACGACTCTATTCTCGGGCTTGTCCGTTCCGGCGCCGGCTCCCCTTGTTCCTGAATCGCCCGCTCCCGCGCCGCCACAAACCGAGCTGCCCGTCAAACCCGCCGACACTCCCTCAACCTCCTTTCCAAAAGCCCCGCGCGAGGCCCCGGAGGCAGTGCCGACCATGGAGGCCGAAGCAGGCGTGGGACCCGCGTGGCGCGAAGAGCTTTCCGCGCGCGTGGAGAGTTTCCGCCGCCGGCGCGCGCGACTGAAGGCTGGCTTCAACCGGAGTGCCAACTTGGACCTCGACTTTGATGCGCGTCCCGAAGGTGAACCGCTGCCCGATAGCAAGGAGCTGGCGCCCCAGGAGGAAAAGGAACTCGACGTCGTCCTCGAAAGCTCTGTCCCACCCGAGCCTGCGACCGTCCCGCTGGAATCCTTGCTCCTGGAGAGGACCGGGACGGGCATCAGGATCCTCTCCTCGGCGGCGGTCGATGCCGGAGAGATTCCGCTCGAACCTTCCGGAGCGGCGGCGGCCCCCGTCGAAATCGTGCTCGAATCCTCTCAGCTCGCCCCCGAAGAGACCTCTCCGGACTCTGACCAGCCCCCCTTGCTGCTGGCCCCCCTGGGCCGCCGCTTCCTGGCCGGAGTGACCGATGCCCTCGTGCTGCTGGCGGGCTCGGGGTTGTTTGCGCTGGTTTTCTGGCTGGCCGGAGGTCGCCTCTCCCTCAACCCGGTAACCCTTGCGGTGCTGGGATCCATCCTCGTCTTTTTCCTGATGGCCTATTTCGGATTGTTCACCGCCCTCATCTTTTCCACGCCGGGCCTCCTCACGCTGGGGTTGGAGGTGCGCAACCTGGAGGGCCAATACCCCACCACTCGGGAATCGTTCTGGCGCGCCTTTGGTTATCTGATTTCAACCGCCGCCCTGATGCTGGGATTCATTTGGGCGATGGTGGATAGCGACGGCCTGACGTGGCACGATCGCATGTCCGGCACGTTTGTAAGTATGATCGAGGATTGAACCCCGATCCCCAACTCGCGAGAGGCTAAAGCTCCGAGATGATTCCTAACTTCGGGATCGGGGTTGAAGGTCAAAGCCTAAGATCGAAACTCTGGTGATGACCCTTCCAGCGGAGGCACATGGGCAAAGGGCGCTTCCTCAACCAAAAGCTCGGCAAGCGAATGAGCCGTAAGTACAACCTGCTGAAATCCCAGCTCACTAGCCGTCCCAGCGGAAAATCTCCAAAGGCCTTCGACCTGCGACTCCCCAAGAAAGGCGTCTCCCGCGAGGAGAAAGCGAAAGCCTAACGTTCCTGTTCAGAGAGCCTGTTGAAGAACCCTCACCCAATCCCGCAGAGCGGGACCGCCGGGTTTTCCTTGAATAAGAACCGGCGCTCAGGTGACCAGTGGTCACCCACGAGCGCTGCACCCGTCAGCTAGTTTTGAGACAGCCTCTGAAAAGAACGGTCTGCGCCAGCCCGCAAATTATGGATAAGATGGGGTGGTCATGCGGGAATCGCGACAACTGGCGGGGATTGCACTTCTGCTTCTCGTAACCATCACACCTCTGGGCAAGTCGCAAGATGCGCCGCCGGCCCCTTCGAATGGCACACCCACAACCCAATCTCCCGGGGTCTCCCCCATCCTGGCCGCCGGCGAGCGCCCGATTTCCTGGAAGCAGCTCATCCCCAACATCATTCAGGACCAGAAGCCGATCTGGTTGTTTCCAGTGCACGTCGCACAGGGGAAGCACCTGAAGCCTACAGCCGGGTTCATTTTGGCGACGGCGGGACTGGTGACGCTCGATCCCCATACCGCGCCTTACTTCCGCCGGACCAATAGCTTTGCCGATTTCAACAGGACATTCAGCGGCGAGCGCACGGCGATTGGAACCGCGCTGGTTCCCTTGGCTTTTTATGGGGTGAGCCTGGCGCGCAAGGATACTTACGGGCAGCGAACCGCACTCTATATCGCCGAAGCAGTCGCCGACGCGGAAATCCTGACGACGGTGATGAAGAACGTGGACCGCCGGTTGCGTCCCAGTGATATCCCGCCTTACGGCGACTATAGCCACACGTGGTTTAAAGGCACCGGCCCCGTTCTGCGAGGACGGGGAGGATTCCCTTCCGGCCACACGATTGCCGCGTTCTCGGTCGCCACGGTGTTTGCCGATCGTTACCGGAAACGCCGCTGGGTACCCTATGTGGCGTATGGCCTGGCGGGCTGGGTGGGCTTCACCCGTGTCTCACTGCAATCCCATTTTGTTTCCGATGTGTTTGCAGGCGCCGCGCTGGGCTACGTGATCGCGCACAACGTCACGCTTCGGCAGCCGTGAGGGCCGACTGGCGCAGACCCTTGGGTCTGCGCCAGCCAGCGGGAAAAAGAAGGCAGAAGGCAGGAAGAGCAGGGGCCAGAAAAGCAGGAGTCAGGGGTCAGGGGGTTAGGAAAACACAAAGGTGCTATAATCCCGTCATGTTGACCAGCACAAGGTTTACACACGCTGACCTTCTCGCTATGCCGGACGATGGCAAGCGGCGGGAAATCGTAGAAGGGGAATTGTTCGTGACACCCTCACCCGATTTGAACCACCAGAGAATCTCCCGGAGGATGGGATTTGCCCTCGCCAAGTACCTGGAAACCCGCCCGATCGGGGAAATTTTCACCGCACCCTTGGATGTAATCTTGAGCAACTTTGACGTTTTAGAACCCGACCTGCTCATCGTTCTGAACGAACGGCGCGACATTCTGAAGACTTGGGTCGAAGGCGCACCAGACTTGGTGGTTGAGATACTCTCCCCAACCACGGCTCTGCGTGACCGAGGTCCGAAGCTCAAAGCGTACGCTCGTCACGGCGTTCGGGAATACTGGATTGTCGATCCTGAGCAAAGAGCGATTGAGGTCTTCCGGTTTGTTCCAGAGGGGTACCAATTGTCCCATATCTTTCAGGAGCATGAAACGCTTACATCACCATTGCTGCCCGACTTTGCCCTTCCTCTCGTGGATCTTTTCTCGCCTGAATAATCACGCATCGGTTCTTATGCCTGCGAGCGCGTGTGGCGCATCTACCCCGCTCCGCTGCCCAACCCGAAAGTGAGCGTGGTCGTGAACCGTGGCAGGGAGTTTCACCCGATCCAGCATCCTCTGGCAACTTCTCGTGCAACCCACCCCCAACCGCCCACATCCCATAGAGCGCATGGAGGGGCCCGCTACGGCGAACACTGCGGCGAGGCGGCAGTTCCCTGGACAATGACAGCATGTACCGCGGCCAGCGCCCGTGTTATACTGGCAAAGATGGGAGCAAGGGCGGCCCAGGGCTGAAGGAGTGCTCGCAAGCATGACCAACCGCATACGTCTCTCGCTGATTTCGGTTTCTTGTTTTCTGCTGCTTTACATCGTCTTCGGAGGATTGCTGGGCAAGAGCGATTCCTCCGGCGAGAAGGCGTATCGCGACCTCGGCGTGTACAGCGAAGTCCTGACGCGCATCAAGCAGGACTACGTGACGGAGCCGAACCTCAAGCGCGTCACCGACGGCGCCATTCGCGGGCTGCTGGAAGCCCTGGACCCTTACAGCACTTACTTGAGTCCGCAGGAGTACCAGGATTACCTGGCCCATCCTGACCCGGGACCCGCCACCATCGGAGTCTTCATCTCCAAGCGCATGGGATTTGCCACCGTGGTCTCCGTCCTGCCCGGAAGCCCGGCGGAAAAGGCCGGGGTGAAGACCGGCGACCTGATCGACCGGGTGGAGAACACGGCGACGCGCGAGCTTTCCGTGATGCAGCTCCAGCGGCTGCTGGCGGGCGCTCCGGAAAGTACCGTGACGCTGGCGATTGTGCGCGAAGCTCGCGGCGAGCCGCAAAAGATCACCGTGACCCGCGCGATTCTGAATTATCCCCTCCCGGTCGCCAAGATGGTGGAGGATGGCACGGGCTACTTGCGGGTGGCGACCTTCAACAAGGGTAAGACCGCGGAGGTCGCGGCGAAGCTAAAGGAATTAACGGCCAGCGGCGCCAGCAAGATCGTCCTCGACTTGCGCAATTGCGCCGGGGGAGAAGTCGAGGAAGCCGTGGACACCGCTAACCTCTTCCTGGACAAGGGACTCATCACCTACGCACAAGGGCAGCGCTATCCTCGACAGGACCTGCTGGCCAAGCCGGCGGGCAGCCTGTGTAAACTGCCCCTGGCCGTGCTCATTAACCAGTCGACGGCCGGCCCTGCGGAAATCATCGCTTCCGCCCTGCTGGGTAACAAGCGCGCGGAGGTGGTGGGCACCCGCAGCTTCGGCATGGGGGTCGTGCAAAAGATGGTTCAGGTGGGCGACGGATCCGCGCTGCTGCTCTCCGTGGCTAAGTACTACAGCCCCGACGGCAAGGCCATCCATGACAACGGCGTTACCCCCAGCGTCATCCAGACGGCCGGCGGGAGCCTCGACAGCGTCGACGATGAGGGTGAGCCGGAGGAGCCCGAGCACTTCGGCGGCAAAGACGACCAGCAACTCCGGAAGGCCATCGAGGTCCTCAAAGAAAAACCGACCGTGGCCAAAGCGGCCTGACGAGTGCCGCGCTTTCCTCGACTCTTGAACCGCCAATCACCGACCCCTCGGTCCGCTTCCCTTTCAAAAGGCCTTCCCTGTTTGGGGAGGCCGTTCACCTCCCGCTATCCCTTTCTTTCCGCCCTCCTGCTCTTGTGGGGCGCGCTTTTTGTGGGTGCGTGCTCGTGGTTTGCTCCCAAACGCCCTTCCCGCATTGACCGGCACCAGTTCGCCTTCCATGTCAGAAACACCATCGAGGAAGCCGGTGGCTCGCAGGTGTGGGTCAAGATCCCTGCCGGCACGCCCTTCCCTCCCGGGCGCGCTGACGCCGTCACAGAAGTACTGGCGTTGCCTGCGACGTTCGATGCGGTCATCACCGCCATCCGGCAGGCAGCCGGGAAAGACGGAGCGGCGCTAACGACCAGGGAGATACGCTTCCCCGCACGAGGGCGCGGCGTGGAGATTCGCCTCCTGGAGCAAAACCAACTCCTGGGCCGGTGGCGACTGCACGAGGTGAAACGGCTGTACCGCGCGGCTATCGTCATCGACGATCTGGGAGAGGACCTGGAAGCGGCGCGCCGGCTGCTGCACCTGCCTTATCCCCTGACGTTTTCGGTGCTCCCTTACCTGCGCCACAGCGTGGAAACGGCCGAGGAAGCGCACCAGGCCGGACGCGAAGTAATGCTGCATTTGCCCATGCAGCCTGAGCCGGGCACGCCCGTAAGTCCGGGCCAGGGGGAAATCAAAAGGGGGATGCGCAGCGAAGAGGTCGGGCGAACCCTTCGCGCGGACCTCGCCGCCGTCCCTTACGCCACAGGGGTGAACAATCACATGGGCTCGCGCGCCACCGCTGATGCGGCGCTGATGACCACGGTGATGGAAGCTCTCGAGGAGCGGCGCCTGTACTTTGTAGACAGCCGCACCACGGCGGCGAGCGTGGCCCTGGAGGCGGCGCGGCGGGCGCGGCTCCCGGCGTTCTATCGCTCCGTGTTCCTGGACGACAGGGAAAGCGTCGCTTACTCGCTCGGCCAGCTCCGCGAGTTCCGGCGCGTGGTGGAAGAACAGGGCGTGGCCATCGCCATCGGCCACCCCCATGCCACTACCCTGGCAGCCCTCGCGCAGTTCCTTCCCGAGCTTGAAAGGGATAACATCCAATTGGTGCCCGCTTCCGAACTCGTTCACCTGCCTGAGGTCGCCCACCTCTCGCCACCCCGGCGGCCAGAGCCCTAGCATCTGTCGCGGCGGGTCTTCGGGGGGATGGTGAGAAGGATTGCGGCGCTGCCGGCCCTGCCCGCCAAGTCGGCACGATCTGCCTGCTTTCCTCTAGCCCCCCGCCCCGAGTCCCAGCTTTGTCGCCCCGAGTCGCGAGTCCCGATTTTTCCAGCCCCCAGTCCCCAGCACCCAGTCCCCGTGGTTGCGCCCCTAGCACCTGATACCTAACGCCTGCCTTTTCGGTGTACACTCACAGCTAGCCGGGGAACCCCAAACGGAAATCCCGGCTTACATGCCTTCCAGCAGGTTTACTTCAGCCTCTTACCAGTGGTCGTCATAACAAGCTTTCCATGCTTCACCCCACGCAAGCTGAGGAGTTGGTCCGCAAGCCGCTGGACTTCCGTTCCACGCCCCTTCACGATGATCACCTCCAGACAGTTCCGGTGGTCGAGATGAACGTGTGTCACCGCGAGTACTTTCCCATGGTAGTGATGCTGGGCTTCAACCAGACGTTCCGACAGCTTGGGCTGATGGTGGTCATAGACCAGCGTCAGCGTTCCAACGATGACTCGGTTCTGGGCCGCATCCGACGCCACGGAGTGTTCACGGACCAGATCGCGAATGGCTTCCGAGCGGCTGCCGTATCCTTTTCTCGCGATCGCTCGATCGAATCGCGCCAGCAGCTCGCTATCGAGCGAAATCCCCGTTCGAACCAGCGTTGGCATGGCCTCTCCTTTGCCGCGGGCATACCCCCTAGCCCATACTACCAGCGAAATCGTCCTTTGGGGCGATGGCGTGCTCAGACATTGTGTCTCTAGCAATTTACCAGGTAAGCTGCTAAGGTGTTGAGCTTGGTGTTACGAATGCCTCATTCGTGTTACGCTTTCGGAACAAGGAGTGAGGATGAATCTCCGCACGTACTTCTTGGCTGCTATTCTACTTTCCTGCTCGCTGGCCGCTGCCGCGCAGGAGATCACGTTTCGTGTCGTCGATCCCCAGGATGCGGCCGTCGCCGGCGCCGCCCTTGAAATCCGCAGTCTCGGGACGCCTCGAGGAGTCTTCTCGGGAGTCGCCAACGACCATGGAATGTTGACCGTGAAGGCGGATCTCCCGATGGAAGTCCAGGTAACGGCCCCCGGTTTCGATCCCCTGCGCCAGAGGGTGGAAACCAACCCCCCTGGCGGCGTAAGACTCCGGCTTACTCCGGCCGCGCTTCACACCACGATTGATGTGGTGGTACACAGCGCGCCGGCACCGGAAACTACAATCGAGCAGACCGCTCTGGAGATTGACCGCGGCGGCGCCAGAACGGTTTTCGACGCCGTCGAAAAGCTGGTACCCAGTGCCTACGTGACCCGGCGGGGCATCATGGGCTTTGGTCTCGGGCAGTCCGGATCCATTACGCTGCGAGGGATCGGAGGATCGCCGACCACCGAACTCCTGGTCGTCGTGGATGGCCGGCCCGACTTCATGGGGCTGATGGGCCATCCCCTGCCGGATTTCTACACCCTTACCGACGTGGGAAGCCTCACGGTTACCGAGGGTCCCGCCTCCGTTCTTTACGGCAGCAACGCCATGGGCGGCGCCATCGAGATCAAGCCGACCCGTCCTCTCCAGGGTGTTCACACGGATTTGGTCGCCAGCCTCGGCTCTTACTATACAGGCCAATATCGACTGACGAATGGGGCACGACTGGGGCGCTGGTTCTACAACCTGACGGCCGGAGTCGGACACACCAACGGCGCGCGCCCGGATTCCGCGTTCCGCGATCAAGACGGCACGCTCGCGCTGGGCTACGATATCTCGCAAACCTGGCGAACCTCGCTCGAGGGCCGCTACGGACATTTCTATGTGGAAGACCCCGGCAAGGTCCAGGCCCCGCTGTCCGGAAACTGGTCACGGGTTGGGCGCGGCGGATTCAGTTGGGATCTCGACAACACCGGCAGCCGCACCTGGGGAATGGCGCGAGTTTTCTCCAGCTTCGGACACAACATGATCTATGACGGATTCCGGTCCGTGGACAATTCCGTGGGAGTCCGCCTTCAACAGAGCTTCCTCGTTGCTCCGCAGATCACGATCGATGCGGGAACGGACCTCATCCGATACGGCGGCAGCGCCCGCGACATCAGCCCAAATTACAGATACGGGGAATTTCACATTAACGATTACGCCGGGTTTTCGCGCGCTCGTTATACCGTGACGAAGAGTCTTCAGCTCAACGCCGGCGTTCGCTACGATTACGACTCGCACTCCGGGGGCATCACCGTGCCCGAATTCGGCGCGACCTGGCGGCTTGCGGAGAACTACTCCTTCTCGGCGTCCGTGACCCGAGGATTCAGAAATCCAACCATCCGGGAACTCTACCTTTTCCCTGCGCCGACGCCGACCCTGCAGCCCGAGCGGATGTGGAATTATCAGGCCACCTTCCAGGCGCGCCCCACCTCAACCTTATTGGCCTGGGTGACGGGCTACTATGCCAACATCGACAACCTGATTGTGACCACCGGCTACTGGCCCAACATGGCGCTGCAAAACGCCGGCCGTGCCATCAACAAGGGCCTCGAGGCTCATGCGCGATGGCAGCCGGTGCGACGGGCAAGCTTCAATACGGCCTACGCGTATCTTCATTCCACAAACCTGGCGCCCTATTCTCCTCAGAACAGAGTACTCTACTCTCTCGACCTCGATGCGAAACGGGCGTTCTTCTCTCTGGGGGGCAATACCGTGGGTCGCACCTACGCGGCAGCCGGGCAGAAATCGCCCGTCGGCCAATACACGGTTGCAACCTTCAAGTGCACGGCGCCAGTCGGCAAACACACGAGCGTGTTTGTGATGGTTGACAACCTCTTCAATCGCCACTACGAAGTGCTGGCGGGCTACCCGATGCCGGGCACGAACGCCGCGGGAGGCATCGACCTGAAGTTCTGATGAAGGCGCTATAAGCACGCACCCTTCAGGGCATGATCGCAAGTCCGTAGGGTGCCAGCAAACTTCCACAGAGTTAAAAGACTCTGCGCTACATACCCACGGGTACCCGGAATTCCAAATTGGGAACCCGGGTTGAAGCAGGAAGTGAGAAAGAACGCGCTTAACAGGAAGGCCCCAGATCATCCAGGAGATCAACCATGAAACGAATCACGCCAACTCTTCTCGCAGGAACTTCGGCTTTGTTTTCCCTTGCTCTGCTGCCTCTTTCATCGCAGATGCCTCCACCTCAGCCGCTGACCTTGCCTCTTAAATGCGCGGCGGGAGATTGCCCACTGCTGCAAGGGATACCGCAGACAGCGGGGATGCGCAGCGGGTTCGTCCGGCTGAAGCCCGGCGAATCCGTCGGCTGGCACACGACCGGGCAAAACGAAGAGGCGCTTGTGGTCCTGCGCGGCCGCGGCGAAGCGCGAGTCGAAGACCAGCCAGGGCGCAGCTTCGCGGCACCGAGGCTCGTTTATATCCCTCCTGCGACGCGGCACAACGTCGCGAATACAGGTGAGGACCTGTTGGAATATGTGTATGTAGTGGCGCCGGCAAAGGCGCCGTAACCACTCTTGGGCGCCCTGCCTCCCCTTGAAACCGAAAGGGAAGTTTGGGAAACGAATCATGGTCGGCGATGGAAGATAGAATAGATGGTTGGTGGTAGCCAAGTCCACCGTAGGATTCCAGGAAACGCGCCTTGGTCGAGACAAGCCTAGAGATCCTACCAAGGACGAAGCCCAGTTCACGGCCCTGGGCTTCGTCCCGGATTGAGTCTACCGAGCCGGTCGCGGACGTGCACGTGTCTCTTGACAAAGCCGCCGCCGTTATAGATGGACACATGAAAATTCGTCGACATCAAGAGGCGATGCGCCTACCCTGCACCATATGGTACAGGGCCTGTCCCGCCACTGTCGCGGATGCGCGGCCCACGATTAACACAGGCCAAATATGAAAAACACTTCCTCAGATAAGAGCTTTTACCGGCGATGGAGAACCTTGCTGCTCCTGCTCGCCCTGGCGGGCTCGGCCACGGCTGCTTCGGTCCTTTGGTGGCGCCTCTGGCACGACACGCAGGACAACTGCGCTATGGGCTGGAACATCCGAGCCCTGTACAGGAAGGTCGCTGGACAATACACCTATATCTCATGGGCCGACGTATGGCGTCACGTCACCGAGCCCTGCTATGACGAACTGAATCCACAACCCAAGGAGAAGGTGTACCACCTCGAAGACGGGGTGATGAATGGCCACAGGTGCGAGTTGTACCAGACGGCGCTGGGGAGATTCTGGATCCCTGCGCCGGGGACCAACCTGCTGGCACTGTTACTGTGGGAGATAGCAATTCAGCAAGATTACGACAGCGATGGTGTTGGGGGGCGTCCGGGAGACACCGTCTTCGACTGCGGCGCGCACGTCGGGGTCTTTACCCGGTATTGCCTTCAGCGCGGGGTGAAGCGCGTCATTGCCGTTGAACCTGACCCCACAAACCTTGCCTGCCTTGAGGCCAACTTCGCTGCGGAGATTGCCTCCGGCCAGGTGACTATCATCAAAGCTGGCGTGTGGAACACAAAGACCAAGCTTCCGCTCTTCGAGCCGGGCGGCGTAAACTCGGGTGGGAACAGCTTCGTCAACAGGGCGGCTCCAAACATCTATAAGCTGGATGAGATTCCGGTTCTCCCTCTTGATGAGATTGTGGGTGACCTCAAGCTGGACCGGGTGGATTTCATCAAGATGGATATCGAGGGGGCCGAGCGTTATGCCCTGGAAGGCGCAGCCAAGTCAATCGCCCGTTTCAAGCCGCGCATGGCCATTTGCACCTATCACCTGGCTGATGATCTTCAGGTGATTCCCGCAATCGTGAAAAGGGCCCAACCCTCCTACCAGATCCACGGCAAAGACGTCGAGATCATGGCGGGAAGGGCAAATATCAAGGTGCTCTTCTTCCAGTAATTCTCCCGAGTTAATGACACTACACGGGCCGCATCGCGGCTGGCGGCCCCTGGCGATCCATCGGGAAGACTCGCCCGCCCACGGCCGAAGGTCCGCCGATCTTAATGGTGGACGGGCTAAAGGAAGCCGCGGCGGGTCTGCGACCTCGGAAGCGGCCGGAAGCATTAAGAGCAGGTGTTAGGTGTCAGGGGCTAGGTGCTGGGGCAGGAAGAGCAGGGGTCAGGGTTTAGGGATTAGCGGAAAAAGAAACGGGCAGCCGTCGTCAGGTAATGAAGGTGATTCAGGCTGAATCTGCGCGCAGATGAAAAAGCGGGAGGTGAGAACCTCCCGCCTGTGGGGGTCATTTTTTGGGGGGATTGCCGCTACTTCCCGCTGGAGGGGATGGTGACGGTCACATCGCGGTCGAGTCGCATGCCGACCAGGGAGCCGGCGGCCAGGGACGCCTGCTTGCCGCGCGGCAGAAGGATCGCCGCCATCAGTCCGCCCGCTCCGGCGGCAATCCCCGGCCCGATGCCGCCCGCGGCGCCCGCCGCCGCCGAGGCGCCAATAACCGCTATTTGGGCTTTCCGCGAAGCGCCGCGGCCCTTCAGTTCCCCTTCGGGGCCGACGTTCGGATCCCCGCCACCTTCGCTCGAGAAGATCTCGGTCAGCGAACCGAGGATGGCCACCTTTTCACCGTTGGGCAATTCTACGGTGTCAAAGACCACGGTCAGGTAACCGCCCTTGCCCCGCCGGCCGGCAGTCTTGACTTCTCCAACATGCCCGTCGATGCGCAGGCCTTTGGCCAGCACATCGCGGTCCTCCACCGACACGGGGTCGATCAGCGTGGTCAGCACGCGGTCCCCCGGCTTGGAGGTCTTGGAGTTTATGGTGGTGTGTAGCTGCAGCTTGAATTCCGTGCCTTCCGGGATGGTGGATTCCTCGACCCGGGAACTTGCACCCTCTTGTTGCGCAAGCAGCATGGGCGCCAGGCTCATCACCAGCGACCAGGCCACTAACGCCCCTGGAACTTTTCTCTTCATTACTACTCCCCCAAAGATTGCGCCGTCCTCCTGCGCAGAGCCAGCGAGTAAGGGCAGACCTTTAATTTCACCATCAAACTGCTAATTCAGTCAAAGACAAAATCGCGCCCCCGGAAATTAAGGCGTACCTAATTTCGATGCTAATCGCAACACAAGGTTGGATGGAGGACACACCGCCATTGCGAACTCGCGGTTCGAGAGCCCGAGGTGGACGGCTTTAGCGGCGCTCGCTGCCTGTCCCGGCGAAGTCGGAGAGCGCAGCTACAGCGCCATACCTAACGTATAAACATCAGATCGAGAATCCTGTTATTGCGGTCGAGAATCAGGGCGCGGACCCCCAGAACCACGCGCGAATAGCCAGCCGGCAGGGGAGGCAATTGTTGGCTCAGTTCTCTGGGGAGAGGTTCGAGGCGCTTCTGCAAACCCGGAGGCAATGTCCCGTTGCGCTCGAGCTGCCGTTCAAGGCCGGGCGGGAGATGACCTCCCCGCTTGGCCAAGCCCGGCGGCAGGTTCGCCGTGTTGGTCTCGAAATAGCGCCGGATGAGCCGTTGGTCATGCTCGGAGAAGGTCAGCGCCTCTGCGGCATCCCTCGCCTCACGCCTGCCACGACGCGCGCCTTCATCCTCATCGGCGTATCGGCTCTCGCGGCCACGATTTTCACCTTCCTCCGATTCGTCCGACTTGCGCCGTTCGCGGGCCTGCCGCTCGCTTCGGGCCTCACGCTGAGTGCGGGAGGCTGGGATGCCTGCCGTCTCCGTCCCTTGCCCGCCGCCCGAAACGGAGAAAGTGAGCGCCATCTCGACGGGCAGCACGATTTCTTTCTTCCCGGTCATGTAAGCGGTGGCCGTACCCGCACCCGCGCCGACGGCAGCGCCGATGGCCGCTCCCTTCTTCCCTCCCGTGGCGCCCCCGATGATGGCGCCCGCCGCAGTTTCGCCGCCGATAATCGCCACGTTCCGCAGCAGGTGCGATTTCCCGTCGATGCGCAGTGGTTCGGTTGTGATGGAACGGCCGCCGGCCTCCGTCAATTCCAGCGTGATCGACGCCGGGCGCTTCAGCCGGCCGGAGCTTACTGCCTCAATCACCCGCCCGCTGACCTTGCTGCCGGCGGCCAGCACAGTTCTGCCACCCGTCACGACCGGTCCGGCAACTGTGGCCGAGAAAGTTTGCCCCGCCTGCGCCGCGCCGGTGTCCAATTGATTGAGCAGCCTCACTTGAATCTGAGTGCCCGCAGGAAGCGTGGCGTCCCGTCCCCCCGCTGCCGTCACACCGCTCAGGACGGCGATCAGAAGCAGCGCAATCCAAAGACTCTGAAACGCTTTACGCATGATGCCTCCTTTGAAATCCATTTAGGGCCACCGCCGGCTCACGCAGAGCTCAGAGCCGGAACCGTCTTCCTCAGGTTTTCGAGCCCCTCCGCCTCTTTCCGCAGAACTTTCGAGAGACGTGGATTTGGCACGGGACCAGTATAGCGCACTCGCGCGCCACTGGAGATGAGAAGAACCAGGACGGGTTGTGAGTTGTCGTGAGGCTGTTCCCTATCGCCCGGTGACGGATTTAGGCGGGTCCTTCGCGGGTTGCAGCGTGGTGCCGGACGTCCACGCCCTGAATGAGGAAAAGGACATCCTCGGCGATGTTGGTGGAGTGATCGGCAAGGCGCTCCAGGCTGCGCGCCACGAACATCAGGTTGACGGCCTGGCGGACGCTGTTCGGATCTCGCTCCATGTTGCTGATCAGCTCTTCGTAGATGGCGTCGCGGAGCTCGTCCACCGCATCGTCCGAAACCAGGACGCTACGCGCCAACTCCGCATCGCGCCTGACGAAAGCGTCCAGGCTCTTGCGCACCATCGACTCCACCAGGTTGGCCATGTGGGGAATATCCACCAGCGGCTTGATGAGCGGCTCGTGCATCAGGGAAAGGGACCGCTGAACGATGTTGACGGCGATGTCCCCCATGCGCTCCAGGTCGTTGTTGATTTTGATGGCGGCGGTGATGAAGCGCAGGTCCGTGGCCATAGGCTGCTGAAGAGCCAGGAGGCGCGTGGCCAGATCGTCAATCTCAATCTCCAGGCGGTTGATTTTGGCCTCGTTGTCCAGCACCTGCTGCGCCTGCTGTTCGTCCTTTTCAACGAGCGAGAGAACGCTGCGGTAGACGGAGTTCTCCACCAGCCCGCTCATCCTCAGTGCGGCGCTGCGACCATGATAATCCCTTCCGCTCAGGGCAGCACATACCGAAGGTCCACGTAAGCCATGCTCGCGTGCGCGTTCTTGGGGGCGCCGCTGGCCACCGACCAGGGACTGCGCGTCAGGTAGGAATACTGATTGATCATCTGTAAGGCGCCGTAATGCGGACTCTTCCAGAAGGTCTGGATGAATCCAAACGTTCCTTCCTGCACGCTTCGGTTGGCGGACGAGGGTGAGCCGGAGAAGCCAAAACCTACCAGGGTGATTTTCCCGGTCTTGGGGTCAACCAGGAGGCCCGTATTCCGCTGGTAGTATGCGCCGCCATAGTAGCCGAACAGCATCGTCTTGGGATTGAACTGGTACTCGAAACCCCCGATGCCGGATGCGGAATGAACGCCGGATGGGGTGCCGTCGGGTTTGACGATAAGGTCCGGACCCAATCCAAAGATGTACCGCCCGCCACCATCGCTGTAGAAGGTATTCAGGATGAGGTGAAAATTCTTCGCCAGTTCCAGGTTGGCATTAGCCGATCCCCCGCCGCCTGTAATCGATGTAGAGGCGTTGGTGGTGGGATCAAAAATCCGGAAGGAGCGCAGCAGGCCGGCCACTTCCACGTGCATGTGCTTGCCGGCGATGGTGGGGTCGTAAGCAACCTTAGCGATGATGTCCGGGTGCAGGTTGGGCGTGGCGGCGTTGCTGCCCGTGTCCACCTGACCGGCGTACACGGCGGACGGCGGCACGACTGCGCCGCCCACAAACTGTTGGGGGTTTTCGAGCGAGATCCCCGCCGCCCATTCTTTCGAGGGATGATAGATCAAGCGGAACTGGGCTTGGCGTGACCAGGTAAGACCCACTTGGTAATTCGTATCCATGTTCTGCGAGTAGAAGATGTCGGAAGGGTTGGGGGAGAGTCCGGTGCGGTTAGGATTCATCATGCTCCAGGACTGACCGCCGAGAATCTCAAACTTGCCCCGCTGTACGTCCACCCAATACAGGCGCATGCGCAAGCTGTTGCTGTTGCTGGTGACAAATCCATTGGTGGGTTGAAAGCCCAGGAAGTCCGCTTCGACGTAGCCGGTCACGTTGTTGGCGCCCACCTTGGAGGTTGCCTTGAGGCTCACGCGCGAGTTCTGAGCGCTGAAGCGCGTCTCACTTAAACGCCCCGCCGGCGTGTTGGAAAACGGGATGGAGCCGAAAGAAGTGCCAATGCCGCTTCCCCCATTCGTGGAGCGGAAAATGGCCGTGAAGTCCATAAACCCGCCCACGGTCAGGTCAGCCGAGCCGACGCGAATGGAGAGGGGCGCGGGCTTCTCCTTCTCGCTTTCCGCGCTCTTTTTCTCGCCCGCGTACTGAGCAACTGGCGCAGGGGAAGACGCGACGGTTGGCACGACAGTGGATGCAACAAGGCGACCAGGGCGAGCCTCCTCCGGGGGGCGCGCCAGTTTGGTGGTTCCCAAGGGAACCATGGGCGTGGCGCTTGCTACTTGGCCGAGGTCAGGCGCTTCTTCCGGTGTGGCCTTGGAAGGTTGACTGGCGCTGGCGACTTGCAGGGCGCGGTCGAGGCGCTCCTTCAATCCCTCAACGGAGGCGCGCAGCATTTCGATCTGCTTCTGCTGGAGAGCTACTTGCTCTCTCAGGAGGGCAACCGCATCGCTACCGGGCGCCTTGGACAGCGGGTGGACCTCTTCGGCTGCGCCAGCCGCCTGCCGCTTCGCTTGGGCCGGGCGTTTCGCCTTGGAAGTCGGGCGCTCTGCCCTCCGCCGCTGAGAGTGGTCCTTCGAGTCGGACGGGCCCACCTTGCCGGGTGCCGCCGGAGTGTCATTCGCCGCGAGGCGGCGAGCGGACATGCCGCCGCTGAAAAGGACCGTTAACACAACCAAGCCACCTAAGGATCTTTGTTTTCGCATTCTCTGCTCCTCATGTTGGGTTCAATCCCGTTGCCCTGGTCTTCCAATAACCCCAGCGCCTCAGCAGTCTGAAGTCATCCTCAATGGACTCAATCTTGCGCCCGCGCAGTTAATCCCAAGTGAAGCACAGTTTACACGAGTGTGACATTCTTGGTTATGACGAACGTCCACGAGACTTGTGGCGCAGCATCCTGGAGCACTGACCCAGTCGAGACTTGCCACAAGGCAGGTGTGGATGCGCAGCGCAAATTAGCCGCTTGGCGCGGCCTTCACCCCGCAGGAGGGGGCAGAGGGCTCGCAACCCGCCGCCCGGTAGTGTCCTAGTTTGAATTTGGGAGACCAAAGAATGGAAACAAAATTGCCTTATCCTACTGTGCGCGATAGAATGCCTTCTGAACCTCAGCCAAATGTTCGGAGACCCAAAGCCATGACAATCGCGCTTGGCATGTGCTGTACGGATGGCATCGTAATTGCTGCCGATTCCCAAATCTCCGCAATAGACCACCACAAGTATTTCGAAAGTAAGGTCAGTTACACAGACGGCCCAGATTGGGCATTGATGTTCGGGTACGCTGGCGATCCGGGGATTTACAAGGAAGCCCGCGACAAGATTATGAGGCTGCTGCCCAGGACCGGATTTACTCCTATTCAAGCGTACGAAGCATGTGACAAAGTTTTTTCCGAAATAGGAAGGCCTTATAGCCCATTTGAATTGCAGATGTTCATAGGCGTATCGATCCGCCTGTCCGACCCCGGCCTAATCGTATTCACTGGTCAAGGCTTGTATTGGGAAGAGGGCATCAAATTTTTTGGCGTCGGCGATTCATCGCTAATGAATTATCTTTCTAATGTCCTGTATGGAAAGCCTATTTCGGTTGAGCAGGGACAGAAACTTGCCGTCTATATGATCGCAAAAGCCAAAAAGTGCATCGATCACTGCGGAGGACCCACAACCGTTTGCAGTCTCCTATATGGCGGGAAGGAATGGGGATTGCTGTCAGAAGCCATAGAGAATCTTGAAAAGGAAATGGAAAGTAGAGAGAAAACCTGCCTCAAACAAATCCTTGATTTTTAGGACCCGGTTTTCTTTTTCTGTTTCTCCCACCTTGCCATTACAGCTTTTCTAGCACTCTCGCTGCGCTGTTCCGGGGTCATCGCAGCGGCTCTAGCAGGGCCGCCCAGCTTGCCACCTTGCCTGCCTTTCCTCACGAAGTAGTCTCGAATGTCAGGAGGAAGCCTTTTTGCCATGCCATGATTATTACAGAACCCCCTCACGTAGTCAAGTAAAATATCCGAAAATAATGCTTGACATTCCAGAGGGGGTCACGTATAATTGGGCTGTAAGTTAGGAGAGGTTATGAACAGACTGAGCCGAGAAAAACAAGCCCAAATCGTAGCGGCATTGGCAGAGGGAAACTCAATCCGAGCAACCGCCCGCATGGTTGGAGTCTCCAAGGACACCGTAGTGAAGCTCCAAGTTGAAGCAGGCTACGCCGCTGCTGACTATCAGGATCGCGTCTTCCACAATCTTAAATGCAAGCGGGTTCAGTGCGACGAAGTGTGGGCCTTCTGCTATGCGAAGGAAAAGAACGTTCCTGCCGAGAAAAAAGGCCAATTCGGTTACGGAGACGTTTGGACTTGGGCGGCCATTGATGCCGATTCCAAATTGGTTCCTTCATTTACGATCGGAAACAGGGATGCTCGCACGGCTCAAATCCTTATTGATGACCTTGCCTCTCGGCTTGCGCATCGCATTCAATTGACCACAGACGGGCACAAGGCTTATTTAGAGGCTGTAGAAGGGGCCTTCGGATGCGACGTTGACTATGCGATGTTGATTAAGATTTACGAATCAAACCAAGAGGAAACGCGGTACAGCCCAGCCAATTGTGTTTCATGCGAGTCGAGGAAAGTCACAGGGAACCCGGACCCCCAGCACATTTCAACAAGCTATATTGAAAGACAGAACCTTACAATGCGCATGGGCATGAGGCGTTTTACTCGGCTCACCAACGGATTCAGCAAAAAGCTTGAGAACCATGCAGCATCCGTGGCCCTTCACTTCATGCACTACAACTTCTGCCGAATCCACCAGACCCTCAGAGTTACCCCTGCAATGGAAGCTAAGGTTACAGATCATGTCTGGACAATCGAAGAGATGCTTGATAAGATTGGTCTGAAATAGAAAAGCCTCGATGCTAGTCGGGGCCTTGTGAGTCCTTGGACGCAGTTCAAGGGTAAAGGAGAATTGTGTCCAATGCAAGCCAAAACTAGACTAGCATCAAACCAGAATGTACAGGATGGCCAGAGCGAGCTTGAAAAAGAATTTCCGCCCGATCCTTTGGGCAAGAACTGGCGCGCGCTTAGCGACGAAGAAATTAAGAAGACTCCAATCTCCGAATTATATCGTCGATTGAGCGTACTTCGTGATCGTACGCACGCCCGTAAGATTCCGTTGCGACTGCCTCGTGCTTGAGGCGCTGGTCGCGGAAGTCGGGAGTAGATGGGTCGAGCGTCCGGTGCAGACCCTCTACATGCATTAAAATCCGGAATACGAGCAAGCGAAGATGCTTTATTTCTTTCCAAACCTCTATCAATTCGGTGGCTTTCATGGGCGGCCTCCAATTAGGATATGGGCGCGGTGTTTCCTTTGCCGGTTCGCCGCGCCCACCCATGGTATCAGACGATCTGTGGACAATCACGGAGATGCTGAGTAGGATTAGACGGTAAGCGCCCCCTAGCATTGGCGAAGGAGATTACGCCATGACCTCAGCAGAAACACAAAAGCAATCGACGGTCATCCCGCTGGCCGTTTTGTTGGGCCTCATGTTAATCGGTCTAGCTGCTTGGCAATTATTCGGAGAACCCGCCAAGCGCCGGACGGCGGAGCGAACCATCAACGCTGCTATCGCTGCCTGCGATCAGGGCGGTAAGCAGGAGTTTGACCGCCGCATGGTAGAGGCATCTTTGGCAATAGAGGATTTGAACGGTGAAGACATGCAAATCTACGAGGCACGATTGCATAATCAATTAACATTCCACGGTTGTAAGTAATATGAACCCTTCACTTTCCTTGGGTGAGCCGCTGGACCACGCGGAAGGCCGCCTGGTTCATATCCTCTCGAATACGCCTTTTGGTAGGCTTCCGTTTCAATTCGAATTTTGGTTTCTTTTTCATGGCCCCAGTATCGCATGATGCTCTGAGGCGTCAAGGCCCAAAAAATTCAAACTAGGACACTACCCGCCGCCCGGCAAACTTGCGATTCCCCGCAGGGACACTTACAATGGAATATTTGGGGAATAAGCGCGGTCCGCATTGAGCAATATGGGAAATTATTTTCAATTCGTCTTAGGCAAGATTATCGGGACACAGAACGAGCGCGAGTTGAAGCGGCTGAGCGAGCCCATTCAAGCCATCAACGCCCTCGAGCCCGAGATGCAGAAGCTCGCGGACACCGACTTTCCCCTGCGCACCGAGCAGTTCAAGCAGCGCCGGGCGGACGGCGAAACCCTGGAAGATATCCTGCCGGAAGCCTTTGCGCTGTGTCGTGAAGCCGGCCGGCGCACCATCAACATGCGCCATTTCGACGTGCAGTTGATCGGCGGGATGGTGCTGCACGAAGGCAAGATCGCCGAGATGAAGACCGGCGAGGGCAAAACGCTGGTGGCGACCTTGCCGGTCTACCTGAACGCGCTGCAAGGCCAGGGCGTGCACGTGGTCACAGTGAACGATTACCTGGCCAAGCGCGACGCCGCCTGGATGGGCCCCATCTACCGCCTGCTGGGGCTGACGGTGGGGGTGATTGTCCACGACCTGGACGACGCGGAACGCCAGGCAGCCTACAGTTGCGACGTCACTTACGGGACCAACAACGAATTCGGTTTCGACTACCTCCGCGACAACATGAAGTTCGAGCTGGCGGACTGCGTCCAGCGCGTGCATCACTACGCCATCGTCGATGAGGTGGACTCCATCCTGATCGACGAGGCGCGCACCCCGCTCATCATCTCCGGCTCTTCCGAAGAATCCACGGAGAAATACTACAAGATCGACAAGATCATCCCCCACTTGCAGGATGGCGTGGACTACGAGATCGAAGAAAAGCACCGCCAGGCCAGCATCACGGAATCCGGCGTGGTGAAGTGCGAGAAGCTGCTGGGCCTGGAGAACATGTATGACCCGGCCAACGTGGATTACATCCACCACGTCTACCAGGCCCTGAAGGCCCACACCCTCTTCAAGCTCGACCGCGACTACGTGGTGAAGGACGGCGAAGTCGTCATTGTGGACGAGTTCACCGGCCGCTTGATGCCCGGGCGGCGATGGAGCGACGGGCTCCACCAGGCCATCGAGGCCAAGGAAAACGTCAAGATCGAACGGGAGAACCAGACCCTCGCCACCATCACCTTCCAGAACTACTTCCGCATGTACAAGAAGCTGGCGGGCATGACCGGCACGGCGGAGACCGAGGCGGCGGAGTTCGAGAAGATTTACAACCTGGAAGTCGTGGTGATCCCAACCAACCGGACGTTGATCCGCCACGAACACGCGGACGTGGTTTACCGCACCGAGCGGGAGAAGTTCAAGGCAGTAATCGAGGAGATCCAGGAATATCACCTGCGCGGACAGCCGGTGCTGGTGGGGACCATTGCCATCGAGAAGTCCGAGCGGTTGAGCGCGGCTTTGCGCAAGAGCGGGGTGCTGCCGGCGCGGTTGCTGGAGCCGGCGAAGGCGGCGGGCCTGGAGGGGCCCAGGCTCGAGAAGTGGGCCACGACGCTGGTGGAGCGTCACGGCGCAGCCCTGGACTGGCTGGTGCGGGCGGGCGTGAATGCCACGACGGCCCGGCAAATCCTCAGCGAGGGCCGCTACAAGTCGCTCCAGGCCGGCGTCAACGGAACGGGTGCAGCTTTCCTCCAGGCGATTCTGAAGCGCTCCGCCAAGAGCTATCACGCCCGCCATCTTCCCCCCGTGGAGGCGGCTGCGGCACAACGCATCGTGGAGCTCGTGAAGGACCTGGAGGCGGCGCACCTGGCCCTGCTCGACAACCTGCTGGAGGTGCAGTGCCCTCCCCAGCGCTTCCTGGAAGTCCTGAAACTCCGCGAGCTCAAGCATAACGTCTTAAACGCCAAACAACACGAGCGCGAGGCGCTGTTTGTGGCGCAGGCTGGACGCCTGGGTGCGGTGACCGTCTCCACCAACATGGCCGGCCGCGGTACGGACATCCTGCTGGGCGGCAACCCGGAGTTCATTGCCCGGGAGGAGTTCCGCAGGTCTCCCGAGAAATACCGTGAAGAGGGCGTGGACCCCGAACCCCCGGAGCGCCCCCCTGCCGTCTTTCCACAAATGGTGGATGGGCTGGTGAGCACCCATTGCCCCCATGACCAGCACCCCGACCAGTGGAAGAAGGAAGAACTGCGCAACGAGATCCTGGAACGCTTCGGGGTGGATATCTGGAAGCACGATTTGAAGTTCGGCCGCGATTCCTTGCCGCAGCTCGCCCTGGAAATCCGCCGGCTGGTCGCGCAACGCTACGACGAGGTTTACCAGGCCTACGTGGACGCCTACGCGCGCTGGCGCGAACAATGGAACGCCTTCGTCAGCCGCTTCCAGAAGGTCACCGACCTCGAGCACGAGCGGGTGGTCGAACTCGGCGGGCTGCACATCCTGGGCACGGAACGGCACGAGGCCCGGCGCATCGACAACCAGTTGCGGGGGCGCGCCGGGCGTCAGGGCGACCCCGGCTCCTCGCGCTTTTATCTCTCGCTCGAGGACGACCTGCTGCGCATCTTCGCCGGCGAGCGCATTTCCAACATCATGCACAAGCTGGGGATGGAGGAAGGGGTTCCCATCGAATCGCGCATGATCTCCAAGCGCATCGAGGTGGCGCAGAAAACCGTGGAGGCGCAGAACTTCGAATCCCGCAAGCACCTGCTCGAATACGACGACGTGATGAATAAGCAGCGCGTCACTATCTATGGCCTGCGCCGCCAGTTGCTGGAAGGCGCCGAACAGCGAGACTACATCCTCGACGCGGCCGACCGGGTGGTGGGCTGGTTGCTCGAACAGTTCTGCCCCAAGGCGCAGAACGCCGACCAGTGGAATGTGAACGGCCTGCGCACCGAACTCTGGGGACGCTTCGGGCTCGACCTGCGGAAACACGAACTGAAGTTCGACCCCAAGACACGCGACCTGCTCGGCGACGACCTGAAAGGCCTGGTCCACGAGCGCTACGCGGAGCGCGAACAGGTCTGGGGCGCCGAGCGCATGCGCGCCCACGAACGCATGATCATGCTCCAGGTGGTGGACACCCAGTGGAAAGACCACTTGCTGGCCATGGACCACCTGAAAGAAGGCATCGGACTGCGCGGCTACGGCCAGCGCGACCCCCTGGTGGAGTACAAGCGCGAGTCTTTCGACATGTTCGAAGCAATGATGGACCGCATCGAAGATGAGACCCTCCGCTACCTCTTCCTGATGAGGACTCCCGAGGAAGAGGAAGAAATGATCCGGCAGTACAAGCGCCGCAAACGCCGCGAACAGGCGGAAATGCAAATGCTGGGCGCCGGCGCTGCGGAAAAACCCCAACAGGTGATTCGGCGGGAGAAGATCGGCCGCAACGAACCCTGCCCCTGCGGAAGCGGCAAGAAGTACAAGAAATGCCACGGCGGGGCGGCGGTGCCCGTCGTCGCGGCCTCAAAATCCGATAGCGCCTCATCCTCACCGGAAAGAAGACCCAATTAATTCTCCTACCACAAATGTAGCTGCTTGCGCACGGCGTGCTTGGTTTACGTCCTCCTGACGCCTACAATCGTGCCAATCCGAGTTGTTTTCCTAACCTCCCCGCCGGATTGACTGGCGCGATCGGAAAGGGAGTTTCCCACTATCGCATCCTGGAGAAGCTGGGTGGCGGCGGCATGGGTGTGGTGTACAAGGCCGAGGATACCAAGCTCGGCCGCTTTGTGGCGCTCAAGTTCCTGTCGGCGGGGGGGGGGGGGGGGGCCGGCGCCCCCCCCCCGGGGGGGGGGGGGGGGGGGGGGGGTGGAGTGAGGGGGAGG
>Ga0315282_10003852_pt1 | contig 26643 bp, 30 predicted proteins | sample YL17G07_20_MG_FD_203693 | JGI IMG/M metagenome (GOLD analysis project Ga0315282, IMG submission 203693) | Sediment microbial communities from Yellowstone Lake, YNP, Wyoming, USA - YL17G07_20 | ecosystem: Environmental > Aquatic > Freshwater > Lake > Sediment | place: USA: Wyoming | collected...
CCTGTTCATGGCGATAGGCCCTTTCTGTTGGTGAATAATTTGAGCAATTATGCACCCAGAATACCTATCGCCTTCTTTATTTTCAACTCCAAACTTCAACTAACGCTGAAACAATCCCTTTCTCCGCGAGCAACGGCATTGAGCGAACTCAACTGATGACTGTGCGCGGGTTGAATCGGCTCAAGCATCTCAAGTACCGTTCGACCGATGCTACGGCTGTGAGTCTACTTCGGCAGTGGTTTTGGTCGTGCTGGCGGTTTCGGCGCTGGCTTGGGTGGGCCTGTTTTCACTCCCATATGATGCTCTCCTGATCTATTTGTTATCGGAAACTAAGCTATCGAGGTGAGCTTGAACTTTGCTTCTCAGTCGAAAGGTCAAGAAAGCATCAACTTGTGTCTTTTGGTATGCTTCTGCATAACGTGCACGAAGCCCAAGTAGGGATTTGCTGAGGACCTCGACCGGAAAATTGGGATTGATGCGCATTCGGTTAAGTACGTTCTCAAACTCGATTCGGATGACGCTGAACTGACTTCGAGATGAACTCCAATCGGTGAGCTTGCGAGGCACGTCAAGCGACTTGTGCACGATGGCTAATATTGCACCGAAGCCAGCGATGATTAACCACAGCAATCTAAATCCAGGCTCGTTCCAGAGCGCCCAGCCTGACAGAGCTGAGCTTGAAGCTGTCAGGGCGATGAGTACCTTTGAGAATTCATCCAGTCGTTGCCAGCGAAGCACAAGTCGCTCCGCAAGTAATTCTTGGTAATACGCCTCGTAATAGGATAGCCAACTGGCGTTCCACACCTCGTCGCGTTGATCATATTCCATTGCAGGGCCTTTCATAGGAACGTTCGAATGCTGGCTGCGACTACCGAAATGCTTGAACTTCCGTCGGCTCAGAGCAAGAGAATTTCACGCAATCTGTCCAGGTATTATCTCGGACCATCTGGCACTACCCGCCCGCGAAATTCGTGTCTTGCCAATCGGCATCGAACTGCTCACGTGAGCAGCTAATCGCCATCTTCCAAGGTGTAAGATACCTCTCGTGGTATCAATATCAATACCGAAAACACGGTATTTTTTCCACGACCTTGCCAGCCCAAGAAATGAAGTCCGGCCTTGAAAGACGGCCATGTTTTAATTCTTTCATCCACAACTGACCCTGACGCTCAAAACCCGCATGAAACGGGTGGACCACACAATCTGGATTCAGCGGTCGTAAGCGTGTAGACGACCGGCGAACGCAATGTCTTGATTGAAATATACCGAAGATGTCACTTGATTGCAAAGGCACTTGCCCAGCGGTTGGTTCGGAATGACTCAGAGGAAAGACAATGAAGAGTGGTCGATGTCCGGCCCAGGGGGAATTCTCGGGTGGATCGCTGGACGGTGATTGGATTGCCTCAGTATGCGCCAACTCAGCGCATCTCGCTGACTACTTTGGCGTTCTCTCGAAGGCTCCCGCTATCCAACGTGCTCCCAGATTGTCAATTGAGCCTCTTCGGCCCCAACGGGCCCGGAATTCCGGGACAATGTTGAGCCATTGATTTGGAATTGCATTCTGTCGCCCTCGGAAAAACCGCTGGGGGGAGACCAACTGAGCTTGTCCACCGCCGAAGTCAGTGACTCCACATCCATGTGGGCATAGATAGCTGTGGTGCGATAGTCACTGTGACCAAGTAGCTGTTGAACCTGATAGAGACTCGCGCCTTTCTGAACCAGCCAGGAGGCAAATGAGTGCCGGAGCGAATGAAATCTGACTTTCTCGCTCAATCCCGCCCGCCGAACGTATCGCTTGAAACGGTGGCCAACATAACTCTGAGTGAGCCTCTTCCCGCTCCGGTGAAAGACATACTTGCAGTGATCTCTGAGGATTGCCCGGCGAGAAAGCAATTCATACACTACCTCGTTCATCGGAATGGTCCTCCGCCTTGAAAGCTTGGAACAAGAGCGGCTGGTCCCGACGGTTGCGAAGTATGGTAATCATGTGATTCCTGTTGGCTTCCGTTGCCTGACAGCCAAGTATGGCTCGTCTAACAAGATCGTATGGGATCGTGACTTTTTGGTCAGGACCCTCATTCAAAAAGATGCGGACTTCTTGTTCGTAACGCCAATCGTCAGCTTTCGTGTGAAACTGGCCGTCAAATCTTTGCTGAGGTGTGCTTCGGTAGGCATTGAGAAGAGGATACCTGGTATTGTATCTCACTTGTTGAACGGACATTATGTGGTTCGTCGCGATAGTGCAGGTGAAGGCTAAGTTCCTAAGGTCCTGGGTCAGGAAACCCAGGGCGAAGCCAGTGTGAGAATGTGAATAGTGAGACCAAAGCAAAAGGTTCGCATACATTGGGGTAAGGGCAAAAACCCCCATGCGGTTGAGGACGTATTCCTGTGTTATTCTCTTTGCCCTGTGGATTTCTTGGCTGTTGCGAAAACTACCTGAATCATAGACCTCTTCAGCCATTGCCTCACGTTGTGCTTGAGAGGCGTTCGGGAATTCGTGCTCAAAGAAGAACAGCTCATGCGCTATGACATCATCGCGAGTGCCCTCATCGTAGCGAACTGGCACTCGACAGTCAAACGGGTCATTGAAATGCCGAGCGGAGGAAAAGAAGAACTCATCGTCAGTGAGAATGCGTAGATGGTCTGGGTTTTCAAAATGTCTGAACTTGTATAGATATCTGGGATCGGGCATGGGTCTGATTGAAGATGCGATCGGGTATTTTCGGTGGACGGCAGATGCCGCGTATGTCTGGCGGCGCAACGCGGTGGTTCTTGGCGCTGAGAGAAATCTTCTTCGCTTCACCTTAGCGTATCAACCTGCGCCAAAAACCATAGAGCGTTCACTTTAACCCTCATCTGCAAAGGGAGTGTCGTGGTGCCGCGTGTTAGGTGAAGTTCCATTCTCCTTATCAACAACATTGGCATCCTTTGAGGCTTGTGAAAGCTCCCGCAGAGTACTTCTGAAACGATTGAAGGCCGATGGCACCTCAGGCTTCACGGCGGTCTTTCTCTGGAATAGGTCAAATGTCTTTGCAACATATTTTGCCGCTCTGTAAAGGAAGTCTTCATCGCAAGGTACATCAGGCGTCACAGGCACCCGATGATGCTTGTGGAGAGGGTTCTTACAGTATCTGAGGTTATATCTAACAATGTGGTGCCACATGCTATGTGTTGCCGCACTGAATGGAGTATAGGCAAAGTTGTAGAGGTCCAGGCACCCTGCGTCAGTGGCCATCTTGCGGACGTCGCGCCCCGACCAGCTTCCAACGTTGACTTCCGTAAGAAATGTGAACCGCTGTGAATTCAGCATGTCCTCCATTTGTTTGAGATAGGGATGGTCTTCAATTTTTTCACCGCGAGCCAATATATCGGCTTTATGGTGTTCAAGTGTGAGCTTTTCCTGACCAAGACCATATAGGATGAATTGACGCGACCTCTCCAGTGGTTTCTCCAGAATCCAACCGAGCGTAATGTATGTATCAACCATTGTCCGTAGGATGAGTGGAGCAATGTGGCCATTCCAGATTTGTGGGGCCTTTGCTAACTGGATTGAAAGCGTCACTTGTCGAGCGAGCAATCCGCCCACCACCTCGTACAATTCAGTTTTCATCAAGTCAATCTTCCAAGCCTTCGTATGCGCAACAAGTTCCCTTTGCACATCTTCTGCGTAGGAGTCGACCGCTTGCCAGAACTTTTCGTTGGCTTCTTCATCAGTCATCAGTCGTGCATTCCTCAAGCTGAATTCCCCTATTCCAAAAATACGAAGGCCAAGAACCCTGTTGATTAGCTTCTTCACCCCCGAAGAGAACGCTGATAGTGGCGCGAACCGCCGCAGCAACATGTTTCGATTCCTCCGTTGCTGGAAAGTTCTGAATCGCTGGAAAATTCGCCAATGCCAGGCCTTTAGCGACTCTAAGCTTGCCAGTAACAAACGCGATATAGATTGCATTTGCCTGCACCATCGTTGCTGGTGTATCCCATCGATTGAAGTGTCTTTCGAGTAATCTCTTTACTATGTCTATATGAGGATCTGCGTCATTTTTCGAGGGGCCATTATCGCGGAGCAGGAATGACAGTGGCCATTCCGGGTAGAAGAACCCCAGCGGCAAGAGGGCCTGTCTGACGGAGGACAGCTTAGAACTCTTGCGGAGCAATTCCACCATCTGCTTTTGCTCTGCCTCATTGAGCAAAGAATATGCACTGGTGCCGGCATACAGAGGTCTCATTTTCCTATTAACATCACTGACTGCTCCTATTGCTGCTCGCGCTACGTCGAGAGATAGTTGGGCCCCCTGTCGTAGGCCATGCTTGTCATTCAAGAATGCAATCCACAGTAGTTCGGGAAGAATGACTTCCTTCCATCTCGCTTCTTCAAATACTCCGGTAGTCAACATCGGAGGGATGAACTTCTTCCCAACTTGCTTATGATCGGACAGGACTCGATGGGATCCCTTTGGTTTTGATTGTTTTGTCATATCTGAAGAATGAAATTTCGCCTAACCGATTGGTCTACGATTCGTCTACGTGCGCGAGAACGATCGGGTAACGAATAATTTCGGCCATTTCCTTTGTGCCTGGCGGAAAGACCTTCAGTAAACGTTGTTCATTATTCTAAGACAGAAGTCTGCCCCGCTGTGGTGCTTGTTAGACGCCGCTACGAATCGTCAACGCCTTTGTCGCTTCTGGGCCGCGAGCACTGCAGCCCGTGTAGTTGGTTTCAAGTGAACAACCTTCACCAAGACTTCGAAGGATCGGATTGCCTGAGAGCACCAAGTTCCCGCCTCGAAGGTCCGTGAAGCGACGCTGTCGGCAAAGACCAAAAGCTTCTGACATCTCTTCCGCAGAGTCCGTTCCACGAGCAGCATCTTCATTGCGTCTGCGAGCAGCTTCTGGTACTAAGCTCCATTGAGTTTGCCAATATGAGCATAGACTTCACAGAGGATGGGTGGTGATTCACAATAGCCGTCTATCTCCAAAGGTTTTGGCGTGCCGACAGCAATCTCTGCACTGAACAGTTGACAACCCAACTCGTGGCTAATTTTCTGGGGAATCTCCGCTTGGGCAGCGCGTTGAATTGCGGAGTTCGATGGATGATCCGGCATACGCGGGCCCCTATACTCTTGCTGATTCCATTGGTTCGTTAGTGTCGCATGTTGTGCGTTCGGGCATTTCGATTCGGCATTGGTCATCAAATCGTCTTTTGGTAGGGCTTGCCCCATCTGCGCAGATGCTGACTGAAACGAACCATGCGATTACGGAGCATCTAACGTCGTCATCTCCCGCAAGAACTCCAAAATGTCCCAACTGGGTTCTCCGAAAGTGATGCCGTGACCGATGAGGCGGCCCGCCTCGTCGTTTTCCATTGTTGTTCTCCCAAAGGCCGTGCCAACAGACTGACCACAATTTGTCCACTTCTCAGGTGCCAGTCGTTCTATATTCTTCCGATTATATCCAAACCCAAGAAACACAATCCGCTCAGCCGCTCGAAGAGCATTTACCGCTTGCCAGAAGTCACTCTCATTTCGCTCGTCCCCATGGATGATCTTTATCGTTTCCCGGGCCTTGTAGATGTTTTGCCGGTCGAGTGTAGGAACATACGGCCGATCTTCTTTTATCCAAGGTGATCCTCCGAGATTGCCGTAGAGATGAATTATCGGGATACTTTTCATGTGATCCACGGCGTGATCTTCGTTCAATCCAAAACGAGCTCGCATTGCCGAGAAGAAGTACCATTCAAATGATCGGTCGTAGTTGAACGCAATTGCTGTCAAGCGATTCTTATGGAATCGATCAAATGGTGCATTCAACCTGTCGAGCAGATAACCATACCAATCTGTTTTGGCACTGAAAAGCGAGGATTCATCTTCGAATGGAATAAGAGCTTCCGCAATTGCAGTCTTACCAATGTTTAGAAATTCAGTTCTGTGCTCCAACAACGCATCGACTGAAGTGACGCCAGATTTGAGAAGCGAACGTCCGAAATCTTTGACTTCACTTTGGTTGAATCCCATGTGTTTATAATCTTGAAAGAACTTGGGACTCCCGCTTTAAAAACGCGTGATAATTGACTTCTTCAGTTGCGCCCCTGAAGGGAATCCATACATCGCGCTTGAGCCTGCTCCTAAGACAAGCACAGTAGGCTTCGTTATCATGCTCCTACCACCTTTCTCACCAGCGCCTCCATCGACTGCTCATTCAAACCTGTTCGCCAATCCTTCGGTTGCCACTTAGATGGGAAAGCTGTACAGACTACTGTTACCTGTTTAGATCTAAGAGGCTCTTCTCCACGGCTTCAAAGAGCTTGTCGAGTGATTCTTGAATCTGCATAGTCTTCGCCAAAGCCGTGACGACTCGACAATAGTGCATGACCTCTTCGGCCGTGAGTTTCCTTCGCTTGCGATCCTTCAACCACTTATCGGCCACCTGATACCCGCCGATTTGGTATTCCCAGACCCCACGAGGGATACCTGCGAAGTACTTCTGCGGATTGATGTAAACCCGTCCCTTCTTCCCGTCGTATGTTACTTTGATAACGCTCAGATCGCCTGAGCCTTGACACTTGGCGATGGGCCTCGCAATTTGTTTGCTTTTGAGCAAGTGCAATTGCGCGAGCTGTTCGCCCTTGTCGGCAAGTTTTCGAAAAAGCTTCAACTCACGCGTGAACGGAACGTGTGGGAAGTCAGTTCTTAGAAGTTCCTCGTACTTCTTTCGGTAGGCGTTGGAGTATAGGACCGCATAAATGTAGTGAAAGATGTCTTCGGGTGATTGTCGCTCCTTGTATGTAGCTTTGAGTGCTTCCATGAGTTTAGGTGCAATATTCGGCATTCGCTCGGCTGACTCGTGCTGAGAGAAAAGATCATGCTTGTCCCTGTCAGGGTAGACATAGAGAGGTAAGCAATAATCGATGGTCTTCAACGACACTGCGACGTGCTCCACTATCGTGTTGCTAACAAGCGCGTGCGACCACGGTATATCAGTTTCCACCCTCCTTGGCAACACGAGGCTGTAATTGGGCTGTAACATGTGCCGCATTACCTCACCACGAGGCATACAATGAAAACCCTTTGAGTGGCCAGTGTAGTAGGTGTACCGCACATCGAAAGGCCGGTAGAGGAGGGGAACGATGTTCTCTCGATTGGGTCCATCCCTTCTCAAGTCTTCCTGCGCAAGCGTTACCTTCCAATCCCGAGCATCAGGGCCAAGTAGATACGTTTGTCGAGCCATCTCGGGATTGAGGGCGAGAAAATTGAGAATCGTGGTCCAGACTTGTTCAGGTGTCCAATGAATCGTCAAGTGATCTCTGGCCGTCACGATGCCAACGCTGTTGACCGGGAAAATGCTCTGCACGCTGGGATACGAATCGAATCGGTTGGAGCGCATTTCATCCCGCTGCACAAATAAGTAAAGCGGTTTCCTTGGCTTGAGCTCCTCCCACTCCGTTTTCTCGATGTGGTGTGTTCTCAGCCACTCGTATTTCCTTTCGCGCAGTCCCCACAGCTCTGCGTGTCGAACTACTTTCTGAGCTTTCCCTTTTCTCCTTATGAATAGTCCTATCGCTACCCCTTGCTTAATGTCAAATACGTTTTCGTCCTTCGAGCCGTCCGGTGCCTTCTCTTTCCTCAATGAATTTCCATGCAAGTTGAGGATGCATATCTCGTCGAATGAGTTCATCAGTGACTGACGCATCCCTCGGAAGGTAGGATTGTCAAGATAGCTATGGTTCGTAATCAAACCGACGGCACCTTCGCCGATCTGATCGATTTTCCATTGAGCAAATCGAATGAACTTGACATAATCATCTTGTAGCCACTTTGGATTCTTCTCGCCAAGCGGTTTTCCATCTACCATCTTGAAGCTTTCGATCTGCTCTGTAATCCAAGCTCCTTTGTTGAGAGAATGCCCTGAGTACGGGGGATTGCCAAGAACCACAAGGATGGGCTGCTCCTTCTTGACTTTCCCGGCAAGTCGGGATTCTTGTGAAAGTGACGACATTCCCGGCAAGGAGGTTTGAGCCAGTTCTACCATTTCGAGGGTATTTGTGAGAAAGAACTGAAACCTCTCATCCCCTCTGAGCTTGTGTCCGAGCTCTTCAAGTAGCAATCCCATCTTGAGGTGTCCAGCGGCGTAAGGCGCCATCATCAATTCAAACGCGAAAAAGTGTGCCAAAATGTGTTCCTGAACGAACTTCGATCGTGAACCCTTGCCGTACTTTTCCACAAATTCTTGAACGGCAAGTCGTGAAGCTTCAGCAATGAAAGTGAGGGTTCCACCCGCCGGATCGAGAACTGTTACGGATGGGCTTGCGAATCCATCCGAGCGCCCAAATCGGTCTTTAAGGATGAGATTCAAGGATTGGACGATATACGAAACAACTGGAATAGGAGTGTAATACACCCCTCGCTGTTCCCGCTCCTCCGGGTTGTACTGCGAAAGGAATGTCTCATAGAAGTGGAATATGGGATCGGTACCCTTGCCTTCTTCATAAAATTGATCGAGGAGGGCTCTGACATCGGCCACGGCAAGCACCTCTGCGATGTCATCCACTATCCACTCAAGTTGCGGAGGTGGGTCTTCAACTGAGATAAAGCGAAAGATGTCTCTGAGGATGCCGATCGTCTTGGGAATGAGTGTATATGCAAGCTTTCGGTTGAAATCTTTGTCGGATCGCGTTCGAGCCGCGAACAATCCGTACGTTAGGGTTTGAGCGTACAGATCGGCAAACGTTTCGTGTGTCAAATCGGCAATCAAGTGTTGGCGAAATGCCTCGTAGAAGCCGAGAATCGTGCCCTCTCCTCTTGAGTGTTCCTCCTTTAATTGTTCCGCGATTATCTCGTCTCGAAGAAAGCGCGTGAGTGTTGCAAGCTCCTTGGCCAGACTCTCCGCCGTGTATGTCTTGGGTCGGGAAAAATCAAAGAACTTTCTCAGAAGTGCAGAAAACTCTTCTTCATGCTCGACTGGAGGCGCCACCTTAAGCCTGGTCGGGATGAATGGCCGTGCCAGTTGAACGGTTGCTTTACACTCACCGTGACGATACAATTTGAACTCGTAGAAATTCGTCAGGATCAGGTTGGCAAATGTCTTCCTGTATCGCCTGAGCTGTTCGCTTTCTTCGATTTCGTCGAGGTGTGCGTTCGGCGTTTTTGCTTCAAGATAGCCCACTATCGACCGCTTCCCATCCCACACGCGGAAGTCCGGGTTGCCCGCCTCCGTTTTCTTTGGTAGCGTTGTCACATGCACCGTCTTCTTCAACTCGCCCAAGGAAAACTCTTCCAAGAGATCAGCCAAAGCCCGATAGTAAGATTCCTCTCGGGCGTCTCCGCGCCTCGTAATGGAGGCGATTTCTTCGATGTAGTTCTTGATCATTCTCGTCAGGATAGATAATTCGAGTTGGTTAGTAACTGCTCACCGGAATGTGAAAGAAAGGTACTTCCCGTAGTGTACTTCATCAAAACCCAATCCCTCAAGAAACCATCTCCAGAGTTCCTGGACTGTCTCCATGGTGTCTGCGAGGTCACCCATCGTCAATTGACTGATCTGAGGCCATTTGCCATTGCTTGGATGCTTGATAAGGTCATTGTAGACAGTGTTGAAGTGCTTGAATCGCTCGTAGAGCTTGGGAACTTCTCGCTTAAGGTCCAATCCTTGTTTGACAAGATAGCTATCCACAATCTCCCGTAGATATGGAGTTTTCTTTGATGCCGGATGGTGCATTCCGAACAACGTTGTCAGAGATTGACCCGACAGGAGAAAGACGGGCCTGAGGGATTGCACGGTGACTATTTGCCGTTTCCGGAGCGCGCGGTACAAGTGAACAGCATCCATCCAATATTGCAGCTGAAGGTTCACAATATGCGTTGTAAAGTGTTCGTCGCGCAAGACAAGGTCATGCACGCCCGACTCAGCCACGGCGTGGCGAGAGATGTATTCGAATTCTGGCAGTGTGCCCATCGTTTTCTTACCAGGCCCGTCTTGCCAACCGTGCGCCTTCATACGTGTGCACAATAATTACTTCCCGGTCTCTTGCTCGGCCGAAGGCCACACCGGGATTGAGTTGCGGCATGGTCTAAAGTAGAAGGTACTCCTCTTAGCATCGATGTCAATACCGGAAACACGGTATTTTTCTTGGCGGCATTGCAGGCCCGAAGAGTGAACTCTGAGCTTGAAAGACGGGCTATTTATGAACCCTCGCATCTGGGGGTAGACTTGATGTTCGAATCGCCGCCTGGAACTGAATCGCCCCGGAGGCTGGATCCGTCGGTGCAAAGTCGAAAGGGAACACCAAAGCCACCTTTGGAAACGGACCAGCTACTTCGTGGCTTCCGTTTGCCTTCAGCCACCTCAGATTGATGGTGGCAACTTGTCTTTACCTATCCTTGAATCTTCCGCTCGATCCAAGCGTGACTGATGCAATATATCAAACATATCAGCCGATAGCAAAGGCCCTGTCCATCAAGGCTCCAGAGACTTCCACCAAGTGCAGAAGAGGTATCTCATTGCAATGCGCCGAGCGCCCGTCCTCCAGCCTCCTCTCGATTACACTAAGGAGCTCTTGTGAAACCACGTGCCATTCCTGAAGCTCCGACATCATCGGTTTGATCCCTCCTGCCCTGATTTTTCTGGACCGTTGGAACGATCTTTCATCGGGGGTCTCCCTGGGATTGCATCTTGCCACCCGGAGAAAAGTCGCCAGGTGGAGACCAGTTGAGCTTGTTCACCGCCGATGTGAGCGACCCAACGTCAAGATGAGCATACATTTGTGTGGTGCGGTAGTCCGCATGTCCGAGCAACTGCTGCACTTCGTAAAGGTTCGCGCCCTTCTGTACCAGCCAGGAGGCAAATGAGTGCCGGAGCGAATGAAATCTGACTTTCTCGCTCAATCCCGCCCGCCGAACGTATCGCTTGAAACGGTGTCCGACATAACTCTGAGTGAGTCGTTGTCCTCGCCGATGAAACACATACTTACAGCAATCTCTCAGGAGTAATCTGCGAGATAGCATTTCATAGATAACGTGGTTCATCGGAACCGTTCTACCCTTCCCGGACTTGGTCGTGAATTCTGAAGTGTTCGTGATCCGGATGATGCGGTGATCCATATCCACTTGGGGCCAACTAAGGTTTAGGATTTCGCCCTGTCTCGCGCCAGTGAATGCCGCAAGAAGAAAGAGGTCCCGAAGTACCGGAACATCAACGATCTCCAGCAATCGCCTGAACTCCTCCTCCGTGAGGAACACTGGATCTCGGTCAGGAAGCTTCGGAGGCTTAGACTTGAGAAATGGGTTCGCGTTCAAAATCTCCCACCGGACAGCGCAGGAGAAAGCGCTCTTCATGGTCCGAAACTCGATGGAAACCGTCGTCGGTTCACACGACTCCATTCGCCGCGCCTTGAATCGCTCAACGTCTCTCGGACTGTATTCTGTGAGTGACTTGTCCCCGCAAATCGACTGGAACGACTTGAACGCGGGCAAATAGATTCGCTTCAGCGTCGAGGACCGCAACGTGGTCTTTTGCAACTCGCAAAACTCTAATATGAACTCCGACAGCTTCATTCTCTCTTCATTCTCAAAAAGCCATAGCCTCGGTCGGCTAACGCGTGACTACCTTGTATTTCCTATCCTAAACCTCACCCTCATTCAGCGGCAACTACAGGAGGGCATATCTTGTTCTTCATCATGGGGAGCGCCCACTGTCCGGACTACTGCCGGGTAATTCACCGCCACCACGCTTCCGAATCCCCCGTTGGAGAATATTGGACAACTCCTTGAGCCTCGGAAGAGCGTCTTGGTTCAGCGATCCAATGAATTTCTCTATTGCCTCCTCAACGGACGAGACGTTACCACCGTCGCTCTCCATTGACTCTATCAACCTCCTGAACGTCGCCTCAGCGGTGGATGTGGCTGCTGTTCCGCGCTCGCCGGATTGAGGGCCATCTTCCTGTTCCCCTTCGACGCGATTGCTTCCTTCTCCGAGAAGACGATATCCCACGCTGAGGGCTCTTTCTTTGATTCGCCGTGCCTCATCCAGGTTGAGCCCAGCTATGAACTTCAACATCTCTTGCTTGAACATGGGGCTGACGGCATATCGGTCAATCCATTCAAACATCTGCTGGAACGCAATGACCGCTCTCTCTTTCTTCTCCATCACATCATACAAAAGGGTCAGCAACTCTTTGAACTTGTCAAGAGAGTCATAATCAGCATCCAGAGATTCCATCTGGTCTTTGAGCGCACGCTCGATGTCTAACAAGTTCTGTGCATTCCACTCCAGAAGCTCTATCATGCTGTTGAACGTTGCTCGAAACTTCTTGCGAGGGCGATGCTTACAGAGAGAACGGCATCGCTTCTCGTTGGCCGCATCCCTCTTCGCAATCTGTTTCGTTTGTGGTCGCCCGAACTTCTTTGGATCAACCTTTTGCTTTCGGACTATCCCGCTCATTCTTGCACCACCTCCAATCTCAGGTTCTTTAAGACGCATCAGAGCTTAATTGTTCCGATGAACACGCCATTCTCCTCGCCCGCCTTTCGATCAAACCGGCGTACTGGTTCAGCTTTTCGTCGAAAACCTTGTCCTCTTTGCGACACGAGAGTAGCGGCATGAAAATGTCCTTAGCCTTCTTCTGTTCGCCAAAGTAGTCGAGCGTCAACTGAATCGTCGGCGCATTCGAGAGAATCCAGTACAGGGCTTCGGGTGGGTAGCTGTCTACAAACACATTCTTGCGAGTCTTGCCGCTGTCGTCGGACACCATGCCGCGCACGTCGTTGAGCAACTGTGCCGCCGCATCGCCTATGAGCGCTCGCAATCCCTTGTCACCCGCCAGTTCCGGGGCATTTGCGATATGATCCTCCATGAACAGCATCGTAGCGTCCCTACCACGAACCTTGATTGACCGATCCACCCGGTCGCTGTCCGTCGCCTTGCTCTTGTACACGTTGTGCACGAATCCGAGCATGAAGACTTGATCCACGACCAGTCCCGATTCATCGCGAGCCGTCATTCCGAGCAAAACCACGTCCATCGGGCGGATGCTCCGGTAGACGAAACTCTCCCAATTGTCCTTCGTGAGACCAGGCATTTGCGACTGCCACAGTAATCCATCTTGATCCGGCTGCGGAACCAGCGTGACCTCCCACGTCCCAGCCTGTGTGCTCAACGTCTTCCGCGTGTGCATCCGCAGCACGTAGTCGCTGAGATCGCGTTCCTGAAAGCCCGCGCTGAGATTCTGGAAAATTGGCCTCGGTGCTCGCATGTCAAACATCCGTCACACTCCTCTCTCTGAGTAGATTGCCGTATCTTTTCTTCGTCCAAAATGAAACTAAAGCAAACTCAAGTTCCTCGCCTTCAAGAAGCCCCGGAATGTTGCTTTTTCCGAAAGAATTCGAGTGGATTGCCCGGACGGTTATTGAAAGCCTCAATCAGTATCATTACTTCCTTCATCCGCTTCATCTTCCAGTCCTTCAACCGAAGGAGCCGCCTGATTGACTTTGGCTGTATCCACCGATTCTTCGATTCCTTATCGATTCTGCGCTTCTCGTGCTCCTCAAGAGCCAGGCAATCGTCGATGTCCTTCTCCAACGCGGTAAACATCTTCTCGAGACCGCACTTGAACTCATCTGCCCTCCTCATCACCTCTTCCCCATTTCGTTGCTCCACCTCTTCGATCACCTTTTTCCGTCTCTGCCGCCCGGTGATACCGAGCTTCCTGGCACGATCAAAGACGGCGGTCTGACTGACGCCAAGCTCCTCAGCGATATCCTTGACCGTTTTTTTGCCGTACAGAGCAATGACCTGATCATCAGTAATTTTCCCTTTCATCTTGCCACCTGCCGAGCCCACAATCTACCTCCCGTCAATGATTGAAATGAGTTCTTGAGACAACTTCTGCCACTGTCTGAGAGTCTCTTGAGCCGCCTGAAATTCGTCAGAAGTGATACTTCCTGCTGTGTCATAGAGCTTCTCCTGCATCATTTCGTCAGCGGCGAGGAGCAATTCTTCCAAGGTGCATACGCTCGGCTCCCCGGTTGTCGGGTCTTGCGTCCGAGTATGCAATGCTCCTGTCCATCCAATGAGCATCATCTTAACCTTCGTTGGATTTGCTCTATGTCGTCAATGAGGGCCGCCACAAGGTACGGAAGACACTCCCGCCAATGGGGGTCGTTGGGCGCCAACACACCCTTGGCTTCTGCCAACTTCTTGACTTCCAATTGAATGTCCTCTGGCGCTGTTCGGACGAAAACTTTTGCCCGCTTCACGCGAGCCTTTAGCTTATCGCGGACACGCTCCAACTGAAGCTCGTACTGTCGCCGCAAAGCCTGATCTACTTCAACCAGGCCCATCCGCTCCAACATCTCCTCGGAGAAGGTCGCTTTCTTCAACAGTTCCTCCTTGCGCCTGCGAATGATCTCATGCGCCATATTCACAGCTTCAGTCTTGAGTACAACCAAATCCTCCACCCAATACTGAAAGGCGATTGTCCCAAAAGTGTCTTTGAGCTTGACGCTGTTACCTCGCTCGCGGATCTCCCTAAGAGTAAGCCCCAACGCGGACAAGTCCATCACAAGCTGAAGCCGTTGCTGCTCTGTGAGCGGAGGCTTTAATTGCTTCGCGAGCTCCACCTGCATCACAACGCGAGTGATCTCCTCAATCGTGGCCGAGGATTGCCCGCGCCTTTGAAGTGATTGACTCGATTGTGTCTGTTGTGATAATTTCTCGTTGCCCACGCGGGCCTGCCAGTCCCGCTGAACCGTTACCGTTTCCAGTACCTCTGAAAGTGTCGTTGCCATCATATCCCTCCTTCCGTCGCTTCCAGTTTCGGCAAGCTGCCCGCCAATCCCTCATCGGACTCTTGCCTCCGATCTTGAAGCCGTTCGATGTATAATAGTCCCACCATTTCTCGCCCTCGCGCTGTGGATTTTGGACTGCAATCTCTGTGAAGTATGCCACAACCTCCTCAACCGAATCTGGCCGTGCCTTCCTATAGCTTGCCTGGTCTGCAATCCTTGGCTGGCTCGCGCGCTGCGGAGTCTCCTTGACTTTGCCTCTCTCATCTTCAGATGCTGAGGATGAAAGTGTAGTGCTTGGCGCAGAAGAACCCTTCAATACTTCAGTATCCTGTACTGTACTATCCTTTGCTTTACTTACGCCGTTTCTGCCAGATTCCTGCTCGGTTTCTGGTGGGGTTTCTGCGTCAGAAACTCGCTTCCGGTAGACCTGGCGCATCTTCTCACGCTTCTCCTGGACAACCCTTGCCCGTTTTTTTATGCCGTTTGAGGTCAAGATTCTCTTCCGATCGTACAATCTTGCATCAAAACATCCAAACTTGAGCGAGGCATCCACCATCGCGTCGAACCTCTTCAGCGACACGCCGACCTTTCGGCTCAGTATCTGGCGAGTCTCTACCTCCGAAATGCTCAGCTCACAATTTGGAGCTCGATAGATTCGTTCAAGCATGATGAAGTAGAAAGCATAGCCGTCATTTCCGAATAAAGACCTCAGCGCCTCAATCTTCTCGTCGCCTGATGCGTCGCAATCGTGCGGGAAGTACGATAACCCTTCTTTTCTTGGTCGAGCCATTGTCTTCACGCCCCAAAAATAGAATAGCCGAAAGAGCCTGATCGAGTCCCGCACAACTCGATCAGGATTTCGGCTAAAGACTCATCATGCGGTAACCTAAGAGATTTTGCCCTTAGGCTACCATCCAATATATGCTTTCCTATGCCTTAGTCACGTACGTGAATTCACGTGATTTCCTTCTTGGATGCATTTGATTGATGCCGAACTTTCTCCACTCGTTTCAAGACAGCATTGAGCAGCTTGTTCGGAGTGTAGTCTTCCTTTCCTTTGATGGTATGAATCAGCAGGTAGTCCCTAATGAAAGGCAAAATCTCTCCCTTCTTCAACTTTCCTGCCCATACACGGCGAGCGATTCGATCGATTGCGACGCGTAACTCCACGGTCTTTTTTCCGTCGTGCTTGGGTATCTCTTTGTTGGCCTTGCGAGGGTCGTTTTCCCTTAATACTTCATCCAGGTATGTGATGTCATTATCGAGCTCCTTCAGACGCTGCTCCACGGCATCCAACCCTTCTTGTATGTCATCCCCGAAAACGTACTTGGCAGTCGGTTTCCCGGCTAAGTACGCTTTGTCTACCCTCAACTTACGGCGAAGCCCGAGCAATTTATCTCGCTCCGCTATCAGCTCCTTAGAGCGCTGGCGGAGTTCTTTCCTTTCGATCTTCAGCAATCCGGGTGCGTCCGACGCGAGTGAGTGTTAGCAGTAACCAACCGAGTTTCCTTCCATCAAACAGACTGATTGTCCTGAAAGAGAAGAAGATCACAGGCTGGACAGGCAATCCCGGTTATCGCTTGGTCACGGCTTGAACGTTCGATAGAAAACCAAAGCTTGCACTTCCTTGCCTTGCCCAATTGATCACGACTGGCCTCCGAAGCTCAGATTTGAGTGCCCGTGAAGTGAACGGATCCCAGAACCTCAAAGCGAATGGTAGCGCACGCATAAATTAGCACAAATCTTCAGAAATGCAATTTGAGGGTATCAGCCTTTGCAGCCTATGACAGTGAGGTATTATGGACTACCCCGGAGGGTCTTCTGCCACATTTCGGCATGCACGCGAGCTCCAACAGCGGGACGCGATGCGCTTCTCTGCGCGTCGGAAGGCGATGAGTTCTCGACAGCCATATCGCCATTTGAAGGAGTCGAGGGGGATATCCACTGCCACTTAGATGGGTTAATTTCGCGCGAGGATAACAGTAGAAGGGCGAGGGTAGTGTAAGAGAACAAGAAAATCGCCCGGACGAAATCGAATGGTTGAGGCACAGATGATCACGCTTTTCCCATGTGCTTGCAAACCGCCGGCCAATTCCCGTCCCAGTTGTAGCACTGTTCCCTACAGCATTGATATCGCCATCCTTCCCTGAAAGTATACCAAAGTATACCACTTCCTCTATATATGCCGGTACCTCAGTTTTGGGGGTACCATCTTGCCCCTCTTCGTTTCTGCGTATGAGGTGTTGTGAAACCCACCTTGCCTGGCTGCACCCTTACGCAGATCGGTAGGAACGACTTTTCAGGCGGCCCGTCCCTTTCACGATTCGCCACCATTTGGGTTCGAGTCCCAGCGAGACGAGAGATCCAATTGTAGCTTTTTAGATGGGTCTAATTCGCGCGTAGATGACGATACAGCGACGATCATTTCCGGAGGGAAGAAACTTACCCCCGTCCGCCATGTAAAATCGGGCGATTTCGCGTAGTTTCCTTCTGCAGGTTCATTTTCGCATCATTTTCCGCTATTCTGGGACGAACGAGTTGGCCAAACCCTGAAGATCATTATGCTCCGATAGGGAGTATGGAGCGAGGTCTCTCCGGTAGTTCGTTGCGGGGTTGCTTGAGACAAAGACGTGCAGAGGAGTGAGTGGTCCGCCATAGGCTTGAACCGGGTCCTCCGATCACGCCTGTCAAGCCAGCCAACTTCGGGCACGATAGTTCCCCGTACAAACAAAAAGCCGTCAAATTGCGACGGTTTTGTTGTGATGACGTAAGAGCTCTAATCGGCAACCTGATCCGCGAAAGGCCTGGCGGATGCTGAACGGCAGGAGGGTCAGCTCCGCTGTTCCTTCTTCTCGTCCTTTTTCACGCCCACCGTATTGCCGATCTCCCGGTGTGCCTCGTCCTCTGATCGCTCGGAGTTTTTCAAGAACTTCTTCCACTCTTCGGGCGACATGTTCTGAAGGTCTTTCAGCTTCTTGAGTCTGTTCAATTCCTTGGGCATATTGTTCCCTTTCTTTTATAAAGCAAGAAGATCATTTGTCATCATCAACGGAGATCTCAGGCTCTTCAGACATCGCGCTCATCCACGAATCCCACTCCCGGAACGTACCACCGCGTTTCCCCCTCATCGGTCATGTGTTGGTGAGCGTTCCCGGCTCCAAACTGATACGACTGGAGACGGCGCTCGAGATAGGTCTGTGCTGCTACCCAATTGTACATGTCTGAGCCGTAATCGTACGCCTTCTTCATCTCTTCGTCCGCCCCAAACTCGTCCTCTCCACCTATCGCGCGTACATACTCCCGGTACTCTCTCGGCGCATAGTTCTTGAGAATGTCTTGGAGATTCCACCAATACATTCCGTAGTTCTTCCAAAAATCTTGAGTTTGGAGAAGGACGTTACCGATGAATCTGGGCACCACTCTCTGGAGATACTCTTGCTCGGTTTCCTTGCTCTCTCCTTAAGGGCTTCTTTGGCTTTTTCCGCAACGTACTGTCTGTCGATTTTCATGGGTTGCACTCTTCTGTCGATAGTCGGATGCTTGAACCGCGATCCTTGAGCTTCTCGAGTACCTTCTTCTGTTCCATGTCTCCCCCCTTTGCAAGTATCGCAAGCTTCGCTCAATAATAAGCGGCTTGGTTTGTGGTCGCTTGTCACTTTGTTCAATCTATCTTGCTTCGAGTCTTCGATCTCTTCGCATTTTCCTCTTGGAGAAGCATGCCCTTTAGCCAATCATAGGTTTTGCGGCTGATATAGCTTACGGTCTCATCATTTATCTTGGAGTCCCAACCTGACTCGTGATAGCCCTCGTATGTGACGATCCTGTTGGCATCCTTGAACCATACTTTCGTGTCCACGCATGCTGAACCAATGGTCATGCCGTTCGCCTTTCCCGCTCCATATTTTTTCTCAAGGTCACTCAATACATACTCCCTACTAAAATTAACCTCCACGGCCACGAGCTTGCGGTCAACAAAAATGAAACTCAGTTCTGGCTTCTCTGAGGCGTAACCCGTTACCCTGCCCTCGATTTTTGCAAGTGGGTTCGGTATGGCCGTCTCCGGTGTCTTTGCACGAGCCGATAGATAAGCTACCGTGAAGCAATTACTCTGGTATACCATCTCTGTTTTCCAACCCTGCACGTTTGCGTGTACCTGCTCAATTGTCTCTCCAAATGTGAAGTTCTTGTATCCGTTCTGAGCAATGCCTGTTTGGACGAATATGGCTATCAGCGCCACGAGAATGACCGAAGTTTGCCGCTTCATAGTTGCCTTTCTTTTTGTTTCCACTGTTTTCTGTGAATAGAAACTACTGCGTTTCTGATTCGATGATTACATCTTCTGGGTGCCTCGGAAGCTACAGCCACCCTCTCTCGTCCTATTCCGGGGCTGTCGGGTATCTAATTGGGCCTCCCGGCCTCGGGTGCAAGAACTCATACGCATCCTTGAGCGATTCCAGTCTCTTTGACCTTCCTTGGGGATTGAACCCTTCGAAGGATTTCGGATGGAAGCCTAAGTAGTTGATCGAGATGCCCAACCGTTGCTTGAATTGATCCAATGTCCGCGGAACACGCCACAATCGGAAAGCCGCCTTTTCCTCCGGCATGACAAGGTCGCGAATGGTCAAACGCTTCTCACCGGACGCTGCCCGAATCTTGTTGTCCAGTTCTTGGAGCCTAACATACAACTCTTCGATGTCATTCCAATACAGTTCCAAATTGCCGTCGTATAGCCTCAGCTGTGATCGGAACTCCCGATTCTTCGGCTTAAAGAACTCGTAGGCGATCTGGAATGCTTTCCTGTGAAAGTGGACGTAGTCATTGCCAATCAATTTGGCGGCTGTTCTTCTCATCTCATCTTCAAGCCTCGCCCTGATGGTCTCGATTGTTTCCATTGCATCGAGTGAAACGAACTTGCCAAATCCTGTTTTGATGAAGTGGTATTCCCACCGTTTCTCATCGTATGGGCGATACTCATTCAAGTGTTCGAAGAGCCTTCTGCCAATTTTTGCTATCTCATTGCTCAGTTCATCCGGCAAGAGAGTGTACACTGTGCCGTGAATATGTCTTTGGTTCGAGGTGTAGATTGTGCTTTTCGGGGATAGTTCACTGATTGAGAGGGCAAATTGGTGCTGCGTCCCGCACACCTCAGCCTGACAAAGGGCCCCGATGTTGTTCAGTTGTGATGCGATATCGTGGGTTGGCATGATTAGGCCCCTTTGCTTATAAGCCTTTCAATTAAGCCTATTTTTTTTGGACGCTCGTATGGAAGTGCTTTTTCTAACTTCTGAATCATACTCGCAAGGTCTGCGACCAAAGGGTGCTGCCAATGAGTTGAAATGCCGTCGTGCAACGCCCTGAATTTCTCAAGCTGTTCTTTCGGTGTTTTCTTGAGTTTATTCCACATCCGATTTGGGTTGGCCGTGTTTCGATCCAAGGCGATAAGAAGCGATTCGATATTGTGAATCTTATCCGCGCATGATATCGCCTTTGCCTCGTTCGGCGTTGATGGGGAAGAGAGGCGGGAGACATACTCGGCGGTCCGGACCTCCCATGGTACGTCCTTACCGTGTTCATCCTTTTTCCTGTGAGTTACAAGTCGGACAAGTTGGTAGACGTGTTCGCCGAATACCGTCCGAAATTCAATAGCGAGCTTCGGCCTTCTCTTCTTCTCGACGATATCCTCCAAAAAGTCGTGCAACACTCCTGCGACAACGGTGTCTTCGCTGAGGTCGTGGCTCGCGAGAATGTATGCCACACCAAAGAGGTGCGCTATGTATGGTATCTCAATATCTGGGTCTTTTCGCATTTGCTTGCGGTGATGGATGGCTGCAAAGTCGAAGGCTGCGTGAATCCGAGCTGAGAATGGTGTCATGTCAAATCCCGTGATTATGGTTGCGGGGGGCCATATTGCCGCACTTCCCCGTCGTCCGTCATGTACTCGTGCGTGTTGCTCGCCCCAAATTGCCATGACTCCTCCCGGTAGGCCCGATAGGTGAGTGCTGCTACCCAATTGTACACATCCGAGCCGTAATCGTACGCCTTCTTCATCTCTTCGTCCGCCCCAAACTCGTCCTCTCCGCCCACGGCGCGCACATAGTTCCGGTACTCGCTCGGCGCATAGTTCTTGAGAATGTCTTGGAGATTCCACCAATACATTCCGTAGTTCTTCCAAAAATCTTGAGTTTGGAGAAGGACGTTACCGATGAATCTGGGCACCACTCTCTGGAGATACTCTTGCTCGGTTTCCTTGCTCTCTCCTTAAGGGCTTCTTTGGCTTTTTCCGCAACGTACTGTCTGTCGATTTTCATGGGTTGCACTCTTCTGTCGATAGTCGGATGCTTGAACCGCGATCCTTGAGCTTCTCGAGTACCTTCTTCTGTTCCATGTCTCCCCCCTTTGCAAGTATCGCAAGCTTCGCTCAATAATAAGCGGCTTGGTTTGTGGTCGCTTGTCACTTTGTTCAATCTATCTTGCTTCGAGTCTTCGATCTCTTCGCATTTTCCTCTTGGAGAAGCATGCCCTTTAGCCAATCATAGGTTTTGCGGCTGATATAGCTTACGGTCTCATCATTTATCTTGGAGTCCCAACCTGACTCGTGATAGCCCTCGTATGTGACGATCCTGTTGGCATCCTTGAACCATACTTTCGTGTCCACGCATGCTGAACCAATGGTCATGCCGTTCGCCTTTCCCGCTCCATATTTTTTCTCAAGGTCACTCAATACATACTCCCTACTAAAATTAACCTCCACGGCCACGAGCTTGCGGTCAACAAAAATGAAACTCAGTTCTGGCTTCTCTGAGGCGTAACCCGTTACCCTGCCCTCGATTTTTGCAAGTGGGTTCGGTATGGCCGTCTCCGGTGTCTTTGCACGAGCCGATAGATAAGCTACCGTGAAGCAATTACTCTGGTATACCATCTCTGTTTTCCAACCCTGCACGTTTGCGTGTACCTGCTCAATTGTCTCTCCAAATGTGAAGTTCTTGTATCCGTTCTGAGCAATGCCTGTTTGGACGAATATGGCTATCAGCGCCACGAGAATGACCGAAGTTTGCCGCTTCATAGTTGCCTTTCTTTTTGTTTCCACTGTTTTCTGTGAATAGAAACTACTGCGTTTCTGATTCGATGATTACATCTTCTGGGTGCCTCGGAAGCTACAGCCACCCTCTCTCGTCCTATTCCGGGGCTGTCGGGTATCTAATTGGGCCTCCCGGCCTCGGGTGCAAGAACTCATACGCATCCTTGAGCGATTCCAGTCTCTTTGACCTTCCTTGGGGATTGAACCCTTCGAAGGATTTCGGATGGAAGCCTAAGTAGTTGATCGAGATGCCCAACCGTTGCTTGAATTGATCCAATGTCCGCGGAACACGCCACAATCGGAAAGCCGCCTTTTCCTCCGGCATGACAAGGTCGCGAATGGTCAAACGCTTCTCACCGGACGCTGCCCGAATCTTGTTGTCCAGTTCTTGGAGCCTAACATACAACTCTTCGATGTCATTCCAATACAGTTCCAAATTGCCGTCGTATAGCCTCAGCTGTGATCGGAACTCCCGATTCTTCGGCTTAAAGAACTCGTAGGCGATCTGGAATGCTTTCCTGTGAAAGTGGACGTAGTCATTGCCAATCAATTTGGCGGCTGTTCTTCTCATCTCATCTTCAAGCCTCGCCCTGATGGTCTCGATTGTTTCCATTGCATCGAGTGAAACGAACTTGCCAAATCCTGTTTTGATGAAGTGGTATTCCCACCGTTTCTCATCGTATGGGCGATACTCATTCAAGTGTTCGAAGAGCCTTCTGCCAATTTTTGCTATCTCATTGCTCAGTTCATCCGGCAAGAGAGTGTACACTGTGCCGTGAATATGTCTTTGGTTCGAGGTGTAGATTGTGCTTTTCGGGGATAGTTCACTGATTGAGAGGGCAAATTGGTGCTGCGTCCCGCACACCTCAGCCTGACAAAGGGCCCCGATGTTGTTCAGTTGTGATGCGATATCGTGGGTTGGCATGATTAGGCCCCTTTGCTTATAAGCCTTTCAATTAAGCCTATTTTTTTTGGACGCTCGTATGGAAGTGCTTTTTCTAACTTCTGAATCATACTCGCAAGGTCTGCGACCAAAGGGTGCTGCCAATGAGTTGAAATGCCGTCGTGCAACGCCCTGAATTTCTCAAGCTGTTCTTTCGGTGTTTTCTTGAGTTTATTCCACATCCGATTTGGGTTGGCCGTGTTTCGATCCAAGGCGATAAGAAGCGATTCGATATTGTGAATCTTATCCGCGCATGATATCGCCTTTGCCTCGTTCGGCGTTGATGGGGAAGAGAGGCGGGAGACATACTCGGCGGTCCGGACCTCCCATGGTACGTCCTTACCGTGTTCATCCTTTTTCCTGTGAGTTACAAGTCGGACAAGTTGGTAGACGTGTTCGCCGAATACCGTCCGAAATTCAATAGCGAGCTTCGGCCTTCTCTTCTTCTCGACGATATCCTCCAAAAAGTCGTGCAACACTCCTGCGACAACGGTGTCTTCGCTGAGGTCGTGGCTCGCGAGAATGTATGCCACACCAAAGAGGTGCGCTATGTATGGTATCTCAATATCTGGGTCTTTTCGCATTTGCTTGCGGTGATGGATGGCTGCAAAGTCGAAGGCTGCGTGAATCCGAGCTGAGAATGGTGTCATGTCAAATCCCGTGATTATGGTTGCGGGGGGCCATATTGCCGCACTTCCCCGTCGTCCGTCATGTACTCGTGCGTGTTGCTCGCCCCAAATTGCCATGACTCCTCCCGGTAGGCCCGATAGGTGAGTGCTGCTACCCAATTGTACACATCCGAGCCGTAATCGTACGCCTTCTTCATCTCTTCGTCCGCCCCAAACTCGTCCTCTCCGCCCACGGCGCGCACATAGTTCCGGTACTCGCTCGGCGCATAGTTCTTGAGAATGTCTTGGAGATTCCACCAGTACATTCCATAGTTCTTCCAGTAGTCCGGGTACTGTAAAAGCTCATCCTTTATGAACCCCGGCACGACTCTCTCAAGAAACCGTAGCTGCGTCTCCTTGTTCTCTTCGAGAATCCGTTGGGCTTCTTCAACAACAAATTCTTTGTTGATCCTCAATGTCTTCTCCTCAGTCCTATTCCGTCTGGCTTCTTAAATCCCAGGTGACTAACAATCTCCGCGATCCCGCCTACGAACGTCGCAACCTCTACCGCGCGGAGCGGTTCACCCCGTTCTCCTGCAAGCTGACATTCGAAAATACGCTCGGCTAATTCAAACGCCATCGCAATTGCAGCGTCATGATTCACTTGCAGCCGAAAAAGTGAAGCAAAGTGAATCACCCTTCTATTGAGCACTACCGAGGGTGTTTGTTCAAGCTCAAACGCTTCGGGGGCATGCCAGACTGCCATATTCTTCCATCCTCGCTCCGTTCGGCCTTGCGATATTTGCGAACAGCGTGTTTGCTGAGCTTGACAAAGTCGAGGCCGAAGGTTATGCGCTTGCGGGATTCAGTGACTTCCTCAACGGTTTGCTCCGTGAATGGGAGAATCTTCTCGGCGTTCGTTTTAGTATTCTGGGAGTCTATTCCATTCATAGCGTGCAATCAAAAATCCGTGTTATCATTTTTCCGTGAGCGAGCATCAGCTATGGGAGGACGATTGTACATCACGGTCAAGATAATGCCATCTACAAACCGGTGCTCTGATTTTCCCAAGCGGAGAGTGAGGTATGTACTGATTCTATTGGGGTCGAGTTCACTCATAGCGTCGTCCCCTGATTTCTCCTTGCGAGGAAAAGCCCAGAAAGCGGAATACTCACCATCGCCCAGAGCGATGGACTCGGCTGAGCCGGTACGTTTTGTGCTCACGGGTGGACCGTATTTATCGGTCAACAATCGTTCGAGCTTAGTGTAATCGAAAATCGTGGAATTGTTGACATGCATGAGGTCTTGATCGTAGAATATTACCACGGTAGCGAGTTGCTTATTGTCGAAGAAATAGAGAATTGATGATGGTGCTCCAGCGATATTGTCGACCTGCACGTACGCTCCCTTTCCAGCCATAAAGGAAAAGTCGTCCAGTCCTCCGTATCGCGCCTTTCGTAGAGTCTTGGAGACATCGCTAACAGACATTCCCCACTTTGCGCTTTTATAACCACCGGGATCAAGAGATGACAATTCGTTCAATCTGGCGATCAGAGTTTTCCTCTTTTCCGCCTGCTCTTCCTCCTTTTTATCTTGACACGAGAAGGTGTTGAGGATGAGCAAGGAAAGTGCGAAGGTCAAAACCAGGCTGCGTTTCATGTATCTGTCCTCCCATGAGTTGATGAAAATAAAGAGGGCGTGGAATTGAATGCTCCTCTGCTCTGAGGCACTGAGATGCCCGTCAACAAAGGAAGCACCAACCCACGCCCCTCATCGGGGCGTAGAATCGGCTCACCTTGTTGACGTGAAAGCTCTCAGTTTTCAGAGCAAGGTGGAAGCCAAAATCTACGCTGATTTCAGTTATCTACTGTTCGAGATTTCTCCTTCAGATGATCTTGTGTTCTCAAATCTCTCCAAGTTTGAGAGGAATATAAGAGACTTCTTTGAAAAATCAAAAAGCCTGTTATGTGATGATGCTTCGCTTGGCAAATCACCCCCCTCCTCTCAGTTCAGGATCGCTGAGAGCTTGTCTACGGCGTGATGTAGTTCTGCCGTGGCGAGGTGAGCATAGACCTCAGTCACGCGAACATCGGAATGCCCAAGGAGCTTTTGAATCTCGTAGATGCTGACTCCCTCTTTGGCTAACCAAGTTGCAAAGGTGTGCCTGAGGCTATGGAACTTCACCCGTTCATTGAGTGCAAGCTTCCGAACGTAATACTTGAATCTGTGCTCAACGTAGCTCTGTTTCAGCTGTGCACCACGAGAATGAAAAACGTGGCGGCAAAAGCTCTCGGAGATCTTACGACGTTCAAGCAACGAGAACACAGCATCACTCATAGGAACGATCCGGCACTTTCCCGATTTGGTCACGAACCATTCCGTGTTTGCGACGTAGATCAACCGCTGGTCGAGATCCACGTGGCTCCATTCCAAGTTGAGGATTTCCCCTTGTCGGAGACCGGTCAGGGCCGCAAATATGAAAAGATCCCGGAGAACCGGCACCTCAACGATATTGATGAGCCGTTGGAATTCCTCTTTGCGGAGGTAAGCCGGTGGCTGTTGAGGCACACTGAGGGGTCGCGACTTCGAGAAAGGATTTTCCACAAGGTAACCCCACTCCAGCGCTTTGCCGAAGGCCGCCCGCAACGTCCTAAACTGGATGTTGACAGTTGTCGAAGCGCAGGTCTGGTGTCTTTCGGCTTTGAACGTCTCGACATCTCTCAAGGTGTATGCTGAAAGGTATCTGTCGCCGCATACGGACTGGAAGGATTTGAATGCCGGAAGGTAGATGCGTTTTAGAGTCGTTTGCCGAAGGGCTGGCGCCCTCAGCTTACAGAACTGTTGAATAAACTCTGACAAGAGAAGCCGCGTGTGGCGCTTTTTGACGTTCTCCCTGAAGTCGGTGAGAAACTTTAGGGCTTCCGTCTTGGTCTTCTCTCGCGTGCTCTTTTGCCGCCTCTGGCCGTCCAGTTCAAACTGAACGTAGTAGTAGCCGTTGGCCTTCTTGAAGAGGTAGAGCTTCTCTGCGGGCATTGCAAGACTCCTTTCTATCTTGCAATTCCGCTTGAAGTGGGATCAGAAGTGTTGGATTTTCGAGGGAGGGAACGCCTGGCCTACAGCTCCGGAGGCTGTCGCTCTATCCAACTGAGCTACAGGCGCGGATAATCCAAATAATTTGTTAAGCACCCTGGCAGATCCCGCCTCCGCTGCGCTTCGGCGGGATTCTCAAAACGGCAA
>Ga0315282_10003853_pt1 | contig 26634 bp, 25 predicted proteins | sample YL17G07_20_MG_FD_203693 | JGI IMG/M metagenome (GOLD analysis project Ga0315282, IMG submission 203693) | Sediment microbial communities from Yellowstone Lake, YNP, Wyoming, USA - YL17G07_20 | ecosystem: Environmental > Aquatic > Freshwater > Lake > Sediment | place: USA: Wyoming | collected...
GCCGCTACTCGGATAGTGCAGATTTTGGCACGCATATTGGCATAAACCTCTTTGGTGCTGACCCCCCAAGTAAGGGCTTTCCCCCCCTTATCTTTTTGCTCAGATTTAATACGCTGACCTAGAAGATGGACAATCCTTTGCTGTTCAACTTCACTTAGATAAGGATGCACGGGCAGAGATAAGATTTGTCCGGAGACGAGTTCACTGATGGGGAAGTCTTTGGGAAGGCCAAGCGGGATTTTGACCGCTGGGGCGGCCCCGTTCCCCTGATAATGGTAAAGAAAGCGAGGGTGCCAGATAGGTGAAGGCAGAACCAGAATATCAGAGAACCGGGGCGCCTTTGATAATTTTTTCAGGAATACCGGTGACCATGGCCCGGGCCTGCTCCGGTCCCACCAATTTGGCCAATTCGTCCAGCGCCGGGCTGAGCTGCGGGGCCCGCCCGCTTAAATCATGGGCATCGGAAGCCATCACGTGAATGTACCCCTTTTTTATTAGCTGCCGGGAGGCCCTGGCCGCGTGCCGCCCGAATTTACCCGTCAGGCTGCCGGCGGTAATTTGGCCCAGACACCCCAAGTCAATCAAACGCTTCAGCTTCTCGGGGGCCTCTTGAATGATCAGGTGTCGCTCGGGGTGACTGATAATCGGGGTAACCCCCTTTGATTGCATCATGAAACAGATTTCTGCGGTGGCCGGAGGAATGGAGGTGGCGGGGAGTTCCAGCAACAGATAGCGCTTAAGATCATTTATGGTTAATAGTAAATCATCTTGCAGGAGCTGCAAGGCCTCGAGACTTAGCGGGACATCACAGCCGGGAAGGATTTCCAGGGCAATATCTGCAGCCGCCAATCTTTCTTTGAATTCCTCAATACAGTTCAGGATTTCGTTCTTGGTATTGATTTTTTTAGGGTCGACCACTCTTTCCTTGAACAGGTGAGGGGTGGCCACCATCACCCGAATGCCGTCTGCCACCGCCAGTTGGGCCATCTTGAGGGCGTCATCCCAAGTTGCGGCGCCGTCGTCCAAGCCGGGCAGAATATGAGAATGGATATCGATCACAGCTAAGGAACTTTCAGAGAATAAGTTAAGCGACCCCAATGTTTATATATTATTGTGTGCTCTCCTTAAATTGCAAGAAAGAACTCCGACGGCAACCGTTTAAAGCCGGGCTGGGAGGCCGGAGCGGTGAATCTTCCCCGGAATTCAGGACGGCCGGGGTGGTGATTGGGATAAGCTTTGTGGCCTCGCCCAGGCTAACCCTGGCGAGGGCTTCCAGCGTCTCTGCCACCAGAAGGTGGACTAACTGGCGCAAACCATGGTCCTGGAACGTCTTCATCGCCTGATTCATCTAAAACCAATTGTGTAGCAATTTCATCCGGTTTGACAGACCAGGCCGCAGCTACTATAATTGCAACCGGGCAAGCTATCGAAATCACCTTTATACCTTCGTGGTTGTTACAGTTCTCGGCTGTGACCTGTGGGGAGACCCGGACGGTGCCTCAGGAAAATCAGGCGTGTGCCGATGTCAAAATTATTGGTCATGGATGTTAAGCTTTTTTAACATGAGTCCTTCCCGAAGGGCCCTAGAAAATGATTGATCGAGCTGCTCTCCCCATTTCAGGCATAATTCTCGCCGGCGGCATAGGCTCGCGCTTTTGGCCCCTGAGCCGCTCCCAATATCCCAAACAGGTGCTGCGGCTATTGGGCTCCGAGTCCATGATCCAATCCACCATCGAGCGCCTCCTGCCTTGTATTCCCCTGGAACGCATGATGGTGGTGACCAATGCCGGGCAGTCGGATGTCATCAGCCTGGAACTGCGCCGCAAGGGCTGGCAGGGAATCCGCCTCATTCTGGAGCCGGAAGGGCGGAACACCGCGCCCGCGGTGGGTCTGGCCGCGGCCTTGCTGGGGGAAGACCCCACTGGTTTACTGGCGGTGTTTCCGGCGGACCACTTTATCCGCGATCCGGACAGCCTGCTGACCGCCCTGGCCCAGGGGGCGGTGTGGGCCGCCGCCGGCTATCTGGTGACCTTCGGGATTCCCCCCAGCCGGCCGGAAACCGGCTATGGCTATATCAAGCAAGGGGCGCCTCTGGGCGAGGATGGGACCGGCTTTGCCGTCGCCAGGTTTATTGAGAAGCCGGATTCGGCCCGGGCCCAGGCCTTTCTGGACGAAGGGGGTTATTACTGGAACAGTGGCATCTTCCTGTTTCGCCGGGATGTTTTATTGGCTGCCATGGCGCGCTACCTGCCGGAGGTGCACCGGGGGCTGGTCCGCCTGATGGAGGATGCGAACCAGGATTTGCTGGCCCAAATTTACCGGGAATTTCCCAACATCTCCCTGGACCACGGCATTCTGGAGCGGGCCGACAAGGTGGCGGTGGTGCCGGTGGAGATGGGCTGGAACGACGTGGGCACCTGGGGGGCCTTACAAGATATTTTCCCCAAGGATGGACAGGGAAACGTCATCCTGGGCCGGGCCTTGGACCGGGACAGCAAGGGGTGCATAATTTACGCCCAGAACCGGCTGGTGGCCACCATCGGCCTGGAGAACGTCATCGTAGTGGATACCCCGGACGCCACCCTGGTGTGTCACCGGGAGCGGGTTCAGGAAGTGAAGGACCTGGTGGCGGAACTTAACCGGCGGGAGATGGCGGAGTCGGTGCAGCACCTCATGGTGGAGCGCCCCTGGGGGTCTTATACCGTGATGGAGGAGGGCCCGGGGTACAAAGTCAAACAGATTGAAGTGACGCCGGGAAGCCGCCTTAGTCTGCAAATGCACCAGCACCGGGCGGAACATTGGGTGGTGGTACAGGGGACCGCCAAGGTGACCATCGGCTCGGATATCAAGCTGGTCACCAGCAACCAGAGTGTTTACATCCCCCTAAAGACCGCACATCGCCTGGAAAACCCGGAGACGGAGCCGCTCCGCATCATCGAAGTCCAGACCGGCTCTTATCTCGGCGAGGACGACATCCAGCGTCTGGACGACGATTACTCCCGGTCGTAAGCAAAGTTTTGAGTTTCGAGTTTTATAAAAACCCGTCTGGTTCCCAAGTTTCCGTTTGGGGATCCACTTTTCTTTCCTTAAAAATATATCTCCGCGCCGGATTAATTTGCTTGAAGGGTTTTATTTAATGAAGCCCGGAGAACCGGACTCAAGATTCTCAAAAGAAGAGATAGAGGAGATCGATAAATGAAGAAGTCAGGAAAATTATCGTTGCTGCTGGTCTTGGCCCTGGCCTTGAGTTTGGGGCTGGCGGCTTCCGTTGCGGCCCAGCCCATGGGTAAGGGCATGGGCCACGGCCCGGGGATGATGAATCTGACCCCGGAGCAGGCGGGGAAGATTTTCGACCTCAAGGAAAAGATGCATGCCGACACCGCCGGCCTGCGCAAACAGATGATGGTTAAGCATGCGGAACTGGCGGCCTTGTGGAAGGCTGAGAAGCCGGATCAAAACGCCATTCAGGCCAAACAGAAGGAGTTGAACGGACTGCGGGACCAGATGCAGGCGAAGATGACCGCCTTCCGGCTGGAAGCCAAGAAGATTGACCCCAACTTCGGCATGGGCATGGGTAGGGGCATGGGCATGGGACATGGCTGCGGCATGGGCCCCGGCGGTATGGGCATGGGTCCCGGTGGCATGGGCATGGGCCCCGGCATGGCGCCGCCGCCACCTCCTGAGTCCACCCCTGCGCCGCCTCCCGCTAAATAGGCAGGTTGCTTAAAGTGTGTTGCTGAAGGGAAGCACTCCGCCCCTTCAGCCTAAGGCAGGCCGGGGTCGAGTATTCGACCCCGGCCTTTTTTGTGCTCCATGGGCCTCTGGGGCCATGATTAATGGGTGGCAGAGATAGCTGCCCATTTTCTTGTGAGAATTTTCATGGTTGGCGTCATCCGCGCCAGTCCTGAGCTGAAAGCCCAAATATCCCATGATCTCCGTTCCTCCCTTGAATTTTGGCCCGCGCCCTCCTGAGTTCTTGAAAAATCACTGGAATTACCTTAAAGTTAATAAAGAAAACAACCTGAGGAATTTTTTAAGAATTAAGAACCATGGCGGTTTTACCCATTCGAAAATTGCCCGACCAGGTTTTGCGGGAACCGTCCCGGGAGATCACCGAGATCAACGGCGAGCTGCATCGCCTCATCGATGATATGGCCGAGACCATGTACGCCGCTCCAGGACTGGGATTGGCCGCCCCCCAGGTGGGCCGCCTGCATCGCCTCATCGTCTTTGACGTGGCCCACCGGGACGGCGGGGCCCGGGACCTCAAGGTGGTTATCAATCCCTGCATCACCCAGGCGGAAGGGGAACTCACCCGCGAGGAGGGCTGTCTCTCAGTGGCGGACTTCAGCGCCGAGGTGCGGCGCCACGCCCGGGTGACCGTGAAAGGCCTGGACCGGGAAGGCAAACCCCTGAGCATTACCGGAGAAGGCTTGTTGGCCGTGGTGCTCCAGCACGAAGTGGATCACCTGGACGGCATCCTCTTCATCGACCGCATCAGCCGGCTGAAGCGAAGCATATATTTAAGGCGACTCAAGAAACAGGCGGCGGCCCGGTGAAGCACGGCCCCTGGCGCCTGATCTTCATGGGCACCCCCAGGTTTGCCCTGCCTTCCCTGGAGGCCCTGTTGAACAGCGGGGAAGAGGTCCTGGCGGTGGTTACCCAGCCGGACCGGCCCCGGGGCCGCGGCCAGCAGGTCAGCCCGTCCCCGGTGAAGGAACTGGCCCTGGGCTGGAACCTGCCGGTGCTGCAGCCCCAGCGCCTCAAGGATCCCGTATTGGTGCAGCGCCTGGCGGACTTGCAGCCGGAGCTCCTGGTGGTGGTGGCCTATGGGCGCCTCCTCACTCCTGAACTCCTGGCCCTGCCCTCGGTGGGTCCTCTGAATATCCATGCTTCCCTGCTGCCCCGGTATCGGGGCGCGGCCCCCATCAATTGGGCTTTGATCCGGGGTGAACGGGAAACCGGGGTCAGTATCCAGTGGATGGAGCACGAACTCGATTCCGGCGCGATATTTCTTCAGGAGAGGATGCCCATCGTTGAGGAAGACAGTGCCGGCACCTTGTCTTTGAAGCTGGCGGAGCGCGGCGCCACTCTGTTGATGCAGGCCCTGGAAAAGTTGCGCCGGGGTGAAGTCATCAGGGAGCCCCAGCCCCAGGAAGGTATTACTTACGCCCCAGCCATCAGCCGGGAAATGCGCCGCCTCAACTGGCAGCAGCCGGCCCGGGAAATGGCCGGCTGGATCCGGGGCCTGGATCCAACCCCCGGAGCCTATGCCTTGTGGCAGGGAAAGGTCTTGAAATTATTTGGGGCCCGGGTGAAAAATTCGGCAGGAAAATTGGCGGCCCCGGGAACGGTTCTGGGCCTGGTCAACCAGGGAGTGGAAATCGCCTGCGGTCAGGGCAGCGTCCTGGTGAAAGAATTGCAACTGGCCGGACATAAACGTCTGATGGCGCCGGAATTCTTGCGGGGCCAGCCGCTGCTCAAGCAGGTATTAGATTAAAGGTTCATGAAGATAAAATTATATATAGGGGTGGCAATCAATGGATGATAAAAATAAACTTACGTCCGCAGAAGAGGAAGCGCTACGTGAAGTTGCCAGGGGCGGCTTAATGCAAAAGGTCATTCCGGCGGAAATAGAAGATCGTTTAATTAAATTAGGCTACATCGAACAAGAGCTTGGTGGTCTTGTTGCAACAGCTGAGGGCCAGCTTTGGGTGATGAAACATCGTCCCTAAGTGCCCTCTATGCAGTAATTGCTTTTTTTAACCGAAAACCGAAAACAGAAAACAGAAAACCGTATTTTAATGGATGAACCCGTCAAAATCCTGAACGGCGGCAACAACCTCAGGCCCCAGAAGCGCATCTTCCTGGGGTTGCTGGTCGTCACCTGTCTCCTGTTCACCATCATTTTGGGGGTGATGTGGTACGTCCCCTATGTGGGGCTCACCAGCCTGCATCCCCGGCTGCCCCTGATTTTGGGGATGGTTTTTTCGGCTTTGCTGTTATCAGTTATCGGCACCCTGGTACTGCTGGCCCTGACGGTGATGTTGGGCCGGGACCTGTTTTTTTCCCGGAAGCTTCGGGGCGCGGTCATCAAGCTGCTGCTGCCCCTGATGAGCGGCGTGGGCAAACTCTGCGGCGTCTCCAAGGACCAGGTGCGCCGCTCCTTCATCGAAATAAACAACCAGCTGGTGCTGGCCCAGCACTACCGCACCACCCCGGACAGGCTGCTGCTCCTCATGCCCCACTGCCTCCAGTTCCACGAATGCGAGTTCCGCATCACCGGCAGCACCGTGCACTGCAAGCGCTGCGGCAAATGTCCCATCAAGGGGTTAGTGGGACTCTCGGAGAAGTACGGGGTGGGGCTGGCGGTGGCCACCGGCGGCACCCTGGCCCGGCGCATCATCGTGGACCGCCGCCCCCGGCTCATCATTGCCGTGGCCTGCGAGCGGGACCTGAGCAGCGGCATCCAGGACAGCTACCCCCTGCCGGTCTTCGGAGTGCTCAATTCCCGGCCGCATGGCCCCTGCTACGATACCCTGGTGGACCTGGAGAAGGTGGAAGAGGCCCTCAAGACCTTCCTGCTCCCCCCGTATAACGCCCCGGACCCAGGGGCGGCGATAAGTTAACCAACCCTCAGTCGCTGGTTATTCCTGGCCAGCGCTTCTTAAAGGGCGACAGGTCCGCACCTGGCAGCCTTAGGGCCGACTTTGCCTTGACAAACCCGATCCATTTCATAAAGTAGGTTGACTGTTTGTTGCCTTTATACCAAGTTTTGTAGGGGCGGACCCATGTGTCCGCCCACCTGAGGGCGCACACCCAGGTGCGCCCCTACAAGAGCTTTTGTTACTTCTGTGAGCGCATCTTGGTATAACCGATATAGTCAAGCCCACAGGGAGAGGAAAGCATGATGGGGACCCCGGCCGCGCTCGGTTTCTATGAAGTGCTCATTTTGATCATCTTTTTCGTCTCTTTTTTCACGGTGATGATAGGCGCCCTGATCTTGATCTTGCGCCGGCGTCAGAGTAGGGCGGTGAAATTTGAAGCGATTCACGTCAGTGAATTAATTAAATTGATCATCTCAGTCGGCTCCTTTGTCACCGTGTGTATTACTCTGGTGTTCCTGGTTTTACAAAACCGGATTATCGTGGCGCAAACCAGATACGCCTCGCAGTCGGTGGAGAGCAATGTCTTCAGCACCGTAACCGGCCAGAACCTGGGAACGGATGATATCTTTCTCAGATTTCCGGAACTGCGGCCCTACTTTTATCTGGGGAAGGACATCAGTGCCGGCGATCCCCTTTCCGAGCGGGTGAAGGCCGTGGCGGAGTATCTCTTGGATTACTACGACTCTCAGACCACCCAGTTAAAGAAGTATCCTGGTATCTGGCGCTACGAAAAAGGGTCCTGGGAGGCCAACATCAGCGACATGTTTGCCTGGAGCCCGGTGCTGTGCCGGTATCTGGAGGCCAATAAAGAATGGTACGACGATGACCTCATGATCCTGAAAACAGCCGGGGAAAAGAAACGGGACAGGGGAGGGCGACAGCAGATCTTGCCCGCGCCAAAACCGGCCACGCCCTGACGAATATCTTCGCGATCTTGCCGGAGAATAGTGAAATCTTGAGCAAAAGACCCAAAGTCGAGGCAGTCCGCAGCGCCCGGTCCCTGGCTCTGGACATCCTGGCCGCGGCAGAGCGGGAAGGACGGTCGGTGGAAGAGCTGTTGTACGCCACCCTCAAGCGGCACCGCCAGTTGCTGCGGCCGGAGCGGGCCTTCTTGCTGGAGCTGGTCCAGGGAGTGAAGCGCTGGGAGCTGCAGCTGGACTACCTCATTGCCCAGGCCTCCGCCCTGCCGTTAAAAAAACTGCACCCCATGGTCCGGTTGATCCTGCGCCTGGCGGCGTATCAGATTCTAAGGCTGGAGCGGGTCCCGGCCCGGGCCGCGGTGTTCGAGGCCGGCCAGGAGGCCAAGGCCCGGCGGCTGCCGCCGGCTTACGGGGGCTTCATCAACGCGGTGCTGCGCCGCCTGGCGGCGGGAGGCTTCCCCCCCTGGCCGGACCGGGAAACCGATGCGGTGCTGGCCTTAAGTCTGGAACATTCACATCCTCCCTGGCTGGTGCGGCGCTGGCTGGAGCGCTGGGGCCTGGAGCAAACCGCGGCCAGGTTAGCCGCCAATAACCGCATTCCGCCTTTGACCATCCGGGTCAACACCTTGAAGACCGAGGTCGAGACTCTCAGGCTGCGGCTGGCCCGGGAAGGGGTGGCAGCCGCTCCCTGCCGCTTCTCCCCGGTGGGTCTGCGCCTCTCCGAACTTAATGCCGCCCCGGCGGACCTCCCCTCTTATCAAGAGGGTTTATGGCTTTTTCAGGACGAGGCGGCGCAACTGGTCACCTTTTTGCTTTCCCTGGAGAAGGGGGGGTGCTGGCTGGAATTAGGGGCGGGGCGCGGCGGCAAGACCACCCACCTGGCCGAAAAGCTGGCGGGCGCCGGTCTGCTCCTGGCCCTGGATCTGCACCAGGGGCGCCTGTGCGAACTGCAGCGCAATCTCCGCCGCTGGGGCGCGGCCCCAGTCATAGCCCTCAGAGCCGACGGAGCCTTGGCCCTGCCGGTGAAAGAACAGGCCGTGGCCGCGGCGGTGCTGGACGCGCCCTGCTCCGCCCTGGGGATTCTCCGGCGCCATCCGGAGATCAAAACCCGCCTTCAGGAAACTGACCTGGACACCTTCCCGCCCCGGCAGCGGGCCTTGCTGGCCGCCGCCGCGGCGGCGCTGCGGCCCGGCGGCCGCCTCCTCTATATCACCTGCACCACCGAACCCGCCGAAAATGAAGAGCTGATCGAGTCCTTCCTGGCAGACCATGGCGAGTTCCGCCTGGCCACCAACCCCCAACTTCTGCCGGCCCCGGCCCGCAGCCTGGTGACGCCGCCGGGCTATTTTCGCACTTCCCCCGCGGACCACGACCTGGACGGCTTCTTCGCGGCGCTACTGGCCAAAGACTAAATAGGACCGGAGACCGGGGACGGGAGACCGAAGACCTGATTTCAGTGGCAGCACTTGATAAGGCAATTCCGTCTCCCGTCGAGATTTTCATCTGTGATCCATCATAGGACTTTCTCTCCGGCGTGCCTTGAGGTATATTCGCGTAATAACCCATGCTAAAGATTTTTTAAACCCTGCAAGATCTCGATGGGACCGGGGGATGGGGGACGGAGGACGGGGATAAGCAAAATTCTCCGGTCTTCCGTCTTCGGTCTCCCGTCTTAGAGCCCTAACCGGGAGGCATATGGCGGTTAGATTGGAAGTCGGCTGGCGGCCGGAGCTGACGGACGCGGAAGGGGAGGGGGTGCGCCGCAAGGCCCGGGAATATTTCGGCCTCGAGATCGAGCGGGTCCGGGTGCTGCGGGTCCTGATGCTGGATCTGGACCTGCCGCCCGGGGAACTGGAGGCGGTGCGCACCGAGATCTTCACTCATCCCACCACCCAGATCTCCGGCTTCCGTCCCCTGGCGCAGGCCTTCGACTTCGATTGGGCGGTGTGGGTCGGCTTCAGGCCCGGGGTGCGGGACAACGCCGGGGCCGTGGCCCGGGAGGCCATCGAGGCCTTCCTGGGGCGCCCCCTGGCGCCGGCGGCTGCGGTTTATACCTCCAAGCTCTTGCTTTTCTCCGGCGATAACCTAAATGGCGACCAGATGGCCATGGTGGCCCGGGAACTCCTGGCCAACGACATGATTCAGCAATCCCGGGTCTATTCCCGGGAACAATGGGATCATGAAAACGGCATCGGCCTCATCCTGCCCAGGGTGCAGTTGGCGCACACCCCCGAGGTGGCCGTCTTTGACAGCAGTTCTCTGGAGAGCCTGCGGGAACTGAGCCGGCAGCGCCATCTGGCGCTGCGGGACGCCGACCTCCCCATCATCCGGGATTACTTCCGGAGGCCGGAAGTGATGGCGCGCCGGGCTGAGGTGGGGCTGGGCCCGCCCACCGACGTGGAGCTGGAGTATCTGGCCCAGGCCCGCAGCGACCACTGCAATCACAACACCTTCCGGGGCCTGTTCCACTACCGGGACCTGACCAACGGCGAGCACCTGGTGGTGGACAACCTCTTCAAGACCTGCATCGAGGCCCCCACCCGGGAGATCGCCTGGAAGAAGCCCTGGGTGGTGTCGGTGCTGTGGGACAACGCCGGGGTGGGGCGGTTTGACGACGAGTCCTCCTACGTCATCAAAGGCGAGACCCACAATTCCCCCTCCAACCTGGAGGCCTACGGCGGCTCCCTCACCGGCATCGTCGGGGTGTATCGGGACCCCATGGGCACCGGCAAAGGGGCTCGGCTCATCGGCGGCATTTACGGCTTTTGTGTCGGGCCACGGGATTATGCCGGGCCTTGGCGGCCCCGGCTCCACCCCCGGCGCCTGCTGGACGGGGTCATCGAAGGGGTCAAGGACGGCGGCAACAAGAGCGGCGTGCCCACCATCGGCGGAACCCTCTACTTCGATGCGGGTTATTTGGGGAAATGCCTGGTATTCGTGGGCGCCTTGGGCCTGCTGCCTAAAGAGGTCAAAGGAGAGCCCGCCGCCAAGAAGGCGGCCCATCCCGGCGATCTCATCATCGTCTGCGGCGGCCGGGTGGGCCAAGACGGCATCCACGGGGTCACCGCCTCTTCGGAAGTCGCCTCCCCGGGCACGCCTGCGGGCCACGTGCAGATCGGCGACCCGTACACCCAGAAGAACATGCAGGACTTCCTCCAGGAGGCCCGGGATCAGGGGCTCATCACCTTCATCACCGACTGCGGCGGCGGCGGGCTCTCCTCGGCGGTGGGCGAATCCGCCATGATGGCCGGCGGCTGCGAGGTCGACCTGTCCCGGGTGCCGCTGAAATACCAGGGCCTGGACCCATGGGAAATCTGGATTTCCGAGTCCCAGGAGCGCATGGTGGTGGCGGTGCGCCCGGAAAACGAGGACCTCTTTAAGACCTTGGCTCGGAAGCACGCGGTGGAGGCCACCGTCATCGGCGCCTATAACGATCGGGGGGTGCTGGAGGTGAAGCACCAGGGCCGCACCTGCGCTTACATGGACTTCTCCCTGCTGGACGAGGAGTTTCCGCCCTGGGAGTTTGACTGCGAGTGGCTGGCGCCGGCCGGCCGCCTCAGCGAACCGGTGCTGGGGGACCCCGCGGCTCATCAGGAACTCCTGTTGGCCATGCTGGCGCGCCCCAATATCTGCGCCCGGGAGTGGATCACCCGGCAGTACGACCACGAGGTCCAGGGGGCCAGCATCTTAAAACCCCTGGTGGGCCGGGAGGCGAAGGTTCCCGGGGACGCCGCGCTGATCCGGCCCCGGCCGGAATCCCCCCGGGGCCTGGCCTTGAGCCTGGCCCTCAACCCGGCCTACTCCCAGATCGACACCTACCACATGGCCGCGGTCACCATCGATGAGGCGGTGCGCCGCCTCCTGGCCGTGGGCGGGGACCTGTCGCACATCGGCGGGGTGGACAACTTCTGCTGGCCCGACGTCGCCTACCACCCGGAGGCCAACCCCGACGGCAAATACAAGGCGGCCCAACTGGTACGGGCCTGCTGGGCCCTGCGGGACCTGTGCCTGGCTTACGAGATTCCTTTGCTCTCCGGCAAGGACAGCATGTACGTGGACGGCCTGCTGCCCGGGGACTTCGGGGAGACGCACCGGGTCTCGGCTTTGCCGACCCTGTTTTTCACCGCGGTGAGCGTGCTGCCGGAACTGCGCCGGGCCATGACCCTGGAGTGGAAGACCCCCGGCGACCTCATCTACCTGGTGGGCGAGACCCGGCCCGAGCTGGGCGGCTCCGAATTCTACGAACTTATGGGTTACGTGGGCCTGAGCGTCCCGGAGGCCCGGCCCCAGGATTTCCTGCCCTACTACCGCCTGGTGGAGCAGACCGGCCGGGAGGAATTGTTGGCCTCGTGCCACGGGGTCTACCGGGGCGGCCTGGCAGTGCACCTGGCCTTGGCCTCCATGGCCGCGGGTTTAGGCCTAGAGGTCGATCTGAGCGGAGTGGCCCCGGGGTCGCCGGACTACGCCGCGCTCTATGCCGAATCCGCCGGCCGCTTCCTGGTGAGCGTCGACCCGGCCCACCGGAGCCGCTTCGAGGACCTTTTTAAAAGGCAGCCGCTTACCCTGATCGGGGAAGTGCGTCCGGACCACACCCTTAAGATCAAACGGCAGGACCGCAACCTGGTGGAGATTTCCCTGGAGCAGCTCAGTTCCGCCTGGCAGCGCCGCTTCGGGAACTTGATTTGAGGCCAAAGATTTTTCTGATACAATAAGTACAAGTAGGTTGCCAGGGCGCCCCGTCGGGTAGCCTGGCATTGTAGCCGCAGGCTTCAGCCTGCGCAAGCACAGGCTGGAAAGCCTGTGCTACCAAATTACAGGATCACGCCATGCACACCGAAATGCTAATATTGCGGTTTTCTCGTGAGGTGGTGGACCAACCCATCATTTACCGCCTGGTTAAAGATTACGACCTGGAGTTCAACCTGCTGAAGGCCACCATTTACCCCGCCAAAGAAGGGGTGATCGTCATGGAACTTCGGGGTCACCCCAGCAACTTCCGCAAGGGCCTCAAGTATCTGCGGAATTCAGGAGTCCAGGTAAAAAGGGTGGCCCGTCAGGTGCGGCGCAACGAGGAGCGCTGCTACCAGTGCGGCACCTGCACCGCGGTCTGCCCCACCGGGGCCCTGTACGTGGAGCGGCCGGAGATGGCGGTGGCCTTTGACGCCGCCAAATGCAGCGCCTGCGAGCTCTGCTGCCCGGTGTGCCCGGCCCGGGCCATGGAAGTCCGGCTGGACCGCAGCGCCCTTTAATACAGTTCAAGGTTCAAGGTTCGTAGGGGCGAATCTTGTATTCGCCCATCTTATCTGTGGCTTAATCATGGCGAACACAAGGTTCGCCCCTACGGGCTATTTATTGGCGGCCAATTGCTCTTATTCTTCATCGGCATCTATTCCGCGGTCATCTCCTGCACTTACTTCCTCCTGCCCCTTTATTTACAGGGAACCCTCAACTTCTCCGGCGGTCAGATCGGTCTCCTATACGCAGTTCTCAACCTGAACGCCATCCTGGTGGCTTTTCCCGTGGGGGTCAGCGGTGACCGCTACCCGGCCCGGGTCCTCACCCGTCTGGGTCTGGCCGGCACCGCGCTCAGCCTCGGAGGCATGGCGGCCACGGCCCACTTCTGGCCGTTTCTGGCGGTCTTCTGGGGCTTTGGCCTGAGCCTGTCGCTCTTCCGCCAATCGCTGGATATCTTGTTGTTTAAAGAGAATCCGGCCGATACGGCCCGGCGCTTCGGACAATTCAACGCCACGCGCATGGGCGGCATGATGCTGGGCGCCCTGGGCGGCGGGGTCCTGATCTATCTCCTCAACTTCCCGCGGGTCATCCAGCTTTTCGGGGTGGGCCTGCTGCTCCTGGTCTGGCCTGCGGCTCGCCTGCCCCTGACGCGTGGGGTGCGCACCTCGGTGTGGCAATACCGCCGTGACTTCTTCACCGGGCCGGTGCTGTTTTTCGCGGCCTGGCTCTTCCTCTTCACCCTGCATTGGGGGGCCGAGGCCACCAGTCTGGCGCTGTTCTTGAAGCACAATCTGGGTCTGGAACCCATGGGGGTGGGCGCTTACATGGCGGGGGAGTTCGGGGTGGTGGCGGTCACCGCCTACCTTTATGGCCGCTTCTGGGCCGGGAAACTTAAGCCTTTAGGCTTTCTGTCGCTGGCCCTTCTGGCCTCCGGCAGCGGCCATATCCTCATGACCTTCCCGAACCTGCCCTGGTCCTTTGCCATGCGGGCCCTACACGGCTTCGGCGACGGCCTCATCCTCATGGAGACCTATACCACCGTGGCCCGGCTGTTCCACGTGGACCGCATCGGCGGCAACTCCAGCCTCATTTCCCTGACCACTACTCTCGGGGTGCTCGTCGGGTCCCTGATCTTCGGCCCCCTGGGAGCGGGCTTGGGCTACCAGATGCCCCTGATCATCTCAGGAGTAATCAGCCTGGCCCTGCTGCCCATGGCCTACGCGGGGTTGAAGGAATGATAGTTGGGGGAGGGGGCTAAGGGCCGATGGCCCTTACCCCCTCCCCCAAACCCCCTCCCCCAATCCCTTATAAGAAGGGGCGACCCGTTGGGTCGCCCTTTTCTGGTCTTCAGTAAAGAATGGGGGTGTTGTAGGGGCACGGCGAGACGTGCCCAGGCGCAGGCTAAAGCCTGCGGCTACCGATAATTAATTTTTGATTGCACCTCGGTATTAGAAGGGCACAGCAAGCTGTGCCCCTACATGTCTTGTCGAATCCGGCGCAGCAACTCCGTAGTGGCATACCCCGGGATAAAGGGCAGGGCCAATACTTGGCCGCCCCGGGCCTCGACCACCTCCCGGCCGACGATTTCACTCAATCGGTAGTCGCCGCCCTTCACCAAGACATCCGGCTGCAGCGCGGTGATCAGTTCCAGCGGCGTGTCCTCGTCGAACAGCACCACCCGGTCCACGCAGGTTAGGGCCGCCAGAACCCGGGCCCGGTCAGACTCCGGGGTGACCGGGCGTCCTGCCCCTTTGCCCAGACGGCGCACCGAGTCGTCGGTATTGACGCCCACGATGAGGGCTTCTCCCTGAGAGCGGGCCTGTTCCAGGTAGGCCACGTGGCCGGGGTGCAAAAGATCGAAGCAGCCGTTGGTGAAGACCACCCGGTGCCCCTGGGCCTGGAGCTTCTTGGCCCAGCGGGCCGCGGCCCCCCGGGACACTACATTTTGGCTGGTGTCGCATTCGGTCAAGTCGCTTCTCCCCGGATGAGATTCATCGCCGGTTCCAAAAGGAGTCTACAATCCTTGATATAAATCCCCCCTAACCCCCCTTTTTCAAAGGGGGGAACTTGCCGGAATGCCTTATAAAGTCCCCCTTTGGCAAAGGGGGATTTAGGGGGATTTCCATTCTGGGGCATTTGTCGATTGAGCTCTTGCTAGTAAAAATCATTCATGCTTCACCCTCGCCACGGTGAGCACCTCCACCCTGGCGGCCCCGGCCCGGGAGAGCACCCTGGCGCATTCCCGCGCCGTGGCCCCGGTGGTGAACAAATCGTCGATGAGCAAAATCTTTTTGCCTTTCACCGCCGCGGCCTGGGGCACGGCAAAGGCCCCTTTGACGTTGTCCCGGCGTTCCTTGGGGTTGAGTCCTATCTGGGGTACGGTGTGGCGCTCCCGGATGAGAACCTCCCGGCCCAAAGGTCTATCCTTAAGGCCCTGGGCCAACAGCAAGGCCTGGTTGAAGCCCCGGGCTTTGAGGCGCCGCGGGTGCAGAGGCACCGGCAGCAAAAGATCGGCGCCGGCCACCAGTTCCAGGCAGTCGGGCTGTTTAAGCCAGCTTTGCAGGAGCGGCAGATAAGCCATCTGGCCGTTGAACTTTAGACGTTTGATGGCTTGGCCCACCGGCCCGTCAGGGTCATAGAGCGCCGCGGCCCGGGCCCGGGCAAAGGGCGGCGGCTCTGTCTGGCAATCGCCGCAGAGGCGGTCGCTGCCGTCCCTGGCCTCGAACACCAGGCCGCAGATGGGGCACAGCGGGCTGGCCACCCAGTCGATCTGGGCTTCGCACTCCGGACAGACCGCCTGGGCCGCCGCCTCCCCCACGCCGGCGCCGCAGAAAAGGCAGAGACGGGGCAGGAAGAATTCCAGCACGGTGAGGCTGAAGCGCGTGAGCCAGGCTGGGCTAAGCGCCACCATCGGAGATCCCCTATACCGAATATAATGACGCCGGCCGCTCACCTGTCAAGCTATTTTATGTTGACAAAAAGAAATGAAGGCGGGCACGGAAGCCCGCCCCACCGGTCTATAAAAATTTCTATTTTTCCAGGAGGGAGTTTGGGGGACTTAATGTTTCTGTATGGGCGCACCCAGGTGTGCGCCCTTTGGGGGCGGACACGCGGGTCCGCCCCTACAAAAAAAGCGGGGTTCCCCCAATCATTTATCTATCTCTTACAGCCCGGCCAGGCGCTGGGCCAGGGCTTCGACGTCGGCTGAAAGGTTTTGGAAGGCGGTGTCAGTCAGGCCGGCGCCCCGGGCGATAAGTCGCGCCTGTTGAGTGGTGATGAGGTCCCCGGGGCCGTGGGAGTCGGTATTGACGATGAGGGAGGCGCCCACTTCCAGGGCGGTGCGGGCCACGTGGCCGTTGGCCAGGCAGTGGCCTTTACGGGCCGAGATTTCCAGGAAGATACCCCGCTCCCGGGCCAGGGCGGCGTCCTCCTTGGTGATGAGGCCGGGGTGGGCCAGGATGTCGATGTCGGCTTCGAGGGCGGCCCGGTTGGTGCCCGGGGCCACCGGTTCTGCCAGGGTCTCGCCATGGATGACGATGAGGGGCACCCCCAAAGCCCGGGCCTGGACCGTGAGCGGCCCGATGAGGGCCGGCGGCAGATGGGTGAACTCCAGGCCGGGGATGAGGTAAGGCGCCTCCCCCCGGTTGAGGCTCAGGGCCGCGGCCTTAAGGCGGGTGAAGACCACCTCGAAGTTGGAGGCGTCCACGTGGTCGGTGATGCCCAAATAGCGGTAGCCCTTCACCTGGGCCCGGCGCCACAGCTCCGCCGGCAGGAGCTCCCCGTCGCTGTTCAGGGTGTGGGTGTGCAGGTCAATCATTAGAAGCGGTTTTCTGTTTTCCGTTTTCTGTTTTCTGCAAAAAGAGGACGAAAGGTCGTTTTAAAGAATAACTCGAAACTCGAAACTCGAAACTCGAAACTCGAAACTACATTTTGTACTTGCCGAAATCATCGGGGTCCAGGCTCTCCAGAACCTCGGTCCATTTTTTGGCGTCTTCGGTGGTGATGGCCTCTTTGGCCGACAGATCCACCCGCCGGGCCTTTTGAATCACCACTTCCGCCACGAAAATGGGGGCCTTGGAGCGCAGGGCTATGGCGATGGCGTCGCTGGGCCGGGCATCGATGGTAACTTCGCTGCCGCCCCGGTTCAGGTAGATGAGGGCAAAATAGGTGTTGTCCCGGAGATCGCAGACCTCCACCTTGATTACCTGAGTCTCCATGAGTTCCATGATGTTCTTCAGCAGGTCATGGGTCATGGGGCGGGAGAATTTGATGTTCTCCAGCTCGCTGGCGATGGCGGTGGCCTCCAGTAGGCCGATCCAGATGGGGACCGCTTTGTCCGACGCCACATCCTTGAGGATCATGATGGGGCTGTTGGTAAAGGGGTCGATGGTTAACCCGGAAACGGTCATTTCCCTAAACATGTTGCCTCCTTTGGGGATGTTTGGGGCATCCGCCAACGGTCACAGGGGGGGCCGGGGCCCAAGAGCCTTTTAAAGAATGGGGTTGGGCCGCGGTGATGGTGATGGGGGTGAGGCAGCCCAGCAGTTCCCGGGGTCCGGTAAAATTTACCACCTGGTTGGTTCTGAGACGGCCGCAGAGCTGCGAAGGTCCGCGTTTGCTCAAGCCCTCCACCAGCACTTCCGTCACCTGGCCCACCAGGCGGGCGTGGGTCGCCAGGGTGAGTTCATCCTGGAGGGCCTGCAAGCGGCTCAGGCGTTCCGCCTTGACTTCCTCCGGCACCTGGTCCGGGAAGCCGGCGGCCCGGGTTTGGGGCCGGGGTGAATATTTAAAGGAGAAAGCCTGGTCAAAGGCTGCTTCCCGCATCAGGTCAAGGGTCTGGGCAAAATCGGCTTCGGTCTCGCCGGGGAAGCCGACGATCAGATCAGTGGAGATGGCCATCCCGGGGCAAGAGCGCCGCAAGCGGGACGCCTTCTCCAGGTAAGCCTCCCGGCTGTAGCCCCGATTCATGGCCGTAAGGATCCGGTTGGACCCCGATTGCACCGGCAGGTGCAGATGCTCGCACAGGGCCGGCAGCTCCCCATAGGCCGCGATCAACTCGTCCGACAGATCCCGGGGATGGGAAGTGGCGAAGCGCAGCCGTTGCAAGCCGGGCAGGCCATTGAGGCGGCGCAGCAGCCCGGTAAAAGTGATGGGCGCAGCCAGCCCCCGGCCGTAGGAATTGACGTTTTGACCCAGCAGGGTCACTTCAACGCCCCCGGTGTCCAGAAAATCGGCAATCTCGTTAATGACGGCCCCGGGCTCCCGGCTGGCCTCCCGGCCCCGGACATACGGGACTACGCAGTAGGTGCAGAAATTGTCACAGCCCTGCATGATGGTCACCAGAGCCGACACCGCTCCCTCGGGCCACTGCCTGGGCGGCAGTTCCCGGATACCGCGCTTAAGCTCCACGTCCACCGGACGCCGGCCGCGGACGGCCAGGCGCACCAGTTCCGGCAGGCGGTGGCTGCCCTGGGTGCCGAAGACCAGGTTCAGATGCGGCGCCGCGGCCAGGAGGCGCTCACCCTCCTGCTGGGCCACGCAGCCGCCCACCCCCAGGATGAGCCGGGGATTTCTATCTTTTAAGAATTTCAAGTTCCCCAGCAGGCTCTTGACCTTTTCCTCGGCCTTGCGCCGGATGGCGCAGGTATTGATGAGGTACAGGTCCGCATCCTCGGCCCGGCTCGTGAGCTCGTACTCGTGAGCCAGCAACTGGGCCATCTGCTGGGAGTCGGCCGCGTTCATCTGACAGCCGAAGGTGCGGATGTAGAGCTTCTTTTTCGGCATCGGCATACCCTTTATTTACTCAGAAACTCCCCTCCTTGTCAACTCCACCCTGCCAGCCCTGGACAGCCGCGGCCGGGTGGGGTAAAATGCGCTGTGCTGGCGGGGAGGGCGGGGGGATTTTTTGTCAGTGATCCCCCGCCCTCCCCAAAAATAATCCCAGGAGCAACCTTCATGTTCCCCATCCGCGGGGCGCCGGCGAAGCAGCGCCGGCCCTGGGTCACCTTGGGGCTGATTGCCGCCAACGTGGCCGTTTTCCTGTATCAGTTGCATATCGGGCCGCAGGCGGCTGCGGATCTCTTTCTCCAGAAGGGGGCGGTGGCCGCCAAGTTGAGCCATCCGAGCCTGGTCACCTCCTACCAGGCCTGGCGCTTGCTGCCCACCATGTTCAGTTCCCTGTTCCTCCACGGCGGCTGGCTGCACCTCATCGGCAACCTCTGGTTCCTTTGGGTCTTTGGGGAGGCCCTGGAGGACGACCTGGGCCACCGGCGGTTTTTGGCCTTTTACCTGTTTTGCGGTTTCTTTGCCGGGCTCTTTCACGTCCTGGCGTCGTCCAGGCTGAGCGCCCCCTTAATCGGCGCCAGCGGGGCCATTGCCGGAGTGCTGGGGGGCTATCTTATAAGGCTGCCCAAGTCGCCCATCCGCACGATGGTGTTTTGGCGGCTGCGCCCGGAAATCTGGCAGGTGCCGGCCTTTGTCTGGCTGCTTTTGTGGCTGGGGCTGCAGTTTTACGGCCTGCGCCAGGGCGGGCCGGTGGCCTGGATGGCCCACCTGGGAGGTTTTGGCATCGGTCTGCTCACAGTCAATCTTTTCACCCCGGTGCACCCGGCGGCGATCAAACCAAATCCAGGTTCCAAGAGAAAGGGGAGGGGAGCAAAGGTAAAGAAGAGATGAGGCTTTTGTAGCTGTGGTGCGATACCGTAGCGTTATATTTTCTTGGTTGCCGGGTAATCTTTATTTCCCTCCCCCTTGAGGGGGGAGGGTCAGGGTGGGGGTGAAACAAGTTAATGAAAATCAAAGAGTTGCCACCCTCCCCCTAACCCCCTCCCCTCAAGGGAGGGGGGATTAATTGAATGATGTTGGGTTAATTAATGAGCAGCAACCTGACCGAATAGAGTTTAGGTCAGTGCAAGGAGGACATCAATGCAATACCGCGAAGGGCGGCTGGGGCGGATCTTCATCCTGCGTCTGGAGGAGGGGGAGCGGCTCAATGACACTATTGAAAACTTCGCCAGGGAGCAAAAGATCAGCCATGGGCTAGCCTTCTTCCTGGGGGGGTCCGGCGACGGCAGCAAAATGGTGGTAGGGCCTGAGGCCGACCGGAAAGACATCATCCCCATGATCTACACCCTCCGGGAAGCCCAGGAGGTTCTGGCCCTGGGGACCCTGATCCCCAACGAGTCGGGGGCGCCGGTGCTCCACATGCACGCTGCCGCCGGCCGGGAGGGCAAGGCGACGGTGGGCTGCACCCGGGCGGGACTGGACGTCTGGCTGATTGGTGAAGTGGTGCTGCTGGAAATCTTGGGCACTGAAGCGGTCCAACGGCAGAAAGATCCGGCCACCGGCCTTCAACTGCTGCGGATTGATTGAAGACAGCTTTCAGCGGTCAGCTATCAGCTTTCAGCAACGTGCAAAGGGGTATTGGCGAAGGCGATAAAATGTAGGGTGGGCACTGCCCACCAAATCCTTATTAAGCACAGGCGAGACGCCTGTGCCACTAAACTAAGGGGCACCTTTGGAACAGAGTAAAGAAATGTTAGAAAAAGTGGTCCAGACCGGGCGCCAGGCGGCCCTGGCGGCGGGCGCAGTGCTGCGCCAGAATTACTACAAGCCCCACCGGATCACCATGAAAGGGGCCATCGACCCGGTGACGGAAAGCGACCTCCAGGCCCAGGAGATGATCATTGCCCTGATCCGGCAGAGCTTTCCCGACCACGGCTTCCTGGCGGAAGAAACGACAGGGGAAGGTGTGGCACAGGCGCCCTCGCCTGTGGCTGGTTACCGCTGGATCATCGACCCTCTGGACGGCACCGTCAATTTCGCCCACGGCTATCCGGCCTTCTGTGTCTCCATCGCCTTCGAGGCCGCGGGGAGGCTGGAATACGGCGTGATCTACGACCCCTTACGGGATGAGCTCTTTGAGGCCCGGCGGGGGAGCGGGGCCCGGCTCAACGGCCAGCCCATTAAGGTCTCCACGATCGACCGGCTGGAGCGGGCCCTGGTGGCCACCGGCTTTCCCTATGACATCCGGGAGCGGCTGCCCGAAACTTTGGGACGCATGGAACGGATTTTGGAAAAGGTCCAGGGGCTGCGCCGGGGCGGGTCCGCCGCCCTGGACATGGCCTACGTGGCCTGCGGGCGCTTCGACGGCTTCTATGAAGAGAACCTCAAACCCTGGGACACGGCCGCGGGGCTGCTGCTGATCTCGGAAGCCGGCGGCCGCATCACCACCCTTGCCGGAGGACTTTATGACATTTATTCGGCGAATATCTTGGCCAGTAATGGGGGGTTGCATGAAAGCCTCCGGCAATGCGTGCGGATCTGATCTCCGAAAATTTATTGACCCCTTTGGAGAAATGAGATATAAAAAAACCATGCTGAATTCTTCGACCAATAACTGGTGCTGGTGGTGCGTAATCGCGGACTCGTGAGGTGCGTCCACCAGTGGTTTGAATAATTTCGGGGCCCCTCACGAGAGGGGCCCCGGTTTTTTTGGCGCAGATGAAAGCCGTGGCCCAAAGGGGTGCACGGCTTTTTTGTTGGCCGCCGATGAACCGATATAACCATGCAACTGTCATTCTCAAGGAGCGCAACACAGGTTAGAAACCTGTGCCACCAAGGAGCCAGTTTCTTGGTAGCACAGCCTTTCCAGGCTGTGCCGAAAATGCGCCCAGGTTAGAAAACCTGTGCCACCAAAACCAAGGCGCGGCGCTCAGGGTGGCAAAATTTTTGAAAGGGTCTTTAATTATTTATCTTTATCGTGTTCATCGGCGTTTATCTGCGGTAAATAAATGATTACATTAAATGAACGGAGCAGGCATGGTGCAACCGGATTTTGCCACTTTCAGCGACCTGGCCCGGCAGGGCAATCTGATCCCGGTCTACCGGGAGATTTTGGGGGACCTGGAAACCCCGGTGTCGGCCTACAAGAAGTTGCGGGGCGCAGGCTGTTCTTTTTTGTTGGAGAGCGTCGAGGGCGGCGAGAAGTGGGGCCGTTTCAGTTTCCTGGGACTCAATCCTTCCCTACTGTTTCAGGTGCAGGGTGGCTGCAGCACTATCCGGCGCGGCGGCCGGGAAGAGGTGCTGGATGCCGGGATCGATCCCTTTGAGCACCTGCGCCGCCTGCTGGCCGGCTTCCACGCGGTGGAGGCCCCCGGCTTGCCCCGGTTTTGGGGGGGACTGGTAGGGTACCTGGGTTATGATATGGTGCGCTTCATCGAGCGGCTGCCGGAATTGACTCCGCGTATCCCCATGCCCGAAGCCCGGTTGATGCTGGCGGACAACCTGCTGATCTTCGACAACCTGCGCCAGACCATCAAGGTCATGACCCTGGTGCACCTGGACCCGGAGCTGTCCCTGCCGGCCCAGTACGACGCGGCGCTGGCCGCCATCGACGTCCTCATCGAGCGCCTGCACCAGCCGGTGCCGCGAGCCCAGGGTTTACCTCCGTCCGAGAGACCGCCGCTGACTGCCAACCTCACCCAAGAACGATTCGAAGCCATGGTGGAGCAGGCCAAAGAGTACATCGCCGCGGGCGACGTGATCCAGGTGGTGCTGTCCCAATGCTTCCAGACGCCGTTGCGCCACGACCCCTTCGACCTCTACCGGGCCCTGCGCTTCATCAACCCCTCGCCTTACATGTTTTATCTGGACCAGGGAGATTTGCAGGTGGTGGGGGCCTCCCCCGAGATCCTGGTGCGTCTGGAAGAGGGCCGCATCACTTATCGGCCCATTGCCGGCACCCGGCCCCGGGGAGCCAGCGAAGCCCAAGACCGGGACCTGGAGACGGAGTTGTTGGCCGATCCCAAGGAACGGGCCGAACACCTGATGTTGGTGGATTTGGGGCGCAACGATGTGGGCCGGGTGGCGCAAATAGGCAGCGTGCGGGTGCCGGAGCTCTTTTCGGTGGAGCGTTACTCCCACGTGATGCACATCGTCTCCCAGGTGGAGGGGGAACTGGCCACCGGCTTGGATGGCCTGGACGTGCTCAAATCCACCTTTCCCGCCGGCACCGTCACCGGCGCCCCCAAGGTGCGGGCCATGGAGATCATCGAGGAACTGGAACCCACCCGCCGGGGACCGTACGCCGGGGCGGTGGGCTATCTAGGTTTCGGCGGTAACCTGGACTTCTGCATCACCATCCGCAGCTTTGCCATTTACCGGGGCCAGGTGTACCTGCAGGTGGGGGCGGGGATCGTGGCCGACTCGGACCCGGCCAAGGAATACGAGGAGACCGTCAACAAGGGTATGGCCCTGGTGCGGGCCCTGGACCGGGCGGAGGAAGGGCTGGTGTAGGAAGCGAAGAGGATTTGGGGGAACCCCGCTTTTTTAGAAAAAGCGAGGTTCCCCCAAATCCCCTCCTGGAAAAATATAAGGGTTTAAGCTAAGGTGGCAAGATGTTAGTTATGATCGATAATTACGATTCATTCACCTATAATCTGGTGCAGTATTTCGGCCAGTTGGGAGAGGAAGTGCGGGTGTTTCGCAATGATCAGATCGACCTGGAGGGCCTGGCGGCGGCCAGACCGGACCGCCTGGTCATCTCCCCCGGGCCCTGCTCCCCCGACGAGGCGGGGATTTCGGTGGCGGCCATCCGACACTTTGCCGGGAAAATTCCCATCCTGGGGGTGTGCCTGGGGCACCAGGCCATGGGCGCCGCCTTCGGCGGCCGCGTCATCCGGGCCTCCCGGCTGATGCACGGCAAGACCTCCCTCATCTACCACGACGGCCGGGACCTGTTCCAGGGAATCCCGTCGCCCTTCGAGGCGACGCGTTACCACTCCCTCATCGTGGAGCGCGAGACCCTGCCCGATTGCCTCGAGGTCTCGGCCCAGACCGCAGTGGGCGAGATCATGGGGCTGCGCCACAAAGAATACGCCATCTTCGGGGTGCAGTTTCACCCGGAGTCGATCATGACCACCGAAGGCATCAACCTGCTGCGCAATTTTTTAAAGCGCAGCCGGGGGTGAACTATCTTTGGTAGGGCGGGCCTCCGTGCCCGCCTAAAGTCAGGCGGCCAGGGACGGCCGCCCTACCATCAGGCAAATGTAGCCGCAGGCTTTAGCCAGCGATGATTTACTTGTGAGTTTATTCATGGATCAAGAGTCTCGTCCTGAGAAAGAAGTGGGGCAATCCCAAGAAACTGGGACAGCGCCCGCCGGCGAAGAACATCCCGAAAAGCCCCACCCGGAGTTTGAAATCGACATCTTCCGGGACTGGTGCAAATCCTGCGGCATCTGCGCGGCCTTTTGCCCCCGGCAGTGTATCGGCCTGGACGCCAGCGGGGCCCCAGTGATTACGGACCCCAAACGCTGCACCGGCTGCCGCTGGTGCGAACTCCACTGCCCGGATTTCGCCATCTGCGTCAAGGAGATCGCAACGGCCGGAGGGAAAAAAGCCGAGGAAGCGGATTGATAGGCCACAATAGAGCAAAATCATGAATGCGGAAACCACCGGAAAACCCCGACTGCTGCAAGGCAACGAAGCCGTGGTGGAAGGCGCCCTCTATGCCGGCTGCCGGTTTTTTGCGGGCTACCCCATCACCCCGGCCACCGAGATCAGCGAAGTCATGTCCTGGCGCCTGCCCGCGGTGGGCGGCACCTTCATCCAGATGGAGGATGAAATCGCCTCCATGGGTGCGGTGATCGGGGCCTCGCTGGCCGGAGTCAAGGCCATGACCGCCACCAGCGGCCCGGGCTTCTCGCTGATCCAGGAAAACCTCGGGTTCGGGGTCATCGCCGAAGTCCCCTGCGTCATCGTCAACGTCATGCGGGGCGGGCCTTCCACCGGTCTGCCCACCATGGTGAGCCAAGGAGACGTGCAACAGGCCCGTTGGGGCACCCACGGCGACCATCCCATCATCGTCCTGGCGGTCTCCACGACGCAGGAGTGCTTCGAGCTCACGGTCAAGGCCTTCAACCTCTCGGAAAGATACCGCACTCCGGTCATCATCCTGAGCGACGAAGTGGTGGGCCACACCCGGGAGAAGCTCGTGCTGCCGCCGGCCAATCCCCTGGAGGTGGTGGACCGCCATCGGCCGGACATGCCGCCGGAGTGGTACCTGCCCTATGCCGACACCGCCAGCGGGGTGCCGCCCATGGGCATCTTCGGCGACGGCTACCGCTACCACGTCACCGGCCTGATCCATGACGTGCGGGGCTATCCCACCGAGCGGCCCGATGAGATCGTGCCCTTTCTGAACCGCCTGTTCCGCAAGATTACCCAGCATTTCGACGACATCCAGATGGTGCGGCAGGAGCAGACCGCGGACGCCGAGCTTCTGGTGGTGGCCTACGGCTCGGTGGCGAGGAGCGCCCGCCGGGCCGTGGCCGAGGCCCGGGAGCGAGGGATCAAGGCGGGTCTGCTGCAGCTCATCACCTTGTGGCCCTTTCCCCGGCGGCACCTGGAGCCGCTGCTGCGCCAGGTCCGGGCCGTCCTGGTGCCGGAGCTCAATATGGGCCAGATGTCCCGAGAGGTCAAAAGGGTGAATCAGGGAATAACGAGGGTGGAGACTTTGAATCGCATTGATGGGAACTTGATTACGCCGGGGGAGATAGTTGAGCGGTTGTTAGAAATGTAGGGTGCGTCCTACGCACCAACAATAAAATAGACTAGTGTCACAGGCCTCCGTCCTGTGAGCACCGGTTGGAAACCGGTGCCACCAAGCTTTCTGATTTGGGGCGGGCGCGGAGGCCCGCCCCACCGAAAACTAAAAACTAAAAACTAAAAACTCGAAACTCAAAACTCAGAAAGGGCCGGCAATGCTAAAGAGAAGACGACTAGGCTGGATAATCGGTTGGACGGCTGGCCTGATTTTATGTCTGACCTGCGCCGTCTGGGCCGAGGTTACCGGCGTCTATGAACTCCAGGAGAAAGGCAATCTGCGCCGCCTGTCGGTCAGCGAGCTGAAAGGGATCGGCTCGCTGCAATTCACCCTGTATGTCGAGCAGGGCGATTTCACCGGCTCCATGATGGGCCTGGCTGATCTAAAGGGGAACAAGGCCACCTATAAAACCGGCGGCTGCCAGTTGACCATCACCTTTTACGGCAATAAAGCCATCATCAGCAATGCCGACGTGAACTGCCGGGATTACCTGAAGCCGGGAGTGTTGCTGGACGGCAGTTACATCAAGAAACCATGAGTTTTTGTAGGGTGCGCACTGCGCACCATTAAATAAGACTGAGGCGGTGGGCAATGCCCACCCTACATTTAAGGTCGGCGAGCGCGGAGGCCCGCCCCACCAAAAACCAAAAACGAAAAGCTGAAAGCTGACCGCTGACTGCTGAAAGCTGAGAGCTAAAAATGGCCGAAGTCACCAAACTCATCCACAAATACCTGCGCCACGAAAAGAAGTTCCCCCACGTCTGGTGTCCGGGATGCGGCAACGGCATCGTCCTGGGGGCCCTGATCCGGGCCATTGACCGCACCGGCCTCACCAAGGACGAGATCGTCCTGGTTTCGGGCATCGGCTGCTCCGGGCGCCTGAGCGTGTACGTGGATTTCAATACGCTCCACACCACCCACGGCCGGGCCTTGACCTTTGCCACCGGGGTGAAGCTGGCCAACCCCAAGCTCCAGGTGATCGTGGTCATGGGCGACGGCGACGCCACCGCCATCGGCGGCAACCACTTCATCCACGCGGCCCGGCGCAACCTGAACCTGACCGCCATTATCATCAATAATAATATCTACGGCATGACGGGCGGCCAGTATTCGCCCACCACGCCCTACGGGGCCAAGACGGTGACATCCCTTTACGGCCACATCGAACACGCCTTCTCCATCAGCGAGATGGCGGTGTGCGCCGGCG
>Ga0315282_10003854_pt1 | contig 26634 bp, 21 predicted proteins | sample YL17G07_20_MG_FD_203693 | JGI IMG/M metagenome (GOLD analysis project Ga0315282, IMG submission 203693) | Sediment microbial communities from Yellowstone Lake, YNP, Wyoming, USA - YL17G07_20 | ecosystem: Environmental > Aquatic > Freshwater > Lake > Sediment | place: USA: Wyoming | collected...
TGACCCCTTCGGGGTAACAGGCAGAGGGCCGGCCCCTTTTCCAATGTTTGCACAAGAATCTATGATGAACCAAAAAGAAGAACTTCTTCTCCGGCCTTTCCCCCGGTTTTTCTTGTTTGACAAACCCGATATGGGGTATGTGTATCAAAAGAGGTGACGCTTGAGCACGAAACTCAGGCGCACCGTTGGGGAGATTAGACTCATGCCCGTTGAAACCATCACATGGACCGGCCAGTTCGTGCGAATCATAGATCAGACCCTGCTCCCGGGCGAGGTGCGCTACCTCGAGATCGGCGACACTCGGACGCTCTGGGAAGCGATCAAGACGCTGCGGGTGCGCGGGGCGCCGGCCATTGGCATTGCGGCGGCGCTGGGGTGCTACCTGGGCGTTCGCGATTCCGACGCCACCGACTTCGAGACCTTCCGCACCGAACTGGCCGAGGTCTGCAAATATCTCGGCTCGGCGCGGCCCACCGCGGTCAATCTCTTCTGGGCGCTCAAGCGCATCCAGGACCTCGTCGAGCGGCTGCGCGACCGTCCCATCGAGCAGATCAAGCACGAGCTGCTCGACGAAGCGGTCAACATGATCGAAGAGGACCATCGTATCTGCCGCGCCATCGGCCGCTTCGGCGCCGAGCTGTTGCGCGACGGCGAGAGCATCCTGACCCACTGCAACGCGGGCGGCCTCGCCACGGCCGGCTATGGCACGGCTCTCGCGCCGGTTTTCTTCGCCATCGAACAGGGCAAGCACATCCAGGTCTACGCCGACGAGACGCGCCCGCTCCTCCAGGGCGCACGGCTGACCACCTGGGAATGCCGCCAGGCGGGAATTCCCGTCACTCTGATCAGCGACAACATGGCCGCCACCGTCATGGCGCAAGGCAAAGTGCAGGCCGTCCTGGTCGGCACCGACCGCACCGCGGCCAACGGCGACGTGGCCAACAAGGTCGGGACGCTGGGGCTGGCGATTCTGGCGCGCGAATTCCGCGTCCCGTTTTATGTCGCCGCGCCGCTTTCTTCGATTGACATGTCGCTTCAGTCGGGGGCCGAAATTCCCATTGAGCAGCGCAGTCCCGACGAGGTGACCGAGGGCTTCGGCCGCCGGATCGCCCCCGAAGGTGTCGAGGTCTACAATCCGGCATTCGACGTAACGCCGCATCAATACGTGACGGCACTGATCACCGAGCGAGGGATCGTGAGGCCGCCGCTAAGCGAAGGACTGAGACGGGTTTTTGAGCAGTTGAAAGGACCAAAGTAGGACAGGTTGGCAACCTGTCCCACACCGGAAGGAGAGCAAACCCATGAAGGTGGCCGTGGCCGGGCGCGACGCGGCCGATCTGTTGCCTCTGCTCGACGAAATCGGCATCGAGGAGGACGATGTCCACCCCGACATTGTCATTTCCTACGGCGGCGACGGCACTCTGCTGGGAGCCGTGAGGGATTGGCCCGGGCTGCCCAAGCTGGCCATTCGCCATGCGCGGGCCTGCCGGAAGTGTCCCGATCACGAGAACCTGGTCGTACTGAAATGCCTGGCTGCCGGCAACGTCTCGCGCACCGCTCTGATGCAGATCGCAGGCGTGGCCAAAGGCCAGCGCCTTCTGGCCCTCAACGACATCACCCTCAACAAGGTTTCGCCGGTCGCGGGGGTCCGCTATCGCGTGTGGATCAACCAGGAACCCTACTCGGGCGAGATCGTCGGCGACGGGGTGGTCGTGGCAACGCCCTTCGGCAGCAGCGCCTACTATCGCAGCATCACGCGGAGCGTCTTCCGAATCGGCATCGGCGTGGCCTTCAACAACAGCACCGAGCCGGTGGACCACCTGGTGCTGAGCGAGAAGGACCGGCTGCGTCTGGTCGTGACGCGCGGGCCGGCGCTCCTGTGCGCCGACAACGCCCCCGACGCCGTGAAGATGGAGGAAGGCGACGAGGCCACGGTCTTCAAGGCCGACGAGACCACCATCCTGCTGGCCGGCGAGACTCTCTTCTGCAACCAATGCCGCCGCCCCGACGGCACTCCGTTCAACCGGCTGGGGGGGCTGATGAGCTTGTGAGTCAATCTCCGTATGACAGCGCGAATTGAGGAACGAACCCTTTCGACGATTGCGGAATCGCGTTGGGCATTTCATCCCACGTTCGGCCGTCAAGTTTGCGCCCGGTCTTCTTCTTGTTCACGCCACCCCATTGTTTGAAGAAGAAAGGAATTCCGAGTCGGTTGCATTGATCACGGATTTCGGTCACCCACGATTTTTCCGTCGGTCGTGCCCTGGGACCTGACTCGCCTCCCACGATCACCCAGTCTATGCCATTGAGATTGAATTGAACCGGTCCCAAGAGTGGTTCAAGGGAGAGAAACCTTACATGTGCCGGAATCGCTCGAAGGGAATCCACTCTGAAATGATGCGCTTGATCCTCAACGCTGACACCCATCCAGATGTGTGATGCCCAAGGAAGCTCGGCTGAAAGCTCGAGCATTCTTTCTGCGCGCTTTGTCAGAATCTGAAAACGATGCCAATATGCGCGGTTCATTACCTCAAAGATCTGACGGATGAATTCTGCTGGCACCTTCTCGTGAAATAAATCGCTCATCGAGTTCACAAAGATCATCTGAGGCTTCTTCAGGCGCAACGGAAGTTCCACCATGTTAGGGTGAATGGTGGGTCGGAACCCGCCGGCGTAGTTTGGTTGCCCCATCGCCTTCAGGCGTAGGGACATCCGTTCCGCGTAACAATGCTGGCAGCCCGGACTGATCTTGGTACAGCCCGTAACAGGGTTCCATGTCGTCTCGGTCCATTCTATCGCCGAATTTGACGCCACTACCGTGCTCCTCGCCCACGATACTTGTTGAAGCTATCGGTCACGATGCGTTCGGCTACGGGCTTCTGGGACGCAAAGAACAGGTAGTAAACCACAGCCCCCTTTGAGTTGCGCATCGGTATGGGTTTCGGGACATGATTGAAACCGGCCGCATCATGGAGACGCTTCCCGAAAGCTTCGGCAATGGTCTCGTTGTCTTCCTTTTCAGGCTGCCCAAATAGATCTTTGGCTGTTGTGTAAGCAACCCGCCGCCATGACTCATCGCCCCAGAATTCAGTCATTCTCTGCACATCCGCCGGATCCACCCCCTCGGGGTTTCGCCAGAGGACGTTTCGGTTCATATCGGCAACAGGGAAGTTCAGGAACATATCTATGCTCCGCATCTTGCCTGCCGTCTCAATTACCCGCCACGACAGATGCAGTCCGTACGGGTCCAGCAAGCACAAACCACGACGGTATTCTTCGTACTGGACCTTTGGAAAGACTTGCTCCAACAAAATCGAGTTGCAGTTGCCTGGGTACACGTGAACATCCGGGCGATCACTTATCATCTCGCGTAACGCTGCCACTTTCTGCCGATCCAAGTCAATCAAATGGTACTCGCGGAACGGCGGCTGAACGAGCAAGGCGTTGGTCGGGCTACCGGGAACGAAAGTCCCCTTTTTTCGCGAGAAATGCACCCCTGCGCCGCTGAAGCCGTCAATGTACACGTGGTAAAGCGCTGGGTTCTGCTGATGTGCCATGATCTTAAGAGTAGGCCGACGCGTACTCCTTGATTATCTCCAACTTAACCTCCGACCAATACCCGATCTCGTCGAATTTCAAAGGAGCTGGTTTTGATGGCATGGTTGTCCCCGTTTCGCGATTCTGCCCTTCCTCTGTCATGTCGTCTAATCGCAGTTCACGTTGTCTTGCACCTCACTTCCTCTCAAACAGCTTCCGGAAGTAAATCTTATCCAGCCCCAGATAGTAGCCCGGATCGGTCTTGCCGTCGAGGTGCGAGGCCGGATCGTGGCCCACGCACACGAAGCGCAGACGGTGTTCGCCCTTCGTCAGTTCCCGTGACCCCAGGTTCTCGGGCTTGACCATGCTCGTGGCGTTGTACAGGTTGACCGGTTCTCCAACCCTGCGCCCGTCGAGCTGGATTTCATAGATGCCATAGTCGCGCGAACGCGTCAGGTCGGCCTTCACGACATAGCGCCCGTCTTCGGGAACCTCGAACGGGACCTCCAGCCATGCCTTCTGCTCGGTCGGCTTGAAGAAGAACTGTGCGCCGCCTGAATAGCCGCGCCCCTTCTGAATCTCAAACTCGCCGGGCACGCTGCTCATCTTTTTCACGAGCGACTCGGCTTCGAGGTTCGTTCCCTGAACAATCCGGTCCTTTGCCGGCGGCATCGTGAAAAACCGCTTGGTCTTGCCGCGCTGATACCAGAACGCCACGGACGAGAAGTAATCCGGCCGCTCACGGAAACCCGAGGTCACTTTCCCCTCGCGATTGAACGTTACGCCTTTGTGCTCGATCGTCACCTGGAGCGACTTGTGGAATCGCACCGGATCGGCGATGTGCCAGCGATAGGCCGTTCCGCGATCATCCGCGCGGTCGCCTTCCCACACGCTCACGCCATAGAACGGATTGTCGAACGGGCGGAATCCCCACGCGTCGCAGAAATAGTCCTCGGTCCCCGTGCCGCGCAGAATCGGCTCCTTCGACCCGTCAATGAAGAACCGGTCGTCGCCCTCGCCGAACCAACTGTCTTCGTCCTTCTGGACCGACAAGACCGTCCCCACATAAACCCCATCTCCCTCGGCATCGAGGATCAGGTAGTCTTCGCCCATCTTGCAGGGAAACTCCTGCCGATACTGCGCGTGAAAGTACATCGTGTCCGGCGGCAGTCCCGGCAACTTCTGCCAATCCACGTAGTAGTAGAGGCTCCGGACTCTCTTGTCGGGCGAGTCGTTCGAGACCGTGATCCGCGCCGACTTTCGGAACGGCATCGGCCAGTAGCAATTACGCGCGCGGCCTTCCGACGAAACGGCGACAGGCATCGAATTGAGCGGAACGCTCAGCCCATGGCCCACCGCGAAGAAATCGCCGATCGGCGCTTCGACGCTGGGCTCCTTTTCGCCGTCCCAATAGATCCGCAGCGTCATCGAACGCGGATAGTTCGGGTCGTCGGCGCCGATCGTAAACCAAATGTGAGTGATGCGGCCCGGCCCCTCGAGCTCGGCAATGGTCAGCGTCTGACCCGGTGGAATCGGCCGCGCATCAGCGTTGCCATTCCTCCAGTTCGGATCGGCGCTCGACGACCGGCGGCTCTCGAAGCTGCCCGGCCGCTCCAACGATTCCCAGAATCCCGGCTGCCGGCGCACCCAGTGACTGCGCGGCGCCGCACACGCCACCGCCAACGCCGCGAATACACCCGCCACAACGCAGAAACGAGCGATTCGGTTCATGGACCCCTCCTGTGAAAACGAATGTGGAACGCGAGCAATTCAAAACTCATAATTCAAAATTCAACATTCATCATTCAACACTAGGCTTTGGCCTCCTCCCACTGCCTCTTCAAAAACTCCGCGGCCTTGGGAATCTCGACCATCTTGTCGCCGATGCAGCCGCACTCCAGGCTGCAATAGTCGCGATAGCCGATCTTTTTGAGGCCCTTGAAGCCGTCAACGAAACTGCGCTCGTCCTGCCCCGGCAGATTGCGCTTTCCGCTGGCCAGGTGGACGTGGTGCAGATAGCTGCCGGCATCGAGAAACGCGTAGGTGTCGCTCTTCTCTTCAAGGTTCATGTGATAGAAGTCGCCCATCATCGCCACGCCGGGATTGTCGGCGGTGCGGCAGAGGCACGCGGCCACGGCCAGCTGGCGCAGGAACATCGCCTCGCCCTTGTTGAGCGGTTCGAGCAGGATGCGGGTGTTGTTCTTGGCGGCCACTTCGCCGAGCTCGGCCAGTTGCGCCATCAGGAGCTTCTGCCCTTCGAGAAAGCTCAGTTTGGTCTGGCCGTTGAACGCCGGCACAACGATCAAGCCGGTGGACTTCAGTTCGCCCGCCGCGGCCAGAATGTTCTTGATGTCGTTATAGGCTTGTTTGCGCTTCGCCTCATCCTCGGACATCAGGCAGCCGCCGTAGCCGGCGCAAATCGCGCTGACCTTGAGTTTGCTGTCGGCCAGCGCCTCCTGAATCCTTTTGACGCGGCCGGGCAACCCGCCTCCGCCAAACTCGATTCCGTTGAAACCCCACTTCTCCATGTTGGCCAGTTTCTCTTTGAGCTCCCTGCCGGGGATGATCCCGTCCTGGCTGGAGAGATTGAGCTGCGCTTCACCCGCGCTCTCGGCGGCCGCGGCCCGCGTACCCTGGGTTGCGGTTGCCGCCATCGCCGCCGCGGCTCCCGCCACGGCTGTCTTCACGAAAAACTCCCGTCGGTCCATCGCCATGATCGCTGCTCCTTTCCTTATGCGTCTATTGGTCATCCTTCATCCTTCATCCTTCCGCCTTCATCCCTATGCCTTCTCCGTTTTCTTCGCCTTCGGCCCTTTCTTCTTCGGCTGCTTCTTCGGCGGCGTCTCCGGCTCCCTTGCCGGCGGGATTTGATCGTGGTCGTTATACTCCGCCCGCAGCCGCTCCAACTCCGCCTTCATCTTCTTGACCACGTCGGCATAGGCCGGGTCGTTGTAAACGCTCTTCAGTTCCTGCGGATCCTTCTTGAGGTCGAACAGTTCCCATTCGTTGATCGTATGGTAGCAGATGAGTTTGTGATCCGCCGTTCGCACGCCATATTGCGGCCGAGCGCGGTGCGGGTCCGGATACTCGTAGTAGTGGTAGTACATCGAGGTGCGCCAGTCCTTGGGCGTTTCGCCGCGGAAAAGCGGCCGGAGGCTGTGGCCCTGCATGTCGCCCGGAATGGGCACGCCCGCATAGTCGAGAAACATCGGCGCATAGTCTATGTTCAGGATGAGGCGATCGTTGACCGTGCCGGGGTTGATCTCGCGCGGGTAGCGCACCAGGAACGGAACGTGGAGCGATTCCTCGTACATGAACCGTTTGTCGAACCAGCCGTGATCGCCGAGGAAAAAGCCGTTGTCCGACGTATAGATCACAATGGTGTTATCCGCCAGCCCCGCGCTCCCCAGATAGTCGAGCATGCGGCCGACGTTGTCATCGAGCGACGCAATCACGCGGCAATAGTCTTTGATGAAGCGCTGATAGTTGTACTTCTTGATCTCTTCGGACGACATGTCGGGCTTGAGTTCCTGCTTGTAGTCGGGCATCTCGGCCACCCGCATGTCCGCATGGGCCGCGGCGCTCGCCCGGTTCGAGTAGTCGTCGTTGAACGTCGGCGGTTCGGGCATATCCTTCTCTTTGTACATGTCGGTGTGCTTGGCGTCGGGGTCCCAACCACGATGCGGCGCCTTGTGGTGATAGAGCAGGCAGAACGGCTGGTCCTGCGACTTCTTCACGAAATCAATCGCATAGTCCGTGATGATGTCTGTGACATAACCCTCGCGCTTCTGCCGCTGCCCCATCTCGATCATCACGGGGTTGTGATAGACGCCCTGGCCCGGCAGAATGTTCCAGTAATCAAACCCGGTCGGATCGCTGATCAGGTGCCACTTGCCGACCAGACCGGTTTTGTAGCCGGCCTTCTGAAGCAACTTCGGAAACGTCTGCTGGCTGCCGTCGAACCTCTGGTGGGCACCGTTGTCTATCACGCCGTTGATGTGACCGTACTTGCCCGTGAGAATGGCCGCCCGGCTGGGAGCGCACAGCGAGTTGGTCACGAAACAATTGGCGAAACGCATCCCGTCGTTGGCGATCCGGTCGAGGTTCGGCGTCTTGTTGACCTTGCTCCCATAGCAGCTCAAAGCGTGGGCCGCGTGGTCATCCGACATGATGTAAACGATGTTCGGTTTGTTCTTGCCTTCTGCCGCGTGCAAGTTGGCCAGCTGACTGGCCAGGGCCAGCCCGCCCATTGTCCGGATCATGTCGCGGCGCGTCATCAATCTCTCCGTCATTGTGGCTCCTCCTAAAGATTGGCTCGCGCGGCGGCCATGCCACCACACCCCTCGGAAAAAACAGAGGCTAGCGCCCTGCCGGGTACTTTCTGGGAGCACCGCCGCCGGCCCGTACGAATTGGTGACTGCCAGTTTGAAAAACCGCATCGCCACACGTCAAGCTCTAGTGTCGCTTCAAGTGGCGCGGGCTGTCAGCCTGCGAAAAGTGGCACAGGCTGTCAGTCAGGAGCGTTGAGTGGTTTTTGGGCGGCGCGTTCTTTTTTGACAGGATCACAGGATCAACCGGATGGATGGCTAAGAGTGCCTAAAACAAAGACTTAACCGCAGAGAACGCGGAGAAACGCAGAGAAACACTCTCGCCTCAATTCTGTCTCTTGAAGCCTCTCCGCGTTTCTCCGCGCCCTCTGCGGTTTATTTTTTTAGAGCTTCTAAGTACACCTCAACACGATAGAGGGGTTAAATTAGGGTACGCGCTGGCATGCGCGATTTTCGGCGGCCCCAAAGGGGCGATAGCAAGTAGCCGGGGGTGATGCGAAACGAAGTGAAGCGAACCCCCGGAACAGACGCCCTCTCTTCCGGTCAAGCCCCGAACGGGGCGGCAGAGACAATCCGGGCGGCGCGGTTTCCTACGCCCCGTTCGGGGCTTGATCGGGGGGGAGATCGGGTCCGGGGGTTCGCTCCGTTGCACTCCGCATCACCCCCGGCTACTTGCCTTCGCCCCTTCGGGGCCGCGAGACTCACGACCCACTTCTGAAAGGGAGGAATTTGATCCCTCTATTGTGTTGAGGTGTACGTAGCCGGCGAGCGGGGGGGTGCTTCTCACGGATTCGGAAAATCCCCCACTCGGATTTCGACGGAAAAGTAAGGTTGACGCGGCGGCCCTCGCCGGCTCATAGTGCGAACCGCCTTGGTCAAGACCGCGGCGCCGCGAAATCGCCGCTGAGTTTCTGTCGGCGTGCGCCGCCCAAATTCCTCCTTTCCTGGATGTAACGACGATGAGCGAGCCGTTGACCCCCGAGCAACTGGAGTTTAACACGCGTCTCGATCCGCGTGTCCTACTGCAGAAAATGGGATTTGCCGAGGAGGCCATCGCCGACGAAGGCACCCGCATCCGGCTCTACTGTCCCATTCACAAAGACCAGGTTCGCCGGTCGCTGATCCTGGACAAAACGCAGAACCGATTCCAGTGCCAGTATAAGGATTGTCCCGCCCACAACGGGGGACCGCTGGTCGAACTGCTGGCCCTCTATCTCGGCGTCGGCGTGCCCGAAGCCATCCGCCAGTTTGAGGAAGGCAACGCTCCCCAGCGCAGCCTGACGGCACAAGCCGATCAGCTGATCGCCCAATCCAGGCTGACCGACGCGGCCCGCCTGCTCGAGAAGGCGGTTCGTATCTCGCCTCGCGACGAAATCGCGCGCTGCAAGTTGGCCGCGCTCTATCTGGAACTCAACCAGCGCGAGCGCGGCTTTCGCGAGTATCTCGTCGCCGCCGAGGATTTTGCCGTCAAGAACCAGATAGACAAGACCTTGAGCATCTACAACATTCTGGTGATGCTGGCGCCCCAGGACATCCGGGTCCGGCGCCAGATGGCCTTTCTCTTCTCCCGGCTCGGCCGACACAAGGAGGCCGCCGAACACCTGAAATGGGTCGTGGATCAGTTGCTGGCGCGCGGCCAGGTCGAAGAAGCGGTCAAAACCTCTCGCCAGATTCTCGAACGCTGCCCCGCCGAACCCACCATCCACCTGCTCTTGGCGCGGCTGCTCAGCCAGGTTCACCGCATCAACGACGCTGTGCTCGAAGCCCAACAGGCCGCCGAGCTGGCTCTCGAAGCCGGCGATCGGCCCACCGTCGAAGAGGCCGTGACCCTGGGCTTGATTTACAACCCCATGCACGAACGACTGCGTGAGTTGCAGGACCAACTGAGAGCAACCCCCGTCCCCGTCAAGGAGAGCAGCGGCGCGCTCGGCGAGTCGGATGAATTTGGCCAATGGCTGGAAAGTCTCGAACAGGAAGTCAGCGCTCCCAGCGTCAACGCAAGCACACCCGTTCCCCCGCCCACGGCAGGCACCTCTTCGATTCGCCAGGAACGCTGGATGACCTTCTGCCGCAACAATCTCTCTTCTCTGAACGAGGACAAACTGAACTCCATGGAAGATCACCTGCGCTCGATGTACGACGACGTTCAGGCCTCCTATAAACAAGGGTTCCTCAGCGAGTGGGAACTGAACATCATCAAGGACTTCTATGCCTCGTTCTGCAAAGCCTACGACCAGGTTCGCAAAGTCCAGGACGACCAAAGCTGAACGCTGAGGCACAGGGGACGCGGACCGGGGGCAGGAGCGCGGGGGCAAGCCAGATGCCGCACCGGTTGCTGGAGTTTGACGGGATTCGGGTGGTGCCGTCGGTGCATGGGCGGATCCTCTTCGCCATGCAAGTCCGGCGCGCCTTCGCCCTGCTGCGGCCCGACTGCCTGGCGGTCGAGTTGCCGCCGGGTCTGCGCGACGCCGTGCTCGAGGCCGTGGACTATCTGCCCCAGATCGCCGCGGTCTGCTATCGGGAGCCAACCGCCGACAATCGCCTCTGCTACCTGCCGATCAGTCCCGCCGATTCGATCGTCGAGGCCCTCCGCATGGCGGGCGAACTTAAGGTCCCGATCGAATTCGTGGACCTCGACGTCGAGCCGTTCGACGAGCCCGTTCTGCCCATGCCGGACGATTATGCCATCGAAAAGATCGGCCTCGAAGCCTATGCGCGCGTGGTGGTGGCCTCGCTCCGCCCCAGCCTGCCGGGCCACACGTCTTGGGCGCGCGAACAACACATGGCCTGGCGACTGCGCCAGTTGCGTCACCGCCACGACTCGATTCTGTTCGTCTGCGGGGTGGGACACCTCGGTCGAATCTTCCAGTTCTACCTGGTGGGCAGCGAACTGGCCTCGCGTCCCACTCCCCCACGCGAGGTATTTCTGGCCCATCTCCACCCGCGCTCGATGGTTCGGGCGCTTCGCGAAATCCCCTATACCGTCGGACTCTATGAGCAGGTGCGCGCCAACGGCGAACTGGTGGGCGGTTGGCGATTCGACAAACTCGAAGCCGTTCGCTCGATCTACCTCTCGGCCGAGCGGACTTACACGGCCGCCTTCCAGGAGGAGATTAACGTCACCCAATGGCGGACGCTGCTTCAGTACACGCGCAATCTGGCTCTGACCCAGATGAACGTCTGCCCGGAATTCTACGAGGTGGTTGTCAGCGCCAAGAGCGTGGTGGACGGCGACTATGGCGCGGTGGTCCACGAGCTGGCATCGGCCTATCCGCCGCAGCAGGAGTTCAGCCCCTATCCCGTCCTCGAGATTCTGCCTCACGATCATGGCCGGCTGGGCGAGAGCGACGAGCGCCACTGGCTGAAGCCGCGGCCGGCGCGACCGCCTGAGCAGTGTGTGGGGGTGCGGTTTCGGCGGCGGCCCACGCCCCGCGAGCGGGGAATCTGGCGCGAGATCTGGAATCGCGGCTTCCACTGGGGCATTTGCTCCTGGCCTCCCGAGGACCGAATCCAGGAAGACTTCATGTCCTATGTGCGCAAACGCGCGTTGCAGCTCATCTCGGAAGACAAGAAACAGGTGATGCCCTTTACCACGAGCTTTTACGACGGGCTGGACATTCGCGAGACCATGCGCCACTGGCACAAGCGAAAGATCTACGTCCAATATGTGCCGCCGCCGAGGGGAAAAGTCGGGCCGGTGGTTCTGATTCTCGAGGACGAACCGATCGCGCGTGTGGACTCCTGGCGCGTGACTCTCTACGCCGAACACCAGAACGAGTCGGACATTTCGTTTTACGCCGAGCCGCTGGGCGAGCACGTCGTAGGCCCGGGCATTTGCCGCACCCACTTTCGCGGCATCCTCTCGGTGTTTCCCGCCAAGCGGATTCCCGACGTCTGGACCAACCCGATGATTGACGAGTATCCCACCTGTTCCGAAAAGCTGCTGGCCGCCGCAATCCTCTATTCCGATTTCCGTTACATCGCCTATGTGGCGCCCAAGCCGCCGCCCGCGCACATGCGCCAGTTGGCCGGCTATAACGGGCGCGAGATCATCTACCTGCCGGTGTTCACCTTCTCGCGGCGGATGCTGAGGAAGATCCACAAGTTCCACATCCTCGATGGGCACCATATACGGGCCTTCGCCGCGGACTACATCACTTGAGAGTCTGTGGTTCCGAGGGAGTTGCGAAATGGGAGTGGCGTGGGCTGTCAGCCCGCGAACATCGGCGGACTAGACAGTCCACCCCACTCTTTCAACCACATTTCGTGCAGGGGTTCCGTATTTCGCAACGCCCTCGGTTCCTATCGTTCCGGCCAAAGCTGTTGACAGCGGCGGAGGGGCGTCGTAGTCGCAAGGAAGGCGCGTGGAAAGGCAATGCGAATGATTCGGCCGCTGATCGGAATCACCGTCGGGCGCTTCCTCGACAAGGACAAACGCAAGCGGATCGGCTGCGGGCCGGCTTACATCAACGAGGTCGCGCTGGCGGGCGGATCGGTTGTGCTTCTTCCGCCGGTCGCCGAAGACGGTTCGGCTCAGGCGATGATCGAGGCCGTGGATGGTTTGTTGTTTGCCGGCGGCGGCGACGTTCACGGTTCGGAATTCGGCCAGCCGCATCACCCAAAAGCAAATGAGCCCGACCGCGACCGCGATCGGCTGGAACTGGAGGCGGCGCGGCTGGGGGCGAAACGGGGCCTGCCGATGTTGGGCATCTGTCGCGGCATTCAGCTGCTCAACATCGCTCTGGGTGGCGATTTGATCCAGGACATCCCGTCGCTGGTAACGACCGATACCCAGCATGATTCGAAACGCCCGCTCGCTCATACGATCGCGGTTGAGCGCAAGAGTCTGATCGCTTCGCTGATCGGTCCGGGCACGGTCGAGGTCAACAGCCGCCATCATCAGGCGCTCGGACGGATGGCCCGGGGGCTGCGGGTGGCGGCGCGCGCGAGTGACGGGATCATCGAAGCGGTCGAGGCCGACGATGGGCGACCCATTCTCGGCGTGCAGTTTCATCCCGAGGACATCGCCGCGGACTATCCGAAATTCCGTACCATCTTCGAATGGCTGGTGACCCAGGCGCGGCGGTTTCGACGGTCGCCGGCGAAGTGAAGATGGAACCGGCGGAGAGGGGGAGATGGGGAGACGCGAAGAAGGGGAGACACAGAAAGGGGGAGAAAGGGATCGGAACTTGCAACTCACAACTCAAAACTAAGAACTCGGAACTCAAAACTCGCAACTCGGAACTCAAAACTTGAAACCCGAACCCTTCAATCTAAAACTCTGCACGCTCGCATCATGCTTGCTCGCCCTCGGGCTCGGCTGCGGCAAGAGCGATTCCGACTGGCCCCGAGGGATGTTGCCGCCCGCCCCACCCACCCTGACCTATCACATCGGCTCGCCAGTCAGTGGTCTGCGTCTCACCGACACCGCGCGGACGACGCATTCGATCGAAGCCTACCGCGGGCGAATCGTCGTGTTGGAGTTTTGGAGTTGCCGCTCACCCTATGTCGAAAAAAGCGAGAAGGCCCGACAACGCCTGATCGCACGCTATGGCCCGCAGGACATGGCCTATCTGGCCATTGACTCGAACCGCGACGAATACCGCGGGGAGATCGAGCAGTATCTGGGCGATCACCGCAGTTCCTATCCGGTCGTGGCTGACGACCACGGCATGGTGGCGCGGCGCTTCAATGCCAAGCGCACGCCGCAAGTCGTGGTGCTCGATCGCGGCGGTGTGGTCCGTTACATCGGCGGCCTGTGCAGCGACGACGAATGGGCGAAGAGCGAAGTCGAACGCGCCGATTGGCTCGAACCGGCTCTGGACGCGCTGCTCGCCGGCCGCTCGCCCGATCCCTCCACCCGCCCGCCCAAAGGGAACAAGATCCGGATGCTGCCGAGTCCGTGAGCCTCCGAACGCCGGCGGCCCCGCCGGTGCTTCTACTCTCGGATTGCGGATTTCGAATGGGACGGCGGCAACCGTGTTCGCGCCAATTCTGTTCAGCGTTCCAAATCATTTCGCCTTCTGCTCCAGCGGAATCTCGAGCGCGTGGGAGCCATCGGGCTGATAGACCCAATAGAAGCGAATGCCAATGAACTCGCGCGACTTGAACGCGGCTCCCAGGTCAATCTTGGCATAGTGCGCCCCGTCGCTGGTGCGAACGAAGTAGACCGTGCGTTCGCCGTCGGGCACTTCGCGCAAGTCAACACGCGGTTGATAGTTCTCCTGAGGCGCGAGGGGCATGTTGAACAACGCCCATTCGCCGCTCAGCGCCGGCGCGCGGACAAACCCGCCTTTCCCCCGCGCAACGAGAAACACGATCCTGCTACCCGACTCATCGGGTTCGCCCACAAAATCCGATGCCGCGTCGGAAGTCGCCGCGCGCGCCGCAAAGTTCCAGCCGGTGCGCTGGCCGGGCAGCGCATAACGAACCTCGCCTTCGCCGCACGGCAACGACTGGGGCGAGACGACCGGAGCGAGACGAATCTCGACCACGTATTCCATCGCCAGCGGGTGGGTGATGAGCCGCCTGACCGGCCGGCAGTCATAGTTGGGATAGAACCCTTCGCGCTGGGCAAACACCACGAAGCGCGCTTTCATATTGGGATTCGTGAACGAGAACGCACCCGCCCCGTCGCTGCCGGCTTCATTGTGTCCGGCGTCCACCCAATTGTATCGTTCGTCGAGGCGTTCGAAACGTACGATCACTTTGGCGCCGGCAAGGGGCGCATTCGTTTTGGCGTTAATCACCTGGCCGTGGACCATCGCGCCCTGCTGACACGCGGCAGAGACCGCGAGGAATACAAGCAGAAGGGAAAACGTCGCGGGAAGCGCGAACACGGTTTTCCCCTTGCTTGGGAGATTCCCTTGCCAACGGTCCTTCGCCCCCACGCACCACCGGTCATCTTCGGGCTTTTGTATTCCTTCGCTCTTCATTGTCCGTTGTCAGTTGTCGGTTGTCCGTTTTTCATTGTCCATTGTCCGTTGTTTTCTTCCGTCCTGCCTCAAAGCCTCACAGCCTCACAGCCTGCTCTCCATCGTCCGTTTTTCATTGTCGGTTGTCCGTTTTTCATTGTCCGTTGCCCCGTCCTACTCGCCCAGCACCTTGATGATCAGGCGTTTCCGGCGCTGGCCATCAAACTCAGCATAGTAGACCTGTTGCCAAGGCCCCAGGTCCAGCTTTCCGTCCGTGATGGGGACAATGATCTGGTGGCCGACTAGAATGTTCTTGAGGTGGGCGTCGCCGTTGATCTCGCCCGTGCGGTGATGGCGATAGTCGCGGCCCGACGGCGCGAGGCGTTCGAGCATCTCGTCAATGTCGGTGATAATGCCGTCCTCGGCGTCGTTGACCCAGACGCCCGCGGTGATGTGCATGGCCGAAACCAACGCGAATCCCTCGCGGACGCCGCTTTTGGCCGCGACCTCGGCCACGCGGTCGGTAATGTTGAGGTACTCGCGGTGCTTCGGTGTGTGGAACGTAAGATACTCAGTGCGCGATTTCATATACTTTCCTCCCATGTGTTCCAAAATGGGGTAGGGTACTTTCGTTCCATCACGTAACGGCTGATGGTACTTCTCGATGAACAAGTATCCTATAGGCTCTAAAAAAATAAACCGCAGAGGGTGCGGAGAGACGCGGACAGGGGTCAAGAGACAGAATTGAGGCGAGAGTTTTTCTCTGCGTTCCTCCGCGTTCTCTGCGGTTAAGTCTTTGTTTTAGGCACTCTTAAGCAAATTCACCTCCCGACTACTCTCGCGACGTTCCCGGGCATCGTCCCCAGAAGCGGGCCAGATCTTCATTCCTTCGCAAATCGTTTCCAGGTGGCGTCCAGCCCTGCAGAGGGCGGTTTGCCTTTGTGAACATAGAGGCGATGCCTCGTGAATAGCGAAGAGAGTCTGTGGATCATGGGCGCTGTCTCCTTGTGTTGAATTCATCTGAGGGAGCAGAAGCCTCGCCGGAAGAACATCGCCGTGGGCATGTCCGGTCAAGCTTTTCTTCCTTATATGTGGACTGCGGCCAGCTTGCTGCCGCTCTGTTTTCAGGAACGAAGTTGGGTCGGCAGAACCTTGTTTTAGAACAGCGGCAGCAAGCTCGCCGCAGTCCACACAGAAGGAAGGAAGAATTTCTTGCATCTGGCGAAAGCCCTCGGCAACCTGTCGGCCGGTACACTTGCCGGGCGGGGGACGGAATCCGCATACGACCCTTGGGAGCCTGCCATGAATCTCGAAGTTCTTGATGTAGCGATCATCGTTGCCTATATCGCGACGATCCTGGGGATTGGTTTTTGGGCCAAGCGCCGTGCGGCGCGCGGGCTGGAGTCCTACTTCCTGGCTGGCAGGAGCATGCCCTGGTGGATGATCGCCATGTCGGGCTCGTCGTCCTATTTCGATGTGACGGGCACGATGTGGATCGTCTCGCTGATCGTCGCGATGGGCATGAAGGCGATGTGGATCCAGTGGCTGTGGTGTTTCGTGAGCACGGTGTTCTTCGCCTCCTACATGGGCAAGTGGATTCGACGCAGCGGCGTGCTGACGGGCTCCGAGTGGATGTTGACGCGGTTTGGCGCGGGGCCGTGGGGCGACCTTTCGCGACTGACCTACACGATCTACGCCGTTCTCACATTGACCGCGTTTCTCGGCTACACGGCGGTGGGGATGGGCAAATTCGGGTCCGTCTTTTTCCCTCATCTGGCCGAAAGAGTCGCGCCCTTGTTGAGTCACTTGGGGCTGGTCATGCCCGAGAGAAATCTCCCGCAGCTGAACGACAGCGTTTGTGCCCTGCTGATCATCGGCATCACGGGCACCTACGTGATTATGGGGGGATTCGAGGCCCTGATGTTCGTCGAGCTGATCCAGACGATCCTTCTAACCATCGGCGCGATCGCGATCGCGGTGGTCGGCGCCCACTTCTATGATCCCTCGAAAATCCCGAGTGGAGTTCAGGGCGGCTGGTGGTCTATCGCTCCGGTTTGGCAGCTGCCCCACCTCGACGGTACGAACCAGGCCGTCTATCTGCTGTTTGGCGCAACGGTCCTGGCCTATGTGGCGAATGGTCTTCTGATCGGCTTGAGTGGGCCGCCGCAGCTGTTCGACTTTCAGCGATTCCTGGCGACCAAGAATCCGCGCGACGCTTCAAGGATGGGCGCGCTGTGGGGGGTGATCCACACGGTGCGCTGGCCCATGGCGATCGGCATCGCGATCCTGGCGCTCGTCGGGCTGTCGGGCGAAGTCAATCTGGTGGGAAAAGATCCCGAGCGCGCGTTGCCCCTGGTCATCGCCCACCTGATCCCGGCGGGGATCCGGGGATTGGCCATCGCCGCGCTAATCGCGGCGTTCGTCGGGGCCTTCAGCGCGATGGTCAACGGCGGCGCGTCGTACATCGTGAAGGACATTTACCAGCGTTACCTCGCGCCCAAGGCAACCAACCGGCAGTTGATTGTGGCGAGCTACGCCGCCAGCATTGCGCTGGTGGTGGCGGGGATCGTCGTCTCGTGGTTCGCCAGTTCGATCAACGCCGTCTTCGCGTGGATCATGGGCTCGCTCGGCGCGGGCGTGGTGCTGCCCAATGTGCTGCGCTGGTATTGGTGGCGGCTGAACGGCCAGGGCTATGCGGCGGGCGCGCTGGCGGGGATGGTTCTTTCGCTGGTGCAGGTCGTGTCGGGAGTGAGCTGGCCGATCTTCGTCACGCTGCCCGCCATCGCGCTGTCGGTGTGCGTCGTGGCGGTGGTGGTGTCGCTGCTGACCGAGCCGACGGACCTGGCGACGCTGAAGAACTTCTACAAGTCCGTTCAGCCGGGCGGTTGGTGGGGACCGGTTGCGCGCGCCGTGCTGGCCGACGATCCAAGCTTTCGCCGTGATCGGGCGTTCGGCGCCGATTTCGCAAACGTGATCATTGGCATTCCCTGGATGATCGCGCTCTACCTCGCGCCGATGTATGCGGTGGGCCGCCAGTGGAGCGCGTTCTGGGCCTGCGCGGCGGTGCTGGTGGTGCTCGGTCTGGTGCTGTTCTTCACGTGGTATCGAAATATTCCAGCCAAAGAGGGAACGCCGGCGGCCTCGCCGGTGCTCTAAAACGTTGGATGTGGGGTAGATCAAGGGGACACGGACCAACGACCGCCGATTAGCCAACGCCCTAATGCACCGACGAGCCGCCGGTGTTCCCACAAAGCACCGACGAGCCGCCGGCATTCCATTATTTTGGCGGCTGCCAGGGGACTGCTGCATAGCGCTTCAGTTGCGCTTCCAAGGCCGTCGCCAACTCCTTGACCTTCTCCGGTTCCGACTCCGCAAGATTCTTCTTCTCGTATGGATCCTTTTTGAGGTTGTAGAGTTCGAAGGGACCGGCGGGGCGGGAGCGGAGGAGTTTCCAATCGCCGCGACGGATGCACTCGATCGTGCCGCCATCGAATCCCTTGCCGCCTTCGCGACGCCCGAAGAAGAGGTCGCGTTGCGGGTCCGGTTGCTTTTCGCCGAGGAGCGTCGGCAGGAAGCTCACGCCGACGATGCCCTTTGCGGGAGGTGCGCCTGCCGCAGCAAGCAGCGTGGGCAGGATGTCCATCGTGAGCGAGACACGGTCGGTACGGCTGCCGGGCTTGATCCGGCCGGGCCAGCGGGCGGCGGCTGGGACGCGCAGGCCGCCTTCGTACATCGTCCCTTTGCCCGAACGCCACGAGTCGTTGTTCGCGCCCGCCGGGAGATCGCCGCCGTTGTCGGAAGTGAAGACGACGAGCGTGTTGTCTTCGAGGCCGGCTTCCTTCAGCGCGGCAAGAACGCGGCCCACACCGTCGTCCATGTGCTCGATCAGTGCGCAGAGTTTCGCCCGCTTCTCGCTGATGCCGGGCTGGCGCTTGAGCACGCGGTCGAGGATGTCCTGCGGCGGCTGGATGGGCACGTGCGGCGCGTTGTAGCAGAGGTCGAGGAAGAACGACTGGTCGGGTTTCTGCGCGCGCAGATAGTCGCAGGCCCATTGCGTGAAAAGGTCGGTTGCGTGGCCCTTGGGATCAACCTCGTCGCCATTGAGGCGCATGTAATTGTTTTCGTGGCGGCGATGCGTGGAGTAGTCATCCATCATGTCGCCGAGAAAGCCGTGGAAGAAATCGAAGCCGCGCTCGTTGGGAAGATTGGGCGACGCGAGGCCGAGATGCCATTTGCCGATGATCGCGGACGTGTAGCCGGCGGGCTTGAGATATGTTGGCAGCAACCGCGCGCCGGGCCAGAGATAGCCCCACGAGTTCCTGGGATCGGTGCGAATGACGCCGGGAACGCCGACCAGTTCGGGATAGCGGCCCGTGAGTAGCGCCGCGCGCGTCGGCGAGCAGACGGGACAGTTGGCGTAGAAGTTCTCGAAGCGCATCCCGTCGGCGACGAGGCGGTCAATGTTGGACGTTTTGAGGTCCGGCGCGCCATAGCAGCTCAGGTCGCCATAGCCGAGATCGTCGGTGAGGATGACGAGGAGATTGGGGCATTTCTCCGTGTGCGTGGACTTTCTTTCTGCCCCGAGGCACTCTTCCATTGCGCTTAGTGAGGCCATTGCGCCGAGCATCGAGCCAGCTGACGCACGCAAGAAGGATCGTCTCCTGAGCGTCGCCATGATGATTTTCTCCTGACGTCCGGAGTGTAGCGCCGATGATCGTTCGGCTCCTGCGTTCGGAGTTCAAACCTTCAGTTTGCCTCTTTCATCTTCTCTTCCGAGTGAAAAAGCAAAAACCAAGAGCGCGTGGTAGAAAAGAAATGAAATAGGCAAACTGAAGGTTTGAACTCCGAACCTGAAACGGTTTCTTCGTTTCCCGCCGCGCTACTTCGTGTTCCTTCGTGCAACTTCGTGGATCAAGCTCTACTTTCGCTCAAACACCAACTTCCCGTTCACATAGGTCCTCAGCACCTTCGCGTCGCGGATCGCATCCTCGGGGCACGTCAGCAGATCGGTGTCGAGCACGATCAGGTCGGCGAGTTTGCCTGTTTCGAGCGAGCCGGTTTCCTTTTCCATCCGCAGAATGTAGGCGTTGTTGATCGTGTAGAACTTGATCGCCTGCTCGCGGCTCAGGGCTTCTTCGGGATGCAGCCGGCCCTCATACCATCTCGCCTTGCGCGTGATCGTGGTCGAGATGCCGAGGAACGGATCGTAGGGATTGATCGAGCGCAGCGAGCCGATCTTCTGCATGTGGTCCGAGCCGCCGCCGGCGATGCCGCCCGCCGCAAAAATACTCCTCAGCGGCTGAAAGTAGCGCAAGCGATCATAGCCGAAATGATTCACCAGCGTGCGTGTGTCGAGATAGAGCCACGCGGGCTGGATGTCCTCGGCCACGCCCAGGCGCGCGGCCTGCTCGACCGCTTCGCGGCTCATGAAATTGGAGTGGCTAATGCAGGGATGCGAGTCGCGCACGGGAATCGAGCGGTTGACCTCTTCGTAGGCGTCGAGCAGGTTTTGGACCGCCCCATCGCCGACCGTGTGGGCGGTGAACTGGAGATTGGACTCGACCGCCGCGCGCACCATCGGTACCAGCCGGTCGGGCGTGATGAACAGCGTCCCGCGATAGCTGGGATCGGTGATCGCGTAGATTTTGCTCACGCCCCAGGGCTTCTGCATATAAGCCGAGCCGGTGAGCATCCCGCCATCGAGAAACACCTTGATCCCGATGATGCGCAGCATGGGATCGCTCCTATAGAGCGGATGCTTGGCCACGCCGCGGATGCCCTCGGTGATTTTGTCGAGCGACCCGATGGTGTCGAAATAATAGGAAAACGCCGCGCGCACGGTCAGCTTGCCCTCGTCGTTGAGCTTCTTGTAGCGCCTGATCACGCCCTCGCCGGTGCTTCGCTCGCAGAGAGCCGTGATGCCGACGGAGTTGTAGTCCGCGAAGAGCTGGACCATGCGGTCGAGGTTGTCCTGTTCGGTCGGCGACTTGCCCGACGACTTCGTCTTCACATAGCGCGTGCAGCCGCGAATGATGCCGGTGGGTTCGCTCGTTGCCGGATCGCGCTCGATGAATCCAGGCCCGCCGTCGGTGACTTTGAAATTGCGATCAATGCCGCTGAGCTTCATGGCGAGGCTGTTGAGCGAGGCGTCGGGACCGGTCGCGAACATCGCGGGATTATTGGGGCAGGCGCGATCGAGGTCCTCGCGCGTGGGATAGCGCTGCTCCTTGAGGCGCGTGATGAAGACCTGGCTCAGCACAATCCAGTCGCCCTCTTTCACCACGGCGGCCCGCGCTTTGAAGTAGTTCAGCACGTCCTCGATCGTCTCCATGTCGGGGATGGGGTGATCGAACTCGGTCATCGCCGCGCCCGAGGCGTGGGTGTGCGAGTCAATCAGTCCGGGCAGAACGGGCTTGCCCTGGAGGTCAATGAGTTCGGTCTTCTCGCCGCGGGTTTTCATCACCTCGTCGTTGCTGCCGACCGCAACGATGCGATTGCCCTTGAGGGCGATGGCCTGCTGGATGGAAAAAGCCTTGTCCACGGTGATGACTTTGCCGTGGTGGAGGATAAGGTCGGCTTCTTCGGCGGCTGCAAAGGAGCCAACGAGCGACGCGATTGCTGCGGCCAGGAACCAGATGCGACGTGTCATGATATGCTCTCCGATGACGACCTGGAATCCGAACCATCGTGCACGTGCACGGGTTCTATAATCCAAAATCCAAAATCGAAAATCCAAAACCTACTTCCCAAAGGTGGGGAACAGTCTCTTCAGTTGTTCGATCGAGGGGCGATTCCCGTATTCGCACAGCTCGAAGGCCTCGGCATACTTCACCTTCTTGCCCTTCTCCTCGCCGTAGAGCTCGATCAGCTTCGAGCGATACTGGTCGGCCGCTCCGGCGAAACGGCGGCGGAGGCCGTTGCGAACGTCGAGCGATCGTTTTTCGTAGTCCTGAGCGTCTTTGGGCAGCAGGCTCTCGTCGCCGCCGCAGCAGCCTTCGAGCATCTGGGATTCGAGTTGGGCAACCGCTTCGACTTTCTTCTCGATCGCGCCGTCAATGGCGACCACGATGTCGGGCCGGAAGGGATTGGGCCGCTGGAAACCGTCGGAGTAATAAAGGAATACCGGGTTCCTGGCCAGATAGGGCTCGTCGGGACAGAAAAACGGAACGGTCACCATGAACGCGGCGTCCTGGACGAGCACGCCCGTGTAGCGATGGTCGGGATGATAGTCGTTGGTGCGCGGGGCGAGGACGATGTCGGCCTTCCATTCGCGAATGAGGCGGACGATGGTGCGGCGGTTTTCGAGCGTGGGCATCAACTCGCCGTCGTGAATGTCGAGCACGGTGGTGGCGCAGCCCAACATCTTGTCGCACTTCAGCGCCTCGGCCAGACGTCGCTGGGCCAGCGGCCCACCGGCCTCGGCCCAGTGGCCCACGTCGCCGTTGGTCACCGACACCAGCTTGACGTGATTTCCTTGTTCCGCCCAGAGCGCGCCGACGCCGCCGGCCTTGAGCTCGCTGTCGTCGGGATGGGCGCCAAACGCGATGATCGAGAGCTTGCCGTCGGGGCGGGGCGCGGCCGCGGGCGGTTTCTTCTTGCCCCAGGCGCTGCTCTTCCACTCCTCCGCTCCGGCGGCCCATTGCGCGGCCAGCAGGAACGCGACCGATGATGCCACAACGAGTCCGACAAAACGCCGATGAGACCTTTTCACGATGCCACCTCCTGAAGGATGAGTTGAGATTGGCCAACACCCACGCGGGAACGATACAGCGCCGGCAAGCCTTGTCCAATCTTTTCTTGCCTTGTCTGGCGCGCAGCTTGCTGCCGCTTTCTACCGACGAGCTGAAAGGCGGGACTACGAACCGGTTTTGGGGAAAAACAAGAACGCCGCAGCGGTCAGACGCTGCGGCGCGTTGTGGTTGTTCCTTGGAAACTAAACAGAGAGACACCTTTGACCCTTGCGGAAAAACCGACCTGGGAGGGAGGGAGCCACGTAAAGGTCCATAGGACCGACGCGGTTCGGCGGATAAGGCCGGGCGTCCGGGCTCCCATCGAACTCCCTAGAAAGGAGGTGATCCAGCCGCACCTTCCGGTACGGCTGCCTTGTTACGACTTCACCCCAATCACCGGCCATACCTTCGGCACCTTCCCCCTTGCGGTTGGTATGGTGACTTCTGGTACAGCCAGCTTTCACGAAATGTTGGACGGTTTCAGGACGCCGTCTTCCATTTCGAAAATGCGATCAAAGACATCCAGCGCTCGGTGGTCGTGCGTCACAACAATGACGCCGGCCTTTTGCTCGTGCGCGACCATGCGGAATAGTTCCATCACTTGGCGACCCCGATGGCTGTCGAGGGCGGCGGTCGGCTCATCGGCCAAGATCAGGCTGGGATTGTTCGCCAGAGCCCGCGCCACGGCCACACGCTGCTGCTCGCCGCCGGAGAGCATGGAGGGCGGATTGCCCGAACGATCGGCGACGCCCAGGTAATCCAATAGTTCCAAGGCACGTTTTCGGGCCTTTCGTGAAGGGACATCATTGATCTCCAATGCCACCTGCACGTTTTCCACGGCGCTCAGGAACGGAATCAGGTTCGCCTGCTGAAACACGAATCCCAGGTGTTTTCGGCGAAATGCACGAATATCAACCAGCGGTCTGGGGCCGCTCATGACCGGGCAACCGCTGATCGTGATTTTGCCGGACGTCGGTGGATTGATCAGGCCGATGGCGGTCAAGAGCGTGGATTTGCCCGCGCCGCTCGGCCCGACCAGCGCCAAGACTTCGCCGCGCTGGACCTGGAACGAGACCTCGCGCATGGCGACCACCTCGGTATTGCCTCGACCGTAGATTTTCGTCAGCGCCTCGACTTCAACCGAAAGGGCATCGGATTTGATGATTGTCCTCATGACAGGATCTCATTGGGTTGAACGGACGTTGCCTTCCAGATGCCCAGAAAGCTGGAGATGACGGAGATTGCCAGAACGATGAGCGCAAGTTGCACAAGGTTTTCGCTGGTAATGGCCACACGCCGGGGGAAAAAGGGAAAAATCCAAAGACCGATGCAGTAGGCCAAGCCATAACCCAGAGCCCCCAACAACAGTGCCTGTTGCAAGATAAGCGCGACGATGACTCGATTCCGGGCGCCCATCAGCTTGAGCATTGCGATATCATGAACTTTGTCCAGAGTCAGGGTGTAGATGATCAGCGCCATGATGATGGCGGAAATGATCACCAACAGCGTGCGGAACAAGCCGATCTGTTTGCGGTTGCGCTCAATGCTCTTAAGCATCAGTTCGCGCTGCATGTCGTTGGGGTAGACCGTCACGTCGCTCCAGCCGGAAATCACACTGGCCACACGGGCGGGATTGGCCCCCGGCGCCACGTTCACCATGATCGCGCTGACGTTTTGGGTGCCCAAGGCGGGAAGCTCGGAAGCAGGCCCGGCGGCCCGCTCCAGCAATATAGGCTGCACGTTCCCCAGATCCTGCTTCTCCAACCGTGAACGCCGCGCTTCCCGTTCGAGGCGGACCGCTTCCCCCGGCGTGTCATACTGAATGGCGATTGAATCCGGGATCGTGAAAAACGCCATGCCATCCCCGCTCGGGCCAGCCATGCCGGCGGTAATGCCCACAACAGTGTAAACATCCTTGCCCAGGGAAATACAATCGTTCAGGCGCAGGCCCAGCGTGCGGTCGGCAAGCATCTCGTAATGCGCCTGCCCCAGCGCCCGCCCGGCGACCAGGGGCAACAGGCTCCCACCATCTTTGGGCCAAGCCAGTCCCTGCACGACGATGCGCAGCGGCTTGCCTTGATATTCACGCTGAATGGTGTGGGAGACGAAGGCGCGCGCGCTGGCGACGCCTGTGACCGAGTAGGCTCGATCTTCGAGATTCCATGGGATTCTGGAAATCTCCGCAAACGGGCCGCGGGTTGCCTTCTGCACGATCCAGAGGTCCGCCTTCGTCCGTTCGAGAAAGCTCAGCGCATCCTCGCTGAGGCCCTGGTAAATCCCCGCCATGCCCATGACGATCATCAACAGCAGGCCGATGCCCACGGCGGTGAGCAGGAAGCGGCTCAGTTTGTGCCGGATGTCTCGGAGCGCCAGATTCATCGTGGAATCACCACCCGGCGACCCGGTTGCAGTCTCTTGGCTTCGGCCTCGCTCGCCATGATGACAGCATCGTTTTCGGCAAGCCCCTTGGTGACCTCCACAAACTCCCTACCCGTCATGCCGAGTTCGAGATTTCGCCAGCTTGCCTTGCCGCCCTCGCTCACCAGGACTCCAGCCCGGCCGTCGCGCCAGCGGATCATCTTGGCGGGAATCCGGACCACGTTGTCCTTTTTGCCGGTTACGATGAACACTTCCGCCCGCTCACCGACCGCCCACCACTGCGGCAACTGGTCCGGCGCCACATCGACCAGAAACTCGCGCGTCTCTCGATCCACCTCGCGGCTTATACGAAGGACCGAGCCGGAGTAACCTTTTCCCGGCTCGGAACGAAAGGCGATTCGGGCCTGTTGGCCGGGCTTCACAGCAGCCATGAATGACTCATCAACCCAAGCGGAGACCCAGATGTCCTTGGTGGAGATCAAATGAAAGATCGAGGCCCCAGGAACGACGATGTCCCCCAAGTCGCGGTCCCGCCGTGTGATCAGTCCGTCAAATGGGCTGTAAATGTTCGTGTCCGCCAGCCGGGCGTTCTGGTAATCCACCGTTCGTTCGGCTGCCACAATCTGCTTCTGGGCCTCGATGACTGCGGCGACCGCTCGCGCCTCCTCGGCTTCGGCCACTTGCAGGAGCTCTCGGCTCTTATCCACTTCGGATTCGGACGCTATCTGCTTGGTCCGCAGCTGCGATTGGCGATCGTGTTCCAGTTTCGCTTGGACAGCGACCGCCTCGGCCCGCTTTTGGTCGGCTTGGGCGCGTTGACAGGCGGCGCGCGCTGCCTCCAGGTTGGCCTTGGCAATGGCCTGTTGCTCTCGCAGGTCGGAATCATCGAGGCGGGCTAGAAGTTGTCCTTGGGTGACCGCGTCGTTCTGGTCAACCCGCAATTCAACCAGCCGTCCCTGAATCTTCGGGCTGATCGTTGCCTTTGTGTGTGCCGTCAAAACCCCGGTCCCCATGACCTCCGCCTCGACGGCGCCCCGCTTGACCGCGAAAACCGACACCGTGACCGGCGATACTTTCACGAGGTAGAACACTGCGGCCGGAACCGCCGCAATGATAAGAAAACGGACCGTGTAACTCAGGAGTTTTCCCATCGGACTTCCTTTGGATTAAGTTTCCGCGCGGACACTTCGCCATGGTTCACAAAAAGCCCTTCTCTATTTGTCACTGCGCAACAACCCGTCGGCCGATTCGCGCCATCGGGCCAACGTTTTTTCGTTGACACGATAATGGACGAAATAACCTCGCTTCTCGGCCGTTACGATGTCCGCATCGCGCAGGACTCGCAGGTGCTGCGAGACCGCCGCCGGGGTGAGTTCCAAAACACGCGCCAACGCGTTCACGCAGAGCGATCGGCGCTTCAGCAACCGAATCATGCGTACCCGCGTATCCACGGATATGAGCTTGAAGATGCGAGCGAGCTTCTCTGAATCCGTCATGGCGTCCAGCGTTTTCAATTAAGCGTCAGCGCAGATACTCTAATGCCGGGTCTCCTGCTGGGTTGTCAAATGCAATCTTATGGATGCTGACAGCGGCAAGCAATCACCACCTCGTGCATCGGGCTTCCAACATCCGCTGGGTCTGCCTCCTTACGTTGGCGGCTACGGTTTTTGGAGGGGCTGAAAACAGTTGCGCCGCAGCGGTCAGACGCTGCGGCGCGTTTCCCTTTGTTCCTTGGAAACTAAACAG
>Ga0315282_10003855_pt1 | contig 26629 bp, 26 predicted proteins | sample YL17G07_20_MG_FD_203693 | JGI IMG/M metagenome (GOLD analysis project Ga0315282, IMG submission 203693) | Sediment microbial communities from Yellowstone Lake, YNP, Wyoming, USA - YL17G07_20 | ecosystem: Environmental > Aquatic > Freshwater > Lake > Sediment | place: USA: Wyoming | collected...
AGAACGTCTCAGTGCCTTTTACGTATTTGACCGTAACAAGCCGCTGAAACTTGCCCGTGGCTACAATCCTATCAGCGCCGAGATGCTGCAGGACGGCCTGTTTCGCGATCCCCCGCTCATCCGCGGCCTGGGCGTGAGGTGTCCCCCTTTCCGGCCGTCTCACTTCCGCGGCGGGCTGGGCGCGAGGTACGGCCCTGTCCGGCCGTTTCGCTTCCGCGGTAACACAATTCGTCGAGACACCCGTTGCGTCCAAAAGGAAGTGAGTCGTTGCCTCCAGGCTGGCGGTGCATCGGTACAGTGGACCCTCCGGGACGGCCGTTCCGATGAGCACCAGAAGGGCCCACGGTCCCCCGACCCAGGCCAGCACATGCGCGAGGGACCCCCAAGGCGCGATCGCCAGCCAGACGCAGGCGGCCAGCATCGGCAGGTAGATGGCGATGGCCTGCCTGCGATCCCGCCTGGTCCGGGCAACCTGCTCGGGGGGCCTCTCGACCACGTCGCCCACGACGACGGTAATGGTTAGCCGGCGCGAACACCGCGGGCACTGCACGGTGTTGGGTCCGTCGCCGAGCGCGAGCACGGAGTCGGACGGTCGCTGGTCGCGAGCGCCCGCGTCACGCCCAAACGGTTTTGCGTTGCACCTGAGGGTGACTCGCATGGCGCACTTGGTTCCGGCTTTCTGCGGCCTCCCTCCGCCTAGTTCCCGCGCGGCGCGCCGCCCCAGGCGGCCTTCGCCCAGGGCGCCAGCGCGTCGTACTTGTCCTGCCAGGTGGTATACATCGCCCCGGTTACGCGGGGGACGTCCTTGGTGTTGGCCAGCCACCTCGTGATTCCCCGGCCATCTTCGTCGCCATCGTAGTAGCCCGCGAGGACCTGTTCGTGGCCCCGGTCGGCGAAGAACTTGGCGTTCTTGCCCTCCAGGTGGCCGGCCCAGTTCACGATGCCAACGTCCTTGCCCAGCCCCTCCCACGAGCCGGTGAGGGGGCCGTTCACCAGGTAGTACTCCTTCACCGCGTTGTGCATCGGGTCGAACATGTCGGACCACACCCACACCTTCGCCTTCGGGCTGATGGTCTTGATGATCTGCACGCACTGCCGGGCGTTGTCGGCAAGCAACTGCCCCGGCGTGAGCTTCCTCCTCTGACAGGCGTCATCCCAGTTCATGGTGCGGATCTCGTCGTGCTGCATGAAAAAGTGATCGGGGTGAAGCACGTCGTTCACCCACTTGATCTGCTTAGCCAGCAAGTGGTAAAGCTTCGGCTGGCTGACGCAGCACATGAGGGAGTACTCGTGAATGAGCACGGGGTGGTAGTAGCTCACTCGCAGGCGCTCGCCCTCTTGGATGGCGGAGCCAGGGGTGAGTGTGATCGCGGGCGGAACGTGATAGTGCTTGTCCCACGGCGCGAGGCGCGCGTCCTGGATCGGTTCGTAGTCCACCCCCTCCTTGTAGACACGCCCGGTCTCGCTCTTCACAGTGAGGGGTGTGCCCGCGCGGCGAAGCACGTTCACCAGACCGACTTCCTCGAGGCTGATGTCGTCCCACCAGATCTTCCCTTCGCCGCCGCCCCAGGAGCCGAAGTAGAGCCGGACCTCGTTCCACTCCAGCGTGTTGAAGGCAGTGTCGATCCCGGTCCAATCCTGGGTCTCCTGGCTGATGGGGATATCGGCCAGGGTGCGCTCGACATCGGTGGGGGCGAGCACCAGCACGCGGGCGCGCGAGGGGTTGGAGAACTTCTCTGTCTTCACCCAGGCACGGAGGCGGTACTGGCGGAAGGGGTGAACCTTGACCGTCTGGATGAAGCGGCAGTGGCCCCACTTCGGCTCGGCCTCCGCGATGCGCTCCATGCGCACCGCGGTCTGCCCCCGGTGCACCACCTGGTGATCGGCGAAGATGCTCTTGCCCGCGTTCTCCTGTGACCAGCCGGGGAAGGTGTCTCCCTGCACCTTCTCCAGGTCACCGTTGGACACGGTCACCGCCGGATCGGGAACGAGAGTTGCCTTGCCGACAGAGACGACGAAGAGCGCGTCCTTGACCGGCAAACCTTCGGCAAGGTTCGGGTCTTGTCCGATGATCACGCCGGAGTAGCCGATGGGCATGACGCAGGGGATAAGGTCGAGCCCGTTCTTCTTCGCCTCCCGCTGGAGGGTGCGGAGGCTCTCCGCGTACCCGTCGGTGGAATGGGGCTGCATGAGGCCGTTGTCGGAGAGGACGAGGGCATTGTAGCCGGCGGCCTTGGCGCGGGGGAGCAGCTCGAGGGTGCGCTTCAGGTTCTGCGGCTGGCTCATGCTGCGCATCACGAACAGCCAGCGGCGGGGGAGAGGCCGAGGGCCCTGCTCGGCCGCGTTGCAGGCGAGCACCGTCAGAGCCACCGCACAGGTCGCTGCGAGCCAGAGACGCGCCATGTTTTCCTCCTCCCCCTCCGGGCACGTTCCTGGCCTTCGCCGCGGGCGCCGTGACGCCTCCGCCGGTCCTCCTGATCCAGTTCTCAAAGTGCCCCCGGCGGCGTGGTCATCACCACCTCCCGGAGGCGCTCCATGAAGTAGAGGTAGTTTGCCAGGGGCACGTCGGAGAGGACGAAGTGGTCCGGGCCGGGGAGGAAGCGTCCCTTGCGGATGAGGCGACGTGCTTTCTCCATCTCCCGGTCTATCTCCGGCTTGCCGCGCGCCATGACGTTCTTGTCCAGGCCGCCGATGACCCCGAGCGTCGGGTAGGTGTCCAGCATCTTCGCGACGTCGTTGCCGGCTTGCACTTCGTAGGGATAGAGGGCGGTGACCCCGGCTTCCAGCATCAGGGGGGTCAGCCCTTCGATGTTGCCGTCGCTGTCCACGAGGATAACTTTGATGTCGTGGTCGCGGGCGAATTCGGCGACGCGGCGATAGTGGGGCGTCATGAACTCCCGGAAGGTGGCGGGGGAAACGAGGGAGCCGTTCTTGCTGGCCATGTCCTCCCAGAACTCGATCAGGTCGAAGTCCACCCCCTGCCCGAGCATCTTCTCCCACGCCGTGAACGTCATGTCGGTGCAATACTCCATGATCTCGTGCACCAGGGCCGGGTCGTCGTAGAACAGATAGCCCAGGTTCACGTCGCCGATAAGGATGCGGGGCAGACCGTAGACGCCGCGGTGGGTGGCCTGGAGAGGATAGTCCCGGGTGCGGTACTCGGCGACGAGGTCGGCCCAGTTCTCGGGGAAACGACTGGGATCGTCCGGGTCGAGGTGGCGCGCCTTCACCCGTTCCCAGTCCGCGCGCGAAGTCACCGGCCACTTGATGATCTGGGAGTGAAAGTCCTCCCCGCCGGTGGTGACCATTACCTCGCTGCCATCGGCGTAGCGCAGGATCTCGCGATCCTCGGTCTTCTCGAGCAGCTCCGGCTCTCCCAACTGGGAGGGGCCCAACCACACGGGCGGCACCTGCCAGCCGCGGAAGGGGCCGTCAAACCGGATGATCTCGTCAATCGTGTTCCCGATCCCCGGCTGCTCTTGCTCCCACTGGGGGACGATGGCGTTGTCGCCGCCGAAAAGCCTGATGAAGGGCACACGGTCCACGGGCTGGCCGGTGAGGGCGCGCACGAAGCGCTCTCTGCGAGTCATGAGGTCTCCTTCGCGCCCGGTGGGGCGCGGGAGGGAGTCTACCAGGAAGGCGGGATCGCCGCCAGTGGGGGAGCGAAGAGGGCGGATCGGGGGCAAAGGCGCGCCTCACGACTTGACCCATTGACACGGCATGCTCTGGGTGATACATTAGTACAGATTTCTGTATCACAGGAGGAAGACGCGATGCCACGGTGGGACAATGCGCCGGTCACAAAGGCGGCTCTGTGGGATTCTCCCGGGGAGCACGGTCCTTCCGCGCTGGAGCGCGAGTGGAGCGGACAACTGAAGCACGCGGGAGACTTCATCCTGCTTATCGCTGGCTGCTACCGGAGGGCAGAGTGTTCGCCCACCAACCCTTCCTGGACGGCGTTGTGGTGGAACGTCAGCGAAGGCGCAGAAGATCCGAGCCTGCAGCGCGGGGCCGCGGCGAGCGCGGCAGCCGCGAACGTAGAGCGGCTACTGACTCCGTTCTGCCGGGAGGTGCGGGTTCGGCTGATGCAGGAACTCTACTCAGGGGCGCGGTCGTCAGACGACCTGGCCGGCACGGTCGGGCTCAAGGGTGGCGCGCTCTTCTCGCATCTGGGGGAACTGGTGGAGGCCGGTTTGGTGGAGAAGCAATCGGAGGGCGTGTACGCGCTCACGAATCTCGGGTGCAATCTGCTGCTGATCCTGACGAGCCTGGCCGGGGTGAGTGTCAAGGACATGGGGACGGAGGGGCTGGTCATCGGTGGGCTGGGATAAGGGAAGGGAGGGACACGATATGTCATTCTGGGACAGGGCGCCCATCACCAAGGCAGCACTCGGCGATCCCAGGTCCGGGGGACGACCGCCCCTTGATCAGGAATGGCACGAGCTGTTGACCCGCGATCAGGACGCGGTGTTCGTGTGGGCCGGTGCGTGGCGACGCGGCAAGACCATCTACGGCTGGACGTGGAGCTGGGTTCGCGCACCCGGAGAAGACGGCCTTGGTGGCGAGCCGCACCCGGCAGTGTCAGCGTCTCCGTCAAGCATCGAGCGGATGCTTTCCCCACTGGCGCACGAGGCGCGCGTCAGACTGATGCAGACGATGTATGACGGACCCAAGTCGGCGGCCCAGCTTTCCGAGGCGAGCGGGATGCGGGGGGGCAATCTCTACTACCACCTCAAGGAGCTGCTGCACGCCTCCTACGCGAAGGAGGTGGAGGGAGGGTACGACCTGACCCCGCTTGGCTGCCAGATGCTCCTGACCGTGGCCGCGATTGCCAGCAAGGTGATCGAGGACCGCGGCGACCAGGGCCTGCTGGTCGCGGATCGGTCGCGGGGCGGGCCGGCACCGGGCTGAGGGCCTCCCTACGCTTGGCCCGGTGGCGGACTAGAGTCCGCCCTACCAGCGGCCATCCCGCGCAGCCCGCGGTAGATCAGCAGTCCGAGGAGGACCACCGCGAGGCCCAGCGCCGCCCAGAAGACGGCGGGGTGCTTTTCGCTCCAGGGGGTGGGCTTACGCGGGAGTTCCTGGGCCGGACCGAGGGTGGCGACGGGGAGGGCGGCGGGGCTGGCGGGCAGGGGCAGCCGCTCAATGTCGTAGTTCGGCTGGGGTGCGTCGGGGCGCCCGTACCAGAGTTGGTACTGAGCGGCCGGGTCGGCGGAGAAGAGGAGACCGCGCTCCGCGCGGAGGAGCTTGGCGCTCCGGATCGTCAGGGGAGGATCGTCACCGTTTGTAGTGGTGAGGCGCAGACGACGGAAGATCGGCAGGGCGGCGCGTATGGTCGTTTCCTGACCCGGGGCGGCTCGCTCCAGGTCAGGCGCACTCTGGCCGAAGTGGTATTCCTTCCCGTCCTCCGAGAGCTGAATCCACGCCGAGCGGGAGAACCGGGGTTCGGCGACGTCGAGCTTGATGAGGGTCACATCCCGCGTCGGTTGCGAGACCTCAAACTCGATCACGCTGGTACGTTCCTTGGCGTCCACGCGCTGGGTGACCTTCGCGGGTACCTCGACCAGCTTCTCGGGAACGGGCACCTGGCTGATGAGTCGCACGCCATCGAGGACGGGCTGCTTGCCCTCGATCTTGGAGATAGTGACCCGCAGGTAGCGGTAGTCCGTCGCCGGCAGCGGAAGGGCGGCCTGCTCGAACTTGCCCTCGTGACGATAGACGAGGCCGCCGCCCTTGAGCGACCACCAGGTCTTGTTGTCCGCGCTTCCTTCGAAGGCGACCTGCCCGCGGAAGTTGTTGCCCACGAGGAGCAGTTCCAGGCGATTCGCTTTCGCGGGCGGCTCCCCGAGGTCAACGACGCCCTGCACCTGGGTCGGATTGTGGGCCTCTGAGATGAGGGTCGCGGGGAGGGTACGCGACTCCACCTCCCCCGTGCTCAAGAGCATGCGATAGGGGATCTCCTTGCCACCCGGGCCCACCACGCGGTATTCGTCGAGGAATTCCGTCGCGAGCGCCTCCGCATCCAGCGGGAGGTAGACCCACCCCGGCGCGGCGAGGCGGGGGAGCGTGATCGGCCGCGCGGTGCGCCAGTCGGTGGGGTCGAGCGCGGCGGCCGCGCCTGCCGTCGCAACCACGAGCAGCAGGACGAGCAGGATTCGTTTCATCGCAGTCGCTCCTCGAAGCGATGGTAAAGCAGGCTCACCAGCAGCAGGATCACGCCCAGACCGAGGAAGGAGATGATGCGATAGGGCGTCTCCAGGAAGTTGAGGTCGAAGAGGAAGACCTTGAAGACGGAGACGTAGAGCAGGCCCATGGCCGCGAGCCGCACCGGGCGGAGGCGCTTCCAGATGCCCACGCAGAAGACAGCCAGTGCGTAGGCGCTCCAGAAGATGGAGAGGGAGAGCTGCTGCGCGCTGGACTGGCCCACGTAGCGGTCCCACAGGTCGGCGCTCACGAAGACGAGCGTCAGGAGGCTGGCGACGGCGAACAGCCCGGCGCGGAGATAGATCGGGGCCTCGGGCGCCTCGGGGCCACGCCGCCGCAAGGCCCAGGCGATGACGTAGGCGGCGGCAATCACTGCGGCGCCGGCGGCCGTGCGCGTATTGGTGAGCACGTGGAACGGTGACGGGGCGAAGCTGAGGTCAACGAACACCACTTTGAACGCAGCTACTGAGAACAGCACCCAGCCGAGGACCCGCACGGGCCTGCTCGTGTACCGCGCGCCCGCGGCCAGGGCGAGCGCGGCGGCGATGCTCCACAGGAGGGTGAGCACAGCCTGCTGCGCGCTGTCCATCCCGGCCGCGGGCCAGCGCGCGCCGGCCGTGAACCACAGTTCCGCGCTGAGGAACATGACGGCGACGGCGCTGCCGACGAGCACGGCCGAGACCGCGAGCCAGCGCTCTTTCGGGACCAGCGCCTCCCGCCTATGCCAGAGGAGGTAGGCGGAGACGTAGGCCGCAGCCGAGAGGATTACGCCGCCGAGGAAGCGCGGGTTGAGGAGGAAGCCGGCGGCCGTGACCTCGGGCAAGTCCAACACCAGCGCCTTCGCGGCGGTCACTGCCAGCAGCAGAAGTCCGTACCCTCGCAGGCGCTGCTCCCGCACCGCGAGCCCGGTCCACACCAGCACCACGGCCTCTACGGCCCACGCCGCGGTCAGGGCGGTGGCCTTGAGCTGGAGCGGGATAGCGATGGTGACGAAGGTGAGCGCGAGGCCGAGGTAGGTGAGGCGAATGAGGAGGTCGTCGTCCTTGCGGACGAGGACGAAGCTCCCGATCAGCGCGTGGTAGAACGCGAGCGCGAGGGCGCACCCGCAGAGCAGGGAGAAGCCCTCGAACGCGCGATTCCAGGCGAGGGTCGAGAACAGCCCGAAGAACACCGCGGCCGTGAGGAGCGGGCCGAGCACGTCGCCGCGCAGGTTGCCCCCTCGGACCGCGCGGCGCGCGGCGACCCAGGTGACAGAGAGCAGCAGGAACTCTCCGCCGAAGGCGCCCAGCGCGGGCATGATCTCACGCGGCGGAACCCGGTCGAGGAGGCCGAACAGAGAGATCAGCGGCAAAGCCACGGCCGTCGCCATCAGGGACATGGAGAACCCGGTGATGGCGCCATCGCGCCGCCGCGTCAGGGGGAGCGCGGCCAATCCGACCCAGCCCGCCACCGGGAGCCACAGGAAGTAGGCCGGCAGGCCCAGCAGGCGGATGGGCGCGAGCGCGTGGGCGACAGCGACGGCATGGGTAAGGGCATTGGCCAGTACCAGGCCCGTCGCCGGGCGCTCCCCTTCCTCCCGGGTCTGCATGTGCAGGGCAATGATCAGGAAGGCCAGGTAGATGCCGGTCGTGAAGGCGAAAGCGGCCGGCGCCTGGGCGCGAGTGACGGGGGGAGCGACGGCGACGGTGATGGCGACCAGCAACACCAGGGCGGCCGCTCCCAGCCCGCGCAGCACCGCGGCGGCCGTGGGGCCGAGGGCGGAGAGCGCGAACGGCGCCGCCACCAGACCGAGGGCGACGAGTACCCCAACCGCGACGAGGGCGGGCAGTCCGAGCAACTCAACCCCCTCGAGGGCGAAGACGCTGGCGACGGCAAAGGCGAGAAAGCCGAGGATCACCGCGGCCGTGCCCGCGAGCGGAGAGGCCGGGACCTCGGCGCGCTCGGCGCCGAACTGGCGGCCGCCCGCGAACGAGAAGAGCAGGAAGAGCGCGGCGAAGCTCTCCACCGCCCAGTAGTTGTGGCGGTCGAGTTGGCCCGCGCCGAAGAAGATCAACCAGGTCGCGCCCAGTGAGAGGGCGAGGAGCGAGTGCCACGGGCGGAGCCTGACGAGGACGATGGTCCACACGTTCAGGCCGGCCAGATAGATGTAGAGGTTTAGGAGGTTGCTGGCCCCTTCGCCCTCGTTACGGATGAGGATGGGGGTGGCGAACGCGCCGAGGAGGCAGAGAACCGCCACGGCCTGGGTGTTGTTCGACAGGGCGAGGAGCGAAGCCGCCAGCGCGGCTACGGCGAGCACCCCGAAGGCGACCCCGAACGGGATCAGGCCATAGAATTCGTAGGCGGCGTAGATGGAGAGGAAGAGGATCACCACGCCGCCCGAGGCCAGGGCCTGGGCGTAGGTGCGGTACTTGGGTTTCGCCAGCAGCCACTGCCCGGCTCCGAGGAGGACGGCGGCGGTCGCCAGTCCGATCGCCACGCGCGCGGTGGGCCCGATCCAACCGGAGTCAATGGCGTACTTCAGGAAGAAGGCCGCGGCCACCGCGATGGCGATCACGCCCAGCTTGGCGAGCCAGTTGGCGCCGATGATCGCCTCCAGATCGAAGCTGCGCGCGGGGCCTGCGGGCGCGGCGGGCCGGGAGGGAGGAGGGCCGGCGGGTGGCGGCGGCGGCGCCGGGGCGGCCGCTGGCGCCGCGGGCGCCGGAGGCGGCACGGAAGGCGCGGGCTGAGGTGTCGGTGGCGGCGGGATGGACGGCGGAGAGGGAGCGGGAGGCGGTTGCCGGAGCGCCTCCAGCACCTCTCGGCGGCGTTCGGCCGGGGCTGGGGTCGGCGCCGGCGCGGAGGCTTCGGGGGCGGCCGGTCGCGCGGCGCGCCTCAGCGCCTCCAACTCGCGGCGCATCCAGAGCAGTTGGGTCGTGTGGTCCGAAAGTCGGATGAGGACGTAGATTGGAAACGCGACGATTGCCCCCAGGATCAGCAAGCCAAGCAGGACCAGGCCCTCCATCGCGGTCTCCTCCCTTCGCAGTCTCGGCGCCCGGAATCAGAGGCGGGGCGCCTGTGCCGCGGATACCATACCGTGCCCCGCGCGGACGCGGATGAGGCGGAAGGACCGGGGCCGGTCCCGTTTTCCTGGGACCTGTGGTCCGGCCGCGTCAGCCCGGCCGCGCGGGCGGGTCGGTCAGCCCGTGCCGGGCGGCCAGGAGGGCCGCCTCCGTGCGGTCGTTGACTTGCAGCTTGGCGAAGATGCTGGAGATGTGATTCTTCACCGTCTTCTCGCTGAGGAACAGCCGCTCGGCGATCTGCCGGTTGCGGAGTCCGGTGCCGACCAGTTCGAGCACCTCCATCTCCCGCCGCGTGAGGTCCGCGAACACCTCCTTCGCCGACGTCCGCAGCCGGCCCACGCGCGCGAACTCCTCCAGCACTCGGCCCACCAGCGTGGGACCGAGGAACCCTTCGCCCTGGGCGGCCGCCCGGATCGCCTCCATCATTTGCTCGGGCGGAGCGTCCTTCAGCACATACCCCGAGGCCCCCGCCTTGATGGCCGTGAACACGTGCTCGTCATCCTGGTGAATGGTCAGCACCACCACCCCGCACTCCGGCCGCTCCGCCTTGATCGCGCGCGTCGCCTCCAGGCCGCCCAGCCGCGGCATGCTCAGGTCCATCAGCACGACCTGCGGCTTCACGCGCCGCGCGAGGTCCACCGCGGCCTCGCCGTCAGGCGCCTGCCCCACCACTTCGATGTCCTCCTCCCCCGCGAGCAATCGCGCCAAGGCCATGCGCACCACCGTCTCGTCTTCTGCAATGAGGAGCCGAATCTTCGCCATCTCACCCCTCCCCGAAGGGCACCGTAAAGGTAACCGCCGTGCCCGCGCCCGGCGCGCTGCTGATCTCCACCGTCCCTGCCACCGACTGCGCCCGCTGGGCCATGCTGAGCAGGCCGAACCCGCTCGCCGCCCCCTCCGCCTCGGGCAGCGCGGCTCGGTCGAATCCCGTTCCGTTGTCCCGCACGATGCAGGCAAAGCGATCGGTGCCGAAGCACAGCGTCACCCTGACCTCACTCGCGCGGGCGTGCTTCTCCGCGTTCATCACGGCCTCTTGCAGGATGCGGAAGGCGGTCTGTGCCACGTCGGCCGGCAGCGGTCGCACGTCGCCGTCAATCTCCAGGGGCGCGGCCACGGCGGCCCGCTCGGCAAACGCCGCGAGGTGGCGCGCGACGGCCTCCACGAATCCCTCTCGCTCCACCACCGGCGAGCGCAGCAAGCGAATGAGATGGCGCAGCTCGGCCGCCGCCTGGCGCACTGCAAACCGCTGGTCCACCGCGCGCCGCGCGGCTTCCGCGGGCGCGCTCGCCACCAGCCGGCGGGCCAATTCCAGCCGCACCGCGATGTCGGCGAGGTAGTGCTGGATACCGTCGTGCATCTCCTGCGACAGCCGCTGGCGGTATTCCGACAGGGCCACCTGCTCGCGCAACCGGGTCAGCTCTTCAATGAGTGCCTGTTCGGTCTTCGCGTAGTGCGCCGCCAGCCAGGTGACCATCGCCAGGAGGAGCACCCGGAAGATGAGCGCGGTGGCGTACTTCGGGTCCGCGCGCGAGCTCCAGGTGGCGGCGACGTAGAGCAGACCGCTGGCCAGGCCTACCGCGGCCGTGCGGCGCGGCAGGCGCTGGACGGAGGAGGTGATGATGGGCCAGAAGTACACCAAGGCCGCTTCGCTGTTGATCCCGCCGGTGAGATACACCGCGCCCGAGATGATGCCCAGGTCGGCCGCGTCCCACAGGTAGTTGGCGCGCTCCCGCACCCGGGTGGCCAGCACCAGCGCGGCCCGCACCCCAAGGTAGCAGAACGCCGCTCCGATCAGCCAGTAGAACTGAACGACATGCCCGTCCGCCCGCTCCCGCACGGGCGCCGTGTTCACCCACACCAGCGCGGCGCACAGGAGCGCGCCGTACTGGACGAAGAAGACGGCGGATCGCTTCTTGGCCGCTTCCATGCTCCTCTGCCCTCCCCCTTGCCGCAGGCCTTCGCCTCCAACGCGTCTCCTCCTGTCGCCCGAGGAGCTAGGTGTCCGGGAAAACGGTGCTGCCGCCAGGACCTTCGTACGTTGCCGCGGAAGGTCGTCTCGGACATGATCCGTCACGGAAGCGCGGAGGAGCAGAACCGATGATGGCCACCCCCCATATGGTTGTGGGCGCCGCCCTCGGGCGCGCGCTTCGCCGGCCGTGGCTGGCCTATCCCGCCGCCCTGGCCAGTCACTTCCTGCTGGACACCGTCCCCCACCTTGATGCGCACGGCATGTTCGGCACGAGCCGCGGCGGCCCGACGCGCGCGGAGGCGACCGCGGCGGTGGTGGACTTCCTCGTGGGGGTGCTCGTCGTGGTCCTGGTCGCGCGGCCGCCGCGCCGCCGGGTGATGCTGCTGGCCGGGCTGCTGGGCATCCTGCCCGACCTCGTAGAATACGTCCCTCCCCTCGGCCCCTGGTTCCAGAGCTGGGCCGGCGCCCACTGGCTGGTGACCTTCCACCACGCGATCCAGCACAACCTCACCCCCGCCCAGTGGCCTCTTGGCGCGGCCACCCAACTGGCCGTGGTTGCGCTTTCGCTCGCCGTCTGTCTCTCGGGCAGGCGCACCGCCCCGCGCGGTCAGTCCCTCGAGGCCTCCTCCTGATCCGCGGCCGGGCCGGTCTCCACCATGCGGTTCACCACGAGAACCAGTTCCGCGGGGTCGAAGGGTTTGGTCAGGTAACAGTCCGCCCCCGTGAGCCATCCACGCAGCACGTCCACATCGCTCGCCAGGCTGGTCAGCATCACCACCGGGAGGTCCTTCGTGCGCGGGCGCTGTCGCAGCACCTGCAGCACCTCCAGGCCCGTCATTCCCGGCATCATCACGTCTAGCACCAGCAGGTCCGGGTGCCGCGACACGACTTCGAACAGGCACGTCTGCCCATCCGGCGCGGTGATGACCTCGTAGCCCTCTTCCTCCAATACCCCGCGCACCAGCTCCCGTAGCGGCGCCTCGTCATCCGTCACCAACACCCGCTTCGCCATGGCCCGCACTCCTACTGAATCGCCCCCCCGCGTGCTCAGTATCCCCGGGGAGGCCCGGGCGCGCCAGGGGCTGCGGTCCCGCCCGCGGTCCTGGGTTTGTGGGCCGGCCACCAGAGGAGCGCGAGCTATCGGCGCCTCCCGCGCGCGGCCCGCGCCACGGCGGCAGCGCCCGCGGCTAGTAGAGGACTGGCACCCCGGGGTGATCCCTGGTGAAGGTGCAGCCGTCAAACCCCGAGTGCGGACCTCGGGGGCGTGGGCCTTCCAGTCGCCCCTCGGCAAATGCCTTGAGCACCGCCTCCGAGTTCATCCACGCGGCATGACCATCGAGGAAGCCCATGTTCACCCCGCCCATGTGGCGGCTGTAGGCTTTGCGCTTGGTGGGGTCGCGCATCGAGCCATCCCCCGGGGCGTGTACGTACAAGCACTGGAACCACGCGTCGCTCCCGTCGCCCGGGTTGCTCCAGTCCGCCGAACAGCACCAATCGCGGCCGGGCACGGCGCACTCCATGTTGCAGATCTCCGGAAAGGCGAGCACGCCCGGCGACAGAAACTCATCGTCCGGCACTCCGGCATCACACACGATCACGTGGTGACAGGGGTCCTGCACCCAGGAGGGGTTCAGCCCCGCGTCATACCCCGCCCGAGCTGGCCCGGATGCCCAGGATGAAGGCCCCGCTGCCCGGATCGGCCGCGGCGAACCCCTGCACGAGGCTGTCGGTCACCGTGCCGCCCCATCCCGACGGCCACGCCGTGGCACAGGGCCCGCCCTTCCCTGAAGGCCACTCCCCCTCATGCTGCCGCCAGTAGCCGAACCAGTCCGGCGTGGGAATCACGAAGGTGGCACCGCCGTACACGGTCGCGCTCGGGCAGCGCCAGACGTCCCGGTTTTTGACATAGTCCTCCAGGATCACGGGCCAGCGCAGGTAGGGATTGGCGTTGTACAAGCCATACTGGCAGTGCCCGAGGCTGGGCTGCGGACCGGGTCCTCTCGCGTCGAAGTAGGCAAGCACCTCGCGCCGATTCTCGCGGGGCGGAAGCCGGTCGTAGTCCGCCAGGTACATCTCGATCGCCATCGTGACATTGGCCACGTTCGCGACGCACTGGATCTTGCGCGCCGACTCGCGCGCTTTGGCAAAGACAGGAAAGAGCATCGCCGCCAAGATACCGATAATCGCGATTACGACGAGCAGCTCGATCAGCGTGAAGCCAGTGTGCTTCCTCATCTGCCTCCTCCGGCGCCGATCCCCAGGGGGCTGACACCCACGAGCAGGCCATAGCATATTCGGTAGGGAGGAATCCGTCAACACGCACCGGTACTCGTCTGGCCCCCTACGCGGCGGCCACGACCGCGAACGCCGGTTGGAGCCGGCCCAAGCCCCGGTCATACGCCTCCGGTCCCTGTCTGAACCCGTGCAAAGCCGTCCGGCGGGGCCGCCGGGGCAGTGCGCCCCCTCGTTCAGGTCACTCGCCCTTGGGCTTCTTGCGCTCCACGAGCGCGTGCATCACGAACGGCGCCATGCGGATCCCCGGTCCGACGTGCCTGATCTGCCAGGCCTGGCGGCGGTTGACCTCATAGGTGAGCGCGAGCCACTCCTCCGCGGTCTCGGGCTGCTTCGGCATTGGCTTGGCCTCCAGCACCGCGAGGTAGTCTGCCGCCTGCTTGAGGAAACGCTCCTCGCCCGTGACCTCGTAGGCGAAGGCCAGGGCCCGCATGTGGTAGAGCGGCTGATAGGTGCCCGCGAGGTTGACCGGCCCGTAGGACAGTTCCTTCTCCGCCAGGCCCACCAGCACGTCCTTCGCCACCTCGTCTCCCGTGTCCGCGTAGTAGTCGGCCAGCGCGTTCGAGATGTAGTCCAGCGACAGGCTCATGCCCCCACCCTCCCGGTCCACCTCCGGATAGGCCGCCTTCTTGTCGAAGTCGAGGTGCTCCGGGATGCTCCCGTCAGGGAACTGCAAAGCCGCCACCACGTCGAGGCGGTACTTGAACTCGTCGAGGTACTTCTTCCCGCCGGTGAGTTGCCAGGCGTTGTAGAGACACCAGAGGCTAAGGGTGTATTCGCCGCAGGCATAGCCCCAGATCCGCTGCATGTGCATCTCGGCCATGGCGATGACGGCGTCGTAGGCGCGGCGGTTGCCCGTCAGGTAGTAGTACATCATCACCCCGCCATTCCACGTGTGGCGGGTGTCGCCGACGCCGTTGCCCCAGTGCTGCACGTTGTGCCGCCGGCCCAGGCCGACCGTGTTGAGCGTGAACAGCCGGTCCTGGCCCTCCTTCCACGGGGCGTCGTAGTAGTGCTGATCGTAGATGTACTCGGGGAGCTGATACTCTCGGTAGTCCACGTTGATCATGTCAACGTCCATGGTGTGGCGGCTCATCGCCACCGCCGCGCGCCAGTACCCCTGCCGCGTGGTGTGGAGGAACGCGTGCCAGAGCATCAGCGTCGTGTCCATCTCGTTGCAGTCCCACCCGTAGCGGCCGTTGTGGTACGGCCATCCCGTGGGCTGGCCGTGGTCGTCGCTGTAGCGGCACTGCCAGTCGCCCCAGTCGAACAGCCCGTGCCACGGCCCCTTGCCGAAGACCCCGTTGGGATCGTGGTCTTGGTGGAAGGTCCAGAACCCCAGCACCTGGCGTATGCCCTCCTCGGCCGCCTCGAACTGCCCGGGCCGCTGCGGGGCGAAGGTACCGAGGGCCGCGCTCACCGCGTAGACCTCCGGCGTGGTGTGCGCATACACGCCCAGGCGCGGCCGGGCGTCTCTGCCCGCGCCGTCTCGCGGGATCAGCCCGACCAGCGCCGCCGCCGACTTGCCCACCCCCAGCGCGATCCCCGGCGAGTCCTCGCCGATCAGGTCCTCGTCCGTGTGGCGGGAAAGGTCGAACGGCCGGTCTACCCCCCAGAAGGCCACCGCCTCCTCCGACACCACCAGCCCCTCCGCCTCCTCCGGGTGCATGAGCGAGGCGACCGCGAGGCGGTCGGTTTCGCCCTCCGCCCACGCCCGGACTTCCCACCGGGCGAGCGGGTGCTCGGGGTGCGCGTGCGTGCCGGGGAAGTGCGCGTAGATGAACGTGTCCTCCACCCTCACCCAGGGCGAACCGGCGAACATCTCCACCCGCTGGCTGAACGGGCCGACCATGCCGTCCGAGTACACCCGCCGCCCCTGTAGCGACACCGCCCCCCGCACCGGGCCCTCCGCATAGACCTCGAGCGCGTCTATCACCACGTCAGACGAGATGCGGCCTTCCTGGCCGCCGATCTCGACGCGCGAGGTGATGTCGGCCGAGGCCTTGCCGTCGGTGGAGGCGAGCCGCCCGGATCCGCCTCCCGTCTCCACGGAGAACTCCATCAGGCCGTTGGAGAGACGCACCGAGGTCCCGTCGGCGGTGACGGTAACGCCGTTGGTGACGGCCGGCCGTTCGCCGTCCGTCGAGAGCGCAAACGTCGCTTGTGCCGACTCGGCGACCCTCGCCGGGAAGTCCAGCAGCACCCACCGCGCCGAGCCGTCCGGCCAGGTGGAGAGGATCTTGGTCTGCAGCGCCACCGGCGTGCCGCGTGCGTCGCGCAAAGCCAGCACTCCGGCATCCCGGAGCGCGCCCCTCGCGAACGGCACCCCGGCCGAGACGCATTCGTCGGCCGCCGCGCCGGAGTGATTCTCGATGGTGATCGGGATCGCGTTGGCCTCTGCCGCCTGCGCGGTGCGTGGGCTCGGCTTCCTCTTGTCCTTCATCGTCTCCCTGCCTGATGGTCTGTTCAGCAGCCAATAGTCTCGGGTGATAGAGGAGTGTTCGCAAGAGCCGGCCCTTTTCCCCCTCTTGGTGTGGCGCGGGGGCGCCGCAGGGAAGGACGGATACCTGAAGAAAGGCCGGTTAGACGCGAGGGGGCGGCGCAGAGAGGAACAGAGGACACCGCGATGCAGACCTACCACGAACCGGCGCGTGATCTCCCCATCGCTCGCGAGGCCGACGTCATTGTCGTCGGCGGCGGACCCGCGGGACTGGTGGCCGCGATCGCCGCCGCGCGGGCCGGAGCGAAGACGCTTCTCATCGAGCAGTTCGGCTACCTCGGCGGCACCGCCACCGCGTCGCTAATGGCCTGCATCAACGGTTTCCGCAATCAGGTCGAGCCGGATGCCACGCAGACCGTGCGGGGGATCGCCGAGGAGATCGTGCTGGGACTGAAGGCCGTGGGCGGACTGGGCCGGAGTCCCTACCCGCAGAAGGCCTACCCGACCGAGCCGGGGCGGCTGGAATACAGCTACGTCGTTGACACCGAACGGTTCAAGCACCTCACGCTGGAGCTGTGCGTGCAGGCCGGCGTCGAACTGCTCTTCCACACGTTCTTCTGCCAGGCCATCGTCGAAGAGGCCGCGGTGCGCGGGGTAATCGTGGAGAACAAGTCCGGCCGGCAGGCCTTGCTGGCGAGGTGCGTCGTGGACGCGAGCGGGGATGGCGACGTCGCCGCGCGGGCGGGCGCGCCGTTCTGGCAAACGGTGAAGGACGAAGCCCCGCGGCTCAATGACACGCTGATGTATCGGATCCAGTTCGGCGGCGCGCGCCCCGCTGGCCAATACGCCTGCGACCTGGGGACCGGCGCGGTAGTGTGGGGGCCGGCCGTTGGACCCATCAACGGCGCGGATGCGGGGGAGTTGTCGCGCGCGGAGACGGAGGCGCGGCTCCGGGTGTATGAGGACTTCGCCCGGAAGCAGGAGGCGAACCCGGAGCTGGCCAACGCGGTGGTGGTAGAGACCCCGCCCCTGCTGGGGATACGCCAGACGCGGTTCATCGAGGGCGAGTACACGCTGACCGCGGAGGATGCGATCGAGGGACGCCGCTTCGCCGACGTGGTGGCGATCAGCTCCTGCCCCATCATCCACTACTACGGCTACCGGCGCTATCTGGAGCACGAGGGGTACGACATTCCGTACCGGTGTCTCGTCCCCAAGGGCGTAGACAACCTGCTGATTGCCGGGCGGTGCATCTCTAGTGAGCAGCAGCCCTATGAGTCGCACCGGGCGATGGTGCCGATCATGGCCATCGGCCAGGCGGCGGGCGCGGGCGCGGCCCTCTGCGCGCGGGCCGGGCTGACCCCGCGGCAACTCGATGTGCGCACGCTGCAGAAGACGCTGCTCGCGCAGGGCGCGGAACTGAGGAGGTAAGCATGCTTCCCAAGACTCGTCTCGGCCGCACCAATCTGGAAGTCACTCGTCTCGGTCTGGGGGGCTATCCGTTCGGGGGCGTGAACCGCGCCCGCGGCTGGGACCCGTTCACCCCGGAGGGCCGGGCGACCGCGATCCGCACCATTCACGCCGCCCTGGACGCGGGGATCAACTGCATTGATACCGCACCGAGCTACGGGAAAGGGAACAGCGAGTCCATCATCGGCGAGGCCACCGCGGGCCGGCGCGAGGAGTTCGTGCTGGCCACCAAGGTCAGTGCGTGGGAGGAATCGGCGGCGCGCGTCGCCGCGAGCGTGGAGGAATCCCTGCGCCGGCTGCACACCGACGTGATAGACATCATCCAGTTCCATGGGGGGATGTTCGAGGCGGAGGACGTGACGCGCCTGCTCTCCTGGGTGGAGGTGCTGGCGGGGCTGCGCGACCGCGGCCTGGTGCGGTTCCTCGGCTTCACCGTGGAGGAGCCCTGGACCGCGCGGCCGCTCATCGCCAGCGGCGCCTTCGACATGCTGCAGGTGCGCTACAACCTCATCTACCAGTCCGCCGCGGAGCACGTGCTGAACGAGGCCCGCGCCCAGGACATGGGGGTGACGGTGATGCGTCCGTTGACCTCCGGCGTCTTCCCGCGGCTGGCCGGTTATCTCGCGCCGCGCTGGACGGAAATGCACGATCTGCACGCGGTGGCGCTGAAATTCGTGCTCTCCGACAGCCGCGTGCACGTGGCCAACGTGGGGATGCGCTGGCCGGAGGAGGTGGCAAAGAACGTCGCCCTGGCGGAGTCGTTCCGACCCGAGTTCGATATGGCCGACCTCCCGCGGGGCACGGCCGCCATCTATCAGACCGACGATGAGATGAACGCGTAAGAGGAGATGCTGGAGTGGGCCGGTAAGCCGGATCCTGTCTGACGGCCTCTCGGCCGGAGGCGTTCATCTCTCTGGGACGGCGGTTGCCCGCCGCCTCGAGCGGTCAACCCGGGGCTGTGCGGTGCCGGGCCGGCACCGGGGCCGACGGCGCAGTGGGCGAACCCACCGCCTCCGCGGACCCTCGCCCCCTATTTGGCCTTGCTCCGGGCGGGGTTTAGCCAGCCGGCCTGTCACCAGACCGCTGGTGCGCTCTTACCGCACCTTTTCACCCTTGCTCCGCCGCGCCCACCAAGGGGTGCGCGGCCGGGCGGTTCCGTTTCTGTGCCACTTTCCGTCGGGTCGCCCCGCCTGGGTGTTACCCAGCGCCCTGCCCTGTGGAGTCCGGACTTTCCTCGATCCTGCTTCGCCAAAGGCGAAGCAGGACCGCGAACGCCTGGCCCACTCCAAGCTCATTATAGCACAGCCCCGGCCGCGTTCTGGGTAGCATAGCGAACCAGAACGTGGCGAGGGCACCGGGGGTGCCGGGTGGACCCGGAAGCCAGGTCAGCCGAAGCGGCCGAAATGTCCGAAAGTGTCCGAAAACCGCGTTTTCGTGATTTTCGGACAGCAAGCGAGCCGAATTGGGGCTGTGGGGCGCGTGGTCTGGTGTGTGGGGCAAAATGGCATCGGACATCCATCGGCCATGTTTCGGCCATAACGGACAAAACCGGCCAGAGCTGGCAGTGACGACGGGATAGACGCGCGAACGACCGGCGCCACACCCTCAGGTGCGACGCCGGCCGTTTTGGTCCGTCGCCTTTCGACTCCTCGACTCTTCGACTCCTCGGCTTCCCTACCCCATCGCCGCCAGGATCTTCTCTTCCGGGATCACCCGGTCCAGACCCTTGAGCAGCACCGGCAGCAGCAGCGGGGCCGCCGTCTGCACTTCCGCCGGCAGCTTCGCCAGATCGTCCTGCAGGGACGGCGACGCGAGCAGGGCCGCGCTCGCCCCCTCGTAGTCGTCCGCCGCGAGGAAGGCGAGAATGCCCTTCGCCTCCTCCAGGGCCGTCAGCAGTGTCATCGCCATCGCCAGGTACTTGAACAATCGCATCGGGTTCATCGTTTGCTCCTCCTTGCCTTTCTCATCACTTCGGATTTCGTCAGTCCGGTCGCCTTGTTGGCCAGTGTTACCTCTTTCACCAGGCCCCAGGGGAGGATGTGGAATCCCCCTCCCACACTGAAGTCGTTGCTGTGGTCCTCCGCGATGGCGAGCACCTCCGCGTCCGCGTACACCAGCCGGCCCACGTTGCGCCGGTGGCTGCGGCTGCGCTGGATGTTCTCCCGCGTCGGCGCGATATCGCGCACCGCCACACAGTCCTCCCAGGAGACGTCGAGGATGGGGAGGTCGCTCATGGCCGCCCCCGGTACTGCTTCCAGTTGGGCAGCTCCACGTGGGGCCGGTCCTTGAAGACCAGCCACCCGCCTCCCCACGCCAGGCCCGCCTCTTTCGCGAGGCGCCCGAAGGTCTCCCAGTCGCCCGCGTACGGCTGCGGGCCCTCGAAACAGAAGTCCGCGGCCAGCCCCCAGTTGTGGGGCGACTGGCCCGGCCGCGCCCGCGTCACCCGCGGCCGCTGCCGATACAGGCGCGCCTGCTCCTCCAGGCTTCGATAGCCGCACGTGATGCGCACGTGCAGCCCCTTGGCGCGCAGAAGCTGCTCGAACCGTCCGAGCAGCTTCCTGAACTCCGGGTGCAGATACCGGTCCGTCGCCGTCATGGCTCCCTCCCTCTCGCGCTCGCCTCCGCCGATCCGCCGGCCCGCCTCGGGCACTCACTCACCCGCGTCTCCACCGCGCTCAGCCGCTCGGCCACCGCCCGCAGCGAGGCCTCTATGGATTGGTTGATGGAGGCGTTCTCGGTCATGTGATTGCCGATGAAGCTCTGCCAGTCGCGCTGCATCTTCCCCAAGGCCCGCAAGGCCGCCGCCGCCGCTCCCAGAAACACCACCACCAAGAACACCAGGGCCCAGAAGTAAGGCCCCAGCGCATTGATCACCTCCGGCTTCAGCAACTGCTCGTGTGGAGTCACCGTTGTATTCCCCCTGGTCGGGCGTGATGTGATGAAACGCCGAGTCCAGCCGGCGTGCAGCGCGCGTGTTGCCGGGGTAGAAAGCGCCGTACAGCAGGAGTTGACCAACAGGCAGGCAATACTACTCGCATGGTGCAGGAAGGCCCGGCGCGTACGATCTACCTGGACGAATCCGGAGACCTGGGGTTCTCCTTCCCGGCGAGCTCCAGGTATCTGACCTTGGCCTGCATCACCGTTCCCAACCCGCGCGCGTTGAAGAAGGCCGTACGCCGTCTGAAGATGTCCCTCGGCTTCCCCCGCGATGCCGAGTTCAAGGCCTCCGAGGACCGGTGGGAGGTTCGCCGGCTCCTTCTCTCGCTGGTGCCCGCGCTCGGAATCGAGGTCCGCAGCCTGAGCGTTTGCAAGCCAAACTGTTACCAGAGCTTCAGAGAGAACGCCAATGCTCTGTACAACTTCACGGCCGCCGCGTTGCTTGCACACTACCTCTGCTCTTGTTCGTCGGCCAGCCTGGTCGTGGACCGCCGCGAGATCAAGGTGGCCAACCTCCCGTATCAGTTCGATGACTATCTGAAGTTTCGGGTGTTTCACGACGAGGAGGCGAGGATCTCGCTTGATATCAGGCACGAGGACTCATTCGTGTCGGCCGGGGTACAGCTCGCGGATTGCGTGGCACACGCGCTGTGGAGACGGCTGGAGCGAAATGACAGAAGTGGGCACGCCGTCATTCTGCCTCAGGTCCGGTCGGATCGAAGGCTGTTCGAGCGTTGAAAGACAGACGGCCGGGCAAGGCTGCCCGGCCGCCAACATCGCAGTGTAGCGGCCCCTGGGGCGAACGTACTTGGCATACGTTTACTGAACCCGTCCGGATCAGTCGTTGCCCAGGACTTACCCGCTACTCCATGAGTATACCACAGATTCCGTCCTTGGGAATACCCCCTTTGGGCGTCCCCGGCTCTTCTTCCGCCCTGCGCTCTCAGATCTCCCCTTCGCCCGCCTCCCCACTCCCGATCACATCCCACACCTGGGCCAGCACATACCCCCGATAGCCCATGCCGTTGTGCCGGGCCGCGTCCCGCATCAGCCCCAGGGCCACCTCGCCGGCCTCGTAGGCCTCCCCCGACTCCGTCTTCTCCTCCAGGCGGTCCACCAGCTTGCCCAGCAGGCGGATCCTCCCCGGGGTCATCCCCTCCGTCTTCGCGGTGAGCAGCAGGTTGATCAACACCTGCCCGAGGAGGAACTGCTCCTCCCGGGGCAGCTCCGGCCCCTCCTCCATCGCCGGCGCCGGTGGGAGCCCCGTCCCCGGGGCGACCTCCGGCCGCCACCGCACCTCCCGCCGCGGCTCCATCCGCTCCTTCCGCCCCGGCTTGAACAGGTACTCGTTCAAGCCCTCGATCACCATCGTCGCCTTCGGATCATCGGCCATGCCTCGTCTCCTCTCCACAAATGAAGACGCCCCCGGCTCGCCGGAGGCGTTCACTACGAGTAGTACCGATATCAGTTTGCCGGAGCCGCCGCAGAAAGCCGCGGGCAGGCTCCCGTTACGTTTCGCTGCCGGCCGCGTTCTCGGCTGCCTCCTCGATCGCATGGCCCTGCGCCGCAGGCTGATGCCGGTTCGCCGCGATGGGGACGAGCTTGCACAGTCCCGAGATTGTCCGGCGTTTGGCGCTCGCCGTCACGTCCAGCGGCGGCAGAAGCAGAGCACCACTGGGACATATCCCGGTGGCCTGCGCCAGGATACCCCGAGCCACGCCGAACAGGATAGAGACGGCTGCCATTGGATAGAGCTTCTTGCGCAGGTCTTCGCCCGCGTTGACATCGAACTCGAACCTGCCGTTCACCACGACATCTATCTCGCTGAACGCGTGCGGAGCACGGTCGTCTTTGGGAGGTACTAGGCGCACGCGCACTTGGTGCCACAGGGCCTCGGAGCCGGGCTCCGAGATGGAGCGGTGCGTGAGGGTGACCGCGTACTCCTCACCCGCGCCCGCCGGAGCCACCTGAGGGCAGGCACGGACCACCAGTTTCTCTAGCTCGACGTCGTCAAGCCGCAAGGGCGAGATCATTGGTCCTGTCCTCCGCCGCCGTCCCGGCCGGCCTGGGCTCGCACCCCCACCCCCGACGGAATGTCTTCGCCGCCGGACGAACACTATCGGCCAGGCGCTGATAGTCCCACCCCAAGTTCAGTCCCATGAGTATGGCGATGCGCGCCAGTTCCCTGACCGGCAGGCCTGATTCCTCGTCGCCCAGGAGGGCATAGATCTGCTTCGGTAGTACCTCGTAGAGGCGCGCGAGATCATGCTCGCTCACCCTCTCGTCGGTCACAAGTCTGTGAACCTCTGCGCCCACGACGAGGGCCAACTCGATCCGCTGGTACTCCTCGTCGCTCTCCCGCCAGCCCTCGATCTTCCGATCCCATTCTTCGCGCAGGGTCACTTCGACTCCTCGCTCTCTATTATGTTGATGCACTCTCTCGCCAGCTTCTCGGCCTTCTCAAAGTGCGTTCGTATCTCGCTGGTGGTGTCCGAGGTCTTGGGGTAGTAGTCAACGATCACATAACAGCCCGGCCGCCGCGGGTGCTCGAACATCAGCAGGCGATGCCGACCGGCGTCGAGCTTGTGGAGCAGCTTGTACCCCTTGGGCTTTCCGAAGTTCCGGCCGTGACGACGCGGCCCGTCTTCGACCAGCCGCTGAACATGCGCGCCTACTACCTTCTGGTCCCCGTCATGCAGGCCCTCTACAATCCCGCGTACCTCGCGCGCAGGACCTACGGTCATGTACCGGATCTCCCCGTTGTCCCCCGAACGCCAGGTCTCCGTACACACGCTATGTATTCCACGTTACCCCAGAGGCTACCTGCGCGGTGTCCGATCCCTTCAAGGAAAGTCGCCGACTCGCCACACCACGCCCTCGCCGGGACGCCACACGGCCACGCGCGGCCAGTCGGCCGATGGAAGGGGCAATCTCGGTGGGGTCGGTGTCGGTTCCGATGCGCGATTATAGCACGCCTGTCAAGCCCCCTGTGGGTCGCTGCATAAGCCTATGCAGAGCGGTGCAGCACGCGGGCGACCTCGCTCCTAGTATGGACACCCCCGGCACTTGGAGGTCGCGCGTGGGGAGCACGCCTATGGCCCGCTAGCTCCGCCGGGTCCGCGGGTGCCCCCCTCAGCAACACCCTCGCGAACTCCCCCGCCACGGTCCTCACCGGGTACATCCGCCCCCGTTCGTTCAGGGGCGCCCCATGCGGGGCCTAGAACGCCTACAGCTCTATGCTCCCGAGATACCAGCACACCGCTGACGCAAACTCACTCGGCTCGGTGTGTACCAGTATGGCTCGCTCCCGCGGCACGCCTGGGGACAACGCCCCACAAACCGCCACCACGTCACCGCCTGTTCCCCTGGTGATGGTCACCCGTACGCCGGTACCGCGCGTCAACTCAGACGCGATAGCATGCAACGAGCAGTCAGGGATGTCGCCGACCACAGACAGCGTGAACGGCTGCCCCCGTGCGAGCAACGTCTGCGTGTGCGTGCGGCGACCCAACTCCGTCACCCTGTCCGCGTACCCCGTGGGCGCCGCCACAGGCTCCCACCTCCACCAGATAGCCAGCGTCAGGAGCAGGGCCAGCGCCAGGAGGCGCTTCCGCATTACCGATTCGGCTCGCTCCCCGTCCATGCAGATCAGTATATGCCACCCCGATCCTCTGTCAACCGCCCCTACGTGGCAATCAGTCCATGTGCGCGCAGCGCGGCGAGGATCGCGTTGATCTTCGCCTTGGCAGCGCCATCGTTGTCCGTTCCCGCGGTGTTGGGGTGATCCGCAACGGCCGCCTGTCGCGCCCCGACCACCTGCGCGCTGTTCACCTTCAACACCTTGCCAGAGGCGAGGTTGATATCCTGCAATGCCTCAATCGTGGTTGCCTGGCAGTTTATGATTGACTCGCCCCCAGCCGTGAGCGCAATCTGATCGTCGCCGAGTCTCGAAACGCCGGTATCCATGTCATTGAGGAATCCCCACACGTTTCCGTACGTCCACGACTGCCCTGTGTGATCCACCCGAAACAGTTCCTGCTCGTCCGGGGTGGCCGGGTGGATCACCCAGGAGAAGTTGCAGTTGACGCGGTTGGTCCCCGCGTGACTGGTGGTGTTCAGGTAGCTCGCCGCGAAGCTCCCCACGGCCTCGTCGTAGGCGCCGTCCTTCAGCATGAACCCCAGCCCCGCGGCGAACCCGGCCGCCATGCTCCCGGAGGTGAGGGTCCGCTTCGCCATGATCGCGCTCTGCCGCGTGCTGTTCGAGGCGTCGGCCGCGACCGCCACCAGCGCCTGGTTTGCAGTGTGGGTGAGGATCGTCTGCCCCGCCACCTCCAGCGCGACGGTGGGGTTCCCGCTCAGACCGATCCCCAGTCGGTTGTTCACCGTGACATAGCCCGTCCCCGAGTTCAGCACGACGTTGGCGTTGTTGCCCGAGTAGAGGTCCAACTGGCCGCCCAGGGCGGCCGACTCGTTGCCCCGAAGGGTGAGGTAGGCCCCCCGCGTGTTGGAAACGGACCCGCCCGCGGCCAGGTGCACGGACTGGTTGTCGCTTCCGTCGCTGGTGGCGCCCACGATGGAAAAGGTGGTGGTGGAGATCTTCAGGGCCGAGGGCGTCAACTGCCAGACCAGGTTGGGGGTGACGGGAGCGTCGGCCGTCGTCGCAGTGTCTCCGGCATCCATGTAGAAGCCGATGGAGTGCCAGTTCGGCTGATTGAGGCCGATCGCGGTGACGCCGATGGTAGCGTGCGTGCCGGCCGCCTTGAAGGTGTCGCTCGCCGTGGTGTAGGCGTTGCTCGCGAAGTAGGCCTCCCCGCCGCTGTTGCTGGACAGGTCGGCCCAGGAGTAGGCATTGATCTGGCGCGCGGTCCCCTGGGACACATTGACCCGGCCGTTGACCGATAACGTCGGGTCGGTCCAGGTCAGCTTTGAAGAGTCCGAGAGGAGCCCGCCGGTGCCCGCGAACGGCACCCGGGTCGCGGTCAGGCCCGAATCGGTGAGCGCGCCGGTCGCGATCCCCGTTGCCGAGATGTTCGTCGCGGTGAGGGTGTCGGTGGTCTTGTTCCAGGTAAGGTGCTGGTCATCGGCCATCGCCCCGCCGGTGTCATACCACGCCACCCGTCCCGCCGTTCGGCCGGAGAGGGTGACGTTGGCGAAGGCCGGCGACGCGCCGCTATGCAGGTCTTGCGGGGCGGAGAGGGTGACCGTCCCGTCGCCGTCGCTGCTGACCGTCACCCGGTTCGCCGTCCCCCCGATCCACGCGCTCAGGTCCGCCACGCTGGCCAGCGCCTTGTTCCCGTCGCCGTACAGCAGGCGGCTTGCCGTCAGCCCCGTCAGCGTTTCCCCTACGAAGGTCGGACTCGCTCCCGTGTGAATGTCCTGCGGTCCGGCGAGGGTGACCGTCCCGTCGCCGTCGCTGCTCACCGTCACCCGGTTCGCCGTCCCCGCGATCCACGCGCTCAGGTCGGCCACGCTCGCCAGCGCCTTGCTCGCATCGCCGGCCACCAGTCGGGAGGCCGTCAGCCCGGTGACCTTCACTCCCGCGGCCGTCAACGTCGCCCCGTCGAAGAGCAGACTCGCCGAGTCGGTCAGCAGCCCGCCCGTCGTCGTGTACGGCACTCGCCCCGGAGTGAGATAGGTGTTGTACAGCCCGGTGTCAATGTGCACCCGCTGCGCGTAGCCGTCGGGCATGGCCTGCCCCGAGCCCGACGCGATCCCGCCGTCCCACCAGTCGCCCAGGTCGTCGTGCACGTGCTTGTGATAGTGGTAGCGCTCCCCGGGCAGCCCGCCCTGCACCCCCGGCAGGTCGTTGTGGGAGGGGACGGTGCTGCTGCTCCCACCTCCCCCGCCCAGAGGACGCGGACTGGTCGCGGGCGGCGCGCTGAGCGCGATCCTGCCGTTCCCCCCGGCCGCGCGCCACGCCCCCTCGCGATACACCTCGACCTGCTGGAGCGCGGTGTTGAAGCGCACCGGAATGTGCGCCCCGCGCTCCGTCTGCACCACCACGCTCAGCCCGAGGTATTCCTCCAGTTGGCGAAAGGTGTCCCGCGTGCGGGGGTCACTCTCTCGATGCAAGTGCGTCTGCAGGCTCGGCTTCCGCGTCCGACTCGTGCCCATCGTCCCACCCCTATTCCATCGGCACGGAAGTGCCGATGCTGCTCTACTGCTCGGCCGTTCCCTGGCCCCTGGCCCCTACTCTAATCCAGTCAAGCCCTTTGGGGTAGGTTTTGACAGACCTTTCTCCTCCCCACGCTGCAGGAG
>Ga0315282_10003856_pt1 | contig 26620 bp, 37 predicted proteins | sample YL17G07_20_MG_FD_203693 | JGI IMG/M metagenome (GOLD analysis project Ga0315282, IMG submission 203693) | Sediment microbial communities from Yellowstone Lake, YNP, Wyoming, USA - YL17G07_20 | ecosystem: Environmental > Aquatic > Freshwater > Lake > Sediment | place: USA: Wyoming | collected...
TTGTGGTACCATCATCTTGGCCCTTGGCCATGGTGGTAAGACCTCCTTTTGTTTAATTTTTTGCTTGGGGGTTCTTACCACCATAAATTTTTCTGACAACTTTTTCCACGCAATCTAAAATACAGCCCCTGAGTTCTTGACAAAGTAACTATAGTCGGTTACAATATGCAGTATTGTGCATTTATGCATACATTAAAGGCACTGTGGATGCGAGATATAACGAAAGCTTTCAAAGCTCTGTCCAATGAGACCAGACTCCGGATTCTGAATTTGTTGCTAGAACGGGAATGTTGTGTCTGCCATGTTATGGAGATAATGGACATCCCCGAACCCTGTGCCTCTAGGCACTTGAGCGTTCTCTATGATGCCGGATTCTTAAAACGCAGGCGAGAGGGTCTCTGGGCATGGTATTCAATTGATACGGAAAGTCTGAAGGAAATATGCGCAGACCTAATCGAAGCTGTCAGAAAGGCGCTGGAAGGAAACGAGACGGCTTTGCAAGATAGACAAAGACTGAGAAACACCACAAGAGTGGGCCCAAGCTGCGCTCTCACATCTTCCAATTAAAGATCTCTTTTTTACCAGACTGTATGCATATATCCACATCTAGAGATTCAGTAAGGAAATAAAATACATGGACTACATCTTGATGCTTCTTAAAGCCGGCTGGGACGGCTTAATCGAATATCTCTCGCTTCATGTCCTTACCTGCCTGATCCCCGCCATGTTCATCGCCGGGGCTATAGCAGTTTTTATTTCACAGGCAGCCGTGCTGAAATACTTCGGGCCAAAGGCAAATAAGTTCCTGGCTTACGGTGTAGCTTCAGTTTCAGGCACCATCCTGGCGGTGTGCTCCTGCACCGTGCTGCCTCTGTTCGGAGGCATTTACCTGAACGGCGCCGGCATTGGCCCAGCCACAGCTTTCCTTTATTCCGGCCCGGCCATCAACGTGCTGGCCATCGTCTACTCCGCCAGACTCCTGGGCTATGATATCGGCCTCGCCCGGGTAATAGGTGCGGTGTCCTTCTCCATAATCATAGGTATATTGATGGCTGTGATTTTCCGCAAGGAGGAACGGCAGAAGAATGCTGCCGCCTTCGAGATGCTGCTTGCCGACCCCAAGACAAAGCCTTTGTGGAAACAAATTATTTTCTTTGCCATCCTGGTGGGAATACTGGTTTTCGCCGCCTCCAAGCAATGGCTGGTCACCGGCATATTGCTGGCAGGTCTGGGCATCATTTTGTGGCGCTGGTTTACCACGGGTGAGCTTAAGCAATGGATGCTGGAGACCTGGCACTTTTTCCGACTCATCATACCCTGGCTGCTGGTAGGTGTCTTTATCGCCGGCATATTGAAGGTGCTTATACCCGCATCCGTGGTTACCCAATACGTGGGTGGGAATACCCTGCAGGGCAATTTCATCGCCTCGTTCTTCGGCATGCTGATGTATTTCGCCACCCTGACTGAAGTGCCCATTATCAGGGCGTTCATGGACCTGGGCATGGGTAAAGGGCCGGTGCTGTCACTGCTGCTGGCCGGGCCGGCACTCTCGCTGCCCAGCATACTGGTGCTTCGCGGAATAATAGGCTGGAAGAAAACGCTGACCTACGTCGGCCTGGTGGTGGTTATGGCCACTTTCACAGGTTATATATTCGGATTTATAGCACACTAGAGGTCTTTATGAACATTAAGATACTAGATACGGATTGCTCTAAATATCATGCGTTTGAGAGGCCGGAATTCATGTGTAAACCGCTTCTAAATAATATACAACTATAATGTTCAGGCTGAAAGGAGTCACATGGCAGAAGAAAAACACTGGGAAGAGGGAATGAAGACACATGAGAATCTAATATTCTCCTGTTTTGGTGGGCTGTCGAATACGGGCATAACCAGCGCTCTAGCCAGCATGGAGGCTGTCAAAGAGCTTGGGCTGGAGAAAGTGGCTATCGGTTGTCTGGGGGCGTTGCCGCTTGGAGTGAAGCCGGTAATAGGTAAGACTAAAGCAGCGAAAAAGGTCATTACTGTGGACGGCTGCCCTTTTGAATGTGCTAGGAAGACTGTCGAGCAGTCCGGGTTCACGCCAACTAAAAGTATTGTCCTGGTCAGAGACATAGGGATGAAAAAGAAAGCACTGCACGAAGATATTGGCGGCAATATTATGACACTTATGGACTACATTTCAGATGATGATGTGCAGAAGGCGAAACAGCTTATCGTGAAAGCCATTATGGAGAAATAAATAATGAGGTTAAAAAATGAACATTAAGATTCTGGGGCCCGGATGCGCCAGATGCCACCAGCTGGAGAAAACCGCCACAGAGGTGGTGAAAGAGCTCGGCATCGATGCCACCGTTGAGGAAATTAAGGACATGAGCAAAATCATAGCTTACAACGTCATGATGACCCCGGGGCTGGTAATCGATGAGCAGGTGGTGAGCACGGGTAAGGTGCCCACAAAGGCAGAGGTTACGCAACTTTTCATAACTGCTTTGGCCAATGAGGAACAAAAAAAGGAGCTCTTAAGACCGCACCAACCATAGTACAGATAGTCAAATAAAAATATTGAGGGGATATTAAAAACTATGTACATATCACCAAGAGCTAAGACATGTTTTACTATAGTCACTTTCTTAATTGTTGGGTTGCTTTTTGCTTGCGCGAGCCCACCTCCGCAAACAACACCCTCAACACCGAGCCAGCCTGCAGGAACGACTGGGACAACAACAGAAACTCCATCAACCCCTCCTGATGCATCAGCAGCAAGTAATGTGGTAAAGGTCGTCTATTTCCATGCTCATGTCCGCTGTGGGGCTTGTATCTATGTCGAAACACGAACTAAGTATAACGTCGAAGCATATTTCAAGAACGAGCTGGACAGCGGTAAGTTAACTTTCGAGGTTTACGACCTTGGAGACAAGGCTAATGCCGCCATTGCCAACAAGTATAAAGCCGTTGGCTCACAGTTATTCATCAACGTTATAGAGGACGGTGTTGATCATATCAAACATATAGAAAATGTCTGGATGCCCAAATATCTGAATGACCAGGAGGCTTTTGACGAACTGATCCAGAGTTCCATTAAACAAGCCCTGAAGGACGCAAGCTAATGGATTTTAGCGGCATTTTGGGGAATTCTAACATCCCGGCGCTGTCTGCACTGTTCCTGGGACTGATAACTGCTATCAGCCCGTGCCCTTTGGCTACCAACATAGCAGCTATAGCATATGTGAGCCGCAAGGTGGCTGACCGCAAGTTCGCCGTGATAACCGGGGCGCTCTACACGTTGGGACGCATGTTTTCTTATTCGCTTCTTGGCATTCTAATTATAGTGGTCGGCCTGGAAATTCCGGGCGTCTCCCTGTTCCTGCAGAATGTTGGAGAGCGCATTTTAGGCCCCATTCTGATTGTGGTGGGGCTCTTGATGTTGATAATCGATAGGATTTCCTTTGCCAAGGGTGGCGGTATACTATCCAAGTTGGGTGGTAAAGTTGCCGACTGGGGAATGATAGGCGGTTTCCTGCTGGGAGTTCTGTTTGCACTCGCCTTTTGTCCTTACAGTGCAGTCCTGTACTTCGGCGTGCTTATGCCCCTGGCGCTTCAGTCCAAAGAAGGTATCCTACTTCCAGCCATATTTGCCATAGGCACCGCGCTACCAGTTTTGCTAATTGGCACGCTTCTGTCGCTCGGTGTATCCGGCGTCACGTCATGGCTCAACGTCATTACACGTGCCGAACGGGTCATTAGAATCGTTGTCGCCATCATCTTCATCATTGTGGGTGTCTACTATGTCGTACTATTGTTTAAGTAAACTTGAGGAATAACTGTCGGAACAACATAATGTGCGACCGACTTTTCCACACAAGGAGTAAACATATATGATTACACGGAATAACACAGGTGGCCGTATTTGCTTCCTCGTTTTCGCGCTGCTGGCACTGCTCTGGATTTGTGCCTGTCAAAGCAAAGATGCCAATTCGGAGGACGAGAGCTCTTATCTGGCCTCAATTTCCCTTGAGAGTGTGCTGGGAAACGGCAAGCCGACGCTAGCCGAATTCGGCTGGAGAAAATGCATACCATGCAAGGAAATGCGGCCTATATTAGAGCAACTGGATGTGGAATATAAAGGCAAGGTAAATGTGGTAATCATCGAAATCCCTTTCCACGAAGACCTTACTCAAAAGTATGAAATCATGTACATGCCGACCCAGATCTTTTTTGATAATACTGGCAGAGAAGTATCTCGGCACGTAGGGTTCCTGCCCAAGACTGACATCATTGCTCAGTTAGAACAGATGGGAGTTAAATAATAAGATGGCTTTGTCGCATTTCAATACAATGAGGTTGTAGCAATGTCCGCACGAAAAATGCTCTGTGTTCTTCTTTATCTTAGTCTAGCACCTGGGTTACTTTATGCTTGTGCGACGCCAGTTTCTACAGCACCTGTGGATGCAGACCAACTTTTAGTGCCGGCTGACAAAGTAGAGGTTGTCTATTTTCATCGCCCTCATCGCTGTGAGGCTTGCATCTACGTCGAAGAGCGTGTTGGATATATCGTAAATACGTTTTTCCAAGAAGAGTTAAGTAACGGCAGACTGACCTATAAAATATTTGACTTGGGAGACAAGGAAAATGCTGCTATTGCCAATGAGTATGGCGCTATTGGGTCACAGCTGTTTATAAATACAATAAAGGACGGAGACAGTCACATCAAGCATATAGACCGAATATGGTATTGGGATTGCCTGGACGACCAGGAACTATTCGATAAAACAGTCACGGATATTATTAAGCAGGCTCTTTATGGCGAAGGATAATCTCCTTAGTTGACAGTGTTCCCATCAGGCAACGACTAGACGGTCAGAAACAGAAAAGGCTGCAGGCAGGAGGTGCAAATGAGGTTCTTACGCATAGTCTATTAACAAAGAGGCGAATTTAGATTTTAAATGCAGGAGGTTAATATGTTTGAGAAGATACTCTATCCTACAGATTTTTCCGATGTATCGAAGAAAGCGCTGGAGTACTGCAAGAAGCTGAAAGAGGCTGGAACTAAAAAGCTTATAGTTTTGCACGTAATTGAAATGGACCCCAATATTGAAAAAGTTCCGGCAAACATCAAACAGGTATTTAAGAAAGAAGTGGAGCAAACGGCACGCAAGGAAATTGAAGCTATAGTTGCTGAACTAAGAAAAATTGGCTTTGATGTGACTGCGCGAGTTGAGCTAGGCAGCCCGGTAAAAGAAATATTAAAGGTGGAAGGCGAAGAAAATGCCTCCGCCATAGTTCTTGGTTCACATGGGAAGAGCAATATCAAAGAAATACTTATAGGCTCCGTCTCAGAGAATGTAGTAAGGAAATCCAGAGTGCCGGTGCTTGTAGTGAAAAGATAGAAGAATAACGAAATCAAGAGGAAAATGACAGAGGTCACATACGTTTTTGCTTTTACCGGGGGGCTACTTTCTTTCGTGTCTCCCTGCGTTTTGCCGCTGGTACCAGCTTACCTGGCTAATCTGGCAGGCATCACCGCTATTGACCAAAGCGCCAGAACAAGCCGTTTGCCGCCGTTGCTACACAGCCTCTGTTTTGTATTAGGCTTTTCTCTTATCTTCATCACTTTAGGGGCATCTGTGGGCTTGATAGGCACAACCATAACTGCCCATTCAAATTTGCTGCGAAATATAGGTGGTGGTCTGATTATTGCCTTCGGCGTATTACTTATAGCTGCCTACAAGGTGCCCTGGTTGAATTATGAAAAACGCCTCAGTCCAGTGCTAAGCAACAAACCTGGTTACCTGCGGTCTATCGGCATTGGAGCCGCATTTGCCCTAGGCTGGACTCCGTGCATCGGCCCGATATTAGGTGCCATTCTGACATTAGCCTGTAGCTCACAGACAGTAGGGCAAGGTGCATTTCTTTTGGCTATATACTCTCTTGGCTTGGGCATTCCATTCGTAATAATCGGCTTAGTCTGGGGTGCAATTACGCCTCTTTGGAAAGGTATATCGCGCCATCTAGGCACGATATCCTTAATCAGCGGAGCACTGCTCATAATTGTAGGAATACTTATGCTAACAGGACAATTGTCTTGGCTCAGCCAATTCGCTTGATTTTAAAACAACATGATTAAGGTGTATTGGATATCATGAGAGGAAATTTATCGATAGCAATGGCAGTGGCCCTGCTCTCTATATTGGTAATATCTGGCTGTGCAACTCCACCTGGTCCTAAGGTAGAGGAACAGACTCCCGATATCCCTAAATTAACCGAAGTAGGTCCCAAAGTGGGGCCCGAAATCGGCAATCTTGCTCCTGATTTCACTCTTCAGACCCTAGATGGCCAAAGCGTAACCTTGAGTGATTTCCGTGGCAAGATGGTGATGCTCGTCTTCTGGGTGATGGAGTGCAAAGAGTGTATACGCGAATTGCCTCACATACAGGCTATTTTCGATGAAGAGCCAACTGATAGTCTGGCAGTTCTTACAGTCAATGTCGAGAATACTATGACTGATGTAGAGGAGTTTGTTGACACCAACAAGTACACCTTCCCGGTGTTGCTCGACTTGGATGCAGAAGTATGTATAGATTACCAGCACGGCGCACCGACAACCTTCTTTATCGATGCCAATGGCAGCATTCAAGAAATAAAAGATGAAACATTCGAGAGCCGAGATGAGATCCAAAACATTCTCCAATCTCTTGGAGTTGATTAAGCCTGAAGCACACCCATTTAAAACCTGTTACCAAGGTGGGTATGTAGTAATGTACGTCAAGTTGGAAGGTAAACTGTTAATACAGGAGGGACGTAAAGAGATATGAAAACGTCGACAAAGGTCAAGACGTATAGTCTCTTGCTCGGCATCTCGATAATGGGAGTGCTGTGCGCCTGTGGAGGGCAGACTTCAGCAACGAGCACATCAATAGACAGATCTTCGGGGACATCTGGAATCGCATCTTCTTCAGATGAGCAGCTAGGCCCACCGGACAGGGTCGACGTCATCTATTTCACACGGGGCAAGCCCTGTCACTGCATCGCCGTGGTAGGTGACACTATCCAAGCTACCGTGTTCCTTTATTTTCAGGATGAACAGTCTAGCGGTAAACTAACTTTCCAGATGGTCAATTTGGATGACCCGAAGAACGCCGATATAGCCAGAAAATATAACGCTTCTACATTTTCCTTATTCATTAATGAGGTGAGGGGAGAACATGAACGGATTATTGCTGTGCGGGAAATCTGGTCAACTCCTAGAGACGCCATCGAAGAATTAGTGAAGCATAAAATCGAGCAAAGTCTAAATGGGAGTGAATAGCACCTCTGGTGAACAACTCAAGAACATCGTTTAGGAGGCCTTAAGATGGTGAAACGCACTGTCCAGAAAGCAGACACTGCGTCAGGTAATATTCTTAAATTTAAAGAGAAAACCAGAGGCATAATAAGTCTGATCGCTAGCATCCTAATCGGGCTAACACTGCTAGTATCGGGGACAGGCAAAATAATTGGATTAGAAGAGACACCAGCCCAAGTTGTTGATTTCATCAGCAACTTTCTTCCCGCTATCTTCATAACTCCAACGACCATCTATTTTCTTTTCTATATTTTCGTACCTCATATCATGCCCTGGGCAGAAGTCATTTTAGGCGCTTGTATACTCATCGGCTTTTTGCCTCGCCTTATGGCTGTTCTCTGCCTTCCGCTTCTATTAGCATTTATGGGGACAAATCTATGGTCGATTATACAAGGGGGATATACCACCTGTGCCAGTTGTTTCGGCATCTGGGAAAAGTATTTTGGCTCGCTTACACCTGCTCAGTCTCTCATCTACGACCTTGTCCTTTTTGCTTTTGCCATCGTGATAATAATCTTCCAGCCGACTGGCTTCCTTTCCAGCAGGAAATGGCTGGCAAAAGGAAAGAAGCTTGATGCGGCAACCCTGAAACCTAACATGCGTGTCTTTGGTGGTCACTTGCGGAAGCTTGGGACAAAAACCATGGCATACCTCAACCTGGCTGCAAAAAAGGCAAAAAGGCATCCACGCATCGCGATTTCTACAGGAATTTGCCTACTTATCCTTATTGCCTGCATCATCACCGTGGTATCTATCAGGCCTGCTGCCCCCCAAAATGATGTCACAGTGGAGGTTCCAGTGGTTTCTGAGATATCATTTTCAGAGTTATCTGAGACGAGTGCTGTCATCTCCTGGGTGACAGACAAGCCGACTATCAGCAGCGTTGAAGTATATACAGAGGGCGGCACTTTCATCATCACCGTTACCGATAAAAAACCGGTTACTGAGCATAGTTTGCTCGTTGCCGGGCTAACCAGTGGTACAAACTATTACTTTAGGATTTTATCTGAGGGTAAGCAGGCGATATCCGGAGAGCATTCCTTCTCAACGCTAGCTGAAGTTATCAGCCCACTCATGATTTCTGATATTAACGTATCATATATAACTGACACTGAAGCTACCGTAACCTGGGTGACCAGCAGAGCAGCCACCAGCGAAGTTCAATACTGGGATCCAACCACTGTAGACCGCCTGACGGTATCGAGCGACGAACTTACTACCAACCACACCATCAATTTAACCTCGCTGAAAGCTGGCGCTGCCTACCATTACCAGGTAAAGTCAAAAGATGCCGAGGGAGACCAGGCAACATCGTCCCGTCTTGCCATGAGCCCTCTTATGGGAAAACAGGCACCCGATTTTACGCTCAACTCCCTTGATGGTAGGACAATATCACTTAGCGATTATCGTGGGAAATGGGTAATACTGGACTTCTGGATATGGACCTGCTCTGCCTGCAGAGCAAAGTTAAATATAATTCAGGAGGTTTATCCCAGCATGCCGAAAGAGAAACTAGCAATACTTGCTATCCACAACAGGGGTAAGGAATCAATAATTCGAACCTATGTCAAGGGTGAAAATTTGACCATTCCCGTTCTTCTCGATCCTGAAGCAATAGTGGGCAACCTCTATAATGTGTATGCTCTCCCTACATTTTTCTTTATAGACGGCGATGGAGTTATCCGTCTAGTAGACCCGGAATTTAGCAGCGCTGAGGAACTGGAGAATATTTTTAACACTATGCTTGGCGCAAACTGAAATATGTACTGTCAAACTGGTGATTAACACAAATGAAAAACGTCCTGTTCGTCTGTGTGGGCAACGCCGGCCGTAGCCAGATGGCAGAGGCTTTCTTCAATCATCTGGCTGGTGGGAAGGCTAAAGCCTTATCGGCGGGAACCAATCCTGCCAATGTTATCGACCCAAAGGTAGTACAGGTAATGAAAGAGGTGAACATAGATATCAGCGGCAACCGCCCCAAGAAACTGACTGTGGAGATGTTGAGCCAGGCAGACAAAGTGATCACCATGGGCTGTGGCGCCAAAAACGTATGCCCTGCCTCTTTTGTGGAGACCGAGGACTGGGAACTGGAAGACCCTAAGAGCCAAAGCATCGAGAAAATCAGGGAGATTCGGAATCAAATCAAGACCCGGGTAGAGAAACTGATTAAAGAAATGCAAATCTAAAGGTGGTTTAATGCTTAAGGTCAAGCCGCCAGATGGTTATCCACCACAGGAAGGTGGCTATTTGAGTCTTTGCCTGGACAACAGGAGCAATGGAAGTGGATTTTCTTAGAATACCTTACAAACTAAAGCTGCAAACCGTTTTGTTTCTCTTGGCAATTTTAACCATTATCAGCAGTGCTTGCACTGTAACTACAGCTCCATCGCAGCCTCCTGAGCAGCAAAATAGCCAGCCAGTCATCCATTACCTAACTGCGCATAATCTAACACTTCAGAAGCAAGTGGCACCATCAAGCGGCATTACAGTTAGGTGTGTGGCTACAGATGACGACGAGGATAGGCTAAGTTATAAGTGGTCAGCCACAGGAGGTGAGATACAGATAAAAGGAGAGTCAGAGGATATTCTTTGGATAGCTCCTGATATCCCCGGAAATTACGCCATTACGGTGGAGGTTAATGATGGTAAAGACGGTAAAGCTGCCAGTTCGATAGCTATTCTGGTGACCAATGAGCCTCCATGTTATCCACTGATTAGCAGCGTGACATGCCTTGGCTGCAGAGATGGCATAGAGGCATCTCGCTGGAAAACTTATGAGGTAAGATGTGATGCCTCAGATCCAAATGGCGATGAACTGCATTACAAATGGTTCGCTAACATGGGCAAGATCAGCGGCAATGGCCCCATTGTTACCTGCCAGACCATGGGGCAATACGGAAATGCACTAATCACAGTCATAGTGACCGATGAAGAAGGCAATAAGGCAGAAGGGTATCTGGCGATAAACATAAGCTGTTGTCATTAACAAAAAGAAAAGGGTGATATGAGAGGCACATATATTTTCATTCTAATTATTTTGCTGACCGCAGCATTCTTGTCACCTGCAAGCGTGGAAGCTGGCTGAGTAGGCGGCAGTTGCAGCGGTGTTAGTTTGACACCCGACACAGGTAAGGTGGGCACCATGGTAGTGCTGGCTATTACAAGTACTGGTTTTTCACTGGATGGGCCTTATCAAGTTCTATGGAGTAAATCTCCGATTTCTGATGAGGGTAACTACACGCTAGTAGCCGAGGGCGAAGTGGCTAAAGGTAGTGCACAAGCGACAGCCATTTTCACAGTTCCAGAAGCTGTCTATGGGCAGAACTACGTCCAATTCAGGCGTGGCTGGCGACCAACGGATAACCCGTACAACTTCACTTTTAATGTCCTGCCGGACATCAAGGTGACTTCGACATCAGTCTTTGTAGGTTCGGAGGTCACTATCCGCGGCACCGGCTTTCCGGCAAACAAGAATGACATAAACTTAGTCTTCGATGACAAAGATACTAAGCTGAGTATCAGCACTAACGATAGGGGCAGCTTTACCGCTCAGTTCACCATACCCGATACCATGGCCGGCAACCACCAGTTCAAAGCTTACAATGAAAACCTGGCCCTCGGCGACATTACGGCCAACCTGCAGGTCGGCCCAACTATCGGCCTTGAGCCGGCGCATCCTGAGATAGGCAGCGAGGTCACATTGACCGGCTGGGGATTTGCTGCCCGGAGCACGGTATCCGTTAAGTACGATGACGTCGTCGTTTCAAACTCGCCGACAACTAACGATACCGGCAATTTCACGGAGAAGTTCAAGGTGCCGGAAAGCTCCACGGTCAACCATGTAATCACTGCTACCGACAGGGCAGGTAATGTAGCCACCTTCGGCCTGCCCCTGGAAGGTACCCCACCGTCAGTACCGATCCCTATCTCGCCCTCTCAACAGAGATCCGGCTCGTTCGGCTCGCAACTTGTTTCATTTAGCTGGACCAAGGTTGATGACCCAAGCGGCATCACTTACATTCTGGAGATATCCGAAAACCTCAAATTCTTCCCATTGAAACCAGGTATGAGAAAGACAGGTTTGACTGAAACAACGTGCGGAGTCAAGGTTGAACCTGGCAACTATTACTGGCGCGTTAAAGCTGTTGATGGTGCCGGTAACGAAAGCGAATGGGCAATTTCTCCTTATCCATTCAAAGTGGGCTTTTTCACGACATGGTATCTAGTTATTGGTGGTTTGCTTTTCCTCTTCCTTTTAACACTACTCGTCCGTGCTTTCATCAACCGTCTGAGAGACCATTTCTAAAATAGGCAGTTTGTTCGCTCATGTATATAAAGAGAATATTCCATAAACGAGAAATAAAGCTGATATATTATGCGGCTCTGTTTACGCTGCTGGTTTCATCATTGATGCCGACTTCAGCGGCAGGTGATGGCTGAGTAGGCGGTAGTTGCAGCGGTGTCAGTTTGACACCTGACTCGGGTAAAGTTGGAACCATGGTGGTATTGTCCATTGCGGGGTATACCTTCTCAGAAGGCGATTATGAGGTCTGGTGGAGTCCAACGGCAGCCTTTGAACAAGATAGAACCACAGTGCTGGCTCGGGGTCATGTATCCGAGGGTAGCACGTCAGTCGCGACCAGCTTTACCATCCCTGAGGCTGAATACGGTATTCACTACATACAGTTCAGACAACTCGGAAGTGTCGGCACCTTTGAGTTCTTTGTAAAACCAGGCCTCAAAGTCAGCCCTTCTTCAGTCCGTTCTAAAAGTACCGTAACTATTATCGGCCGGGGTTTTCCTGCCCAAGCCGGCGGCAGACTCACCTTTGATAATAAATCAATCAATGTGAACATAATCACCAATGACGTTGGAAGCTTCACCAGAGAATTCACCATTCCTGCTGCTGCTAGCGGCGAGCATGAACTTGTTGTTACCACCGAATACCCCGTGGCAACTGCTAGTGCCAAGTTGGAAGTATTACCAGCTACAACCACAACAAATAATACCTGGAATGTAAACGCCGAAGATACTGTCACACAGCCTGCTGCCACAGAGCACGACAGCCTCAAACCGCTCCCGGACACCATGCCTCCACCAAGACCAGGGCCGCTGATACCGATGGGCAACAGGTTTGGCTTACTTGGCAACCAAACCGTTTCCTTCAGCTGGAGTGGAGTTGCTGATCCCAGTGGCATTACCTACACATTAGAGGTGGCTGACAATTACGACTTCCTTTCCGCCAGTCACATCATAAGAAAAACAGGATTGACTGAGACCAGCTGCACTCTCGATATCGCACCCGGTACCTATTACTGGCGGGTCAAGGCAGTTGACGGTGCTGGCAATGAAAGCGAGTGGTCATATGCCCCCTATGAGTTTGTGGTAGCAGAGCTCTCCAACTTTATGCATGAATTCATCGAGCTATTGAAGAGGGTCAGGTTCTTCTACATATTGGGCTTTATTATCGGTGGCTTAATTGTTATCCGTATCATTGTTCTGCTCATTCGGGCTTGGTTGCGTCGGCGAAAGGGATATTACTATTGAAAACGGCAGGCAAAAAAAGATGCTCATCTAGAAGGTCTGATAATTGAGCTTCTTTGTGATGGTCTATGAAGTTTTGAAGGAGGAAGGCATGATGTTTCGATGGATCGTTGTAGCCGCAGTTTTGTTACTTCTAGGCAGCGGTTGCGCTACATTTACCCCTCCACCACAGGAGCCAGTGGAACCACCCGTAATAGAACCGCAAAATAACCCACCCATCATAAAGACCTTGATAGCAGAGAGCAAGACTAGCATATTATCAACAAGCGAAGTTGTATGTGAAGCCGAAGACTCTGACGGCGATGAGCTAACTTACTTATGGTCGGCTAATGGCGGAACAATTGATGAGCAAGGGGCGGCAGTCAATTGGACAGCTCCCGAAACTCGTGGAGAGTACACCATCGATGTATTAGTGAATGACAATCAGGGTGGTACAGCTATGCAGTCTGTCACCATAACAGTAACAGCCGAACCTAACCATTCGCCAGTCATCACCAGACTCATCGTCACTATAGACAGACCAGTAGGACCGATAAGAATCGACCCGTCGGTAGAGCAACTGGACAGACCGCTTATATCAGTTCGACGTTTTACGTCGTCGGCCATTGTTTGTGTTGCAGAAGACCCTGATGGAGACGAATTAACGTATACTTGGTCATCCACCGATGGCAAAATAACAGATGAAGAGGGAAGAAAGGTCGTGTGGATTGCTCCCACAAACCCCGTTCGCCACTTCGTTACAGTAGAAGTCAACGATGGGCGCGGAGGGTCATCTACGGCTAAGGTAGCCTTTAATGTCAGTTGTTGCAAGTGAAGCTGATTGTGGGACATGATAGACATTCAAATGTTAAGAAGGCCCTGCATAAAGAAATGGCCTGATAAATATCGCGAGGGTCAGACTTTGTAGCACATTTTGAGGCCAAGCAAGCCATCTGAGCCCTCAGTTTGTAGAGGGTTAGAATTAAAAAGGAGTTGGAAATGAAGGCTAAAAATTTGTGTGGAGGAATGAAATGTTTGAGAGAATATTGTGTGTAACTGATTGTTTTGAAGGAGTACGGGCATCTCTGGCACATTTGGAAGAGTTCAAGAAGGCTGGAACACAGGAGGTAGTTGTGCTGGGTGTCATTTCACAGGGCGGCTGTGGATGGACAGGACGAAACCTGGAGGAATGCCGCCTAGACCAGTTCGAAAAAGAAAGGCTAAAACTGGAGATAGTCCTGAAAGAGATTGAAAAAGGTGATGTAAAAGGGAAGATAAAGATAGAGGTTGGCGTCTCCGCTCATTCCATATTGAAAGCGGCAAGCGAAGAGAATGCCTCTTTAATTGTGATGGGTACTGGAAGCGGAAGTGTTAAAGGGCTTCTGCTTGGGAGAACAACTGCTGAGGTTGTCAAACGGGCGACGGTGCCCGTGCTGGTAATGCGTTAGGTGAGGGGCAAGACAATGTTGCTTAAAGCATATATGCTAAAAATCGAGTTTCCGCCATGTGATTTCTCAGCGCAAACAGTGAATGCTATTGCTGAGTTTTCAGATGATATCAGGGAGGTATTGCCATATCTTAATACCATCATTGAAGGCTGCACGTATTTTCCAGATGCCGGCATTTTACGTTTCACGAAAGAAGGTAAGGTCATTAATCTCTACCCCGATAGAATTGCTGTTGCCAAGCTGAAAGATAAAAAAGAGGCCGAACAAGTTATTGAATCCCTGAAGGAGCTTATCAATGACACATATAAGAGAAGGAGCGAAATCAAGCCCCGCTATGAAGGTGCCACTGAACTTAAGGTGCGAGATATTTACAACCTTCTGCCAGGAACAAACTGCAAGCAGTGCGGGCTACCAACTTGCTTTGCCTTCGCTGCCAAGCTTATAAAGAAACAAATCGACATTAAGAAATGCACCCCTCTCTTTTATTCCAACAAATATGATGAGCAGAGGGAGAGACTTCTGGACCTGCTCAGAAAACATGGTTACCCATGATTACCTGTCAGAAGATGGAGAGTAAAAACATGAAGTAAGAAGGAAAGGAGGAGACAAAAATGAGCGCTTTAGCACTAGCTATACTTTTTGTGGTTGGGATATTGGCTGGTGGTGTAGGTGGACTTCTGGGTATCGGTGGTTGTGTACTCATGATGCCGGTCATTCGCTTCGGTTTTAATTTTTCTCCGGCTTTAGCTGTGGGGACGACTCTAACGGCCGTGGTCTTTACTGCTGCTTCAGGTGCAATCCAGCACTGGAGGCTGGGCAATGTGGACTGGGGAGCTATTAAGTATATTGCTCCCGCAGGTGTAGTAGGAGTAATTATTGGCTCGGTTGTATTCTACTTTATATCTGGTTATGGCAAGGTCATAGACTTAATAGTGGGTTTAGCTTTTCTTCCCACAGCAGTCAGGATGCTATATGAAGGCATTCTTCGGAGAGCAAGAGTTGAGATTCCTGGCGATAAAATACTTGGAAGCAACGGCACCAAAGCTGGGATAGGTGGTGGGGTTGGTTTCCTGACTGGAATAATCGGCCTGGGTGGTGGTTATGCCCTGGTGCCAAGTTTCATTTATATAGTCCGTTCACCACTAAGAATAGCTATTGGGTCATCTATGGCTGCTTTTGTTTGGTTTGCCTTAGTAGGGGCCGGTATCAAAATTTACCAGGGATTTACTGACATTCTCAGCGCTGTTGTTCTGGGGATTGGAGCTGCTGGCGGCGCTATTGTCGGAGCTAGGCTGGTGGCTCGCTTCAAACCAGCTACGCTGAAGGCAGTTTTCGGCTTTATATTTCTTTATGTATCACTGAAATATATTCTACTTTCCTTTGGCATCCAAATATAGATAGTTATTGCACAGTAGAAAATCAGACTTCAAAATGAAAAGCTAACGAAATTTAGCGGCGCACAGGAAAAGTATACATAAAATAAAGGAGGATAAAGGACATGAATAGTCAATACGTTCCCGCGGAATGGGCATTCGAGTTTTTTCATGGGCACCGTTGTCCGTTTATGCCCATTGGTTACCGGATGGGCAAACTGGCAATGGAATATCTCGGTGTAGAACGTGAGAAGGACCATGGCTTCTTTGTATTCCCTGAAATCGGCGAGGGACATCCGCAGACTTGCATGGTAGACGGAATACAGATAGCCACCGGTGCCACTTATGGTAAGGTACTCATCGAAAAGACCTTTTACGGCAAACTTGCTGCTACTTTCTATCACCCACAAAAAGGAACTGTGCGCTATTCACTAAAACCTGATTTCATAGACGAGATGGGTAAATTTGAGTTTTTTGCCTATCGCAAGCGCGGCATTGAGCCATCCCAGATTCCTGATCCAGTAACAAATGAGGTTATTGACTGGTTTTATGAACAGCCACATGAAAAAGTTTTTAAAGTAGAGAAGCGTCCGGATTTCAAGTTTAATCCTGTGAAAGGGTCCTTTAATAAAGCAAAATGCAGCATTTGCGGCGAGTATGTGTTTGAGAGATATTTACGCCAAAAGGACGGAAAACCAGTATGTATTCCCTGCTCTGGGTATGGAAGATAAGAAATCGAAACTCTTATTCCGGCTAGAATCCAAAAGCAACGGTTGCTTCTTGTCCAGCAATGGACTTGAGGCTGGGAAAGAGTCATTCCCACGAGGCGAAGTACGATGCTAACCTATATAATTGGTGGAATAGTCACCTTCGGTTTTACCACAGTTTTGACTATAGCAGGAGTGGGCGCCGCCTTCATCCTGATTCCAGTATTTTTAGCCATGGGAATTCCGCTCCTTACAGCCATGTCCACTGCTCTTCTTTTAAATTCAGTTGCCATGATTTTTGCCTCAATAAGCTATGCCAGGGAAAAGTTGATTGTCTTTAAGGCTGCGATTCCCATTCTAATCGTCGCTACCATACTTTCGCCACTAGGAGCGAGAACTGCGGAGCATTTGCCAGAAAATTTACTCAAGTGGGTGTTTGTAGGTTTTCTTATATTTGCCGGCTCGATGATGCTATTCTATAAGGCAAAAGAGAGGCAGATTGAATCCAGCACCAAGAAGTCGGTCGGATACGGGGTAGGTGTTGGCATTCTAGCAGGATATTTAGGTGGACTTTTGGGTGTAGGTGGCGGAAATTTCATCGTGCCTGTCCTGGTCTGGCTGGGATTTAATCCTAAGAAAGCGGCAGCTACTACAGCCTTCATCGTAATATTCTCTTCCCTTTCCGGGTTTTTGGGTCATGTAAGCCTGGGAAATATAAATCTCTGGCTTTTGTCTTTGTGCGCATTAGGGTCAATTTCAGGCGCAATATTAGGCGCCTATTTAATGACGAAAAAATTAAGCGCAAGGCAGGTCAAATTTGCTATCGGTATTATACTATACCTCATTGCAGCTAAAATGATTTGGGATTTATTGAGATAAGGTGGAGAAACAGGCATCCTGTTAGCGATAAAGGCGTCGCCTAAGTGAGACTAAAGAAAAAGGTAGACATAGGGTGACAACCTATCAACAAACGCAAAGATAGTAAGGACAAAAAAGGAGAGATGGCATGAAAGAAGAACGCGTCCCAGAGAACGCGATATTCTGCTGCTTTGGCTGCATGTCCAGCGTTGGTACCTTGACCGGTGTGGCGATGCTGGAGGCTTACAGAAAACTGGATAAAGAGAAGAATGGTCTGTTCTGCACATCAGCTATAGCAGCTGGAGTGCCCAAGCACAGGAAAACAACTGATAAAGCCAAGACAATAATTGTGATTGATGGGTGCTATAACAAATGCACCACCAAAATCCTGGAAAAGGACGGTATTAAGATAAACAAGAGCCTCAACCTGCTGCATGACCTTAAGATACCCAAAATAGGGCCGTTCAAGCCTTTTGACTATAAACAGGAAGACTTAGATAGGACGGTAGCTGAAATAATCAGGCTGTGCGAGGAGGGAAACAAATGAAGATGACAATTGTGTTAGACGGCGGTTTGAAATCATGCTGCTCCAGCTATCCGCCGGAATATGTGCGTGATATTGTCGTCGGCTGGCTCAAGGAAGCGGGGAAAGTTGAAGTCGAAGTTGAGGTGATAGACAAGCAGCAAGGGAACTGGCGCCCGGATAATTTGGCCTCTATGGCAGAAAGCTATTTTGGAGATAGGATATATCCTTTAGTCTATTGCGGGGACACCTTGGCAACCATCGGTAGCCTTCCCGAAGCAGATATCCTGGTAGCAATAGCCACTAACCCAGCAGATTTTGGCATTACCGAAGATGATATCAATGAAGCAGCTAAGAAGTATGGCAAAGATTGGAGGCCGTGAAATGAACAACAAGCAGAAAATGAAGGAGGAAGCAAAGAAAACATACTTTTGGGACGATTTTCATGCCATTACAAATGGAATTAAGGGTATATCGGATGAAGACTTGAATAACATTGCTCCTGCAATCAAACAGTATATTCTTGTATCGAAGGAAAAAGACCCGGTAAAAATGTTCAACTCTGTATTTGATGAGATTGACAGAATCTGGAGTTTAAGTACTCCCTTCCCCATAGGCGGCGGTTTCCATCACTATATTCTCCCTGGGGTCATTTTGTCCTGCTTGCGAAACAATGGCTATGAGATGACCGATGGAGACATAGAGGAAGGGATGAAAAGAGGATCCATGCTGGCAGCCCATTCTTGCGGATTTACAGGAATTTCCGGGGCAGCCCATAGTGTGGGTATCATTGCCAGCATAGTCAATAGAATTACACCAATGCATGATGAGCGCGGCGGCATACTGGTAGTTGCTGCTGACACTCTTATGGAAATCTCCAAATTCCAAAGGCGTTGTTGCAAAAGAAGTAATTTTACCGGGATTAAGAATGCGGTAAGATATCTCTCTTCACAGGGTTATGCATTACCCCTGGATGAAATTGAATGTAGGTTTTTCTCAGGAAATAGTGAGTGCTCAGGTGAAGAGTGCCCTTATTATCCAAGACAGGCTGTGGGTGAGTAAAGAGCGTATGCAGGCACTTTCGTGGAGTAGTAAACAGTAATTACATGCACGGAGGTCAGGTAAATGAAAGCAATAACAGCTTATGCCAAGTTCATCAGGGAGAAGTATACCTACATAATCATAACCACGCTGGTCATTGCCGTGGTAGTTGGGCTTTTTACTCCCAGCCCCGGGGTCTTTATTCGTCAGTTTAATATACCGCTTATCATAATCCTGATAGCGGCCATGAGCTTTACCATTACCTTCAGCAACCTAGGGATGGCAGCCAGGGACTGGAAAGGCACTTCTTTTGGGCTGGTGCTGAACTTCCTTTTTGCTCCCTTTCTGTGCTGGATTCTAGCTTCGCTGCTACTGTCCGGTCATTCCGACTTAGCCACCGGCCTCATCCTAATCGGAGTTGTCCCCTGCGCTGGCATGGCCATGATGTGGACTGGCCTCCTCAAGGGGGATGTTCCCCTGGCTATTGTGATTGAGGCAATCACCATGCTCCTGGCACCCTTTGTTATTCCTCCCCTCATGTCCCTGTTTGCTGGCAAGTTCGTCACCGTTGACACCTGGTGGATGTTCAAGCAGCTCATATACACCGTACTTCTGCCAGTGCTGGGTGCCATTGTGCTAAGAGAACTTTTAGAAAGGCGGGTTAGTATTCAGAAGTACCTGCCGATAATGCCGGCCATCTCGGCTACTATGGCTGTGTTGCTGATGTTCATGGCGATTAATACCAACATCTCGCCAATTATAAAAAACGTGGGGCTGATAGCGCCCCTGGTGATATCCACAATATTGATTTTCCCCATTTTGTTTCTCGTCGCCTATTGGGCGAGCATTAAGGTCTTTCCCAGGGGCACGAACATAGCTATTACCTACTCGTCAGGTATGAAGAACCTGCCTCTTGCCATAGGCATAGCCGCCATGAGCTTTAAAGGTCTTGCGACGTTGCCCATAGCGGTGGCCTTTGCCTTCCAGATGCTGACGGCAGTCACTTTTTACCAGCTATTTCGCCGAGCCACGACTGAAAAGGAGAGACAGTGATATACATAGGCGTGAACCCCGTGGCTTTCACTATAGGTGCCTTAAGCATCAGGTGGTACGGAGTGATGGTGATAATAGCCATCGTTTTTCTAACTATCTGGAGTGCCCATTTCGCCAAAAAGGCAGGGTATAGCAATGATTTCGTGTTTGGTGCTGCACTATGGGCAATACCTTTCGGTATCATTGGTGCTAAGGTAGTTCATGTTGTAGACAGTCTGGGCTACTACGTTGCTCGTCCTAGTGAGGTATTGAATCCCGCTGGACTAGCAATATTTGGTGCTATTCTGGGAGGTACTCTCGGGTTATATATCTGCTGCCGTGTAAAACGTGCTCCCTTTGCTCCTTTGGCAGATGCAATTACGCCCGGCATCATCCTGGCTCAGGCCATAGGAAGGATTGGCTGCACCATCAACGGTTGCTGCTACGGAAAGCCCAGTTCTCTGCCTTGGGCAGTCGCCTGGACTCATCTCAATACTTACGCACCATTAAGCTTACCAGTACACCCAACGCAAATCTACGAGCTTCTCTGGGACCTGCTGGTCTTTGCCATACTCTGGTGGCTGCTTCGCGGACACTTAAAGCAGCCTGGCTTACTATTTGCAGCATATCTTGCCCTCTATTCTCTGGGCAGCTTTCTAATCAGGTTTCTACGGGGAGATGTCAATAACTTTGCTGGCATATTCAACGAAGGACAAATCATCTCCTTGGTGGTGTTTGTGGTAGCAACTGGTTTCCTGATGACGCGGATGCATCGAGTCTCAGAACTAACATAAGCTGATGACCATTCATGAGATTGGCTACCTGAGAACACAATCGCCCGGTTTGTTCAATAACAATAAACATATATGTACCATTGACTTATATTCGAATTTTAGCTATGATTTGAAGCTGAAAGGAGGCAAGCGGTCTCCGCCTTTTTTCTAGCTTGCTTTGGGGCCATGAGGTCGGAGGTTCAAATCCTCTCACCCCGATCATAGATTGTAAACCCTTTCCTTCAGGTCTGCTTTCGAAAGGAAAATAGATGTATCGAAGGATTATGGTGCCTTTAGACGGCTCAGTACTGGCAGAATGCGTTCTTCCACATATCGAAGCGATAGCAAAATTAAGCAAGGCAAGCATCGAGCTAGTTCAGGTAATAGAACCTATTGAATTGCCTACTCGTGGGGGAATCGCTTTGAGCATCGACGACTTAAAGCAAATCGAAGCCCATTCTAAAAATGATGCTGAGACCTACCTCAATGCAATTGTTGGCCGCCTAAAAAAAGTCGGCATAAAGGCTCGTTCAAGAATACTTACTGGAAAAGCTGCCGACAGCCTCGTCGACTATATCCATAAAAACAGTTTTGACCTTCTGATCATGGCTACTCATGGCCGCTCTGGGATATCCCGGTGGATCTGGGGAAGTGTAGCTGAAAAGATACTGCACTCTTCCTCGATTCCGGTACTGCTGGTGCGGCCTCCCGAATTTATTCACGGCTCTAAAACTCGCTAGCTGTACTCCCAAATACATCTAAGGAGTCTTCTTGCATCATGGAAGAGGGATTATTTTTATTCATTTACCGACAAGAACTCATATAGTGAATCAACGCATTTAATACTAAGGGATACGACATGGAAATTGTTCCCACAGAGCCAGTACTGTACATGGTTATAGGGCTTTCTGTCGTTGTCCTGGCGGTGTTGGCCTTGCCCTTCAGAGTCAAAAAGATCGAGCAAAACTTAGAGCCATTCTTTCTGGTTATGGGTGTACTTGCAGTAACCATTTCCGGACTCTGGAATTGGGAACTAACCAAAGAAGCCCTTAAAGCCCCGGTAATGATCGGCGCCATCCCTGTAGGAATCTTTCAGGTAGTATTGATATTCGGCCTTTTAGTTCATTACTTCAACAAGGCCTTCTGCGAGGGGATTACGTCCCTGGCTAACAAACTCGGGCCAACCACATTTATTGCCTTATTAATAATTGCGTTAGGGCTTATCTCCAGCGTCGTCTCGGTTATTGTCACAGCTTGTATTTTGTCGGAAGTCATAGCTGCACTTCCATTCAACCGGACCGATAAGATAAGGATAGTGGTCGTTACCTGCTTTGCAGTAGGATTGGGTGCCGGCTTGACCCCGTTAGGTGAGCCACTATCCACCATACTGGTTCAAAAGTTAGCCGGACCACCATACAATGCCGGCTTCCTATTCCCTCTGCAAACTCTAGGTATCTATATAATTCCAGGCGTTATAGCTCTAGCTGTTTTCGGAGCCCTACTTATTGGCCGAAAGGTAAATTTGAAGGCACAGGAGATTGGGTCTGAATACAATGAGACTCTCAGAACAGTCATCATGAGAGCAGTTAAGGTTTATATTTTCGTCGCTGCTCTCATACTTCTGGGTGAAGGTTTAAAGCCATTAATCGTATGGTATTTCACTAAGATTCCGGCCTGGGCACTTTATTGGATTAATTCACTATCAGCAGTTCTCGATAATGCCACTTTGACTGCAGTTGAGATAGGTCCGACTATGGCTATGCCGCAAATTATCAGCGCAGTTATGGCGCTGCTCATTGCCGGCGGCATGTTGATACCGGGCAATATTCCAAACATAGTGGCGGCAGGGAGACTTAAAATAAACATGAAAGAATGGGCGGCAATCGGAGTGCCTATAGGACTAGCTCTAATGATTGTCTATTTTGTAGTACTGGTACCACTTCTCTTTTGAAAAGGTGCAGCACTTTTCTATTGTGCCGACAGTCAGACATTTAACATATTGCTCATATAACCAACAAACGCCTGTATCGTTAACTCGCGACACAGTCATAGAGATATCTGCTTTGAAAGTTGACAATCAGGGCTAAATTGTGGTATATTAAAAAGCGTCCCGAGTAGTCAAAGCTTTGATCCGGCAATGGGAAGTCGGGTCACAAAGTAGGGAAGGGCCTAAAAGCGCAGGGAATCCCAACCAGCATGGTAGGCCGGAACCGAAAGTGAAGGAGTCATCCGGAAAAGTGAGGTTACTCGGGGCATTTTGTTTTCGTCAACTAGTGCTCCAGTAAAAATCGAAAATAGGTCTTCCAGGAGGACAAAAAGGGGTCGGGAACTCAAATTCCCGACCCCTTTCTATTTGCCGAAGCTGAATTCGCTAGAAGTTGAACATCGCTGGCTGCATTACCTCCAGCTCAGCTTTGGCTGCCTCTGCCCTCTGTCGTCTTTCAGCCCGGTCTCTTTCAAGCCTGGCTCTGGTTCGCTGTTGGTGTAGCCATTTCTTAAGCCGATTGAGGTCTGCCTTCTGGTCATCTCTGAGAGATTCCACCTTAATGTCCTGAGGCATTTCGCTCTTACCCCATCGACCATATACCTTGGTGGCAATATAGAGATATATCTCTCCCCAGTCATGATCCAGTGGCTGTGTCAAAGCAGCTGTGTATAGATAAGCGCAAGCCTCAGCATCGGTACCCGTAGGCTCTTCACCTTTGAGCTCTCTCATGTTCATCTCTAATCTTTCGAGAGTGATGGCGTTTTTAAGCCAATCAGGGATGGAATCTCCCCAACCGCCGGGGAAGGCGATGATGGGGTCAGCGAAGACACCAACAATTCCAGAGATGCCTTGTTCAATAGCTTTATTCAATTATAGTTTTTCTCCTTTCTGATTCTTAAACCGTTTCTTTGGCCACTTCGGTGATGCGAGTTGGTCCGCCATAACGGTCAAGTGTCTCGCACCAGGTGTGGCCTGCCGGACACTGATACTGATGGTGCCCTGAGTCTGCGTCTGACTCTACCAACACGAGTGCTAGTTCACGCCCGCATTCAGGGCAGTATTTCATTGCTCTCGCCTCCTTTATCTCGTATTTTGGGCATAGTGACCCTATTGGCATATCGACCTTATGCCATTAGCTGACTGCCTTTATATGCAGGCAGTCATAATGCCGCTGGTATGAGCTGATGGGATTGCCATAGAAGCCGTTCCAGAAATCGAGCAGATACTCGGTTGTACCTTTGCCGTAGCACTGTTCTCTTACCTGATAAAGCCGTTCAGGGTGCAGTATCCTTATCTCGGCATTACCTCTGCCTCGCAGCACTATCACTCCGGGGCATCTGTCGAGTTCAGGATTGTAGAGCCACGAACCCCACTGCACTTGCAGCCGACTCAGCCGCAATCCTTGATACCACCAGAAATCGCAGTGCTGGTTGACCAGGATGTCTTTCCCTTCAAGCCGGGCAAGGATTTCCTTCAGTTTGGCCAGAGCTTCTCTATTCCTTTTGGCTAAAGAGACTTGAGCAGCCCTTGTACCCAGCTTTACCGTGGTTTTAGGCTCTATCTGGCATTGCTTCAGGTCTTCTGCTTGAAAAAGACCAATCTGGCTCATTTCTACCTCCTCTCTATTAAATTCGGGCATAGTTACCCCAACAAAGTCGACCTTTTAGCCTGTCTTCTTTTTCGCCCACCACGCCTCAAGGCTCAGGATATCGGTGAGGATATGGACTTCACCGCAGTCAACTGTTACCGCGGGAAATCCGCTGCGGTGCTCCTTAACTGAGACAGGAATACCCAGCTCGACAAGCCCATCAACGAGCTTGTAGTTTTCTTCCTTCTCCTCGACCGAGGTTAACCTGATGTCCTTGCGGTTTACCCTGGCCGCGGTCATGATTCACCCCCTTTCTTAAATATTTTTGAGCATGGTTGCCCCATCAAACTCGACCTTTCTGCTTACTTGTCCGTAATTCCCAGCCTGTTAGCCAGGTCATCGGCTTCAAGCTCACGCTCGACAAGGCGAAGCACAGTCAAGATGCTGGCAGCGCTCCACACCTGAAGGATTGACCATAGCTCTTGAGGCACTTCGGGATAGATGCCCTTGTAGCTGTTGACGAAGGCTACGCCGCCAGCTCTGACAGCTTTCCCCAACCACACAGAGCCACCGTCAATCTCAAGACACAGCTTCGCCAGGTCATCGTCCGGGCTATCGCCTTTTATACGGGACACCAGCTCTGGCAATTCCTTTTCAACCATCACCTGAACTGAGGCTTCGGCTGGCTTGACCCTGTGGCACAGGTACTCAAACACCGTTAATCACCTCCTTTCTATATGAATTTGGACACAAATAAAGGGTGGGTAACTCTGGGTTTCCCACCCCTTACCTTTCCCTTTGCAGGTTTATCTATTCTTTTCTTTGGCTAACCTTTTGACTTTAGCTACCGACAGATAGTCGGGACACTTGGGCGAGCACTTCTGATGCCCCTTAAGGCATTCCCGACAGAACCAGTAGCACTTCCGTGTATTGGCGCATTTATAGGTTAGGCTCATTACAGTCCTTTCTAGCCCTGTAAAAAGCAAAAAGCGGGGGGCGCTCCCCCGCTTTCTGCGTTGGTCTTCTTTTTGGCGTTGCGTTCTATTCGGCTCTGTTTAGGCTACGGCTACAGGCTCTCTGTCCTCTTCGGCTTCGGTTGCCTCTTCAGGCTCGACTTCAGGCTGTCTAGCCTTTCTCTTGCCTTTACGCTTCGGCTTGGCTTCTGCCTTTGTCTCCGTCTCGGTCTCTGCCTTCGCTTCAGCCTCTTTGGCTACCGCCTCGGCTTCTGCCACCGCTTTGCTTTCAGGAAAGCGCATCGGCATAACCAAGCATCGGTAACCGTCAACGGATAGCATAATCGGCGATTGTGGACTTGCCAGCTTCATTTCGGCTATACCACCGCAAGCCCTTAAGGCTTTTATCAGGTAGTTTCCAGCTACCGCTATTCTTGCCTCTCCGCTGGTTTCGGCTGATATTGCCATTGAGCCTTTATCCTCTTTAGCCTCGATGGTAACCTTGTTATCGGCTACGGATAAGGTTAAAGGTCTATACAGCCCTTTGGTATCATCGTCAAACCAGATAGCCAACAGGCTTTGACAAGCCTTGACTGCCTCTTTGGTGTCGAAGCTAGCACTAGCGATACAATCGCTTGGAAATACCTTGCCATAATCGGGATAGCTGCCCTCTTGGCTTGGCAAGCTATACTTGATTAGCTCGGTATCAACAATCAGCGACTTGGCAAGCAAGCCGCCATTGTCGCTATCTGGCTTTTGCTCGAAGCTAACCTTAACTCGTTTGGCTTTCCTTAAGGCTGGTATCAAGCCTTTAACATCGTCTCGATTGATTAAGGCTTCAGCCTCTCCAGCCTCGAAGTCAAGGCTAATCTCTCCAAGCGTAAAGCCATCGGCAGCTATCAAGGTTAGCTTACCGTCTTTTTGGACTACCTTGACGCATTGGAGCACCGGTCTAGCGTCATCGGTATTAGTAAACGGTAGCACCCTCGACAAGGCTTCGGCTAGCTCATTACCGCCGAGGTTAGGCATAACAGCGTAGCTGGGACTTACTCGGACTTGGCAAAAAGAAAACGGTGTTTTGTCCTTTAGCCAAGCACCGTCTGATACGTAACTTTGATGATTGCCACAGACTACCTTTAAGCCTTTACCGTTAGCCTGCAATCCGCTAGCGCTACCGTTGGCAGGTATAACCTTTACTATGTTACTACCTGCCAGAGCTTTGAGGTAGCTCAAAAAGCCTTTCCGCCCAATGGTAGTATCCTCGTCAAAGAGGACTACCCTTTCGGCAGTTGCTCTTGAGAGAGCATTTACAAGCCTTTCCTTATGACATACAAAGCCATCGCCAGAACGCTTGCCTTCGATATTAAGTTGTTCCGTCTTAAATCACCCCCTTTATTTCAGACGCTTGACGGTAAGCGTCATTCTTATTAAGGCTACTGGCTACTCTGCTAACCGCTAGCAGTAGCTTC
>Ga0315282_10003857_pt1 | contig 26620 bp, 21 predicted proteins | sample YL17G07_20_MG_FD_203693 | JGI IMG/M metagenome (GOLD analysis project Ga0315282, IMG submission 203693) | Sediment microbial communities from Yellowstone Lake, YNP, Wyoming, USA - YL17G07_20 | ecosystem: Environmental > Aquatic > Freshwater > Lake > Sediment | place: USA: Wyoming | collected...
CCTTGGCACGAGGAAGATGCGTTCTGGACCGAGCTGGAGCCGATCCTCTTTACGGAGCAACGCATCGGAGCCGCCGCCGAGCAGGTGGACCAAGTTCTCACGCTGCTAGATGTTCCGCCGGGCGCCACGGTTCTCGATCTCGCCTGCGGGGTGGGTCGGCACTCACTCGAACTGGCGCGACGCGGCTATCGCGTGACGGGTGTAGACAGAACTTCGACCTATCTCAAGAAGGGGAAAGAGCGCGGCGAATCCGAGGGACTTTCCGTCCAGATCGGGCACTGGAGCCTGAGGTGGTGCGTCCGGTACTCGTATTCCGTCTCGACGCCGACAAGGCCGCCGAATTCGACGAGTTCGCCGATCATCCGGCGGACGTTCACCCAGTAGAACCGGGGGTGCGCAAGCACGGGTATACCTCCGAGCGCGAGGACGAGCTGGCAGACGCTCATCGCCTGCACCGGCCACCATTTCAAGGTGATGCGCTTATATCCCGCCATCCGGGTCATCGTGCACAGGCGCAACGTGTGTTCGTCGCCGGGGTCGAGACCGTACGCGAGGATGTGTACCGGATGCCACCGCCACCAGCACGTCAGTTCGATGCCCGGGATCACCTGAACGCCCTTCCGCCGCCCGTATTCGATCACCGTGGCGGAACCGTCGGAACCGGGAACGGATACGCGCTCGAGGTACGCGGCGGTCGTATCGTGGTCGGTGATGGCGACCGTTGTAAACCCCTGCCGTGCGGCTGTATCGACGAGTTCCGTCGGGAACATGACCCCGTCGCTATGGTACGAGTGGCAGTGCAGCGTCGCCCGGAATTCCGAGAACGCACGCGTTCGATAGAGTTCCCTGAACACGCCGATGAGTTCCGTCTGCGACATGCAGCTACGGCTCCCTCCTACCGCTCGGAGTCGAGGTCGATGCGCAGCACCCGCGATCCCTCTGCAAGGACGAACCGACCGGGGTGCAGGGTGGCGAGGTGGCGCGCGGCGGTCTTCGCAAGCGGGACGACGATTCCGCGCTCTGAGACATTGCACCGCCTCTACGCGTCAAGCTCGTCGAGCAATCCATCCGGCACGCGTGCGGCGTGGATCTGCGCCAGTCCGGTCCGGTCCGAGTTGAAAAGCACGGTCCTTGCATCCGGGCTGAAGCACGGGTGCGGATGGGTATATTGCGGCGACCCGAAGGATGAGCCGGAACGACAGAGCAGGCGGTGGCGCCCAGTGCGGGTGGAACCGATGTGGATGTCGCTGCCCGGCAAGACGTCGCTCACCCAGAACCGTCCGTCGCGCGAGGCGTTCGGATGGCTGAAGAAGTGCCCCTTCGCCACAACCGTCGGTCCCTTCTCCCCCTCGGCGATGGAGACGAGATTGCCGGTCGTCATCGCCTCTTCGTGCGTTGAGTGGATCGTGTTGAGAATGCGCTTCGTCGTCCCGATCCAGCACTGGTGCCCCTGACACGGCGGCGAATAGGGCTTTCCGATGTCGAGCGCGCGTAGGTTCCCACCCTCCCGGTCGATGAGGTAGAACGTCGCGCCTTCCTCGCCGACGAGGTTGACGATCATCCCCCGTTCATCGAGCTTCCCGCCCCGGTTGTGCTGGACCAGGATGTCCTGTCCCTCTCCCGGCTCGAACTGCATGTGCGGGTTGAAAATGTCCTTCGCCTGGTGGATGATCCCGTGCTCGCCGGTCGTCAGGTCCACGCGCAGGAGTCCCCAGAGACCGCTCTTCGCCCAGACGCCGGTGACGAAGTAGCGACCGTCCGGGCTGACTGTGCTCAGGTGATACGGCTTCCGGTGGCCGGAGACGAGAGCGATGCTCTCGTCTGTGCGCGTTTCCAACGAAACGCGATGCACCTCCAGCTCCCGCTCCCCGCGCACGACGATGTAGACCATGAAGCGACCGTCCGGCGTCACCGACGGGCTGGAAAGCGTGGCCGGTTCGGTGAGCGGGACGAGCGAGAGAGCGGAAAGGTCGCACACCCAGTACTGGTTCGGCCCGTCGAGGCTGTGGAAGCGGTCGTAGATGAAGCGACGGGAGTCGGGCGTGAAGACGGGCGATTCCGGGTAGACGTGCATGTGGATATATGCCGCGCTCGAAAGCTGGATCACTTGTGCACCCGATTCGGGGCATCTCTCGCGAAAGCTGTACTCCCGGTGCTTGTTTCGGTCGGTGGAAAAACGCATGGGGTCTCCTTTGCTGGTATGAAGTCGTGTTGCTCAGGCGTAGGTCTTTCGGTAGAAGGCCATCCTATCGGGCTTGCGCCTGCGTGGGAGAAGAGGGCCTCCCGCCTGCCGCGTCCGGCTCAGCAAAGCTGGCGGTACGCTCGGAGGTCATCCTCGCGGCAATCCCCTATCTACCTCCGTTCCCATCGCCCTTGCGCGTATACTCCGGACGAGACATTCCCGGACACCGAGCAAGCATTCGTAAATCGGATTGTTCGTTACCCTGGCTGAAGGAACTCGACGATGCAAGGTCTCTGGAACGACGAACGTCCACCCTTCTTGTTTGCCCTCGATGGTGAACGTTCGGACGCGCTCATTCCGCGCTGGGAGCGAAGCGCGACCGCCGAACCCGTGGACGGCGGCACGATCCGTCACGTCACCTGTCGCGACCCCGTCTCGCACCTTGCCGTCGTCGCCCACGTCCGCTCGTTCGATGAGTTCCCCGCGACGGAGTGGCTGCTCGAACTGACCAACGAGAGCGCTCAGGATAGCGCGATCATCGAGGATATCCTGCCGCTCGACGCGATGCTCGCCCATACGAAAGATGAGAAGATCGTTCTGCACCACGCAAAGGGGAGCGACTGCCGGATGGACGACTTCCTCCCGCTTGATGACGACATCTGGCCGGGCAGGACATTCCGCCTGACACCCGTCGGCGGTCGGTCGTCGAACGTCGTCCTGCCGTTCATGAACCTCCAGTGGTCCGACGCAGGCGTCGTTCTGGCCGTCGGTTGGTCGGGGCAGTGGAAGGCGGAGTTCCGGCGCAACGAGAACGGCATCCGGATAGCATCGGGCATGGAGCGGACGCGCATCCGTCTCCATCCCGGGGAACGCATCCGCACCCCGCGCATCCTCCTCGTCGAGTGGACCGGGGACGATCCGACCCTCGGCAACAATCTCCTCCGACGGGTCATCCTTCGCCACTACACCCCGCGCGTGAACGGTGAGATCGTCGTCCCACCCGTCTCACACAATACGATGTCCACGTATCACCACACCGGCGTCGTGTCCGTCGCGGGTGAGCTTGAGGCGATAGCGAAGGCGAAAGAACTCGGCGTGGAGGCGTACTGGCTCGATGCGTGCTGGTTCGACACGGGGAAGTGGTGGATCGAGACCGGCAACTGGCGCATCCGGCGCGACGTGTTTCCGAACGGGCTGAAACCGCTCGGCGGCAAAGCCAGCGAAGCTGGCCTGGACTTCATCCTCTGGTTCGAGCCGGAGCGCGTCTGCGTGGGGACGCCCATCGAACGGGAACATCCGGAGTTCGTCCTGCGCCGCGAGGGGGACGACCGGTACACCCTCCTCAACCTCGGTCGTGAAGACGTGCGCCGGTACATCCTTGAGACCATCTCGCGCATCATCACGGAATCCGGCGTGACGATCTACCGGCAGGACTTCAACTTCGACCCACTTCCCTACTGGCAAGAGGCTGACGCCCCGGACCGCGTCGGCATGACGGAGATTCGCCACATCAAAGGCCTCTACTGGTTCTGGGACGAGCTGAAAAAGCGTCACCCAGGCCTCAGGATCGACAACTGCGCAAGCGGGGGTAGGCGGATCGATCTGGAGACCACCTCGCGCTCCTATCCGCTCTGGCGGAGCGATTTCTCCGACGTGGGCGGTCCGGCATTCGGGAAGGGGTTGCAGGTGGGTTGTCAGGTGCAGACCGCCGGGCTTTCCCCGTGGGTTCCCCTCCATGCCGCGTCGGTCTGGACGTTCGACCCGTACGACGCTCGGAGTTCTATGTCGAGCGGAGTGTCGATCTACTCCGACATCCGGACGAAGGACTTCCCGACCGAAGAGGCAAAGCGCGCCATCGCGGAACTGAAGCGCCTGCGCCCGTATTTCCTCGGCGAGTTCTACCCGCTCCTGCCGCTCACGATTGCCTACCACGACTGGTGCGCGTACCAGTACCATCGTCCGGACCTCAAGGCCGGGTTCGCTGTCTTCTTCCGACGGCACGAAAGCCCGTTTCCGACGATGGAATTGGCGCTCAGGGCGATTGACGCGGATGCGCGGTATGAAGTCACCATGTCCGACACGTTCGATGTGGGACCGCGCAGGCGGATGAAGGGGACGGACCTGCTCGGTCTCGCCGTCACGATTCCGCAGCGCGCCGGGTCGCTCCTCGTGGAATACCGCGCCGCGTGACCGTAGGGAATGTCGTCACGAGGAGCGTTCAGGATGAGAACGTCCCGAGTGCCTACTTGCAGAGGTCCGCGTACGTATCGGAAGTTGAATCAACGATGGCAACTGTCATTCTGAGCGAAGCGAAGAATCTCTTTCATTCTCAATACGTTACAGGAGTGTCGGGCCCACCCATCATCCCAATGATGTCAGTGCACTGGTCCCGGGAACCGGGCGCTTCGCTCAACTTTACGTCTCCATGAACCTCATGCTGAGCGACGCGAAGAATCCCGTTCCTGTCAAGAAGCGCTTTGGCTTTGCTGATATCCCGCATCGCCGCGCATCGAAAACGGCGAATTCGTAGGGGCGAATCCTGTATCCGCCCTCTTTCTTGAGGCGAACACCTTCCGGAGATACTCTCAGACAGATCGCAAAGGGAGGAACCGCGTGATTGAACGGCTTGACGGGGAATGGCTGCTTGCGACCGATCCGCAGAACATCGGACGGGAGCGCGGTTGGTGGAAAGCTCCGGTGCCAGAGGCCCAAACGGCAAAAGTGCCGTGGATCATCCAGGGTACGTTTCCGGCGTATCATGGGGTTGCATGGTACTGGCGGCGGTTCGTGCCACCTTCGAACCCGCACCCGGAGGGCAGGCATCTCCTGCGCTTCTGGGCGGTTGACTATCTCGCCGACGTATGGCTCAATGACGTGTGGGTCGGCGGCCACGAGGGTGGCGAGACGCCGTTCGTGCTCGATGTGAGCGATCTGGTCCGCCCCGGCGCGGCGAACTGCCTCGCCGTGCGCGTGCTCAACCCGACGAACGAGCCGATCGACGGGGTAGTCCTCAAGGAGACTCCGCACCGGAACAAGGCGGTTCCCTTCTGGGCGGGCGCTTCGTACAACAGCGGCGGTATCACCGACTCGGTGGAACTGCTGCTTGTGCCCGCCGTGCGGATCAAGGACCTGTTCGTCCGCCCCGATTCTCCCACGGGAACGCTCTCGCTCAGGCTTCAGGTGCGCAACGCGAAGGCCGGTCCTGAGCCGTGTCGCATCGAGTTCGCCGTCGCGCCCGCCGCAGGCGGGGAAACGCTCGCCCATCACCCCCTCGAGCGGGAAATCCTATCGGGCTCCACCGTCGTCGAAGCGAAGCTGACGGTCCACGAACCGCGCCTGTGGGACCTGAATGATCCGTTCCTCTACCGAGTGACCGCGCGGGTCACGGCTGACGACGACGCGGACGAGTACTCCGTTCGGTGCGGCTTCCGCGACTTCCGGTTCGAGCGCGGATGCTTCCGCCTCAACGGGCGGCGCATCTACCTGCGAAGTTCGCACACCGGAAACCATGCCCCGGTGGGCCAGATGATGCCGCACGATCCGGACCTGTTCCGGCGCGACCTCGTGTACGTGAAGGCCATAGGATTCAACGCGATCCGGTTCATCGCCGGGATGGCCACGCGCTACCAGCTTGAGCTGTGCGACGAGATCGGTCTGCTCGTGTACGAGGAGTGTCTCGCCGGATGGCTCCTCGGCGATTCGCCGAAGATGAAGGAACGGTTCGACCGCTCGATCTCGGAGATGATCCAGCGCGACCGGAACCATCCGAGCATCGTCATCTGGGGGCTTCTCAACGAGACGGAAGATGGTCCGGTGTTCCGCCACGCCGTCGAGTCGCTCTCTCTCGTCCGGTCGCTCGACGAATTGCGGGTGGTGCTCCTGAATAGCGGACGGTGGGACTGCCAGTTGGCCATTGGCTCGCTTGCAAACCCCGGTTCGACCGAGTGGGAACACCATCTCGGCGACGAGCAACCGGGGGCGACTCCCACGAAATCGACATGGGGCGGATACTTCGAGCGCGTCGGCGATGCCCACGCGTATCCGAGGGTTCCCCACACCGCGGAAACGATCCACTTCCTCCGGACCCTCGGTAGCCAGACACAGCCCGTGTTCCTCTCCGAGTATGGCATCGGCAGTGCCGTGGACCTCTGGCGGGTCGTGCGGCACTACGAGCGGCTTGAAAAGCAGGACGCCGAGGATGCTCAGTTCTACCGAGAGAAGCTCGATTGCTTCCTTGCCGACTGGGAGAGGTACCGCCTCGTCGAGATGTTCGCGCATCCGGCTGAATACTTCCGGGCGTGCATCGAGAAGATGGCCGGGCAGCGCACCCTCGGACTGGATGCGATCCGCGCCAACCCGAAGATCGTCGGACATAATCTCACCGGCACGGTGGATCAGGGGATGACTGGAGAGGGCGTATTCACGACGTTCCGCGAGCTGAAGCCCGGCACAGTGGATGCGCTCGCCGAGGCACTCGCGCCGCTCCGACTGTGCTCCTTCGCCGAACCTGCGCACCTCTATCGCGGGCGTCCCGTCCGGCTCGAAGTCGTCCTCGCCAATGAGGACGCGCTCCCGTCGGGACAATATCCCGTCCGCGTTCAGGTGGTTGGACCAGACAGGGCGGTGGTCTTCGGGCGAACGGTCACGGTTGCCGTCCGACGGGACGGTCCGCTCGCGCAGCAAGTGTTCGACGAAGCGCCCGCCGCCGACTGGCCCTCGGGCGCGTACAGGCTCACGGCGACCCTCGAACGTGGGGCGGCTCCCACCGGCGGCGAGACGATCTTCTATGTCTCCGATCCGGCTGACATGCCGCGCCTCGAGGGTGAGATCGTGCTCTGGGGCAGCGACCCGGAACTGGCGGAGTGGCTGGTGGAACGCGGCATCCACGTGATCCCCTTCGATGGTTCCGGAGCCGACCGTCGCCAGACGATCCTTGCATCTTCAGAGCCGCCCTTGCCGGGCGGGGCCGAGGTCTTCGAGGAGCTTGCCCGCCGAATGGCGCGCGGCTCAACAGTGGTCTTCCTGTCGCCGAAGGTCTTCGCGAAGGGCGATGATCCGGTCGGATGGCTGCCGCTCAGAAACCGGGGAAAGCTCGCCGAGATCCGAGGCTGGCTTTACCTCAAAGATGAGTGGGCCAAGCGGCACCCGATCTTCGACGCCCTTCCGTCGGGTGGGCTGATGGACTATACGTACTACCGGGACATCATCCCGGACGCCCTCTATCAGTTGCCCGACGCGCCGGATGACACGGTTGCCGGAGCGATCAGGGCATCGCAGGACTACGCATCGGGCGTCATGGTCTCGGTGCACCGATTCGCCGAGGGGCGGTTCATCCTGAATACCCTCCTCATCCGGGAGAACCTCGGCACTCATCCGGCGGCGGAACGTCTCCTGCGGAACATGCTGCGGTACGCAGCACCCGACACTGGCAAGCCTCCGGCGAAGCTGCCGTCGGCGTTCGACCGCATTCTCGACGAACTCGGGTACGAAGGGCAGCGCTAGCGTCTACTTGCGTAGATCGGTGTCATATCCGGTCGGCGGCGGAACACGAGAAACCGGACCCGTTCATGGAGGAATTGGTAGGCCCGACAAGACTGTCGGGCCTACCAATCATTGAAGAGTGGCGGTGCACCAACGGCGGGCATGCCTAACCTGTAAACGCCGTTCTGGGCCGGGGTGGGACTCATCGGTTCCCCGGATCGACCTGCACCTTCACGAAGGAATACCCACGCCGCTCGTACTCTCCTCGGAGCCGCTGAAGCTGAGCATCGTCGCGGCACATGCCAACCACCGCGCCTCCGGAGCCGGAGAACTTCGCCGGTGCGTGAACAGCGCGGGCAATCCCGATCATCTCCATGTTCTGCTCGCCGATCACCTCCCGTCCGAAGATCTTGAGGCGCAGATCGAAGTTCTCGTTCATGAGTCGACCGAACGTCTCATAGTCGCGCTCGGCGAGCGCCTGTTTCCCTTCTGTGGCGTATCGCGCGAAGGTGCGCATCGCCTCGACGACCTCCGGGTCTCCCCGGTGCCACCGGGCCCGGACGCCGGAATGCATCTTACCGGAGTCCTTCGGTCTGCTCAGGTACGCGAGAAACAGCGGCGCCAGCGTCGCTGGGTCGAGCGGTTCATAGTGTCCGTACCCGCGCTCGTCGAGCAGCCGCTTGTCGAAGTCCATGTAGACCAGGCCACCGTACGTCTGGATCACGCGGTCCTGCAATCCGGCCCCGATATCGAGTTCCTCCTCTTCGACGTTCAGGACAAGATTGGGTTGGATCTCCTTCGGTAACTGCTCGTCGGTGATTCCGTAGAACTGGCGCAGCGCCTTGATGGCCGCCGTGATGATCGCGCTCGAACCGGCCAGCCCCACTTGACGCGGAATTGTCGTGTCATATCGTATGCTACACTTCCGGTCGTGCAGCGGGATGTCCTTGTGGTCGCAGTAATCGGCAAGCTTCTTGCACGTGGCGTACAGGAGGCGATATCCGCCGTAGTACCCGTCCCGTGCCGCCACTTCCCGAAGCTCGGCGATGGAGGTGAACTCCGTCGGATCGAATCGGGGATGGAGCTTGATGGCGAAGCGGGGGCTTTCCGTCAGGGTCACCGTGGCGGCGAAATTGGTGATCGTACAGGCGATGGTGCGACCGTAGTAGCCGTCGGAGGGGTTTCCGAGCAGGCCGATACGGGCGTACGCTTTCGCGGTGATCTGCATGGCGTGTGTCCCTGACGCGGCGGAAGCAGCGTCGCGTTGAGAGCGCGCTGGAAGCGGGGATGTGAATGTGGAACTTCCATGCCTCCGCTTCGTAAGAGACACGCGAACGACGAGAGTGCATGAAACGGGAGTCGAGAAGACCCGTTCGGGAGTATAGGGAAATTGCGGTGAAACAACCAGCCGGATGCAATTGACCTTTCGTAGCCTATTGCGTATGTTATAGGTGGATAATCCCGTACAGTTCGTGAAGTGACACGGTGCGCGGGTGATGCGCACGAGGGGAGGAGCGTGATGCGACACGTGCCTTGGAGCCTCGTCCTGGTCGGTGGGCTGCTGCTGGGCGCTGTGGCCGGGTGCACACCGAAACCGAACCAGCAACAGCTTCAGGAATTGGACCGTGCGTGCGCTGCAGTGGATGAGACCGAACGCGCTGTCGAAACGGCGCGACGCCAGTTGAACGATGTGGAACGCCTGTTGGCGACGAAGCGACAGGCACTTGGAGAGCGTCAGCGGTACCTGAACGACGTTCGCGCCAACTTCCCGTCGGCTCAGTGATCTCAGGTGAGTGTCCAATGACTCGGCGGCTCGTCATTATCGCGGTCTCATGTGCACTTGGGGCGCTCGTCGCGTGCGCTCCGAAACCGAAACGCGTCCCCGTGGCGGAACGCGCTTGCCGTGAAGCTGCGATTGCCGAATCGTCAGTCACCGCCAATCAGCAACAAGTCGACCTTCTCCTGTCGGAGATCGGCGAAAAGCAAGCGCGGCTGGTGGAGCTGCAGCGGCTGCGCTCAAGGATCGTCACCGGAAAGGTCACCGATCAGGAACTGGTGCAGATCGAACTCGAGCCGAGGCGACAGCCAGAGCCAGTTGCCCAAGATACGGCTCGTGCTGGTCCTCCTCTCGAACAGACGGCTCCGGTGGATACGGCTCAGGCACACGTGCCCACGGTCGAACAACCGGCGTCCACACCGTCGGATACGACGCAGAGCGCAGCACCGACCGGTTCGGCCATCGAACAAGGACCGTCTACCGCACCCCAACAGGCCGAACCGAAGACGGATCAGCAACCGGCACCGGAGGAGAAGCAGGAAACTCCCTCTCAAGGGACTGAGGAAGAGCAGGTGCCGCAAGGTCAGACGGAGAAAACCACTCCGAGCGAGTCCTCAGGCGAGGCGACCACCAGCCCTGCGCCGGAGCGCGCGCCCTAAGAGACTACAGAGCTTTTTCAGCGTGGATGGACCCACAAAGGGGACGGTGAACATGGCACGGCAACTGATCGTGATTGTGCTGACCGCGTTGCTTGGCCTTTCGGCAGTGGCGATGGCGCAGGCGAAACGCGAGATGACGATGCAGGAGTATCAGACGCGGTTGCAGACCTGCCAGCAGCGCAAGCGCGTTGCTGACTCGACCCGTGCAGTGGTCGAGCGGCAGGTAGCCGACCGCCGCGCCGAGATCGCGCGGGTTGACTCAGAAGTCGCGGCGATCAACCGCCAGGTGCTCGAAGCGGTAGGAGCGGACAGCACCACGTTGAAGAACTACATCGGCCAGTTGGATGCGATCATCCAGCGGCTTCAGGCGATTCGCCAGCTTCCTGCGGGCCAGATCGTAGATGCGCGTGAGGCGGGGGAGTTCGACCGGATTCAGAGGGAGCTCGATGCGCTGAAGGGAAGCCCCATTGCGGCATTGCCCGAAATCAAGGCGAAGATAGACGCCGCCGAGCGGCTCCTGGCCGAGTTGCGCACCGTTCAGCGGCCCATCCCGCCGGTGCGCCGCGATCAGTACACCGTCGTGCGGGGCGACTACCTCTGGAAGATCGCCAAGAAGCCGGATACCTATGCCGATCCGTATGCGTGGGTGCGGCTCTATACCGCCAACAAGGACATGATCCGCGACCCGAACCTGATCTACCCCAACTGGGTGATCGGTGTGCCGCGCAATCAGGCTCCCGGAACCTACTGGGTGGAGCGGGGCGACTATCTCCGCAAGATTGCGGCGCGCCCGGATGTCTACGGCGACCCGACTCAGTGGACGAAGCTCTATCGTGCGAACCGGGACGTGATTGAGGTGCTCGGTGGCGATGAGCACACCATCTATCCGCACATGATCCTGAACGTGCCGAAGAACTAGGCTGAAGCGGTCTATTGAGCGATCAGGAGAGAAGAAGAACGCTGTCGCCAGCGACTCACGACATCTCGGATTCCGAAGGAGGAAGCCCTCGTGCCGGAGGTTGGCAGGAGGGCTTCCTGCGTTTGTATCATCGTACACAGGAGCACGGTGGGGCTGCCGGCCCGTGCGGGACAAGAGGGCTTCCCGCCTACCATGGGAGAACCCACAACAGAGATGTTGAACGCCCACCACGAACCTATCAGCATTCGGTACAGAAAGGCTGAACGCGAGAGACATGAGTCAGACTGATGAACCGATCGTGACGGAAGGTATTGATATCGAGGGAGTTGATCTGCTTCGTCTGTTCGGCCCGTTCGATCATTATCGCAAGGAACTTGAAGAGCGGTTCGGCGTCTCGCTCGTCTCCCGGCGCGGCCAGCTCCTGATTCGCGGCCAGCGGTCGCACGTCGATGCGGCGCTTGGAGAGGTACGCATGCGCATTGATGGTGATGCGGGAGAGGAGGAAGATGGTTCTCGGAGCTCGGTATCCGGCCCGGATCAGGAGTACGGACATGCCGCGGTGGGGCATCCTCCCTCGGGAACGCCCGCCGGACCGGTCATCCTCCACACGATCAATAGAACCCCCATTTTGCCGAGATCGCGCGGCCAACGTCTGTACACGGAGGCCATTGCCGCGCACGACATCGTCTTCGGGATCGGACCAGCAGGGACGGGAAAGACCTACCTTGCGGTGGCAACGGCGGTTGCGGCGCTCAAACGTCGAGAAGTGACGCGGTTGGTCCTCGCACGGCCAGCGGTTGAGGCGGGCGAGAGCCTCGGATTCCTTCCCGGCGATCTGAGAGAGAAAGTTGACCCGTACCTGCGCCCGCTCTATGACGCCCTCTACGAGATGGTCCCGCCGGACAAGCTGAAGCACTATCTCGACACGTACGTCATCGACATCGTGCCGCTTGCGTTCATGCGCGGACGGACCTTGAATGGGGCGTTTGTGATCCTCGATGAGGCGCAGAATACCACCACCAGGCAGATGAAGATGTTCCTCACACGGCTCGGCACGGATTCCAAGGCGGTCATCACCGGTGACGTGACGCAGATCGACCTGCCGAGCACAGTCCAGAGTGGTCTCATCAACGCTCAGAAGGTCCTCGAGAACATCAGGGGCATCGCCTTCGTCATCCTCTCAGAGCACGATGTAGTGAGACATCGCCTCGTCCAACACATCATCCGCGCCTATGAGCGCCACGAACACGGTTTAGGCGACCTATCCGTGCCGGAAAGCCAGGAGCACGAGCCGCGTGCTCCGATTCCTTTGCCGTGAGGAAGTCCCTCAATGTGGGAACGACTCCTGCGTCTGGTCAAACCTGACGGCTCCAAAGTGCGTCGCCGCCGTCCCTCGATGGAGCAGTTCGACAAATCCCATCGACGCTTGATCCGCTTCATCATTGCCTCCGTCGCGGTGGTCATGATTGCCTGGCTCTTCCCACGAGAGCGGACGACGGAGTTCAGTAGTTGGCGCGAAGGGATGGTTGCACCGCGCGAGGTGATCGCACCGTTCTCCTTCAACGTCCGTAAGAACGAGGTCGAACTGGAACAGGAACGCGCCCTCGCTCGCAGTATGGTCTCGCCGCTAGTGCGGGAGGATTCGCACGTTGGTCGTGAGGAGCAAGAGCGGCTGGTGGCCTTTCTGGAAGGTGAACCGGAATCGCTCAGAGTTGTCGCTGAGAGTGTGCTCCTAGCCCGCGGACGGTTGTTCCAGCAGACCGTTCAGTGGCTCAGAGCCAGTGGAAGGGAGAACATCACCCTTGCTCGTAGCATCGGAGCACCGGTCCTTCAGGACCTCTACCACGAAGGGGTTCTTTCCGCCGACGATGCCGCGCAGCTTGAGGACTACTTCCGCCGTCGTCACGAGAAGCTCGGTGCCGCCGCCCCTCCGATCGATCAGGTGAGCGTGATCGCGGAGGACACCACCGACTATCTCCTGCCGTTCGAGGGCCTGAACAACGTCGTCCGGATTCGCGACGAACTGAGCCAGATGATCACCCGAACTGCCGTTTCGATAGGAATCCACCTCACTCCTGAGGCGCTGCGCGCCCTCCACAACCTCATCGAGTCGGCCATAGAACCGAATCTGACATACGACCGAGGAGAGACGATCAGCCGACAAACCCAGGCCGCGGCGAATGTCGCCCTGTACAAGCGCACGATCTTCAAGGACGAGCGCTTCGTTGAGAGCCACGCGTTGCTTACTTCCGCCGATATGGACGAGTTGGCTTCGCTCTTGGAGGCTCAACGCCAGCGCCAGAGGGAGGCGTACGAGTGGCAATCGGTCTTGCAGTGGACCGGGCGCGTGCTCATCGCGCTAGCGGTGGTGCTGATGGTCGGGTTCTACTTCCGCGGGTTCCATCCGAAGCTGTGGAGCACGCCGTCATGGCTCGTCCTGTGTGTCCTGCTCGTATGGCTCCCATTGACCGCAGCATCGTTCGCGGCGGTGAACGCGGCCATCTCCATCTACATTGTTCCGCTTGCCCTCACGGCGATGCTCGGCACGATCCTGTTCGACACTCATGTCGGGCTGGCACTGTCCGGAGGGGGCATCCTGCTCGCCGGAACGATCCTCGGATTTGAGTTCCGCGTCGTCCTTGTCAACGCCGTTGCAGCGGTCATCGCGGCGCTCGCTGTGAAGGATATCCGGAACCGGAACCAGTTCCTCCGCTCAATGCTCGTCCTTCCGCTCGGAATCATCGCCACCATCGCCGCGGTGGACGCCACGCAGGGAACCGCGTTGGCCACCACATGGCAGAACATGTGGCCGGGTGCGGTGCACGGCGTCGCCGTCCCGATCCTCGCCGCCGGGCTACTCGTCGTCTGCGAGAAATCCTTCAATATCACGACGAACCTCACGCTGCTCGAGCTTTCAGACCTCAACTCACCGCTTCTGCGCGAGCTGGCGCTTCGCGCGCCAGGTACGTACACGCACAGCATCATCATCGCCAACCTCGTCGAACGGGGAGCCGAAGCCATTGGAGCCAACCCGCTGCTTGCGCGAGTTGGCGCGTACTATCATGACCTCGGCAAGATGCAGCGAGCAGGCCACTTTGTCGAGAATCAACTGTATATCAGGAACCCTCATGAGAAGCTTTCCCCTCAGATGAGCGCGCTCATCGTGGCGGCGCATGTGAAAGACGGGGTCGAGATCGCCGAGCGGATGGGGCTGCCGCAACAGGCCATCGACTTCATCCCCCAGCATCACGGCACGATGCTCATGACCTACTTCTATCACAAAGCGCAGACCATGTACGGTGCGGAGAACGTCCGGGAGGAGGTCTTCCGCTACCCTGGCCCGAAGCCGCAGACCAAGGAGGCGGCGATCCTGATGATGGCGGACGCCGTCGAGGCCGCGGTGCGCTCGCTGCGGGACCGAACGCCCTCGCGGGTCCAGGGGTTGGTGCACCAGCTCATCAAGGAGCGCCTGGAGGACGGTCAGTTCGACGAATGTGATCTGACGCTCCGCGACCTTGACCTCACCGAGAGGAGTTTCCTGCCTGTCCTGGTTGGAACGCTCCATCGCCGTATCGAGTATCCAACGACACCCACCACATCGAGGACTCTGGAGCGCGAGGAGAAGCTCGCACAGTCGGTCGCCGTGCCTTCCGATTCATCTGCGTCCTCGAACGCTGGGGGACGGGATCGGCCCGGCGAGGCCAACAACTCCTCGTGAGCAGCCATGCAGTCGGATCGGCGTACGCGGATCAGTCATGCTCCGGTACAGGGTTTCGGCCATGAACAAGGCGATTTCCCGGAAGCCGTCTCGCACTCCGGCGTCCGTGAACGTGCAGTTTGTCGTCGAACCTGAGGCACGAACCTCCGTACGACTTCTGGGGGCGGGCTGGCGGCAATTATTGGCGGCGACTTTACGCAAGCTTTGGGACGCTGAGCAGCCAGGACGCGGCGGCGAGATCGGCATTGTCCTCGTCGGGACCGAACGCATTCGCGAACTGAACCGGGATTTTCGCCGGAAAGACCGTCCTACCGACGTGCTCTCGTTCGACCTCTCGGAAAGCGCCGAGGCGATAGAGGCAGAGGTCTACGTGAGCGCCGAAGTTGCCCGAAGACGGGCCGAAAGGGCGGGTTGTCCCTTTTCGGAAGAGGTGGCGCGTCTTATGATCCATGGCCTGCTTCATCTCGCGGGTCACAATCACCATACCTCGACAGAGGGCCGGCGCATGGCCGCGGCGAGCCGTCGCTGGCTGGGGCGCTGGTACGGTCGATAGGACGACCCGGCAACGACGGAGTCCGATGGGCGCGAGGGCTTCTCGTGCACCACCGGCCGGATTCTTACCATGAATTCTGCAAGGAAGCACCAAAAGCCCGGTGGAATTGCTGCCAACCCATGAGAAATGACCTTGAGAACGTTGGTCTCGTGCAGAATGACATCAGTACTTGACTGGCGTTTTGAGTCGAGCTGTACGAGATGCCTTTTCCGGTAGGGGCTGTTCTCGACCGCCCCTACGGCTACGGAGCGGGTCGGCGTTTGCAGGGGCGCAAGGTCCCGTAACACGCTGCGCCATCACGTACCGAGACGACAGCGAAAGGAGTTGAACGAGACCGTGGACGATCCTTACAGTATCTGGGCGCTTCTGGGGTATCCGACCATCATCGTGCTTGGATGGTTCTTCGTCCGCGCGGAGCGCTCGGTGGCAATGTACACTCAGGCGGGCTTGGAGCGCCTTCTCGAACAGGCTCGTCCGTGGGGTGCTCGGTTCCTCCAGCACACCGCGGGCAAACGGCGGATCACCCTCGCGCTCGGCATCGGCCAGCTTGTCGCACGGATTGCGCTCATCGCCCTGGTGTTCCTGGAAGCGTATCGCTGGTCGTCACTCGGCTTTGTTCCCTACGGACTGGCATATCCGGTGGCCGGCCTGCTGGTGCTCCTGCCCCTCGTGGCGGTCCAGTTCGTCCTTCCTGGACTTGGTTCCGGGGATGAGACCAGCGCGGCGAAACTGCGCGTCGCAGCTCCGGTGATCCTCGGCTGGACGGTGCTCTGCTGGCCCGTCTTATGGCCGCTCGACCGCCTTCTGATCTACCTTTCGCTCCAGCCTGAAGGCCGCGAGGCGCGCGAAGAAGCGCTCATGGCGCACCTGGAAACCGACTCGGAAGACGGCATTATCGAAGCCGACAAGCGAGACATGATCAGTTCGATCATCAACATCGACGAGATCACGGTGCGAGAGGTGATGGTGCCACGAGTGGACGTTGTCGCCATCGAACGCACGAAGTCGCTCAACGAGTTGCTCAAGCTCTTTGTCGAGACGCAGCATTCGCGCATTCCCGTCTACGATGAGCGGCTTGACACCATCGTCGGCATCGTCCACGCAAAGGATGCCCTCCGTGCCATCGTCTCCGGCGCGCCGCTGGATCGTGAGTCTACCACCGCCCAGGCGCTCGTTCGCGAATCGTCGGTGCTGTTTGTTCCGGTGACCAAGAAGCTCGACGATCTGCTTCGCGAGCTTCGCTGGGAAAAGAGGCACATGGCGATTGTCGTGGACGAATACGGGGGCACCGTGGGATTGGTGACCATGGAGGATATCCTCGAGGAGATCGTCGGCGAGATTCAGGACGAATACGACGAGGAAGAGGAGACTCTCTATCGGTGGGTCAGCGAGCGCCAGGTAGAGGTGGATGCGGGCATGAACATCGCCGATGTGAACGAGTTGCTCAATAGCAACCTGCCCGACGAGAATGGGTATGACACCCTCGGCGGGTTCCTCTACCATCGTTTCTCCGCGATCCCCGAACCGGGAGCGCAGACCGAGCACGGTCCGTTCAAGTTCGTCGTCAAGGGCGTTGACAACCAGCGGATCACCAAAGTGCTCGTCGAGGTCAAAGAGGAGGACGGCAAGGCGGAGGCTGGACCAGAACAATGAACACCCGCAGCCTCGTCATCCTGTCCGTCGCCGCCGCACTCAGCACGGCGCTCAGCTTCCTGCGCCTGTTCGAGATGCCCCAAGGCGGGTCGGTGACCCTCGACATGTTGCCGATCTTCTACGTCGCCTTCTGGCGCGGGCCGTGGATGGGCATCGGTGCGGGAGCACTGTCCGGTGTCATTCAACTCCTCCTGCGTCCCTTTGTGGTGCATCCCGTACAGGTGCTGCTCGACTACCCGCTCGCGATGGCGGCGTGCGGCCTCGCCGGGTTCTTCCGCCGTGCAGATGGCGAGCGGATGCTCAGGACCGGTTTGGCCGTCGCCATGGGGGCCGCATTGGTCATCGCTGCTGGTTTCCAGTGGTTGGAACTCAACCGCATCAGTCGGACAGACGAGATCACCATCGCCCGTGCCCGGGATGTCCGGACCGTCGTGAGAACGCGCCCCGACTCGACGTTTGGCGACGTAGAAGGGACGATCCTCACCGTGCGGACGCGGGAGGGAGGGCGAACTGATACCCTGAATGTGATCTCCGTGCACGGCGAATCTGCTCGAAGGTGGTTCGAGCAGGCGATGGTGGCGGTCCGAACGGAGCAACTGCGATGGATCGGCGCGACCATGGTGCTGTTCGCCGTCCTTGGAGGGATGGGGCTTCTGGCCCGCTATGTCACGGTTGGTGCGGTCGGTCTAGGAGTGCTCGTCGGCAGCGCGGCGAAGTTCCTCGCACATCTCGTTTCCGGGGTGGTGTTCTTCGCGGCGTACGCACCGCCTGGCGAGAGTGTGTGGGTGTACTCGGCGGCATATAACGCCGCATACCTCATCCCACAGGCGATGCTGGCGCTTCTCCTCCTACCGCCGCTGCTGAAGCGCCTCGACGCGGCGAGCGCCACGCCTCAGCGGGGTGGGCTGACCATGTACTGATAGAGGTGCCTTTCCGATACGTTGGTCACCAGTCCCCGGAGATCAAGCCGGCGATTGCTCAAGCCATAGACGAGCAGAGCGGCCAGGATGCCGAGGATCAGCCCGTAGAACGCACGGTCAATGAGGGGGTCGCGACCAAGTCCGCTCAGGCTGCGACGGGCGATCGTACCGACGAAGGCACCGGCGCCGAGCCCCACCAGGACAATCATGGCTAAGACGATGAGCATCATTCGACTGAGCGGAGGACGGAAATCGGCGCCGCGATTCTCGTCATCAACGGAGAGCACACGCACCGGTGTCAAGGCGGCATACGCTGTCTGAACCCGATCGGCGGTTCGCGTATAGAGGTTGATGTGCCTCCCGTAGGCGAGCCACAGGGTGGTGTCCGGCATGAGGAACACCACTTCATCAAGCCCGTCGCCGGCGACCGCACGGTCCAGTTCCGCCAGCCCCTGAGGGGTGTTGTAGATCGGCTTCACCTGTACGATGCGGTCAATGCCCTGTATGGCCACCGTGTTGATCGTCAGGGTGTTCGGCTTCATCTCCGGGTCTTGTGCACGCGCAAGGCTGACGGCGATGAATGCCAGACAGAGCGTACCGGTTATCACCTTTGGCATGTTGGTCCTGCGAAACACCCGGGGGTGAACGTTATTGACGGCCTCCGGTAGCTATAGTGTCACGTGGATCCGCAATGAAACACCGAGCCGAGGTCTGACCGGTGCGCGAACTGGCGGGTCCAACACATGATAGGTACCGAACTCTCCCCAGGTGGGTCAAGCACAACATCGGCAAATTGCCATCGTCGGATGGTCTTCTCGAATCGGCGAACTCCGGCATCTTCTTCCTCGACGAGATCGGCTTCAGAGACTGAAGGAGTTCCACACTCCCTGCGCGGTCACGTAGCCACCGTGACGATGCGCCGGTCCCGTGCGGCGGCGTAGGCCGCGTCGATGATCTGAAGCACCGCTTCCGCGTCCCGAGCGACGATGGGCGGATCGGCCTTGCCGAGCGCCGCCGAAAGGAAGTCCTCAAGGAAGGCAAGTCCCCACCCGTTCCCGTAGGCTTTCGGGACGCTCGCGAGGGTAAACGATGTCCTGTGATAGGGTGTGCCCCGGACGTGCGGGTGTGCCGAGTAAACTTCGAGCGGCACCTCGCCGTCCTCGCCGGGCTGAAGTCGCATCCACCCAAGCTCTCCCCACAGGGTGATCTGTGACTGTTTGGACCCGAACTGCGGGTGGTTGTCGAGGTAGTACCCGAAATTCGCCGCGCCGACCGCACCACCTTCCAGCCGGATCGCAAGCGAGATGCCATCTTCCACGTCGAACTCGATCTCACTCACGCGTCCGCTCAGCGCGCCGACCTCCGCCACGTCCTCACCCGTGATGAACCTCAGGAGGTCGAGATAGTGGCAACCGAGCCAGATGAGGTAGCCGCCCCCCGCGATCTCCCGGTGGAACGTCCAGTTGCCGGGCGGGTTCCGGAGGCGCGCCTGTGTGGCGATGGAATGGATGTAGAAGCCATACAGCTTCCCCAGCACACCTGCCTTCATGAGGCGCCGCGCCTCCTGCACGCTCGGACGGTAGCGGTTCGGGTACGACATGCCGATCAGGAGGTTCTTCCTCGCGGCGAGGTCTACGAGAGGTCTGAACTCGGCGGCGGTTCGCGCTGCGGTCTTCTCGGTGAAGACGTGGTATCCGGCGTCCAGCACCTGCCGGATCGCCGCCGGTGCGCTACGGTTGTCGAGGGCGACGAGCGCGAAGGCGAACGGGCCGCTGCGCAAACATGCCGCCACGTCGGCGTGCGTACCGACCAGCCGTTCTCCGAGGGTCTCTTTCGCGACGGGAAAAATGCTGCTACTGGGGTCGCACACGTGTACCTTCTCAACGCGCTTCATCAACGACAGCGTGCCGACGTACTGTTGGACGTGTGGGCCATCCTTCATCGTGATCACGGCGACTGATACCGACACGGGAATTCCTCCTCACTGACTGCGCCGCCGTTCCGGCGCGGAGACATAGGCCCACGGGCCTGCGAGCAAATCCGGAACAGCACAGCGGTCTATGGGTGTGTGTTTCCGCGTTCCGAGCGGGGTCTTCCGGGCGCATTCTCAGGATAGCCCCGGGTGAGTCGTCCGGGCAACCGGGGGAGCACGGCTGCTACGAGAGGAGACGGTTGAGAGGGCCGAGCGCGCCGGGAATCCCTGCCAGGCGTACTCTGATCGCTTCCCGCGTGCCCGGTCTGAGGGCATGAGCGGTGAGCGTGAAAGCGTCGGCGCCCGGACGGTTCATGCCGACCGTGCCGTCGTCGCCGGCAAGTGCCGAACGATAGCCCGCCCGGACGATCTGTTCCCTGAGGAGGGGTGAAACCTCTTCCCACGGGTATTCGAAGTGCCGTGTCTGCGTGTTGAGGTGTTCCTCGAGGAGCGCACGGGCCTCGCGTATCTCGTATACAGCGCGGTCCAGCGGCTGCCGCACGAGCGAGTCGCCGGTCAGGCCAGCGGCTCCCACCGTGATGAGCTCGCAGCGGGCGAGGCTTTCCACCTCGTACCACTTCAGCCCCGGTAGTGCATCGAGCGCGACGCCCCAGCTTTCCACGAGTTCCTCTGCGCGGAGGTATCGCTCAACCTCCGGCAGGCTGTAAAGCCGGGTTATGATCCCGTCAAGGGCGGTGCGACGGTGTTCCGGGCCGGTCAGCAGCCACCGGCGACCGTACGTCTCGACCGTGTCACCGGAGACCTTCGCGAGTGCCAGCCGGATCATGAGCGGCCACGGGGGTATCCCCCGTTCGAGCACGCCCGGCGTCACATAGAGCGCACACGGCGTCCCAGCCTGTGCGAAGGCTCGTGCGAGGTCGATCTGTTCGAGGCGCACCGGAAGCGAAGCGACGAGCACGACCGCCGAGCGCGGCAGCGCGCGCTCCGGCCTGAGCGCGGCGACCGCCTCGTCGATGGGGATCATACGGTAATGTCGCGCGACCACTTCCAGGGCGGCGACGAGCGTCTCCTGTGTCCACGGGTCGGATGCCTCTTCGCGCACCCTTGGGCTGAGTCGCAGGCGGAGGAAAGTCACCCCGCACGCGCTCCGATGCCATTCACACAAGCGGGTGATTCCGGTGGCGCAGCACGTCCGGCAGAACGCTTGCTTCAGGCGACGGGCCTGCTCCGGGGTCAACATCACGATCCTGCGGCTAGCGACAGACGAGGTCAACGAGCGGTGGAAGCGGATGCCCCGCTCCCCCGCGCGGATGCGGAGAAGATGTCCCGCGCGTCAAAGACCGGACCGTCAAGGCACACGAGCGCATACTCGGGAGACGATGGGCCGCGTGCGGAGAGCTTGACGGCGCAGCCCATGCAGATTCCGAACCCGCACGCCATCCGTTCTTCGACGGAAACCTGACACCGCAGGCGCCGCTCCCGTGCGATTTGGGCCACCGCGGCCATCATCGGCATCGGTCCACACGAGAGAATTTCCACGGCCCCACCGACCGGATCAAGCACCGCCCCCAGCGCTTCGGTCACAAGCCCGCGCATTCCCGCCGTGCCGTCCTCCGTCGTCCAGTGCCGAGCAACTCCGAGGGCCTCGAACTCCTGTTCGTAGAGGAGCAGTGAGGCGGTGCGCGCCCCCTGCACGACCAGGGTACGTTCCGGCGGCAGACGGTGTGCCGCGAAGTGAAGTGGTGGCATGCCGCATCCTCCGCCGACGAGAACCACCGTCCCGGTTTCCGGCAGGCGGAAGGCACGGCCGAGCGGTCCGAGCACCGAGACCGTCTCCGCCACCGCACGCCGGGAAAGCGTCGCGGTGCCGTGGCCGACCACCCTGTACACCAGCTCGATCCACCCCTCTCGTGAATCGGCCATGCTCATGCTGAGCGGCCGGCGCAGGAATGGGTCGAAGCCCTTTGCAACGCGAACCTGAACGAACTGCCCCGGTTGGGCGTGCTCGGCGATGTACGGTGCCTGAATGCGTAGGCAGTAGTGGTCGGGTGCAATGCTCGTGTGGGTGAGAACGGCTGCTTCCTCGTCGCGCGGGGGGACGGAGGGAAGAAGGTCGCGTGCCATCAATTCGGTCCTTCGTCCCGGCGCGGCGAAGGTGCCGTGAGGGAATCCGGCGTCGCCGAGGTGTTCTTGCCTCCCGTCCTCTGATCGAGGGAATCACGTTGCGCCGGGCTTCGCCGTGCCTGTTCCGCACGCAGGTCCAGCACTTTAGTCGCCCAGTGTGCCACTTCCGGAAGGAGGAGGGTATCCCGACTCGCCTCGCGGTACCAGGCTCCTGCCGCAGCCGTATCTCTCATGACGTTCTCCGTCATCCATCCGAGCACGAATCGGGAGCGCGTTGCATACGGGCTTTCCGGGTATTCCTCGATCACCTTCCTGAACTTCGGAACGTACTGCTCGCTCAGGAGGCGATGCTCCCCAGCCCACCGATCCCACCATCGCGCACGACCGAGGCTGTCGGGGGCGAGCGAATCGGGCAGGTGCGGCGACGCCTGCTCGAGGGCGACGAGCCATGCTGTCTCCGCCTCACGGTAGAGAGGCTCCGCCGGGTCCGGCTGTTCCATGCTGAGCCACTTTCTGATGTCCTGCTGCAAGGCCCTCACGAGCATCGTGTTCGTCGTGTCGGCGAGGACTGGTGCCCATGCGGAGTCCGCGCGGGCCGTGTCCCTGCGCACGTTCAACCAGAGCCACCCGATGGCATAGCGCGCCTTTGCTGCCTGCCTGCTTTCCGGGAAGCTATCCACGACCGCGTGGAAGTAGGCGAACGCCGAGTCAGGCTCTTCGAGGTTGAGGAGGAAGTGCTCCGCGAGCGTGTACAGGGTCAGGTCCCGCGCCTGTGCCTTCGTCGAATCCGCGGTGTCGGCAAGCGCAGCGTGCAGCTCGTTCCAGCGCGAGAGGTGACCTTGCCGTTCCTTTGCCGCCCGACCGGCATCGAGCGTCTGGTTCTGCGCGGAGAAGGCGTAGTGCTCGGCGGCCTTCGCATAGTTGTGATAGTGCTTCTCGTGGAGAAGGCCGAGCCGATAATTCGCTTCCACCGTCTCCGGCGTTTGGGGAACGGTGGGCCGCTGCTCGGTTCCCGGCGACTGGGTCGACACGGTCCCCTGCGCCGGTGCGGGATTCTGCCGTTCCGCTTCGTCGAGCACCTCTCGATAGAGGAGCACCGCCGCCTCGATCTCGCCCTTCTCTTCGTAGGTGCGTCCTATCTCGATGCGCGTCCGTTGGACGAACTCGTCGTAGCGCTGGTCGGTCAGCAGCGGCCTGAGCGTTGCGAGCGCGCCGTCGTAGTCGCCCATCATGCGCTGGCCCGCCGCCATCTTGACGTACGCCGCGTAGCGGTCCCTCGTTGCCCAGGAGGCGGACGCCAGTTCCCGGTAGAACGAAACCGCCTCGCCGGGCCGGCTGGCTTCCACAAGGCATTCGCCGAGGGCCTTGCGCGCCTCCGTTTGGAACAGGGGGTCTTGCGCGTTGCTGACGGCGATGCGGTAGTACCGGATGGCCTCGTCGAGCGCGCCGCGATGCCGCTCCATTCCCGCGACGGCGAACGCAGCATCTCCTCGGAACGGGGAGCTATCGTCGTCGGCAATGCGCCGCAGCTCGAGGGCCGCCTCCTCGCGCTCATCGAGCTTCCACAGCATCATACCGCGCCAATATCGCGCTTCAGGGGCAAGCGGGCTATTGGGGAACGAGGTGAGAAGCTCGTTGCACTTCCGCAGGCTGGCAGTGAATTCATCCAACCGGTAGTATGACTTCGCCATGAGAAGCAGTGCATCGTCAACGTAGGCGCTCCTCGGGTAGTAGGCAAGCACTTTCGCAGACTTCTCGATCGCGGCTCGATACTGCTGCTCACCGCTTCCGGTGCTCTGTAAAGCTCTCTGCTGCCGGCTACTGGACGAGGGCTGAAGAGACGACGGGGATGAGAGATCAGTGTTCCGCACGGTTTCCGTCCGCTGCCGGAGGAGTTCTCGCTCGGTCCGTGCCCGCTCAGCTTCCTCGTATGCGCGTTTGGCGTTGAAGAACGTGTTGTAGTAGACGCACCCGCCGAGAGCAAGCGCCGCGCATGCGCTTACGACGAGGCATCGCTCCCGGTATCCTGTACATGCCATCGATTCTTCCCGCTCGATCCCCGGCGCTCATGTGAGGGGTCGGAACATCCCCCGAACGTGCGCCTGACGCTCCGGACGTGCGAGCGCGAGCGGAGGCACCCCGTATCCGTGCGCCGGGTCGAGGTCCATCGTCTCGTAGAGCGCGCCGTCGAAGCCCCGTGCCTCGCCCCCAGCCTCCCAGAGCACTGGCAGCCCGGCGGCCAGGTCCCAGACGTGCACTTCGGGCGTCAACGCTCCGACATAGCTCCCGCGAGCGAGGTAGAGGCACTTCATCACGGTGCTCCCGAGGACGCGCAGCTTTCCCGGAAAGTCAATCCTGATTGCTCGGAACGCCGTCGACCAGACGGCGAGCAACTGCTCGTTCTCCGGTCCTTCGTGCTCGCGAGTCTGGAGCGAGCGGCCGTTCAGTGTCGCACCATGCCCCCGCGCACCGGTGTAGATCTCATCCAGCACCGGGACGTTGACCACCCCGATTTCCGGGCGCCCCCCTCGCAGCCGCGCAATGCATACCGCCCAGTGCGGCAACCCCGCGACGAAGTTCGTCGTCCCGTCTATCGGATCAATGGCCCACGTGTAGTCCGTCGCTCCGTCCGTCGCGTTGTCGTCTTCCTCTCCGATGATCGCGTCATCGGGGAAGCGCGTGCTCAGTTCCCGCCGGATGAACTCTTCCACGTTCCGATCGGCGACGGTCACGTATGACTCGTCCGTCTTGAGGTCCGGCCTCGTCCGACCGAAGTAGCGCAACGCACTATCGCCCGCTTGCCGGGCAATCGCCGTCACTTCGCGGAGGATCTCCTCAGTCTCGCTCATGCACACTCCGTCGCCCCGCTGCTTCACCCTGTCAGTTGTATGTCCTAGAGTGTACGCACCCACTCGGAAGGGTCAAGCGGACGAGACAGTCCTTGGGCTACGTGCGTCGATCCCTTATTCTTTCAAACTTGTGGCGAATTGGCGTGTTCCGCAGGGGTTCCCTACACCTGTCGTCATGTTCTCTCCCCAAACGTGAGGTGATCCCATGAGCGAAGTGATCTACGAGATTGCCAACGAGCAGGATATTCCGGCAGCCGTGTGCGTTCATGAGGCGGCGTTCTACGAGTGGGACGGTGCGAAAGATCGGGAGAAAGTCGCCGCCTCGTGGCGGGAAAGCCTGAGGAAGCGACCGGATTGCATACTCAGCATTGCCCGGCTTGATGGCGAAGTAGTTGCCTTCACGATCGGATGGGCAGACAAGGAACCCGGCAACTACTTCATTGCCCTCGTGGGTGGGAAACCGGAGACGCGCGGGAGAGGCATCGGGCGGGGCCTATTCCGGTTCACCATCGAAGAGATCAGGAAGAGAGGCTATAAGACGATCGACATCAACACGCTCAACCGGTACCGTGCGATGCTCATCCTGTGCGTCACCGAGGATTTCGACATCGTGGACCTGAAATACGACGAGGGGAGGAAGTGCAAGCGGATCTTCCTTCGCAGGACGTTCGGCGAGCACGTGCGACCATAGAAGACGGCTTATACGGATTCAAATAATAACGCTTCATGATCGACGTAGGGGCGAGGTAACCTCGCCCCTGGATGTCCCTCTCGCTCAACGTGGCTCCAACCACGTGAAAAACGGGAATGGCCAGAGGATCCGCTTGACCTTACTTAGCGCCGTCGGTACCATTACGCCGCAAGCCGACGTGGGCGGTTAGCTCAGTTGGTTAGAGCGCTTGCTTGACATGCAAGAGGTCACTGGTTCGAATCCAGTATCGCCCACCACGGTTCGACGGTGATCCACAGGAAATACTACAAGAAATCCACGGGGCCCCTTGAGTGGAGGATTGTGTTGGGGTACCGTGACATCCAATATTGATTCGTCTTCAATCTCGCTCAACAGAGGTGTGCGGCGTCGTTAGGTGCTTGGCGTGTGCCGCCATCGCAAAGGGGGTTAGCGATAAACACCGCGGTCTTACGCACGTTCATTGCGATGCTCGTATTGTCCGTCACTCCGAGGGTGTACGTGCGCGGTGTGATGAAGCGTCGGAAGGGGAGGTGCCTCTTGATGCGCATATTGAGCAGGTTGGGTCTGATGGGGTGCATGGCGACGGCGACCGCCGCACTGTTTCTGGTCGGGTGCGCGGGCGGGATGCCGATCAAGTACGCGCTAAAAGGAAACAATGTTGCCGTGTCCAAGTCCACGAGACCGATGAGGGTGCTCGTGGCACCGTTTTCCGACAATCGTCCGTCGGTGGAAAGGGAACGTTCCTCGCGCAAGGCGAAGCGCGATAGTGATCTCGGCGACTACACTTATGACAACGAATTCCGAGGCAACGTCGCGGATGGGATCACGAAGATGGTCATCGAGCACCTCAAATATGCGAAAATGTTCTCGCCCAATGTTGCCGTAGCACCTTTCAAGTCGCGGGAAGTTACCGATTCAAGGTTGGATTCTCTTGCACACCGGGGTGTGGGTGCCGTAATGGTCGGAGAGATTGATCACTTCTACGGGTACTACGACAATAAGCTTTGGAGGCGGTTCGTGTACGAGTTTCCCTTGGGAGTCGCCAGTGGTTTGATTTCCTTGAGATACCTGTCATTTGCCATCGGCGGCTACCGATATTTTAGGTGATTGGTCCTGTTTTGGCACCGGATTAGGATTGGTGTCATGGACCTATCTACGTAC